>Ga0222719_10001918_pt1 | contig 19552 bp, 35 predicted proteins | sample C33_34DmetaG_FD_165039 | JGI IMG/M metagenome (GOLD analysis project Ga0222719, IMG submission 165039) | Estuarine water microbial communities from San Francisco Bay, California, United States - C33_34D | ecosystem: Environmental > Aquatic > Marine > Unclassified | place: USA: California... | reverse complement strand
GGCCTTGCCTCTTTTTATGGCTTCTCTTATGCGAGGTTGTCTCTCCATCGCATGGCGAAAACCATTCTGCGAAACGCCAAGCCTGTCAGCGATCTGACCTTGATTCAGAAACGGCGCGAGCCCTTCTATATGGGCGATTTGCTCATCGCTGAAGGTTAGCGGCGGTCTTCCTCTTGGGCGCTTCTCTTCCATCCGTCCCATTCCTTAGAAGCAAGGTTGGGCGGATTATATGCGTTTTGTTCTCCTAACGCATAGGCTTCGGAAAAGGCGTCGTAGTATTGGGAAGGCATCTTGTCTCTGGCCTTCCCTGTCTCTCTGTAATCCTGAAAGGCTAATAGTCTCAAGAAATGCTCCACGGATTTGGTCCCCCCTAGTGCATAACCTCTTCTTTCATGGTCGGACGGGGCATTGCTTCCATGTAGTTCAGGACAGCGAATACCCCAGCCAGCTCTTCGTCTGTAGGCTCACGGTTAAAGCGCATCTGCCAGCCATAGCGCCCATCCTCTTCCTCTTCGACCCACAGTGCCCCCAGGCTTAGCTCTACCATCCCAGGAACTCCTCTGCGATGCGGGCGCGGTATTTGTGGTCCAAGGCGCACCACTCCTCCAGCATCTCCCTTCCGGTGTACTGAGAGCCCGTCACGGGCGAGGTATGTACGTGCTCCTCGATGGCCTTAATGCGAGCCTGTGGCGTGGTGTTCTCCACCATGAGCATCAGCAGTTCGTCATCGTGTAGGCCCATCGCTTCCCAGAAGTCCGTGATCTCTCCGAAGTTGGAATGATTAGCTTTAAGCCACGCATCCACCTCAGGGCCCACGTGTTCCGCGCAAAGCTCGTCTAGCAGCTCTTCGTCTTCGTAGCGGTTCAGGTAATCGTTGGTTTGGCGTTCGATATAGCAGCCCATCTGCATACCCTCTCTCTAAGGTTGAGCCCCATTTAGCCACAGATCACGGGGCCTCGTCAAACTTTTTCGCATCGTATTTGGTGCAATCGGCGGGGCCTTGATAAGGGGGCCACGTACCATCGCACACCATTTGGTTATAAAGGCGCTGCTGTTCTAGCGCGGCCTCGTAATCTCCCTGCCCCACACAACCCAGGACAAGAAGAGCCGTAAACATTGCGAGCGCGATTTTCATTTGATGCTTCCTAACAATTCACAAACAGACAGCGGGATGAGTAGCACGAAGCCAAGAATCGTTAGCCATTCCATTAGACGGGCCCCGCTTCGTAATCGTATTCCTGCGGAACCCGCTCATAATCAGCGGCCCCCAAAGCCTCTGCATAGGCCGTGAGGCGCTGCGTAAGGTCCGCGCCGTAAAAGGTGGGGCGATCCCAAAAGCCAGCCCCATGGCCTTGGCGGGTCAACCAAAGATCATGCCCCGCTTGCTCTGCTAGGTCCCTCCAAGTGATCTCTTCGCGGAAGGCTATGTAAAAGCAAGAAACCACTTCCTCGGCATCATCCAGAAAAACATCGTCTAGCAGAACATCGTCCGCCCATTCTGCCGCCTCAAGATAGGCGGCCTTGATTAAAGCCTGAATCTTTTGGGGGTTCATGCTGCAACCCCCTCTTCCAACTTCTCCTCTAGCTCCTCGATCATGAAGAGCGCTTCAGCGGCCCAAAGCTCTACAGCGGAAGAGACCCAGGCGCAGCATTTCATGCCGTAGCTAGTGCAGTCATTATCAAGGCCGGAATCACCCAGGCGGTCAGTGATGAAATCGAAGATGTCTTCTCCGTGCTGGGCCATCGTTTGCTTGGCCTCAAAGTAAATGACAGCGGGCATATAAGCACCAGAGGCGCAGCCACCTTGGCAGATCGCACGAACGTCGCAGACCGTGATGTCTTGGTCAATCCAGGCGGGAATCTCAAGACCGAAGAGCGCGCCGGTCTCAATCATGGTGCCAACTTCAAAACCTTCAAAACGATTAGACATTGTTTTTCTCTCTCTGGTTGTGCCGGTGTGTCCCGGCTATGGTTCTAATATGCCTGCCATCCTTGGCCATGTCAAACTTTTTCTATATTGTTTATTTCTATCGTTTCCGGGTTGGTGATAGCGGCGGTCTATGCCGCCACCTCAACGTGGACAAAATCCCCCAGCAAAAACTCGGTAACGTCTTCCATTGCTTCAAAATAGTTATGCTTAAAACGGACTAACACGGTCGCGTCTGCGTCGCTGTCACGGAAGACGATGCGATAGTTAAACTCCTCGTTTCCATCCATCACCAAAGCCTCTAGTCCTTCTTCTTCGTTGCGATACGTAGCGATGAGTTCAATAGACATTTTCCGTTCCTCTCTCTGGACCCTGTCCGTCAGGGCATGGATGTAGAATGCGCTAGAACCCTCACCATGTCAAACTTTTTCTAATATCAATTCGGCATAAGCATATAACCAAAACGAAGCGCATCCCCGTTCCGCGCCCTAAGGGAATGGGACGGGAACGTGTATAGAAGGAAGGCTGTGGGGGACGAATGAAGGCGCTTAATCGTCCACCAGAGCCTCTAGCCTTGAACGGGCTAGCTTCACCCTCTGCCAATCCTTATAGGAGAGCTTCTCACCACGCCTCTCTGCCTGTTCCGCCCCAGCGATCACCAGCCGGTCTAGCTCGACCTCCTCGCGCTGTTTTCGGGTCAATCTGACCCCTCCCCGGTCTAGTGGCACCCCTCCTCGGCCTGTACCTGCCCCACCCCGGCCTAGCGGCATCGAAGGGGCACCCCGGTCTAGTGGGTTTGATGACCCTCCCCGGTCTAGCTGACCGAAAATGTCCGTGGGATCACCACCCCGGTCTAGTGGCTTTTCAAACAGGACAGACATAGGAAGACCGAGGGCCTCTGTAACGTCCTGTGCGCTCGCCTGACAGGCGAAACAGTAGACCAGTACCTTCCTATAGCCATCGGCCCCAATCACCTCAGAGAGAGTCATAGAGGGGTTCCTGTCGCCGTGTACGGGGCAGCAGGCCATATATTTACCCTCCCCGGTCTGGCGGACTTTATCTAGCCGGTCTAATAGGTCATCTATCATTGGTTCTATTCCCCCACGCTTTAGCGATCTTGCGCACCCCCTGGCGAAATGCGGTCTTCTCTATCCCTTTGAGGTATTCCCAGTCATTGATCTGCGCAAAGACCTTTAGAAGGGCTGCGGCCTGCCTTTCGGTCAGCATTTCCTCCTCCCACATCTCCAGAGCCCTACGCTTCCTCTTTCCACGCTCCGAGTTCTGCATCTCGTCCCCCTCCCCAGAGGTCTTGATTCATCATGTCTCTCTGCGGAAAGGTCCGCGCCCTCGGTATTGGTGCTTCATATAGCTTTATGACTCTCCCGCTAGAGAGTGATGGCTGGCGATACTGCAAGGTAAATCCTTTAGATAACATCAGCTTAAGTTCATCGGCGAGCATGACGATTCCTTATTTGGCAATGCTTGATGAAGCCCATAACCTCCGGGGAAATGTCTCTCACCCTGTGCGGGCTTACGTGCTGGGGGAAGCACCCAAATTTCTGCCTATAGATATGAGAGGCCCACCCGGGCTTATAGCCTTGATAGTGGGCGTATAGGGAAAGTTCAGCCAACCACTGTCCCCGGTCTAGTGGCTTCTTCTTTGGCTTGAGCTTTACCAGTTCGCCCCCGTCAGTCCTTATTTGCTCCTTAATTGGGATTGTGTACCCACAGGAACACCGCAGCCCCACGAACTTCTTGTAGCACTGGGGGCAATCGTTCGGGCTGCTCTCTTTCTTCTCTTTGACCTGTGTCTTTTCCGAGAAGCGCTTCTCTCCCCGGTCTAGTGAATCGGGAACGATATGCTCGGCGAACCCATGGCGTGCGACATTCCCAGCGTGGTCGAGGTATACGGCCTGCTCCTTACCCTCACTGGTCCGCATGATCCGCCCCGCCCTCTGTACATAAGTGATTAGAGAACGGGTTGGGAAACAATCAATTAGACAGGAAACCTTAGGTGCATCGTAGCCAACGTTAAGCAACCTAGAGCAGGAGAGGATCAAGAACTCTCCCCTATCGTGGGCCTCATAAATGATTTGGCGCTCTTCGTCCTCCATATAGCCATCAATATGGACAGCGCTAATCCCTGCCGCGTTGAACTGGTCCACCATGTCCCGGCTGTGCTTGATCGAGGGACTAAAGGCGATGGTCTGCCGTCCCTCTGCGTGCTTCAGCCAGTTCTGGATGATGTCCCCCGTTAGCTTTACGTCCTCCTCCGTCTTATTAGCCAAGACCTTCGGGTCGTAGTCCGTTCCGCCAGTTTGAAGGGCTCGGCCACGAACCCCTGATACGTCTACCGAATGACCGCCGTAATAATCGACGGGGCATAGGTATCCCCGGTCTAGTAGTGTTTCTGGGGTAATAGGGACGATCAGATCGTCGTAGACCGTGCCCAAACCCTTGGAGTACGGCGTAGCGGACAGCCCAATGAAGGGGACGGCGGTATAGCGGTCCATGATCTTCTGTAGGGAGCTGTAATGAACGTGGCATTCATCCACCACGGCGAAATCAAACTCAGGGACTTGGGGTCTACGGGCTACGGTCTGGATCGAGGCGATCTGAATAGGCGCGGCGTAATTCGTCCGCTCATGGTTCGACTGCATGACGCCTACGTCTAGCCCTTGTGAGTCAAACTCCTTAAGGGCCTGTTGCACCAATTTGACCCTATCGCAAAAGAAGATACCCCGCTTACCCTTCTTCACGGCTTCACTAAGCATATAGGCCGCTGTGATCGTCTTTCCAAAGGAACAGGGGGCGGCCAGGATGGGGCGCTTATTGCCCTTTCGCAGAGACATTCTGAGCATCTCTACGGCTCTCTCTTGATGTTCTCTAAGCTGCATTAGTCCTCCAGATCGCTCAAAAAGACACGCTCGTAATACTTCCGCTTGGGTTCCCGTAGGGGTACTCGGCCTCTGGTCCCTGTCGCGTTGACGTAGACCATGAACTGCTCACAGGCCAAGAACTCCTCCTTACACTTCTCGTAATACTCACAGCCGCCAAAACGCTCACAGGGCGGAATGGGGCCACGCTTAACTGCTTCTTTGAATGAATATTCCATCTGCTCTCTCTCTTGCCTCATAGGAGGGACTAGTAGGCTAACTAGCTCCTGAGAGATGGGGAAATATTTTTTTGGCATAAGGATATGAGGCGATAGAGCGGAAAGTTCTGGGGTAATTTCTGAGGCAATAGGAGGTCTTTTGAGGACTGTTGGTGCCCCCAATCAGGATGTCTTTAGCTTTCCAGTTAGATCACAGTCATCAGCAACGATTTAACCGTGGCTCGCAACACCACCCCCCACTTTCGTGGCACCTGACGCTGTTTATTCCCGTCCTCAAAGGTCGTGATCTAACGTCTCGCTTTACTGCTGGCTGCGCGATGCGACAGCTCTGCTTACGGGGAGCAGTCCCGGTCGGTGAGAGCAACAGACGGACCCATAGAGCAACGGACGGACAAGGACGGATTGCTTCGGACGTCACTGGACGCTAAACTGACCCTGCGTCGGGTGAACGATTCCAACCTGTTCTCCGTCGGCTCTTTAGGGGCTGCCAACCCCACCGACGCTTCCTTTATACCTATTGATCGGACGTCAAGCAAGAGGTATATTGATTTTGCGGCTTGCCTGCTGCACTGACGGTCTCCCCTCTCTCTCTGCCGTCAGACTGGGCCCCTTCGGGGGCCCTTTTTTATGCCTGAGATACGACAATTAATCGGGGCGGGTTTTTTGTCATACCCCGGAAAAACGTTTTTCCCGGTTAATTCCACGATAGGAAGTCGATGGACTCCCCAGTCCCCCATTCCTTCCACTGATCCCGATAGTGCTTTGCAATGAGCTTCTTCTCGGGAACTCGCACTCGATAGACCTCGTTCTTCTTCTCCCAGAGGCGCTCCATATGGCCTTCGCCGAGGTAATGGCCCAGCCAGTTGATGAAGTCCAAGGGGTTTTCCGTGAAATATCGGTGATGGTAGTAACAGAGGCTTACCGCGTTATCGAGGGACCAGCGGGTGCTGGCGTTCCTGCGGCCTACAATGTGGGCGCAATGTAGTCCTTGATCAGGCCCGGGGAACTCCTTCCCGCAAAACTCACAGGTAAAATTGGCCTTAGCCCTCACGCATAAAGAAAAATAATGGTCTGCCGCGTCACGTTTAATCCCTGCCATCTTCATTCCTTGGCACAGCGGTTAGAGCTGGGCGGTCGTCTAAGAGCTGGCGGAACATCTTCCGCGCTCTCGCTAGAAGAGCGGTGTCCCCCGAAATAATCGTGAGGGACATTGCCACCTCCCCATCTTGATCGGGGTCGTCTTCCTGCCACTCGATCCTATTCATGCTGAGCCCTCTTTAGGAGCGTGTTAATCGCACGGTTAAGGTCGCCATCATTGTAGATATAAAAGACGTCAGAGAGCGTTTTAGCGCCCTCCTCGACGGTGATCCGGTAGTAGTCGTCACCGTATCCGGGCATCCACTCACACTGCACCTGCTGATACTGAGTCACTTTACGAAGGGTTCCCGCCATAGGCCCAAAGCTATTCATATTCTCTCCTTAAGACATCTACACCACAGGTTAAACGCATCTGTTCGCCGTATTCTTCGTGCATGATGATGCACTTCATATCACGCCCTGACAGGTACCCACCGCCAACGGCGTAGGAGTCTGAGGGCGACATAGTGCGGCATTGCTCGACCACACATCCTGTGTACTCAACCCTATTGTCATGATGGTGGTGTCCGCGAAAGAAGACTCTATGCTTAGTCCTACCCCAAGCCTCTGGCTGCTCTGTCGCCATTATCCCCGGTAGATCACGGTCCTTGGTTTGGTGGCCGTGAACCACTCCGATAAGGCACTTCCCATGCTCTACGTAATGACGGGTCGTAGGTTTGTCGTGAATGACCACCCGGGGCTCGTTCTCGTATAGGTTGTGGAACATGATATTGAGAAAGTGAGCAAAGACTTCATCGTGATTACCAGGAGCGTTGATTAGCTCCACGATCTCGTACTTCTCCCGCATTCTCTCAATACAACGGCGAAGGATACGCACGCCAACCCGAATCATCTTCGGGGTTCTTGAGTCCCTATCAAGGATATGGCCCGATTTCTCAGTGCTTCCGGCCATGTTCGTGTAGTGGAAAAAATCCCCGAGGTTAACTAGTAAGCCACGCTTACAAGCTGGGGATCGCTCAACTAGATAGTCTACGGCGTTACAGAGGTCCTGTTCCGCTATATCGAGGTCGAAGTTCTCCCCGCACTCCTCCTGCCACACATAAAGGCCAACGTGAGGGTCGCCCCACGGGATCACCGCCATGTGGGCTTCGCTGACATCAGGAGGAGGAGGGATAGGCTTAGCGGGCTTTACGTCTTCAGCGAGGGCCGCTACGGCCTCTTTCATGATCTCTAACTGGGCTTCTCTATCAAGGTTCGTTTTGACCCACTGGAGCTTGGGGGCTCCGTCTTCGCCGTAGAGGGTTGAGGTCCCCTTAACGACGAATGGCGCGGTAGTAGGGCGGACCATATGAGCTTCAGGGGCGTACCCCATCTTCGCAGCCCTAAGCCTCACCCTCTCTACCGCCTGACGTATGTTATTACGATTCGTCTCTAGGTGGCGGGACGCGGCTTGGATTGATCCAGCTTGCAAGACCGCATCAAGATAGGTCTTCTCCGCTTCCGAAACGCAATACTCAAGAAGCTTTGGGTCTAACTTTAACGGCTCCGGCATCTCCCCCTCCCAAGGTTACGCCTGACTCTTACGAATCCTCATGAATTCCGAATCGGCGGGGGTATCGAGTTGCAGGCCCAAATCGAGGCACCAATGGTAGACCTGCTCCATGAAATGGTACATCTCGCCTTTCTTCAGCTTAGATGTCTCTTTCAATTGGTTTTCCAGCGTGATCTTACCAGCTTTTCTAGTTTCCGTGCCTAAGAACTTGAGCTTGCAGACATCCTTCATTTCCTGCTCATCAAGCTCTGGCATCTTAGTTTTGAAGTATTTCACCATCTGGCGAATCCAGACATGAAACAAGGCGTTCTGATCTAACGATCTAGGGTTCTGATATTCCTCTGGCTTAATACATAAGGGCTTGGACCAGTCCCAGCTCTCTAGCACCCAATCATCAAAATTAACCTTCTTCTCTTGATACTCTCTCTTGCTATTGAACTTCCAGAACATACCCTGCATCTCCTACGCCCCCCGAAGGGGGCTCTCCTTATTCGTAATGAACGAATTCATCTAGGGTGACTCCGAAGTAATAGGCTAGCTCTATCGCTAGGGACATTTTCATATCCACCATATATCGCCAACGCGAGACCTCGGATGGGGGCACCGCAAACGCTGTCGCTAGGTCAGTGCTGGGGATGCCTTTATCTCTCTGTAGCTTTCGTAGCTTCTCTCCCATAAAAAGCATCTGCTTCCTCCTAGAAAGGTGCCGCGCTGTCTTCAAAGTCGAGGTTGTCATTGGATCGCTGGGGCTCCTTGGGCTGCTTCTTGGCGAAAGAGAACTTCAGCACGGGATTGTTCGGCTTAGAGTTATCCCCGGGCCACGCGCTGACGTAGTAGTCCTCTCCGTCAATGGTCGCGCTGCCGGTGTACTTAGGTGACGTAGGCTTGTCTGCGCGCTTGTTAGGCCACAGGGCGCCACGGTTGTCGTAATCAGTCATAACAGCTCCTTGGTTGCTTTCTCGATAGCTAGGCAGGCGTCATAGACGGCCTCTGCTAGCTTGCTTATGTACTCATCGTCCCTCTCTACGCGAGTGATGAATGAGTCCATCTCCGGGTGATAGGACACAAAGTCCCACCACTTCCTACCCGTGATCCACATACAGCCCTGAACTTGGGGGTAGTGGCGAGGCGGCATCTGCTGCATGTCGAGGGTCTTCTGGTGGTTATGCTCTAGAGGGCATTTAATCTCTATCCCTCCGTCATCCCCTACGAACCCATCAGGGCTACAGCCCGCCTCTAAGGTGTCATGCTTAATAAAGCCCATCTCAACTACGGTATTACCGCTCATGAACTCGTAATACGCTCTGGCCTCGGGCTCTAATTCAGTCCCTCTAGCCATGGCTTCGTTCTGCGGTATACGGTCTAGGAGACCAGTGATTCTCTCGTCCGTGAGTTGCTTAACGTAGGCGTCGAAGGTCTTCGCTCTACGGCCTGTGGGAGTGAGCAGCTTCCCGTAGGAAGAGGCGGACGGTACGCCTAAACGTGCCGCCAGCCACTCGTCACTCCCTTGTGCTACGTCAATTACACGCATGAGCTTCCCCGTTAATCACGGCCCGAGTCATGGGCTTGGTCCTAAAGAACCCCTTGTACTCGGGGTACTCGTGCATGAAGAGCCGTGAATAGAGCGCTATGAAGTCGTTTCTAATCTTGTAGTCGTCCCCGGTGGTGACAATCATGGTCTCCCACCGGATACGATTAACGATCAGCCACGCACTTAGACGCTTGTGACCCCTATGGATTGCCTCAAAGGTGAAGCGCTTGAACAGCTCGTAGAACTCCGGGTTCTTCTTGTGCCAAGCCCACCACTTCTGCTTGAGGTCGTCCGTCATTGCTCTTCACGCTCGACTAGCCGCTTAGTCAGCGCAGCCTTAGCCTTCTCAAACTGCTGCGTATTCATCTCGGCTAGGGCCTTGATCTTGAGCCAGCCGAAGAACTTCTCTAGGTCAGAGTCAGTCTCCACGATCAGATCGTGAATAAGCTTCTGCTGCTCCTCACTGATCTTCTCAGGTTCAACGATGGGCAAGTCCTCCCCGCTATAAATGTACGCGCCCAATCCACACATACTGAGGGCTTTGCAAAGCAGCCTCATGCGGCAATCATTCCGGGCCCGAGCGTCCGGGTTCTGGATGGCTTTATTCCGGTTATCCATCACTGGCAGCCACATCATCTGCGTATGCTCTAACCCGTTATGGCGAACCTTTAGGTAGCAGGTGTACTCGACCGTCCCATCAGGGAAAGTGTCGTACTCAAAGCGGTATGTGGTGTCAGGGAAGTGATTGCACATCTCCCTCCACGCATGAGCCCACGATAGGTAGGTAAGGTTGCCCTTCTTCTCCGTGTACGCGGATACGTCGATGGGGGACAGGGTGTCCCAGATAAGTTTAGCTAGCATGAAATGCCCTCTCTCGTTGATGATTTAGAGATTATGCGAAACCTCTAACTATCGGTCAAGGGTCAGGCTTAGATCGTTTTTACATAAGAGGAGGTATGCTAAGATTGGTTCGCTATTGCCTGTTTTCCCGCCCGTTGCAGGCAGTAGCAGGGGCCCTTCGGGGCCCCGTCTATCTACTTCATCTTACTTCTTGTAGCTGGACTTCTTCTTGTCCTTCTTGCGCTTCATCATCCCGCCGGGGATGGGCTTCTTCTTCTCACCTTTCTTCATGGGCATGGCTTACTCCTTATTCATCCCTTACGAGGATTGCTTCTACGAAAATTGAGACTTCGTTGCTCCCAGAGGACGACTTAGCCTCAAACTGAAAATCCGTCTTCTCTCTGATCCGAAAGGGCACCTGCCGGTCGAAGGACTGCTGATCGTTCTGCCACGTTGCCTCAGCTACCCGTAAGCATCGCCCCGTAGAGGTTTTCGTGACGTTACGATAGGTAATGTACTTATTCGGGTTGACCGTTCCAGAGGTTAGGTCAATGCGCGTCAGGTACAGGGAATGCCCTACGGGAACGGTATAGTTGCAGGCTTGCGTCAGCCCCTTACCAATCGAGATATAGCCCACCACCGTACTATCGTTCGTAATGGTGATGTTCCCGGCGTTCTCACCAGAAAGGATCACCGCCGAATTTACCCTAAGAAACGCCTGAGTCGTCGTAACAGCCGAAGTACCGTTAAGCGTAACCACCTCAGAAATAGGCCAATAGCCCGCGTCCAGTCCACTGATGACAACGGCCATAGTGTCCGCAGCATCAGAACTGACAGCAGACAAGCTAGCAGCACTGGAAGGGTAAGTATAAAGCCCTCCATTATCCCAAAGGGTTTCATAGCTCGTACCCACCGCAGGATTGACCCCAAAGATGTTCACTGCCTCTGCATCTGAAACAAGCCCTGCCGCTACCGCCAGCAGGCCATTCGGGCTCCTTACGATATCATTGATCAGACTCATCGCCGTCATCCTTCACTGACTGAATCAGCGCATCGGCAAACTGCTTACGCGCTACCTCAATCTGGTGGAGCTGGAACCGCAGGCTCTGCTCCTTGTTCATAAGGTCCTGGCATTGGCTTGCCAGATACTTCTGCTCGTCAGTCAGTTGGTCTTCGGTGTACTCGACACCATCAATGTTGATCCCGCCGTTAGACATACTGCCTCCAGTCTTTACCTTCCCAAAGGGCTGCTTCCGCTGCCCGCCGTTTTACTAGTCCATCAAGGACTTGCCCACCCGCTCGATTCCATCGCTGCAATTGGAAAGGAACGTCGCTAAGCGGACCAAAGTTGATCCGATTAAGCATCGTGCTCTCTTTAAGGTTTGCTGGGCCCAGGTTAAAGGTCCACGCCACAAGCGCGTCAAATTGATGCTGCTTGAGTTCGATCTCAACCAAGGAGGTAACATAGCCTTCAAACTCCTCTAGGTCCTCAATCAATAACGCCTCTGCGGCCTCCTGATCAATTATGTCACCCTCTCTAACATCAAGAGTGTGCCCATAACCAATAGTCCATACGCTAGCAGGGCATAGATACGCCTCAAGACGGCAGCCCTCAAAGTGCTTGATAAGTGCAACGCCTTCTTCACTGGTCTTCATTCCTGCCTCTGGCTTGAGCCGAAATAGAACGCGATGACGGTAGAGAACGATCCCGTAATCGAGCCTAGGATCAGGTTAATGATCGCATCGGTATTCCGATCATGGGGAAGGATCGTAACCAGGAAGATATACCCCGCGAAGAGCAGGCATAGGGTCACGGCTAGGAAGCGTGCGGTCCAATCCTTGGCGAAATTCTTACGAGCATCGGCGGTGTCTTGAACCTGAAGGGCGTAGAGGTCTACGTCTAGCTCCTTCATCCGAGCCTCAAAGTCCAGCTCGGCCTTCTTAATCTCGGTAAGTTGTTCCGGGGTGGCCTTCTGTACGGCTTTCTGGAGGCTCTGAGGGTCCGTATCGCACCCCAGTACCCCAGCTATGGCTGACGCCGCAGCGCCGCCCAGAGGGCCTCCTAGGGCCGTTCCAAGGGTAGGCGCCACCGCACCTATGACATTCTTAATCGCATCAAAGCTCATTGTCGCTCCATGAGTCGGTCTAACTTTGCATCAAGGGCGTCAAGGCGGTCTATTACACGATTGATGTCTACATGAACCTCCGCCTTGGTCACGTATTCCTTCGCCATCTCCTCACGGGTCTTATTGAGGAGGATATTAAGGCGAGATAGCTCTTCTGACTTACTCTTGAAGGTCCACGCAAGAAGGCCGATGGCCGCAGTTAGGACGCTACTCCATATCATCTCTGGTGCCATCTTCCTGAGGCCTCAAATCGTTTATAACGAAGCTCATTGTAGCGAAGAAGCCATAACAAACAAAAGTAAGCACTACGATAGTAACGACCGTCCAGAAGGTGCTTTCACGCTTCCGCTTTTGGGCATAGATGGCCTTCTCACGCTCTAACCGTATACGCCTTCTAAGCTGTATCAGCTCAGCCCACGCCTCCCTACCGTAAGAGTAGGTGATGATCTCTCTAAGGGCTTTTTCCTGCGCAGCAGCTTTCTTAGTGTGCGCGAAGATTTCCATGGCTTCCTGCTCCACGGATTTCTTACTCGTCAGCTTCTTAAACAGGGGAGGGTTCTTGGCTGTCTTCGAAGCTTCGCCGAGGTCAGAGACAGCGGTGTACCACTGGGCCATCTGACCCATGCAGTCTTCTAGGTCACGGCCTGCAGCTACTAGCTTTCGTACACCGTTGAACGCTGCGGTGGCAGTAGCAATGGCGGTCACAGGGTCTAGCATGACTCCCTCCCTTAAAACCGCCCCCGATCATCTTATCTTATTCGTTAGCAGCAATCGCTGCGTTCAGCGGCCCGAGGTCCTCATCGGTCCAGAAGTCCTTCGCCACCATGATCTTCAGGTGTTCGACGTTGCGGGTTACGGCATCGGCCCACTCGGCGTCTTCCATGTCTGCGGGTTGCCCACCGTTAAGCAGGTTCACCGAATCCATAGCGGCGCTGTAGTGCTGAGCGATTTGCTCAGGGGTTAGGTCGTCCATTGTTTATGCTCCTTTTAGGGCTTCAATCTCGGCTTTCGCCGCGTCGAGTTCAGTCTTGAGTTCTTTAATTGCTGCAATGCACAGCGACACCATATTGCCGTAGGCCAGAGCGTCAGGGCGCCCTTCGGCATCGTACTGCACAAACTCGGTCAGGCCAGCGTCATGCACCTCTTCAGCAATCAAGCCGCCATAAACCGTATCGCCATCATCGTCACTGTTGCCTTTGTAGGTAACCGGGCGAAGCGTTATGGCTTCGGCGAGACCAAAGGGCGCGTCTTCAATAGTGTTTTTGTAGCGAGCGGAAGACGTTGAGCGATACAGCTTTGAGTTAGACGCAATGTAGACATTTGCGGCAGCAGCCGTTGTGTTGTTGTACGTTGGGGTGCTGGTAATCTCTCCAACATTGTTTAGCCACAACCTCGGATTCCCATCCCCATCCGACAGCACGATGTTGCCGCTTGAGGTGCGGATGTCGAGACCGCCTTGGTTGCCGCTGTAGCGACCGAGGATGCTGTTCTTGGAGCCGGTGGTTATTAATTCACCAGACTCATGACCAATAAACGTGTTGTCAGTGGCGGTTGTTTGGGACTGGCCCGCTTGGTAGCCCAGAATCGTGTTCCGAACACCAGTGGTATTTTCCTTGCCTGCATAGCTACCTATGAGCGTGTTATATGAGCCGGTTGAGTTATTGACGCCAGCATTTGCACCAGCAAAAGTATTTAACGCGCCGGTAGTATTGTAATACCCAGCCTGATAACCAAGAGCGGCGTTGTTGGAGGCGGTGGTATTGGACTGGAGTGCATTTCGACCCACAGCGGTGTTGTAAGAGCCTGTGGTGTTCTCGAAAAGAGCATTTCGGCCCAGTGCGGTGTTGTTGGTGCCGGTGGTGTTGGAATACCCAGCCGCATATCCAAAACCCGAAATGCTTCCAGTAGTATTGCTATACCCAGCCTGATAACCAACCGCCGTGTTGTAGGAGGCAGTGTTGTTGTATAAAGCGCTTTCACCAACTGCGGCGTTATAATTACCGCTGACGTTCGTAAGCATGGCCCTACGGCCCAGTGCAGTGTTTCCTGCCCCCGTTTCATTATTGCTTAGCGTGTTTTCCCCAACAGCCACGTTAGCCGCAGCGGTAGTATTTGAGTTGAGCGCCTGCCTTCCAATAGCTACGTTCTCAGTTCCCGTCGTATTGTCTTGAAGCGCTCCAATGCCGACCGCTGTGTTCTCCTGCCCTGTTGTGTTGGAGGCCATAGCCGCTTGACCAATAGCGGTGTTAAAAGAGCCTGTGGTAGTACCAGCGCCAGCACTTCCTCCAACGAAGGTGTTCGCATACCCCGTCGTGTCCGCTAAGCCTGCCTCGTTACCCACAAAGACGTTCTGCGCGGTGCCACTGGTAACAGCGTGGGCATAGCCAGCCTTGTAGCCGATGGCGGTCAGGCGCCCGCCGGTCGTGTTGCTGTATCCCGCTTGATAACCAAGCACGGCGTTGTTGGTGCCGGTGGTGTTGGCGGCGAGGGCATAACGCCCGACTGCGACGTTTTGAGTTCCGCTAGTAAGGGCGCCAAGCGTTGAGTTCCCTACCCCAACATTGCTGGTGCCAGATGTCACTTCCCGCATGGATAAACGACCAATTGCGACGTTATCGCTGCCAGTAACCCCCGCCGTAGTGTCCATAGACAGCGGGCCTATGGAAATGTTGTAAACACCCGTCGTAATGTTTTTTCCAGCTTCCAGTCCAACAGCTATGTTTTGGGAGCCTGTAATATTCCTGCCAGCGTCCTTACCAACCGCGACGTTCTCGGCACCCGTGACGTTAAAGTAAAGCGCCTGATAACCAACAGCCGTGTTGTTAGAGGCGGTGGTGTTGGAAAGCAAAGCATCTTTACCGACCGCCGTGTTATAAGAACCCGTGCTGTTATACAGCGAATACTTACCAAGAGCAGTGTTGTAATAACCTGTACCAGAAAAGCCGGAGCTAAAGCCAACGTAGGTATTATCTGCGCCGATAGTATTTGAATAACCTGCTTGCTGCCCCAAAGCCGTGTTGTTGTTGGCGGTGGTGTTGAAGCGCAACGCTTCTTGACCAACAGCGACGTTATAGCTACCACTGGTCAAGTCATAAAGCGCCGCCCCACCAACCCCGACATTTTCGCTCCCGGTTACGCCAGCGCTGTTAGCCATAACCAAACGGCCAAGAGCCACGTTTTGCGTTCCGGTCGTTATATCTTCACCAGACCTGTAGCCAAAGGCCGTGTTGTAGCTACCGGTGGTGTTTAGGAGTGCGCTTACGCCAACAGCCGTGCTTTCGGTGCCAGTGACGTTATTGTAAAGCGACTGATAACCAACCGCCGTGTTATTGCTAGCGGTGGTGTTTTCACCGAGCGCGCCTTCGCCAAGGCCGGTGTTGTAGCTCCCGGTGCTGTTGTTCGTAAGCGCAAATGCGCCAACAGCGGCGTTTGATGCCCCGGTCGTGTTTGCGTCAAGCGCATAGGAGCCAACAGCCGTCAGAGAGCCAGTCGTATTGCTATACCCAGCCTGATACCCAACCGCCGTGTTGTTAGAGGCGGTGGTGTTGGCACCTAAAGCATCACGGCCTAAAGCAACATTGCTTGCGCCAGTGGTATTAGCGTCAAGAGCAGATTGCCCTACTGCTACGTTGTCGTTTGCAGTTGTATTAGCGCCTAACGCATTATCACCCAGTGCAGTATTAAAAGACCCTGTAGTGTTTGCTGAAAGTGCAGAATTACCTACTGCAATGTTATTAGCTCCCGATACATTTGCAGTTAAAGACGCAACCCCTAACCCGACGTTTGCGCCTCCAGTAGTTATTGACCCTCCAGAATTAACACCTATTAACGTGTTAGATGCGGCAGTGGTAATTGCATCTCCTGCGTTATGACCAATAACAGTGTTGTTGAAACCGCTTGTAACGCTTGCTAAAGCAGAATCGCCTAAAGCAACATTATTACCGCCCGTAGGATAGTTCCCATCCAGCTTGATCGTGCCGCCGTCAATGGAGACGTTGCCTGCTACGGTGAGGCCGTCAGTTACAGCGGTGCCGGTAACGTCGATGCCGGTGGCGGTGGTGGCTAGTTTGTTGGACCCTGAATGATACAGCCTTGCCTCACCAGAGCTTTGCTGCCCTAAGAAATACAAGTTTCCAGTAGAAATGTCCCGTAGCTGTATATCAGCGCCATCTATTCTAAGGTTCCCAGTGCCACTGTCTTGGATATAACTATGCGTTCCATTATGGAAAATCTGCAAGTCACTGCCAGCACCGAAGATGGCTTTGTCGTTGTCGCCGAAGGTAATGTTCCCCGTGACAGACCCGCCAGCAGTCTCCAGCTTGTCGTTATTGAGGTTCGTAAAGTTAGCGTCCACCTCAGTATTAGTAAGGGGGGAGCCTTTGCCTGAACGAGTTACGATGGTCGCCATTTTCTCACCTCAAGTTAAAAGGGGCCCCGAAGGGCCCCGGTCGATCAGCTAGCAGAGAGGGTAATCGTCCAGGTGATCTGGAGCGTATCGTCCGCTGCTTTGTTAATCACACTAAACACCGTACGGCATAGCATGGTCCCAGCAGAAGCAGCATTAAAGATACCAGCTTCCGTGATGGCACCAGTCCCATCGCCAGCCTCAAAGGAGGAGACATAGGTAATGGTGTTGGTCGAGACCGTGGTGCTGTCCAGCGCTTCACGGGAGCCCAAGATAGAACCCAGGTCCGTATCCCCAGCAGCCGCTGCCGTAGAGCCAGAGCCTACCGCCATATGAGACATAACCGCCTCACTGGTCCCTTCCATCCGGTCACAGATGAAGTTCAAGCCAGCAGAGACGACCAAGTTCTTCTCGGTGCGCTCTTCTTTGATGTTTCCATCTTTATCGCGGAGGACCAATCCCAGATCGCCCCGCAGCTTCAGCCCATCTTTAATCATGGGATCGCTCCTTTAGAACGTGAGTGAGTAACCGACGTAATCCTCTGCGAAATAGTCAAAGGCACAATACCCCTGACCCCGCAGCGAACCGGCGTCGGTTACATTACCCGAATCGCTGCGCGTACTACCCACAGATTTTACCTCAGCATCAGCAAATTGCGCGATGTTGGAGGTGTTCTTGAAGAACTGAAAGGTCTGGTCGTCCCCAGCCGCTGCACCGTTTACGTCATCGGTGACAAACATGGTATTCGTCAGCAGCTTAGTGATGGCCTTAGCGTCCGAATCAGTCAAGCTGGCGGAGTCAGAGGACACCTTCCCAATAAGAAGAGTATCGTCATCCGTCATAGAGGCAGCATCAGCCTCTACCTTCCCAAATCCTTTGACCTCTGCATCAGTCATAGACGCAGAATCGGACACAGGACGGGTAAATGCCTTAACGATGGCCTCAGCGACCGAAGGGTTGTCTGACAACGCCTTAACGGCTGCGAATAGCTGCGCCTCCGTGAAGGTTAGGGTCTCCGATGGGACCTTCCCAATAACCTTCGTGTCTGCATCCGTCATGGATGAAGCATCGGATGGGTTCTTACCGTAAAGAGCTACGTTTGCGTCCGTAACACCCGCAGAATCGCTCCTGGGCTTCCCTACAGCCTTAGAGTCGCTCTCAGAGGCCGAGAATGCGTCTGTGAGCCCTTTGAAGAGCAAGAAGTACCCAAGGATGGGCGTAGACGCAATGGCCCTCTGAGCGACCGCAGACGCTACAGCGCGAAGGCTTGTCAGGGTCGCCTTGAGGCTCACTAGAAGTCTTCCCTCACAAAGAATTCAAGGGTCTCGTACACCGTCTCAATAGAGCTATCCGAGAAGGTGATCTCGATCTCACCCAAATAGGTTCCAGGGTCAATGTCTAGGTCACCGGAGGAAAACGCAAAAATAGCGATGCCTTCCTCAAGGTTCTGTCCCACATCCGTTGCCGTAAGAGTGAAGGCAAGGGTGGACGCGCCACGCTTACGAACCTTCAGCCGACACGTTCCGCCAGACATATCCACCGCAGCCCCGGTATCTTCTCGGGTGATGGTGACTTTGATCTGAGGGCCAGTATCGCCCTGAACTAGATTGATAGTGGACATTTACTAACCCTCTGGCGGAACAGGCCAATCGCTATCAGACAGATTAGGCCAGTTTACATGATTGGGCAGATTTCTGAGTGCTTGGCGATAGGTTGCCCAGGATGCTTTGTCTAATGGCGAATCATCTACCTGCGTCCAGTCGGAATCCTTCAAAAGCTTATTACGCTTACCGCGATTGATCCCTGCCCAGTCTGGGGTGATCGCCTCTAAAACGTACTCGATCTGTGATCCGTTTTTGACCAGCTTCTTAGCATGGGTAGTAGGGTTGTAGTCCCCCACATCATCGACCACGGGGAGCCAACCATCTATCCCCACATCTTGAGGCCCAGCAGCGAGCTTATCGTTATCGTCATCCCATAGGGCGTACATTATCGGCCTCCGATCACTACGCCACGGACATTGGAGAACGTAGCCCCGTCCGAAATATTCCCAGAGTCTACGTCAACGGTGATGCTGTAATACTGATTGGCCGTCTTTTCGGAATCCACCCCAAGGATATTAATTGACCCCGACTCAATTACGCCTGATTCCCTACGAGTATGGATAATCAGGGTGGAGACCACTGTCCCGCTTGTACTGTTTTGTCCCTGCCTCACCCTAAAGACTAGCGTTCCATCCTGATCCATCGCCGTATTGTAGTTAAAATAGGCGCTAGCAATGATGATCGGTTGTAGTCCAAGGCTGTTCCCGGGGAGTAAGAACGTCTGGATCACGGTCTCGCCATCGTCCTCAATGACCGTCTGGGAGGACGTATCGGCGAAGGTTACGAAGGTTGCAATGTCTCCAGTGATAAGACTAGATGCAAGAGAGCCCGCTGTTACTGTCCCTAGGTCTGCGCTGATCGCTGCGAGATTAGTGACGCTGATCTCAGTGGCGCCAATAGCTCCTGCTTGAATCTGCCCAGCCGTGATAGTATTTGCTGCTATCTCCGACGAAGTAATTGTGTTCGCTGCGATCTCATTAGCCGTAACTGTATTAGCGGCGATCTGAGCAGCAGTGATCGTATTAGCCGCAATTTGCGCTGCCGTAATTGTATTAGCTTGAATTTTCGCAGCAGTGACTGCGTTGGCGTTAATCTTGGGGGTAGTGATGCTGTTATCAGTGATCTCTGTTGCAGTGATTGAATTAAGCGCAGCGAGCGTCCCGGAGTCTGTTACATAAGACAGAGTGATGTCATCCAGGGCGGCTAGAGCGCCAGCACCTGTTACATCAACAAGCGGAATAGCGGAAGTCCACGCTGTCCCGTTGTAGCGATAGAGCTTGTTATCCGTGGTCAGATAGGCCATATCGCCTTCTGCCGCCGTCCCTGGGAGACTGGAAACCACCTGAACCGGACT
>Ga0222719_10001916_pt1 | contig 19553 bp, 11 predicted proteins | sample C33_34DmetaG_FD_165039 | JGI IMG/M metagenome (GOLD analysis project Ga0222719, IMG submission 165039) | Estuarine water microbial communities from San Francisco Bay, California, United States - C33_34D | ecosystem: Environmental > Aquatic > Marine > Unclassified | place: USA: California... | reverse complement strand
ATACGTTGTCAAATGAATCACTTCCGTCATGAACAAGTATTTGTCCAGTTGTTGGAGATGAGATATCTGTATCAGACGCACCTTCTAGTGAAGATGTTGTTGAGACAAAAGAAAGGTTTCCTGAACCATCTGTTGCCATAACTTGGTTTGCACTACCATCTGCTGAAGGTAATGTAAAGGATATATCAGAAGCTAGTGTATCGGGAGATTTAAGAGCAACAGAGTTTGTTCCGTTGTCTGAATCTTCCATTAACTTGATTGAACCACCTGAAGTAGAACCATTACCAACTTTTAAGTTAGCAGGGGTTGCACTTGAACCAGCCAACATGTCCGTGTAATACTTACCACCGATGGCTTGTATTAATGGAGTTGAGTTGTCTGAGTCTACGGATTCAATAAAAAGTTTTGCACTATTTCCTGAGTTAGCCCTATCTTGCACATACGCTAATTCACCTTCCGATAAGTCTGAGACTGTTGGAGCTGATAAGCCAGTGCTTCTTTTGATTTGAATAACTGTTGCCATTTTTTATTTCCTAGTTTTTTAAAAAAATTAAAATTGTTAATATTAATTCTCGTTCACTATCCCGAGAGATACATTATATATAAAACTATCCTCTCACTATGAGGGTCGATACCTCACTGGTTGGTATCCTTGATTGAAGTGTGTCTATCTTTGTGTGTTCGTGTATTTTATTTATAACATTGAAACGTCTAACTTAGAACGTTCCACCATCTAAAATTGTTGTAGTAGTCCATTTATCTGTAGCTGCATCGTATGAAAGAAGTCCGTCATCTGTTTCTGTTGCATTTACGTCTGCAAGTTCATTGATAGATTTTGCAGACAAGTTTACATTTGTAGATGAATTACCGATTGCAACTTGTTTTGCACGAATTGTATTGTTTTGTAATATTCTTGCTTTTACGTTTGCCATTTTATTTACCTTGTGACTCCTGGCGTCACTATCGCTTGTCCTTCGATTACTCTAGTGGTGACACCTCCATTACTTGTTATATTTAGGTCATAGACATATCTTCCACCCTCTAACCCTGAAGTTTGTGTATCAGTTAATAACAATGTGACTTGTCCCGCAAGTTCTGCTATACTAGTAGAAAATGTTTCAGAAACAGCTGAAGAACTATAAGTTTTTCTAATTTGTGCAGATGCAGTATAATTACTTAAGTCTAATATACCACCTGCTGCATCAGTCACATCAACTGTAATACTGAAGTCTGTTCCTTGGTCTATGTATAAATTTGCAATAATTGCCATATAACTATTTATACAAAATTATTGTTGAGTGTTTGAAGGGTTTTTAGAGAATCTTGCAGTTGGAACTGTTTGGTGTATTTTCTCTGCAGTATTTTGGTTATTAACATATATTTCCTCTAGTTTTTCGGGTGTTGCTTGAGCACCATCTTTATTCACATATACTGCTTTCACTTTTGCAATAGGGCCGATACTTCTAGTTGTTGAGTATGGTGTCTGATAAATGAAAGGAGACCTATGTTGATAGGAAACCTGATAAGGTGCTTGATATATTGAAGGTTGTTGAACAATATTTTGTGTTGAAACTTGTTTATTTACAGGATTTTGATATGTAAATGGAGACCTATACTGAATTGTAAGTTGTTGTTGTGCATTTGCAATATAAGGACTTGACGCTTGTCCGTCTCCCCTTGCTTGAATTGTTGTTTGTCGATTTGCACTAACAGGGTCGTTTACCTGTTGTTGATTCTGAAACGTAAATGGTGACTGGAATGCACCTATAGGTGTTGTAAATGCAGCTACAGGACTCTGATATGCAGCTAAAGGATTTCGATATGCACCTGTTGGTTGTCTATATGCAGCTATAGGACTCTGATACGTAAATGCATTTATAGGACTCTGATACGTAAATGCAGCTTGTGGTTGTCTTGCTGGAACTGGTTGTCGCAAAGGTTGCTGAGCATTGGCTGGATTTTGTGAGACCAATGCAATCGATGGAGACCGATATGCTGGAACTTGATATGTCGCAGGTGATTGGAACGGGTAGTCTTCACCATTATATGGATTAAAATAATAATCCGTGGTCTGTCTGTTTGCTGGATAAGCTGCAATAGGGGTTTGCACATTCGCATATGCACCTTGAACATTACTTATAACTGGAGTTCTTATGACTGGGCCGACCATTTGCATGGTTCCCGCTACCTCACCAGGCATTCCTGAAGGGGGTTTAGGGAATTCAAATGGTTCAGCAAGTGCTTGAAATACCTGATAATAATAAATTGCAGGCTGTCGAGATGCCTCAAGTTGAGCAGATTGGTATGAAGTTGCAATAGGGCCGACATTTTGATATGTAAATGGATTTTGATAAGGACTTTGTAAAATATATGGTGACTGGTCTGCAGCTACTTGAACTGGTTGTCTAGTCGCAGCTACTGAAACTGGTTGTCTACTTTCAGCAATAGGTGTTTGAAAGGCAGCTATTGGTTGTTGCACTGCAGCTACTGGTTGTCTAGAGGCAGCTACTGGTTGTTGAAATGCACTTACAGGTTGTCTCGCATTGTCGATAAACGGACTACTTCTTTGATTTTGATGTTGATAAATCGCAGGCTGTTGATATGTAAACGGACTTTGAAATGGATTCTGTTGTTGGTTCTGATAAGTGAACGGACTAGGTTGTCGTGCATCTTGCACCAATAACTGACCATTAACTGGATTTCTGTATGTAGTAGGAGACTGACTCGGACTTCTATATGTTGTCTGAGCATTTCTTGATATCTGTCTAACTGCTTGCTTTACTTCATTACTTTGAGCATTGGCAGGCACTTGACCTTGATATGGTTGTTGTAAGGTTGTTCCTATATTAATGTATATTTCGTCTGACATTTCATCTCATTATATAACAAACCACAAGTGTCCCACTGAGGTTCCACTTGCAGTTGAAGGTGCTGAATTAACTATTTCGTAATCTAATTCTATACTATCACTATTTATCTCAATTCCATTAGAGGTATTTGCACCAAACTCACCAGTTGTTGAGTTGTAATTAAGTCCAGCACCACCTTGAAGGGCACCTCTTGCATCTGAATCTGAATATGTTGCACCAGCAGTAAAGGTAAGTGTTCCCAATCCATCATCATATGCAACTGATATATTACTATGTGTTGCACTTGTAATCATTGATGCAGCTGCATCTTGAATTCTTTCTGTAGTTGAAAATAGATTTGTTGTTCCTTCAGTAATATCGTCTGAATCACCACTTAATGATGACATATCTTGGTTAGTTGCTGGTTCCCAATATCCATTTGCATTATCCCATACTAAAATTTGACCATTTGTTGGGGTTGTGGTATAATTAATGTCTGATAAACCACTTGCAGAATGTGTAGATATACTTGAAACTGTTCCTGAACTACCTGAAGTTCCCGAAACATTTCCAGTCACATTTCCAGTGACAGTTCCAGTTAGATTCCCAACAAAATTCTTACCATTTGCAAGTGTAATATCTTCTTGTGAATATACACCAGTTCCATTAGAATCAAATTCTATTTTTGCACTTGTTGATAAAGAAGTAGTTCTTCCAGTTGAAGAACCATTTAGGATAATACCATTTGTATTTTTATTGTAAATTGTGTTTATTGCTGTTTCAGTGAACTGACCAGCTTCTCCACCACCAGCACCAATAGAACTACCAATATATGAACCAGTGTATGCAAAAATTGATACAACATCACCAACACTTGCACCTGTGTTAAGTGTAATCTCTGTATGTTTGTTTCCGTCTACACCACCGATTGAATAGTCTGTTCCTAATATTAAAAGGTTTGTATTTTTGAATACTTGAATTCTTCCACTTCTAAAAACAAGTGAGTTATTGTCTGAATCATTACCCGTAAATACTGTTTGATTTGCTGTTGCAACGTATTGGAATTCTTGAAAAAAGAATGACTTATCTTCAAGGCTGTTAAGTGCATCAACCACATTTGTAGTTGATTCAGTTCTTAAACCCGATAACTCACCAACATCAACTGCAAGTTCATTATACTTCGTCCTAAAGTTTTCAATAGTGCTAAATTGGTCTACTGTTTTTGCCATTCTATCTCTCTATAAGTTTGGTTAATAAGGATTTAATTTCGTCCATATCACCTTTTAATGTATTTATCTCTTCACGAGTTGTTTTCATAAGTTCTCTACGTTTCATTGTTAATTTAAAGTTTTCTATATCTGTATTAACAATTCCGTGTGAACTATCGTCTCTTACTAAATGTGAGTGACCTTCAACTTTTATATATTCAACATCTTTCATTATGCAAGTGCCATACACCTAAGTGCAGTCACTAATGGGACTACGGAAGTGTTTGTTCCTTGACCCACAATTTTCACTGCAAAGGCACTGAATTCGGGTAAGTCGTTTGCAGTAAATTCGTATTCTTTAAAGTTTCTACCATCGTTCTCAACAGAAGTATCGGGAACACCACTAGTATTGAAATATTCAAATCCAATATCGTCTAATGGTATGTCTTCGTCATTTTTAATTATCTTATACATGACTTTTAAATCTGTAGTAGGTGGTCTAAAGAAATCTGCAATTACTTTAATACTTGTAGCAGGTGTTTTAAGGTTCACTTTACGTGTCACGTATACCATTGCATTAGAATCCCCTTCGGGTTCTTTAGAATCAATGTATGTGGTTCCTGTAGGGACATCTGAACTACTGTCAATGTTATTTAATCTGTTTGCAATACCAATACAACCAACTGTTCCCACATCAATTACTGGTGAAATATTTTGGTTAAATGATGCAAGTTGTAGTTGACACTGAAATGATTTTGAAGAAGACATTTCACTTGTCTCATTTATCGAACTTGCAACCACACTTGGTGAACCAAAGAATGCATTATCATTCAATGTTATAAAATTACTTGTTGTGTTTCTTATATATGAAGTTCCGTTTACATATCCCTCGGGTGAACTCATTGGAGTTGTTAAAACACTTGCAAGAATCTGAGTGTTTTTAACTGCAGTAGAAGGAATCATTGTGTGAATTGCATCAAAGTAATAGTTTCTTGTTGACACTGCAACACTTCCACCACCAACTGTATCTACTAATGCAGTATATCCTGATTTTAAATCGTATGCAGATATATCGGGTATTACTGTATATGAATCAATCCCTCTATTTGCAATTTGTGTGAATGTTGCATTCAATGACCCAACTGGAATACCACCAATTGTCTCTCCAACTGTTCCAACTTCTACTGATATATTTGTTCCTTGTCCATCAAAACTTGATATAACAAGGGTCTCTGTTGAAAGATATCCACCGCCTGGATTGCTAATCAACACACTAGACACTGCACCACTTGAAACTACTATGTCAAGTGTTGCATCAACCCCTGAAAGTGAACCTGAACTAATCGATTTGTTGAGATATGTTCCGTCTGTTGGAGTCTGATTGACTGTATTACTACCTAACGTTAAAACACTTCCAGTCTTATCACCAGTTAAACCTGACATTACAACATTATCTTTATTACTTACTGAATCATACATTCCATGTAAGTAGTTATATACTTTAACATAATTTTGTCCACTATATGTTTCTATTGGATTTGTTTGTAATTTTGTTGAAGGTAATGCATCATTTTCAAATTTCAAGTTTGATATTTTTGAAGTATCAAATTTACAAGTTTTGATTTTGATTTTCATATCATCAGTTTGTTCTGCAGTCCATGTAGAAGCATTTTGTGATAAGAATAGTGAACCAGCGTATGGTTGACCTGCGATTGTTTGTCCTGATGCAAGGTCTTTCTCACCCATTCTTGAAATGAACATATTGTATTCATTTGAATTTGAATATACAACTAATGCATACTCTACGTTTTCTTCTACGTATACTGGTGAATCAAAAGTAAATGTTGTTGCAACTGACCCGTCTGAAGAAGTATTAACTGCAGAAGGGTTGTGTGTGACTGTAGAGAATGGTAATACTGTTTGGCCAGGATATCCATTAACCATAGTTCTAACTTCTACTGAAACAGGCATAGAAGCATCTTTAGTTTCAAAGAATGTATCTACTGAAGATAAGAACATACCTCCGTCTGCTTCACATAAGAATGATTGTGCAAGTGGGTCTCCCCAACCTCTGTCTAATCTTGAACCTCTTCCAAATCTCTCACCATCAAACCTGTCTCTTGCATCATCAATAATGATTGGAAGTTCTCTTGGTGGGTCTGGCCACGACACTACTGGTGGGTTAAACACTATTGGTGACACAACTGGAACAGGTGGTAATGGGACGGGAACCGCTGGAGTTGGGTCGGGTGCTGGTTCAGGCACTTGGTCAACTGGTGGGTCATTAACTCTCACTATATCTGCTGGTGCATCAGGTAGTGCTGGTGCTGTAGAATCGAATGGTGCAGAGTTTAAATTCTCACCCCTTCTAGACATTGACCTTGAACCTTGTAATCTTTCCATAATCACTCTACCATTTCTTGTAGAGACAACTTCAGTTTGTGAAGACTGTAATAATCCTTGTGCTTGATAAACTGCACTACCATTTGAGGCAGGATTACTTAAGTTGTATGCAGAAGATGTTATTCTCAATTCTCTCTGTCCTGTTGGGAATTTGTGAATTGAATTGTTTGGTAATTCAAAGAATGCACGTAATCTTCCATTTCCGTCTGTTTTACAACCTGAAGAAACTGTTGTTCCTCCGTCTTGTGAGAAACTTCCACTATGAGGTCTAACAAATTTGTTTACGTCTAGATTATCAAAGAAGAAGTAATGATTTGAACCAGGCTTTAAGTTGGTTGCATCTATCTCAATAGTCCTTGCACGCATGAAAGGAACAATTGATACTGATACGACTCTATCGTTTCTTGTTTCTACGAAATCTTCTACTACACTTGTTGTCACACCTGTTCTTGTTTGAATTTCAGGTGTCTCTGTAATTTCTCTAGTGATTTCTAAACCAGCAACCCATTCACCACCTTGTGCTGGGTCTCCTGACCATGAACCATTTGAAGTTGCTTGAACTTCTGAAGACACTACACTAGGTTCTCCTGCCCATGTGGTCTGCCATGAGTTCCACACTGTTCCAAGTGCATTTGTGTTATCTGATAATACTGCATCAAAATTACCCTCTCTGTTGATTCTAACTTCGGGTAGTTGTTCTGTATCTTGCCATATATCTGTTTCGGGTGTCAACTTGACATTACCTACAAACGCAAATACATGGTATGGGTTAACATTGATTGAACGAGATGCTTTACTTTGGTCTACGTATGTAATTTCACTATATGGAAGTGTTATTAAGTCTCCAGTTTTTTTATAGTTTGATGAAGATGCTTCACTTAAAGATATATCAAAGAACTGTTGATAAGACTGAGGTCTTAACATACCCATTTTAGTATCGATAGAACACTTATAGTCGGGGTGATTTACGTCACCAATCTTATGACCTCTAAAGTTATCTACTAAGAAACCTGACTTATATCTGTCGAATCCGTCTGCATCTAAAATCTGTTTTGACTGAGTATCTTTCTCAAGTAATGATAGCGAAGTGATTCTTTCTAAGTTAGTGACCCTGTTGTTAATCTTTCCGATATCTTTCATAGTATATCGTCTATGGTCTTGTGACCTTACTCTGATTTGGTTTAACTTATTAGTATAAGGTGGTATTGACAATTCAAACATTTCGATTGCATCGTCAACAGCTTTAGGTTTAGTTGGTGATATTGAAGGATTTCCAGTTGATACTTGGAACATTCCTGATTTATGTAAGAATACTTTATCTATTCTACCAACATAGAATGATATATCACCCACAACACTTGAACCTGATACTGGTGTGTCTGTTGCACTTGCAAAAGTGGTTGCAATACCTGTTCTACTACTTTCAAAAGAACGTCCAGTTGCATAGGCAAAAGGTGCGTATTTTGCACCTACACCTGATGCATCTGATAAGTCTACAACACTACTTGCATCAGTTGGGTCTTGACTCACATTTGTTGCAAAGGTAGAAGACCCTATTATCTGACCAACTTGTGGTCTGAAATCAACTGAATCTGATAATTCAAAAGTTCCATCAGGTTCTAATCCACCTAAGTCTATTTTATTTGGTGAATAGACTGGTATATCTTTGTAAGGTATTGAGGAATATGATTCCACATCAAAGTAGTCTCCACCACCTGAAGATTGGAAGTAATCAAATATTATTAGGATTTTATTGTTTGGTGTTGGTTCACCTGGCTTTAAAACTAATTTTGATAAATCATAAAAACCATCTCTCTGACCATTGTCAAAGAAATATCTTGAAGTAATGTTTGGTGAACCTGCTGTGACTGATGCAATTGTTCCTACTGCACCTGAAGTCTGACCAATAATATTTTCATTATCTGTAAATACATTGTTATTTGTGTAATAAAAATATGATACATTGGTGTCTCCACTAAAGGTGACAATGTTTGCACGTGCATCTGAAGTTTGTCCTACAACTTCTTCATTAACAACGAAGGTTCCAGTTGTAGTTGTTGTAATAAATGAAGGTGGTAATGCATCACCACTAACTCCTTCATAAATTCCACGAATTTTGTATGCATCAGGAACACCCAATGTAATTTCTTTATGGTCGTATGCAGTTCCATACATATATGAAGATGTTTTTGAACCTGTGACCTTCAACATTCTTCCAGCTCTTAATGTCTTATCTCTGTTAACGGGGTCTGTTATTGTAATTGTATAAGATACTCTTACAACTGCAGTATCGTTATTTGCATTAATACCACTGAATGTTATTTGTTGACCTGAACCTGAAGAAGTCACTGTATTTGAGATTGAATCGGGGTCAATTAAATCTCCTGCTGATAAACTTCCACCACCAGCAGCTTCAATCACTGCAATTGTAAAGTTATCTTTGTTCACTGGTGCAAAGGTTCCGTTTGAACCTGAATCTACTGAGAATGAACCACCACTTAACGAAGCTGTGAATTGTCTTCGTATTTGAATTGATTCACCAGTATGTGTCTTAACCCAGTTCCTTGGCCATGCAAATATGTTTGCAGTTTGGTTTTGGTCATAAAGTGTTGCACGTAATCTAGAAACTCCACCTTGATATGCAGCTGATGAGGCTCCAACAAGTGTTGCAGATATGTCACTAGCAACTGAACTAATAACTAAATCTTGACCTGAAGCAGGGTTATGAACAACGTCTCCTTCTTTAAGTTCTGTAGTAAACTTAGTTCCAAAACCAGTCATACCAGTTGTAGTATCATATATAACAGTTCCAGTTAAATTAAATGCGGAATCTAAAACTGTATGTGCAGTAAACACTTCTCTGTTTGAGTTATTTGAATCTTGAGAAACACCTCTAACTCTATCAATATTGTATGTTCTAACTGCAGTAATTCCATTAGCTATTGTTGTTGCAGTGATACCTTCACTTACAATACCACTGGAAACTTGGAATGTTCCTACTACGTCATGTAATAATACTGACTTACTTGGTAAATCAATCTCTGCAATAATACCTGTTGCACCTGTTGTAGTGTCTGTTAACTTATCACTAATTGCAACTTGTCCACTGGATAGTGCAGAAAATGTGACCTTAGTAAACATTTTAATATCAAATAGATATAAATTGTAAACACCCGTTGTGTGTTCGTCAATGTTTCTAATTCTAGAATATCCTATAAGATTTCCAGTTCCTTTTACTCCTGCGACTGCTGGTGCAGTATCCCACAATTCTGTTAATTGATATGGGTCTAATGTATCTATACCACCCTCATTACCAAACTCGGGTAATGAATGAATATTTGTGACTCTTAATTTGTTCCCCAATCTTATTGGAGTGTTTGCATTATCTAATGATATTGCTGTTCTTGCTTTTTTCAGTGGAATTGACGTTGTTCCTATTTTATCAATTTCATATCCTTTGACATATGCTTTACCTGGCGATACTTGCATAACAAAATTACTCTCAACTCCACCATTTGTAGAAGTGTATACACCACCATTAGTTGAGTCGTCTAAGTGTTCTTTTAAAGTTGGAACGAATTGTCTTACAACGAAATCACCATTTGCATCGAAAGTTCTTCGTGCCATTGTGTGTTCTATTTCATTGTATATTGGTTTATCTACTTTGAGTTCGATTAAACCTTTATTAACTCTAACTAACTCTACGAAATCTGTATCAGTAGTTGTAGTAAGAGCATATTTACTTAAGACTAAACTAAATTTAAGTCTATCAGCACCAGCTGCATTTTCGTTTGTTGTTCCTTGTGAGTTATCTAATAAACTTGAGTCTTCAGAAGAAGATATTAAATTCTCTGTGACTGTTATACCAACTCTGTATGAAGGAGCACCTGAATATTTTTCTAAAATAAGTTCTTGTGCTGGAACCTTTACAAAGAATCCTCTAATAAAGAGAACACCTTCAGAGATATTTGCAATTGAACCTCTTCCAGTTGGATTTGAACTAACTGTTAATGCATCTACTGTAAATTCATTATTGTTTGATGAATTGGCTGAAATTGCACCATTTTCGTCTACAGTGACTTCTTGTAGTTCTTCTCCTGCTGAGAAAGTAAATGAATTACTTGAGTTGGTTCCTTGTGATTGATATCTGACAAACAATGTAAGTTTGTCGTCTGTTGTTTCTGCAGTTGATGTGACTACTTTACCAACAACACCTGTTGTTTTACCTTGTATTATTTTTCCGTGGAAAGATTTTCTATATGTTTCAACTGAAGTATCACCATTGATATTTGGATTGGAAGACTTTACTTTAACATAGTAAAGTTCCATATCAATATCAGTTTGAGCACCAGTGACGATTGACCCTTCTTCAAATATATGATTACCAAATCTTTCGATTTGATTTTGAAGGATTGATTGTGATTGAGTTAATTCTCTTGCTTGTAGTGGTCTACTTGCACGGAATAAAACTTTTTGAAAGTTTTTACTCTCACTGTAGTCGTCATAATAGGGTGATATATTTAAATCAGTTTTCTCTGCCATTTTAACTCTCTTGTAGGGGACTTTGTGTCCCCATTAAATTACATTTCGATTATCAGTTTGATATCTTCGATTTGGTCTGCAGCTCTTGTCACTGCACCTCTGTTTTCAACATACATGATTTGACCTGAATATCTTTCTACTTCGGGGAATGATGCGTTTACTGAATTTACATTTCCTATTGAAGACCCACCAACATAAACTGAATCAGAACTAGTGAAGTCTACATAACCACCAGCACTATTTGCAACTGGGACATGTGAAACAACTAAACCACTGATTGATACAACTCTAGAAACTGCAACACCAGTTCCATCTGCAGCTGCAGATAGTATTAGGTTGTCTACTGAAAGACCCGTCACACTTGAAAGTGTCATTTGTGAATATGCAGCTAGTGAAGTTGCAGTTGCAACTGTTGTTGTTCCTACAGTGAATGGGTCTTGTATTAATCCAATCCTTCTGAAGTCGTTGTCAATTGGGAAATCTCCAGCACCTTCTGCAAACTCTAATCTTGCATTAACACAAACAAAGTTTCCACCAAGTTCTTGAACTGGGTCTGCACCATGTCCATAGAATGGTGAAATGATTGGTTTTAAGATTCCACCTGAACCACCACCGATTCCTGAAATACCAGCAACATTAATTGAAGCACGTTTATAACCTGAACCAACTGCTGTGATATCTACGTGAACCACTGCACCTGATGATACGATAACACTACATGTTGCACCTGAACCATCTCCTGCTAATGGAACACTAGCATATGTTCCGTCTGTATAACCTGAACCACCTGCTGTGATTGATACGTGGTGAATACCTCCGTTTACTGCAGAGTTTTCTACGTCCCATTGTCCTGTTCCGTCATCTGTTGCAGTTGAACCAATTGCACCACCCGAACCTGTTCCGTCTACTGAGGCAACTGCACCAATTGTTTTAACTGGTATAAAGTCGTTAGTCACGAATTTAATTGTTTCTGAGGCAGAAATAGTATACATATACTTCCATACATAACCACGACCTGAGGCAGCGTTCGAATCGGCAGTTGTTATCAAAGTAGTTGCACTTGTTCCTGTTGGTTTTACATCTGATACAACGACTGCACCTGATGAATCTCTTCCAGTTCTAATACACTTATACACATTGTATTCATCAGTGATTACAAAGAATCTTGAATCATATAAGTTATTACTTGCAGAAGCTGGTGAAGTATTCGTTGCACTATAATCGTGTGAATACTCATCATATGAAGTTCCTGAAGTCCAATCATGTCTTGTTAGACCATGTGATACGTCTGATGTAGAAACCTTTTTCATTGCAATCATGTCTGCATATGAATCTATTTCCTCACCAACTGCATTCGCAGGTGCTGGTGGGTTGTTCTCATCAGTCCAATCGAATGAACGTCCTATGAATATATAACTTGATGAGGCACTCTCACCAAAGTCTTCTTTAAATTGTTTCGCATTATGGATTCGAAACTTTTCCGTTATTATTGCTGCCATTTTTTTAATCTCCTCAGACTATATTAATACTATTTATAACACTATGCAGACTTAATGTAAGAACTAAATGCAATATTAGTCCTTAAATTTGGAACGTCTGAATAATAGTTAACTGTGTGTTTAGGGAAATAGGTGTCAAGGTCTGAAATACTAATACCCTCGGGTTTAGATTCTTCACTCATTATATTACCTGTTCCATCTTCTAATGTAAAATCATCACCATCTGTTTCTTCTTTTAGATAGTAAGATATGTTATAAACTTGTTGTCCTGTTATGGTATTTAGACTTCTTAAAGAACTACCTAATGGTGCAGATGATACTAAGGTATGAGCTCTTTCTGTAAAGAATCTCTCTATATAAGTGTCATCAAAAGTCTCGTCTTCCATAATCACCTTACTATTATCTTCTAGTAAGAATGAATCACCTACGATATCACCTGATTGCATCTCTGCATCTGTTGGTTCAAGTGCAAAAGTGTAAACGATTTCTTCGTTCTCAATCCTACCACCATCTTCTAATATCAATAGTTCTTCTTGTGAACTTCCAACTGATATTACTTTACCTTTATCGGAAGGTCTTCTTTCATTACTTCTTACTACGTAATCGTGGTCTGCAGAATCTAATGCAAGAACTGTTTGCATTGCATCTGAACTGTCTTTAGTAATACTTCCACCCATTCCACTATGGAACTGGCAATAGTAATATAAATTTGTTGGTGTAGTTGTAGTAATTCTTATCTCAACTATGTTATTACCAATAACTCTGACACCTGTTGTATACTCTGAACCACTGTTATGTGTTCCGTCTGCAGTTGTTGAAAACTTGAATGGGTGTCCAGTAGAGTGTGTGAAGTGATATATGTGACCATTCTTTAAAGTTAAAGGTGCATTGTTCACCCCATCTATTTGGTATACGTTTTGAGAACCATTATTAACAACTGACACATTTTTTGTTTCTATATTATTTCGTTGTTCTATTCTTCTTGTTTGATATGAACTTGCAAGTGCAACTGATTTGATTCTGAAAATATTTAAATGTCTACTTCTCATTTCCGAATCACCATATTCAGTGTTCGGTTCTGTTATTGCACCACCAGTTCTTGGGTCTGTATTAGGTGAAGGTATAGATTCGGTTTGTAAAACGACCAATGGGTCATTCATTTCTGCATCAGTAGTCCAAAGAAGTATCTGTCTCATTGAATTTGCAAAGGCAGTTGGATTGGTTAAGACTGGGTCTCCATTCATTACAATTGTAGGTCTAAATTTAATTTGTTCTTCTACAGTTGTATCAACTGTTTGTTTGATTGCAACTTCACCAAAGAATACGTGTCCAGCAGGGTGTAATAAATCCTTGACAACTGACCTATATTTGTTTATACTTTCTCCAACCTTAATAACATATGAATGTGTTTGGTAGTATAAACTATCTTGTATATTAGATGCACTTGCATCAAGTGTAGATTTATCCCCAAGTAATTGTTCTTGTATTACACTTTCACCTGAAACCAAACCTCTAGCTTGATAAGGATTTGATTTTAAAATCTTAAATGTATCAACTGAATTGAAGTCTACTGTTTCATTAGATAAGAATAATCCGTCTAAATCTGTATATGTTAAAATGTGTCGGTCTGCATCATACGATACAACCTTTGCAGTTGTTCCTGATATTCTTCCCACCAATGATACATCTTTGTTTAGATTTGCACTAGGTGTAGTAATCAACATAGGGAAGTCTGAAGTTGAATTTAAAACAGCATCTTCTGTAAACTTATGTCCTTGTTCTGTAATATTAAGTGAACCAACACCTCCAATGGTATCAGAATATGCAAATAGTTTTGCACCTTCACCACTAGACACTGTTGATTGTGTGTTCAGTTTTACTGTTAAAGAAGTTCCACCAGTGATTTCTTCACCACTTTGGAATGCACCCGTATCACTTGGTAATCTTTTTATAACCAGTCTTTTGTTTTCTTCTTCAACTTTTAAAACAGTTCCCGTTGCACCTGAATTTGTTCCAGTGACAACTTCACCTTCTTTGAAACCTGTCGTTTCTTTGAAGTAAAGATAACCACCAGCAAATACTTTAGGAACTTCTGTATAACCAACACCACCTGACTTAACAAAGACACTTCTTACCTTAGAGTTAGTAGTTTCTAATTGAACTGGTTGTTCGTCTTCACTAAGTAATCTCATTTTCTTCGTGTAGATTTCAACCAACTCACCACCACTTAATGGAACTACAAATATAACTCTATCGTTCTTGTGTTCGTAATCAGTGACATGTGTTTTGATAATTCCGTCTATGTAAACTTCAACAGATTCGTCATTGAAAATAATTGAATTACCATTATTATCCTTTCCTGTGAATAGTGTTTGTCCAGCTGTTGCAGTAATTTCATATTGACCCCAAACAGTTGCACCTTCTAATATGATTTCGTCCCCAACGGAACCAATCATAGCTTCTGCACCACTTCCTCTGTTATTGGATTCAAATACTACTAGGTCTCCACCTTTATATCCTGTTCCACCATCTTCAATAAATATCTCATCAACTTGTCCTTCTAAAAGACCATTGATAACTGTTTTAGAAATGGTTGCATTAGGATTGAGTTTTCCACCTGAAAATTCTATTGAATCATTTAAAGAATATAGAGAACCCACATTTGATTGTTCTAATAATATACCACCACCATGACTAGGTTCTATATTTGATTGACTTCCGTCATACACTCCACCAGTTGCGATTAGTGATGCACTAGAAAATTGTGCTGGTAGACCTGACTCAAATAATATGTCTCCGTCATCGTGATGTTGAATATAAGTAGAAGAAGAATCACTACCGATATCTGAAACGATACCTTTTAATACCCCTGTTGTTGTTGTGACACCATCTCTATCTACTAATGTGACCTGTTGGTCTCTTAAGAAAGTTCCTTGATGGTTATCAGTAATCTCTAAAGAGTATTCCCCTGTTTCTGTATTGATTGGGAATACATTTTCTACAATCGACTCTGCTTGTATTCTATTTGTAGAAGTATATTGAGTTATCTTGTCTGTTGAACTTGGTGCAACTCTCAAGTCACTCATTTCAATATTCACTCTTCTTTTTTGAGAGTAATCTGATTCTGATGTGTAAATTGTTTCGTTATCGGGATATCTAATTTCTGCATCTTCGTTGTAGAGAATCCTCATTAAGAATTTTAATGATTCTGCAGTTCCCTTTTCTTTGTATAAATCTGATATACCTTTTATTGTTAACCTTTTGTTTTGTGTTTGTTTAAGGTCTAACGAAGGTAAGAAATCTGTTTGGAAGTGTTTTAAAAAATCTTCAGACGTTCTGTCTATATCTGAGTAGTCTAAAATCTTGTTGTTTGCAATGATAGTATTTTCTTTATAACCACCAACTACACCAGTCTGTTTTGATTCTCTACCTGTAATTGTTTCTCCTGTTGAGAAACCTCTTCCGTGTATGGTATTGACATATACCTGTAATCCATTCAAGGAAGTTATTTTTGCAACTGATTTTGATTGTGAACCCACAACATACTCACCGACCTTCCAAGGGTCTGCAGTTGCAGTTGGGTTTGCACCAGTTGATTCATAAATTAATTTTGATGACTCTGCATCAGGAGATGGTCGAACAGTTTGGGGTTCTGCTAAAATAGACCCCAAACTGTCTTCCATCATGATTCCGTCTAATTCACCCTCTGAAGAAAGTGTTATAATCTCACTTTCTAGATACTCGAAGTATGATTTTAAGAATAGTTCAAAAACTGGAGCTTCTTGCTGAATGTAATCAGGCAAAAGACCTACTAGTCTATCACTTAGTTTTTCTATTTTAAAATCAGAGTTTGACATAGTCTTAACTTAGAGTTGCACCTAGGTTTGAAATTGGGAACCAATTTGAACCATTCCAAATACAAATGACTGCATCACCTTGTCCATTAAGAATGATTTGGTCTGTTGTATCAGTTGAATAACCCCAAGATGAAACAGTGACTTCTGCATTTGCAGTAGAACTATCTGTCTTGTATATCACTTTAATCTGACCTGTATCTGTTCCGTCATCTAACACGAATTCAACTGCTGAAGAACCAGTCAGTGTGATTTCACTTGCAAAAGATGATGCAAGGTTAGACGCAGTTGCAGTTAATACTGTTATATCGTCAACTGCTAAATGAGTTGGGATATTTTCGAATAACTGACCTATGGTCATTTTTTTGTTGACGGGTGTTCCGCCTGGGTTATCTACTATGTGTAGTAAATCATCAGCACCTATATCTGTATCTGATACTTGTGTTAATGCACTTATCTTCTTATCTGCCATTTTAATTTTCCTCCTATAATCCAATTAAATGGGAAACTACTCGGGGGACTCCCGACCACTTGTTTCATGTTTTATTAATATGAACTGGTTGAGGTAGAAGTATACCCTACACCAGCACTGCTTTCACCACTACTAATGGTGTCTACTTCACCTGTCACCTTAATATCTTCAGAAGAAATGTCTACTAGATTACCTCTAGTTGCAACGACATCATTTCCCGAAGGGATAACTGTGAAGTCAATCGATGAATTAGTATTAACTGTTAAGGTAATATTAATGGCATTGATTGTAATCTTTCCTGTAGAATAGTCAACTGTTCCAGCTGCACTATCCTGATAAAGTCTAGTTGACCCTGATAGGTAATATCTTCTTAAATTACCTTTTCCGTCATCATCAAAATAATTGATATTGACTGAGTCACCTTGGACATAAAAACCTGTTGTTGTTGTAATTCCACCCGAGTCCATGTTGTGACCAGTATGTGGATTATAAAGTTTATTACCAAAAAGAACATTGTATCCTTTTGTTTCTCCCACTTTAATTATATTACTTTTTCTTAATCTAATATTACATGTATTAGATAAAACTGCAGTGTTAGACTCGTCTACTGATTTAAGTAGATTAGAATGTCTAAAAATAGAATCAAAGTTTTGTAGATTATCTGTATCAAACTTTTGAATTGCAGTGTTTACGATTGCTTCCAATTCACCTATTGATAAGTCCGTTGCATTCTCATTGTATTTGAATACACATGTAATTAGAATCTTAACAATCTCTGCATCAATTATCTTAGGTCTAACAGTTAACATATTTAAATCGTTTAACTTTTTTGTGACCAATGACTTTTCTGTATCTGATAGATAATCTGAATTTTGTGGTTTAAGTGCAACGAACACTTTACCATATTCGGGTGGGTCATTATCTTCTCCACCCCATACTGCAACGGCGTCTGCATTTGGATAATACTCTTGCACCTTTGCTTTATAGTCGTTTAATGTGACTAATCTGTTTTGTGATGTATAGAATTTTGTTGCTTTGAACTTAATTGATTCTATACTTTCTTTTTCTGCACCACCACTTGCTGGTGAAACGTTAGTCACTGCATGGTTTGTGAATCCGTTTACAACTCCGTTAAGTGCAAATTGACTAGCACCATTTGCATGGTCTTGGTCAACTATAATATAAGTCACATCTATAACGTCTCCGTCTAATAATGACTTACCTAATGTTCCGTCACCAAAGTATATTTCAATATAACCTTCTTCATTCTCTTGTGCATAATATACAGTAGAGGTTGTAGTAATGTTTGAAATACCTGTAGAAAGTGTGTATGTTTCTGTTGCACCACCACTGGTGACTGAAACAATCATCTTACCTTTGTCTACTCTTTCATTTGATAAAACGAATTTAGGGTTTGCAAGTTGATTATCAAAAATAAATGAATCAGTTGCATAAGTTCCTTGAACAATACTTACGTCATTGTAATTATATGACGTTCCGTTTTGTGTTGGTCTTTTTGTTGTTGTGACTACAAAGTTATATGAACTTCCGTCATACACTGTCACAAAGGTTGTTCCTCTGAGTAATTGCATCTCAGTAGTTGTCGGGGAAGTTCCGTCTGCATTTCTCACTTGTTTCATTTCAAGGTTTACTATTGCAGTTGAACATGACTCAGAAGAAGGAATGAATCCTAAATCCTTTGCACGTGATACAACGTTCTTTCTGATTTGAGCAGAATCTAAAAAGAGTTCTGAGGCTGCAATGTTGGTGTTGATTGCACCAATGTGTGATGAATATGCAAGTAGGTCAATAAGAACTGACATACTTGAACCTTCAAAGTTGTAATCTTTAAATTGTTCTTGTCCTTTGAGATAATTCTTAAGATTATCTGCAATATTCTCAAAATCTAAATCTGTAATGTTTAATTGTGAACTGTTTACTGCCATTATCGTGTCCTTGAAACGTTTATTTCTATCTCTTGATTAGGAGAACCATTAATTATGTTGTAAAAGATAGTCATGTCTAATTTATTATTATCTTGATTTGATAATGCGACTTGGACATTACTGACACGAGGTTCTAAAGTCTCTATCTCTTTTGCAAGTGTTATTTTCATTCTATTCAGTTGTCTATCAGTATTCAACTCAAATAATAAGTTTCTGATTGAACCACCAAAGTTTGGTTTGAAAGGTCTTTCAAATTTATTAGTTAATACAATATTCCTAACTGACCTTTTGATTGCATCTGTATCGGTTTTTCTTACAACGTCACCTGTAATAGGGTGTTTACGAAAGAAGATATCTAAATCAGAATAGATATCCTTCGTTGCAACTGTTTTTCCGTTATTTACTAAATCTACCATATATCTATTTATACAAACTAATCAGGTTTCTTTGTCTTTCCAGCAGAAGAACCTGAAGCAATTGTATGTTTATGAGTTGAAAGTTTAACACCCTTACCTTCGACTTCTCCACTTGCAGTAATACTACTTGAATTTGTCTGTTTACCAGTGACATCTAATGTTGATTGTAAAGTAGTTGCACCCGATACTTTAAGTGTTCCCGTGACTGTTGTGTCTGATATAATTTCTGTTGAGTTCTTACCAGTGATTGTAATCTTACCTTCTGATAATACGTCTGTTGTTCCTTTGAGGATATCTGCTTTTAGATTTCCTTCTGTAATCTCTGAAGTGACATTACCCTTTAACACTTTCATATCTACATTAC
>Ga0222719_10001915_pt1 | contig 19558 bp, 31 predicted proteins | sample C33_34DmetaG_FD_165039 | JGI IMG/M metagenome (GOLD analysis project Ga0222719, IMG submission 165039) | Estuarine water microbial communities from San Francisco Bay, California, United States - C33_34D | ecosystem: Environmental > Aquatic > Marine > Unclassified | place: USA: California... | reverse complement strand
CAATGGTCGCTGGGTGCGCGGAGCGCATGACGTGATCATTGATGCGCTTCAAAAGGGTGCGCTGGTTCCAACTGAGGGTACTCCACGCAGTCTTGACTTTGTTAATATGCTGAAAGATGCACGTTTCTATATGTCAGAAGCCCCATATACAACTAACAAGTCAATGTCATCGTTTGCGCGTGGTCAAGAACGTGCGCGTCAAATGCAAGAGAGCGAAGCCTATGGCCCAGAAGGGCCACATCCGCTTGAAGTTGAGCGCATGAAAATGGGTCTTGATCCGTTCCAGTGGAGCGCAGATATTGGTGAGCAGTTTGGGCGACTAGATCTTTCCGGCCTTGACTTTAGCGCGTTAAATCTTCCGCAGGTCGCATCAGATTATCAACCAGCACCAGAGCCTGAATACTATACATTAGATGGACAGCAATATACGCCAGCACAGCTTCAAAACATATTTGGCGGTGGCATATCAATCCCCAACCCATTTGCAGGATTTACAGCACCACGATACGGCTAGGGCTTGCGTTAATCGTATAGTGTGGTATTTTTGTCACATAGGAGATAAGAGATGGACGATGGCAAGAGGCGTGCCGAACAGGATCGCGGAGCCAAGGCGGAAGCCCTGCTTCGCAATCCGATGTTACAAGAGGCGTTTGATACACTTGAGCAAAAGTATATCGACGCTTGGAGAAATTCACCTGTGACGGCTGAGGCCGACAGGGAAAAGCTCTTTCAGATGTACCAAAACCTGATTGCGGTCAGGGGCCATCTGCAAGAGGTTGTCAATACTGGCAACCTAGCGAAAACTGAAATTGAACTGAGGAGATAAGAAATTATGAGTGACGAAACCAGTACCCTATTAGGATCAGGCGAAGCACTTGATAAAGGTCAAGCTGTTGACCTACTCTTGAATATCAACGCCCCTGAAGAGGCAAGCGAAGATGCTCAGGAGCCTGTAGCCGAAGACGTCGAAACAGAAGAAGTTGAGACTGAAGAGGCTGAAACATCTGAAGACAACTCTGAGTACGATGACGCTGAAGAGCCATCTGAGTATGACGACGAAGACGACGATGCTGAGTATGAAGATGTCAATCCTGACGAAGTTGAAGAAGTCACGGAAGAACTTTATACAGTCAAAGTTGATGGTGAGGAAAAACAAGTAACCTCTGAGGAGCTTGTCAAATCATATCAACTAGAGCAAGCCGCGCAGAAGCGTATGCAAGAGGCTTCCCAAACACGGAAGCAAGCAGAAGCCGAAGCACAACAACTTGCTGAACAGCGTGAACAATACGCACAGGCTTTGCAGATTATCGAAGCCCAACTTAACCAAGTGCAAGAGCCGCCCAAAGAATATTGGGACAAGCTCTATGAAAATGATCCTCTTGAATGGACACGTCAGCGTGACGTGTATCGTGAGCGCAAAGAGAAACTTGCAAAAGTACAGCAAGAGCAACAGCGCGTTCAGCAGGAGCATCAACAGCAAATGTTGCAAGCTCACCGGCAAAAGCTGGTAGAAGAGCAAAATCGTTTGCTGGAGCGCATACCTGAGTGGCGCAATGAAGACATTGCCAGCCGCGAAAAGCAGGCCATTATTAGCTACGCCCAGCGGCTAGGCTATACTGAGCAAGAGCTTTCCGTAGCAAGCGATAGTCGCGCCATCGAAGCACTGCGCAAGGCTTACTTGTATGATGAGCTGATGTCTAAAAGACCAGAGGCTCAAAAGAAGGTTAGCAAGGCACCAAAAGTGGTTAAGTCTGGTACTCCGAAAACTAAGAAGCAGGTGCAGGGTACACGCAATAAGCAGGCTTTTGATCGCCTCAAAAAAACTGGCACTAAAGATGCCGCCGTTGATTATTTGTTACAAAGGAACAGCTAAATGGCTACACATACCACTACTACCGCCGTCGGTGAGCGCGAAGACCTTTCCGACGTCATCACCCGTATTGACCCAGATGAAACCCCTGTGTTTTCTGCTCTCCGCAAGGAAGCAGGCAACGGCGTTTTCGTTGAGTGGCAAGTACAAGAGTTAGCCGCCGCAAGTGCGACTAACTACCAAAACGAAGGTGCAGACGCTACTTATGACACGCCTACTGCAACCACCCGTCTTGGCAACTACATGCAGATTTCGCAAAAAGATGCGGCTGTATCTGGCACGTTGGATGCCGTTGATAAAGCGGGCAGGGCGCGTGAATCCGCGTACCAAAAAGTTTTGAAGGGCCTTGAGCTACGTCGCGATATAGAAAAATATCTGCATAGCGACACTGCACGTTCTGGCTCTGATCCGCGTAAAGCAGGTTCATTGTCAAGCTGGATCACCAACGTAGACGACGCTTCTGGCACGTCTGCCGCAACTGGTGACGGCACGGACGTTCCAGATATGGCTGGCACGAATCGCACGCTGACGCTTGCTATGATCGACAATGCAATGCAAGCCGCCTATGAAGACGGCGGTCAGCCAAATATGCTGGTTGTCTCTCCTGCCAAAAAAGTTGAGTTTAGCGACCTGAATGGTGGCTCAGTTGCCACCAACCAAATCAACTACACGGCTCCACGCGAAGCCGCTATCGTTGGTTCTGTTTCGCTGTACCTCAGCGACTTTGGTCAGCTTGACGTTGTCATCGACCGCTTCGCTTCTAGCGACCGCGTCTACCTGTTGGACAGCGACTATGCTTCGATCTGCACGCTTGCCGGTCGGAACTTTGCGGTTCAGCCGATGGCGAAAACTGGTGATGCGGAGAAATTCCAAATCATCACGGAATGGACGCTGAAAGTGTCTGCTCCGAAAGCACACGGCGCAGTCTACGACTTGTCGTAATTGAAGAGGGGGGATGGGTGAAACCATCCCCCTAATTTCAAGAGGAAGAGAGATGAAGCGACTGGTTCACAAAGACCCGATTACAGGCAAAGAAACATGGTGTCACTATCAGGCTGATGGTGGCTTTATTTTTGAGACAACTCAGAACGTCGATGCTATCTTGAAGGAGAACAAGAAGCAAGCAAACGAATACCGATCAGGTGCGTTGATAGGAAATACGCAACGGCATCATCAAAAGGTTGCCGACATCCCAGCGTCATTGTATCATCAGCTTGTCGAAAAACTTGGCAAGCCCAAAGACAATCCGAAGGCTTGGCGGCAATGGTTGAACGACTACGACAATCGGTTTTTTAGAACAGGCGGCGGAACACTGTAATGGCTATAGGCACATATTCAGAGCTTAAAACTGCTGTAGCAAACTTTCTTGCAAGGGACGATCTGACGGATCGTATTCCTGAATTTATTGCTTTGGCTGAGGCACGCATGGGCCGTGAGCTGGAGACGCGATCACAAGAAAAGCGTGCGACAGCTACACTGTCTTCGGGTGACGCATTTGTGTCTCTGCCGACCGACTTGCGGTCTATCCGCTTGGTCAAGCTAAACACAAGCCCCACTGAGACGCTGGAATACTACACCCCAAACAAGCTGAATGAGCTTTATTCTGACAATATTGCAGGCAAGCCGCGTGGCTACACAATCATTGGCAGTGAGATTAAGTTTGGGCCAACGCCTGACAGCTCATATACCGCTGAGATTGTTTACATAGAAGGTATTTCTGCACTGTCGGACAGCAACACGTCGAACACGACACTGACACGGCACCCTGACGCATATCTCTATGGCACATTGGCAACCGCATCGGTTTACCTGATGGATGATCAAAAGACCACACTCTTTGAACAGCTATTCACACGCGCTATTGAAGAGATTAAAAGAGACGAAGAGCGTGGCAAACACGCTGGAAGCGGACTATTCATGAAATCTGACTATGGAGAATTAACATGAGCGCGATGAGTGACTATCTGGAAAATAAATTTCTAGATCATTTTTTAGGAACAGCATCAACATCAGCACCTGCGGCTGTGTATGTTGGCTTGCACACTGCCGATCCAACTGATGACGGATCTGGTGCGGAAGTAAGCGGCTTTGGTTATGCACGACAAGCTATGGCTTTTGGTGCGGCATCTAGCGGCACTGCAAGCAATAGTGGGGCTGTGGAGTTTCCTGCCGCTTCTGGTGGCAACTGGGGCACGATTACCCACATCGGTATCTGGGATGCATCTACAAGCGGCAACCTGCTTTTTCACGCGGCCTTGACTGTAAGCAAGACGATCAATGATGGCGACATCTTTAAGATCGCGGCTTCAGGTGTTGACATTACGGCGGCCTAATTATGGCCGACATTGTAGGGCCAAATCTTGAGCAGTTAGACAACTGGGGTAACATTGATACCTTAGCTTATAGCCTTGATGACCCTATCTGGCTTACTGCGGCCCTGCGCGAAGGTGAATCATCACCATCGGTATCAGCAAGTGTTACTTCTGAAGCAATCCGAATACAGTTTGGCGCATCATCTGCATCAGCGTCTGCAAGCGCGACGGCATCTGCATCTGTAATTTATTTGGGTGAAGCAAGCACATCATCTTCTGCAAGCGTAAGTGCAGAGGGTATCCGTGTTCAGTTTGGCGCGTCTTTGATTGTTGGCCCTGCTACAATGACTGCCTCTGGCGGTCTTGTTGCAAGCGGCGCATCATCTATGGAGGCTGTAGTTACTACTGAGGCTGTAGCAAGTTATGAGACATTTGGTTACGCATCAATGTCATGCTCTGTTGCAACATCTTCTAGTGCAGAGCGGCTTGGAGAGTTATGGTCTGTGGCTTTCGATGGCGGAGGGCTTTGGTCTGATGTGCCTGCTGGATCTGAGGTATGGGTGACTGTGCCTGCCGGCAATGAAATATGGAGTAGTCAATGATAAAGTTTGGTCAGTTGTTACCAGATCAACCAGACCTGAACAATGCAGGTGTGACTGTTGCCACCAATGTTGTGCCTGCCGTGTCTGGTTATAATTCACTTCGCGGCATAAACGCATATAGCAACGCGGCTGATGCAAAAATTACTGGTATGTTCTCAGCTAAAGATGATGACGGAACCATTGATGTTTATTGTGGCGACAGCACAAAGCTCTATGAGCTTAACTCAAGCACAAACGCACTGAGCAATATCAGCAAGTCTGGCAACTACAACTCAACAACGCAACGCTGGCGTTTCTGTCAGTTTGGTGAAGATGTAATTGCGGTCAACTTTAACAACGAAACTCAATACAAAACTGCCGCCGCATCGCTATTTGCAGATTTATCTGCTGATGCGCCACGCGCTAAATTTGTAGCTGTCGTGCGTGACTTTGTTATGACTGGCTACACTTATGATAGCACGGATGGTAACAAGCCGTACCGCGTGCGCTGGTCCGGCCTTGGCGATCACACTAGCTGGGCCATCTCAGCAACCACTCAAGCCGACTATCAAGACATTGCAGACATGGGTGCCGTTACTGGTCTTGTTGGTGGTGAGTACGCAACCATCTTGTTAGAGAAAGGCATTGTTCGCGCATCATATATTGGCTCACCACTTATCTTTCAGTTTGACAAGGTAGAGACAAATCGCGGCTGTGCTTATTCTGGTTCTGTCTGCAATGTAGGCCATACAGTTTTCTATCTTGCTGATGACGGCTTCTACATGTTCGACGGCAATGGCTCTAAGCCGATTGGCGCGGAACGCATCAATGAATTTTTCTTTGAAGATTTTAACAAGCAGTTTGCGTCAGAGATGCACTCTGCTGTAGACCCATTGCGTCAGATAGTTGTGTGGTCTTATCCATCAAAGGCGGCAACCAATGGGCTATGTGACAAAATTCTTATCTATAATTACGCGGTCGATAAGTGGTCGGTTGCGGAAGTTGGGGTTGATTGTATTGCTCCTATTTTCTCACCTAGTTACAGTCTTGAAGATCTTGACACAGCTTTTGGCACTGATCTTGATGCTTTACCTGCCTCTCTTGATAGTAGCCTTTATCGTGGCGGTGAGTTTTTCTTTGCTGGAACGCGCGACAATAAAATACAAACATTCACAGGAAGCGTCCTACCAGCAACTATTGAAACTGGTGAATTTGAACTTAAAGCAGGTAAGGTTTCACTTGTTCGAAACATTATGCCTTATGTCAACTCGCACGGAGCCGTTCCTGCGACGATTACGGCGCAAGTTGCAAGTCGCTTGCGGCAGAACGATCAATCGTCTTTTGGATCGGTTTCATCGCTAAATACGGACAACTACATCCCAGTGCGTGCGAATGGTCGCTATCACAAGATACGATTTAACATCTCAGGCGACTGGACACAGGCTCAAGGTTTTGACATCGAAGCAACAGTTATTGGTAAGAGATAATGGCTAACCAGTACCGCAGACTGCCACCCCAAGGCGGCGATCCTAGATTGACCGCAGAGGTGGTAAATAACTTGCTAGAGGGCAAGTTAAACTCTACTGGCACACTCACCCTAGCAACTGGCGGAGCTACCACAACAACGCTCTATGACCGCCGTATAGGTGCTGATTCTGTAATACTGTTTGTGCCCAGCTCTTTATCTGCGGCGGCGACGAACTATTACCCTTATGGCACTTTTGAGCATGACACCACACAGACGTTTGCGGCGGCTGATACACCATACGTTTTGAATTTAAGTGACGCTGAGTTTACCTATGGGATGTCTCTAGCAAGCAACCAGATCACTGTAGATTATGCTGGTTTATACGATGTAGATATTACTGCGTCTTTCTCTAGCACAAACAGTCAGATTGTTCAGGCTTATATTTGGTTGCGTGTAAACGGAACTGACGTAGATCATTCTCTTGTGCGTTTTGGTGTTCCAGATAAGCAGGGCTATACCACAGGTGTGCAGTCGGTTCACATGAACCATCCGCTTGATTTAAGTGCAGATGATTATGTTGAGATTGTTGCGGCTGTCGATGACACAGTTGTTCAGCTTAGTGCTGTAGCGGCTCAGACAACGCCTTATGCTAGACCATCTATGCCAAGTCTTATGGTTAATTTGGAGATGATGGAGCCTTCACAGACCACAGGATCTGCCTTTGAAATGTATGTAACAGACAGACAAAAAGGACAGGCAACCATAAACCATTTGCCGAACAGCGTTTCTGGTAAGACTTATGACTATGTGATTATCGGTTAGGATTAGACAAACAGTGAACAAGGGTGTAAATTAACCCCAAGAGGTACAGTAAAATGGCAGAACAAGTAACGACATCAACCGCAGGCTTAGGTCAGTTTGCAACGCCCTACGCGGAGTATGGTCTGGCGGAAGCCCTGAAACAATATCAGCAGGGCGCACCAGCTTATTATCAGGGCCAGACTTATGCAGGCTTCGCGCCACAAACTGAGCAGGCTCTGCGTGCTACCGAACAGCGTGCGCTTGCAGGATCACCTGTGTTGCAGGCTGGTCAAAACTATTTGCAGAATGTTCTGTCCGGTGGATTTCTTGGATCAAATCCATACCTAGACGATGTTGTTCGTCGCGCATCTGGTCAGGCTCAAGCCGCAGGAATGAGCGGCCTTTCAAGTCGTGGGCGGCTTGGATCAGGTCTTGGCACACAAGCCGTTACTAGCGCGGTTGGTGATGTTGCATCTAACATCTACTACGGAGATTACGGAGCAGAGCGCGGGCGCCAGCAACAGGCTCTCACCTATGCTCCGCAGTATGCGGCGGCGGACTATTACGATATCAGTCAACTTGCTAATGTCGGCGCGGCGCGTGAAGCTATGGCTCAAAAAGGTATTGATGAGGCGATGAAGCGTTACCAGTACGAAGCCACTGCACCTCAGCAGGCTTTGGCAACATATTTGCAACAAGCCTTTGGTTATCCGGTGAAGGAGCAGGTAAATGTAACATCTCTGCCAGACCCAAGTTTCGGTCAGCAATTCTTGGGCGGCGCGGCATTGGCTCAGAGCCTCTTTCCGCAAGGTTACGGCTCAGGCGAAGGTGAGATGGCTAACCGCTTATATGCAGGTCTTCTTGGTGGCGGCTTAGCACAACTGTAGGGTGTAGATATGGATTACAATCAGATTCTTGGTCTTCTTGGAAGTCAGCCTGTAGGTCAACCTGTAGGTCAACCTGCTATGCCAAGCATGGACAGCCTGCTACCAATCTCACTTCCGCAAGCTCCTGTTGCCCCAGTGCAGATAAGTGCGCCAGATATAAACCTTCAAAGTCTGTTACAGACATCGACGCGTCCAATGGTAAGCCCTGCGCTTGCAGATCCTTTTGCTGGCGGCATACCGCAGATAGGCGATATTACGTCAAGAGATATGATGTCCCAAAGGGATGAGCCGACAAGCCTACTTGGTGCTCTTGGTCAGGGGATTGGTGAGCGTTTCAGCGATCCTGACTTCGCTATGGCTTTTGGAACAAAGATGTTACAGCCGCGTCAGTACAAAGTGGGTCTTGGTCAGGCTATTAGTGAAGGATTGCTTGCAGGCCGTCAGGCGCAGAAAACACGCACTCAAGAGGCTCTTGATAATCTGGTTAAGCAAGCCGCTATTAAAAAAGATTTATCAGAAGCTAGTGGCCTTAAAGATCTTTTTAAGGACGAAACAACGCTTCGCAAGGAATACGACAACATAAGCGAAAAATTTGTTGAGGCATTGAGGGGCTACAACAAGGTGAAAGAAGCTGGCCTTAAAGAAAACGCATCAGGCGCAGACGACATTGCCCTTATTTTTGGTTTCATGAAAACAGTGGATCCGGGCTCCGTTGTTCGTGAGGGTGAGTTTGCGACTGCTGAACAAGCTGGCGGCGTTAGCGATAGAGTTAGAAACATGTACAATAAAATTGTTAGCGGACAGCGTCTGACCGACAGGCAACGTAAAATGTTTGTTGCGGCGGCTCAGGGGCAAATATCAGCCGTTGCTCAGTCCCAAAAACTTCAGGAGCAAAGATATTCACGTTTGGCTGATGAATATAATTTCAGCGCAGGCAGGGTTGTGCAGAGATACTCTGATGAGCTTGAGTTGTTGCCAGAAGATACTGTCAAGGGCTTTGGTGATTTTCAAGTTGAAGATGTTGTTGTTGGTCAGAACTACGGAACAAAAGACAACCCAATATATGTCAAAGATCCTGAAACTCTTAAAACGCGATACCCCAACGTCAAGGGTATTCACTATAGGATTGTTGGTGATGATGGTAAGACGATCACATCGTTTGGAGTTACTGACTGATGCAATTTGACAGCTTAGAAGAGTACGAAGACTACCTTGCAAAGAACGAACCGCGTGAGCGCATACGCACTGGATTACAGGGGGCAACCTTCGCAACGGCTGATGAGATGGAAGCCGCAATTCGCTCTCTGCCATCTCTTCTTACTGGCGACTTCGGGTCGACATATGAGCAGACTGTCGGCGACATCCGTAAACAGCTTGAAGAATACCAAACCGCATACCCAATGGAATCTATGGCGTATGAAATTGGTGGTGCAGTTGTGCCGACAATCGCCGCCACGATGCTAACTGGTGGCGCAGGTACGGCTCCAGCAACGGCATCTACAGCCGCAAGGGTTGCGGCTAATCCTGCAATGCGGACTTTCTTGCAGTCATACGCACCATCTCTCTTGAAGGGTACCGGCATCGGCGCAACAGAAGCTGGCCTGTATGAATTTGGTTCAGGCGAAGGTGGCGTGTCTGAGCGTCTGAAAGGTGTTCCTGAAGCCGCCGCGATTGGCGGAGCATTAGGGCCTGTATTCCAACTTGGCGGAAGAGCACTTGGTGCTGGTCTTGGTTTGATAACGAACAAAGCAAAGAATTTGTTTGGAGCGCAGTCGGCAAATGTTGTTGAGGCTGATCTTCAACGCATTATTAGGCAGAGTGGCCGATCAACTGACGAAATACTTGATGCTGTTGCAAGAGGTGAGACGCTTGTTGAAATCAGCGAAACCACACGCAAGACACTTGGCGCATATCTCTCAGACCTATCTGATGCTGAGCGCACCAACATTCGCAGACGCGCCGCGCAAGCGCGCAGAAACGCGATGAGAAACACTCAACAAGTTTTAGCTGGTGACGTTGATGTGAACGTGCTCAAGATATTCAGAGAGGGTGTGAAAGAAGCCGATGAGCGTGCAAGCGCGGATTATGATGAAATCTTCGATAAGTTTGGTGATCTGCCAGAATCAATAAATACAACGCTTGACGACATCTTGACGCGCAACATTGATGAAGCACCACAAATACTCAAAGGGCTTCGATTGCAGGGTGTGAAGAATCCGTTCTTTAAGGTTGTTAAAGATAAGATTGAAATAGTCCGAACACCAACACTGCGCGAAGCTGAGCGTGTACGCAGTGCCCTTGCTGATCTTGCGCTGAATAGCAAAGGTCAGATGAAGTCTGACTATAAAGCCCTTGAGTTGAAACTCCGCAATGTCATTGACGAAGCGTCACCAGAGCTAGGGGATGTCCGCGCAGTGTGGGCTAACACACGTCGCGGAGCTGAGCTTTTTGAGCAGGGGCGTAAGGTATTCTCCAAAAGTGCCGATGAAATCGAAATTGACTTTGAAAAGGTAGCACAAGAAGGTGGAGACGCACTTGCCGCATATCGCCAAGGCGTTATGGATGCAATCAGGAACAAATATAAAAATGAAACAAGCCTACCCAGACTTCTAACAGAGATGAATAATAAAGAAGCGCGTATCTTTGCTCAAGTCTTCCCAAGAAATGAGTATAAAAAGGCGTATGATCTTTGGGACAGGGCGCGGCGCAGTCAGGCTGTACAAGGTGAGTTTGGGCAGGCGGCAACGGCTGAACGTTTGGCGATTCAAGCGCGTGCCGGTGGTGCTGGAGATGTTGTAGACATAATCGAAACGCTTGGCTTCCAAAATCCCCTTGCGGCAGTTAGATTATTGAAGAGCAAGATTGGGAAGTCAGTTGGAGAAAAGGTGTCGCAAGATCAACAACGTCAGATTGCGCGGTTGCTATTGAGCGAAGACAAGGATCTTGTTACAAGAGCATTGAAGAACAATAAAGGTTGGGATCAAGTCCAGAAGCGGATACTTCAGATCCAGAAATCACTTGAGGCAGGCGCAAGACGCGCACCCGCGCCAATAGCGGAAGAGCTTGGCGGCGAAGGACTTAGCGAATTACTTTTCTAAGGAAAGAGAAACATGGCAAAGAACAGCATCACTGATTACGATAACGTAGCAAATAACAACACTGACATTCAGTCTGTTGATATTGCTGAGAACTGCGCTCCAAGCGGCATCAATAACGCCATCCGCGAATTAATGGCTGACCTTGCAGACGTTAATGACGGAACAGTTGCACTGACCAGCCCGAAAGCTGGCTCTGTGACGACTGACACGATCAGCGAAAGCACGACTGACAATGGTGTTGCTGTCGATGGTATGACGATCAAGGATGGTGCTGTAGGTACGACTGCAAGCCCTGCGACTGCTAACCTGACTTCTATCAACGGCGGTCAAATCGGCGGTCGGAGAAATATGCTTTTCAACGGAGATATGAGAATCTGGCAACGCTCAACGTCACAAGCATACGGCAGTGGCGCTCAAAATGCTTATCTAACAGCAGATCGTTGGAAAACGACCCGTAATAATGGATCGTCAGTTACTCAAGCGCAATCAACTGATGCGCCAGATGGGTTTGCTAATTCTTTTGGTCTTACTGTAACGACTGCCGATGGCACACTTGATGCTGGTGATTATGAGTATAACGCCCAGTGGCTAGAAGGGTATGATGTCCAGCATCTTAAATATGGGACTGCGGATGCAAAACCAGTTACAGTATCGTTTTGGGTAAAATGTTCTCTCACAGGGAATTTTGTGTTGAATCTTTACGCCTCTGGGTCGAGTGCGAATTACAACATTGGGACAACCATAACAATCAATTCAGCAAACACTTGGGAATACAAAACTGTTACATTTGCTGGTCTTACAACAGACACCATCCCAAACGATAATGCACTGCGGTTTGGTATTTTCTTCTACACAACTGCTGGTTCAACTTATACGTCAACCGATAATACGTCTTGGGGTGTTTATGCGTCACCATATGGCAGGGCGGCTTATGGGCAGACACTGAACCTTAGTGGAACACTTGGAGCTACATTTAAGGTAACAGGTTTTCAAATTGAAGTCGGCTCTGTAGCTACCGAATTTGAGCATCGGTCTTATGGTGAAGAGTTGGCAAATTGCATGAGATATTATCAAATATCTACTCACCAAAATACTTATGGTGGATATGTTGCGGCCGCTGTTTTTCATTACGAAAACATTGTTCTTGGGATACACATGAGAGCCACGCCAACTGTAACGACTACATATGTTGGTCATTCAAGGTTTGATACTGTGCCGCCAGCCGTTACTGGTGGATCACCTGATGGTTTTTATGCGTATGACCAAGCAACATCCACTGGTCAAGGGTACTATATATTTACTTGGGTGGCAGACTCGGAGTTATAAAAATGGAAATTACAGAAGCACAATATGTAAACGGCCCTTTTGGTGGCGGCCAAAATATTCGCGCTACAATAAATGGTGTTGAATGTTATGTCCCACAAGACCCAGCCAACACACACTACGCCGAAATCATGCGGCAGGTAGAGGCTGGCGAACTAACCATCGCTGACGCTGAGTAATGATTATGGCAAAGCCGACAGTGGATCAGGTCAAGTCGCAGATTGACAATCACGAAGCTATTTGTGCGGAACGCTGGGGTGAAACCTTGTTCCGCATCAAGCGGCTTGAAGCTGGTGCGCTGTATGCAGTCACAGGCGTTATCGGTCTGCTGGTCACAATTCTATTGCAGGTTTGGAACCATTAGGGCGGTCATGCTTTGGAGCCTATCACAACAGTCCTTACAGGTCTTGCTCTAGCCAAGCAGGGCATTGAGTTTATCAAGAGCAATCTTGATACGATCGATGACGCTAGGGCGATAGGCGAACAACTCTCCAACATCTTTCAGGGTCATCAGCAATTCAACAAGCAACGATTCAATGGCGGCTTTAAGGATGTTGCCATTGAGATGATCGAATACAAACAGCAAGAAGAAATGCTTTACGAATTAAAGATGCTCTTGGACCTACGTTTCAAAAATGGCTTCTACGATCAGGTCCAAGCCGAATACATCAAGCGACAGAGAGAGCAAAAAGAGCTAGACCGGCTTGCTAGGATTGCAAAACGCAAGCGGCTAGAGAAAATATTTTTAGGTGGATTACTGATTGCGGCTTTTGGAATTGTTGGGGTAATCTTGACTGTGATTATTGCTCAGTTGAGGGGCTAATGGCTGGAACAATCCATGAGGTGTCGGTCGGCAGGGCTGGTGAGCTACTAGCCTGTGGCGTTATGGAAGCTATGGGCTACCGCACTGTACTCTGCCAGCAAAGAAACTTTGACGCTATCCTGATGCACGATGATGTGCATCATTATAGGGTTGAGATTAAGACCTGCTCAAAAGAACATCTAGACAAAAGCGGCAAGGCTAGCCGCTATTCTTTCACGACAGCCACAGGAACGCATCAGAAGATAAAGCTAGACACAGACAAGGTTGATCTGCTTGTTCTGGTGGCATTGGACATCCGAAGATGCTATTTTATTCCTGTGTGCGATCACAGTGTGTTGAGAAAGCACATAAAGCGTGATGAGTTTTTAAGTAACGATGAGGTACAGCAGATAGCTGATGCTCTTGAGAGAATAGAGGATTTCAAATGTGGCAATCATTGATCGGCCCAGTAGCCAATATCGCCGGCACTTGGCTTGAAGGAAAACAGAAAAAGGCTGAAGCCAAAGCAAAGCTAGAGGTTGCTAAGGTCGAAGCTACAGTTAAGAAGGTTGAGCAGGATGGTGACTGGGAAGCCCAAGCTATGTCTGCATCTGACAATAGCTGGAAGGATGAGGCTTGGACGCTGTGCTTTATTGCGCTTATCTTGGCATCGTTTGTGCCGCCCCTACAGCCATATATGCAAGCTGGGTTTGATTTTCTGCGCACTGCTCCTGAGTGGTTACAGTGGGGCATCCTTGCAAGCATCGCCGCATCATTTGGTATCAAGTCAATCAGTCAGTTGAAGAAATGAAACTAAGCCGCAACTTCTCTCTCAATGAGCTAACCAAGAGCCAAACTGCGGTGCGTAATCAGATCGACAACACGCCGACTGATGAGCATATCGAAGCCCTACAAGCTCTCTGTAAAGCCATCCTACAGCCTGTGCGCGACCACTTTGACATACCCTTCACGCCGTCGTCAGGATATCGCTCTGCGGCCTTGTGTGAGGCTGTTGGCTCTAGCAAGAAAAGCCAGCACGCCAAAGGTGAGGCGGCTGACTTTGAGGTGTCTGGGATTGACAACTATGATCTTGCTTGCTGGATCCGCGACAACCTAACATTCGACCAGTTGATCCTTGAGTATTATAAGTCTGGCGATCCGTCCTCTGGCTGGGTGCATTGTTCTTTCAAGGACAAGGGTAGCAACCGACATGAGTGCCTGACGTTTAACGGCAAGGAATACAAAAAGGGTTTGATTCGATGAGCAATTACACCAAGCCTAAAATGCGTGAGCGTTTGAAGAATAAGATTATGGCTGGAAGCAAGGGTGGCAAGGCAGGGCAATGGTCTGCAAGGAAAGCCCAGCTACTAGCCAAAGAATATGAGGCGGCTGGTGGCGGCTACAAGAAGGGCAAAACAAAGTCTCAAAAAAGCCTGTCTAAGTGGACAAAAGAAGAATGGGGAACCAAGTCTGGTAAGCCATCTGTGCAGGGCAAGGAAGCCACTGGAGAGCGTTATCTACCGAAGCGCACCAGAGATAAGCTATCTGCGGCTGAGTATCTGGCGACATCCGCTCAGAAGCGCCGCGACATGAAAGCTGGCAAGCAATTTTCTAAGCAACCTAAGAAGATTGCAAAGAAAACTGCACGCGCCAGAAAGAAATCTTAAGCACCAACTTTTTCATCGACACCAACAAGACTGAAGCGTGTCCTGTTGTCGCCGTAGCGATTGATGCAAGTCTCAAGAGCCTTGATTGCGCGGTCACGCTTTTTGTAGATGCACCCCTCTGTTGGCTCTGTAAGCCACTTGTAGTTGCGCCCAAAGAAATATTCTGGCATCTCACCATCGCGTGTGCGGACAACATAGTAACCCTTAGTCATTGTCGCCACCCAAGTTTAGCAGGCCGCGCTGACGGACAATCTTTGCCGCCTCTTCCACAAAATTAAGAAGTTGATTGTCGCTAATCAAAACTGAGTGATACACATTGTCCTTGCCGCGAAAGCACAGCTCTGCGGCCCATTCCTTTTCAGGAGCACTGCGCAAATAAAACAGTTGGTGCACGTCGTTATTTTCCATTTCTTTCATCCCTCTCTACTATAGCTCTGAGCATCTCAGCTCTCAAATTAATCCAATCCACTGCAAGCATACGCGCCCCATCAGGGTCATATAGCTTGCGGTTATTGATGTGATTCTCAATCACTTCGCTGACGCGGTCTAGTCCCTCAGTGGTCGCCGGCATCGTCGTAGTCCTCCCAAAGATCTTCGTCGATAGAACCTGAGCCGCCGCATCTCTCACAGTCGGCACGATCATTGTAGGGTTCGCCATAAACTTGCGGAGCGTACCACCCATCCATCGGCCCATCATCACAAGGCACCCAACCACGACCTTTGCAGTCAGGGCAGTCAACGATTGGAATTTTAATTTCATCACCACGTCTCCCAAAAATTATTCGATAACTTGACATTGTCTTTCCTCCTTACTTCTGACAGACAGTCCTCTGTGTGGTGCACTGTCTGCTTTGTCATCAGAACAACCCAGTCACTGTTGTTCAAGTTTATTGATCCTCCGCATCCTGCGCAGGTGTTCCATCTGGGTTCAACCCCAGAGCCTGAAGAGCGGTTCTTTTTCTTAGCTCGCGCCATGCCCAGCTATCGGTTGGGCAACTGCTGATTTCCAGAAGCCACTTTTCTAGTGACAGGCACCTGCCGCGCCAATATTTGGCGATAGCTAGGCAATCGCCATGATTGAGTTTCTCCATCTCCGCCTCCGGCATGAGCCTGATCTGCTCTGTCAGCTTCTGGTTTGTGCTTTTCAGCTTGCTCATTAATGAACTTTTGTCGCTCATCCTCTATCTCCTGACTAAGAGCCAACACCTTCTCACAATCTTTTGCCAGTTGGAAGTCGGTTCGCATCTTTTCTCTGACTGACTTAACGCCATGCAGGATCGAAGTGTGGTCGCGGTTCATCAACCTGCCGATGGTCGTCAGGCTGAGTTTAAGCTCAGTGTTTGCCAAGTAATAGATAACGTGGCGCGGCTTGATCAGATTGCCTGACCGACCGCCACCCTTAAGCTCATCCAAGCTGACATCGAAGACCCTCTGTGTTGCACGCGCAATGGATGCAAAGCTGTTCCGGCGCGTGGTCAATTCATCAACCTCAATGTGCTTCTCCAGCTCCTTGCGATCACTAAGCCGCGCTATGCGCTTTGCAATTTCAATGTCAGTGAAATCGTCTGGAACATCAAGCCTGATTACTATCTGCTTCATCTTTTGCCCTCTCAAACTGTTGCGTCTCAAGTCCAACCTCAAGCACCTTTTGTGCTAGCTTCAATAGCTGACGGCTAGACATCTTGCGGTCGTACAGCTTGCCGTCAATATAGACGCGGAACGCGCCTGTCAGTGGTATCGGCAAGAAATTTTCTGGCTCCAGTCGCTTATCGACCGGCGCGGTTATTAGCTCACTCTTTGTCATGTAACCCTTCCCTTGGCAAAGTGAGCACGGCTGTTCGATGTAACTGGTGCCGTTCTCATTGTCTCCATCCGGATTAACTTCGATTAAGAGCATACCTTGATTGCACTTAGAACATTTTACAGCCGTGTCACTCATGTCATGTCCTCAAATTAAAATGGAATACTGTCGTCTACTGGCTGGGCTGGTGCCGCCGCAGGCGCGTTGTTGGCAAACTTTGGGTTAGGCCGTTGGGCTTTACCCTTGAGTGTTGGCGCACGTTCATTGTCGCTCTGGTTAGGCCAGAGAGAAATCTCAATCGTGTCACCTGCCTTGTAGTCGTCGTCCAAGACGACATTGCCGCGCAGTGCGGGCTGTTTGTTGTTCGGTTCGTATTTTGGATTTTTCCAAAAGGCCGCTTGGCCTTTATTGTCGTATTGCTGGCTCATATCTAATCCTTTCTGCTAGCGTTTCGACACAAGATAGTCGCGCCATTTGGTGAATCGTTCGTTGATCAACTCAATGTGCGGACTGGTTGAGATGGCCTTCTGTGAGCGTGCGTACACTTCACGAAGGTCATCAACACTCTCACATCCCTTGATTGCAAGAGTGATTTCGTTGACGAAGTCATCGTCTGAATTTGAAACCTCAGCCGCCGTGCTGGTGTGGGAGGACTGACCAACAGGCGACTGAGGCGTTGGCGCAGGAGGAGCATTAACATCCTGCGCGTTGCCGGCAGATGGGGAGGGGACATCTTCGCCGGCGTATATGTGGAAGCCAAGCCCAAGATAGCCGATAGCTTTTGTCAGGCAACGCTGTAGCGCAGTGTTGACTTCAAAGCTGTTCGGATTTTGGACTGGCTTGTTGTTGAAACTCAGCACTGGGAATGTCTCAGTCTGACTGTCCCCTCCGGCTGTTACTGTGACCTTCACAAAGGCATAGCCATTGTGATCGACGAAGCACGGATAACCTTGCGCGTTTTCGTGCTTGACGAAAGTTGCGTCAGGGCATACGTCGCGGAGCTTGCCCCACGCCCAAGCCCAACTCAGGTAGCTCATGCCGTTTTTCTTTTCGACATGACCGCTCACGTCGATGCGTGAAAGTTTTTCCCAAACACTGCTCATTGTTTTCCTCCTTGTTGAAAACGTCCATATACCCAGTCCTTCGCTTCGCTCAGAAGCTCAGAGCCGATGTTCCATCGAAAGTCACCAAAGTCAAAGTCAAGGTAATTGACCAAGACATCTGGATCGGTTGAAATTTTTAGAAGGTTTTGGCGAACCACTGCACGTTGCAAGAGCATACCCAAGTGATCACGCAAGCTGTCGAAGCGCATGGCCTGACAATTCTCTTCGCTGAAAATGCGATAGCCTTCTTCGTTGAAGTATATCAGGATCGGCTTCTTGCCGGTCGCGGCAGAGTAAAGCGCGACTTGCGTCAGGTGCGACCAGTCAGGCGTCTCTGGCAACTTGGTCGGCGTGATGTTGCGCGATCCATCTTTTCTTAATGGGCCTGCACGCGGCGACTTGGTTTTCAATTCGATCACATGATAGTCAGTGACTATATCGCAGTAGCCGATTATCGGAATGTCCAAGCCAACTGGTTCATAAATTATGGGTAGCTCAGCAACGCCATTCATGATGTCAATGCCGACCGCCTCTTCGCAGGCTTGGATGCCATTGTCGATGTAGCGATCAACAAATTCGTAAAGGTAATCTCTTTTCAAGCCATCAACTTCGCTGATCGGCGTGTGATTTTTCACGCGCTCTTTTGCGCGTTCGATCACCTGATCAATAAAGATGTTGTCTGCGTTAATCAGGATTTCTTGAACGGCATCGTGGATCGCGCCACCTGCTTCGGCTGGTATGCCGAATGGAATTGTTTTGCGACGATCACCCAGCTTCAGCATTTCAAAAGCCCAAAGACCCTGCGGCTTAATGAGCTGGCTGTTGCTGAAGTGAGTGATGACAGCTTTGCCGTCACGCATCACATAATCTGGCAGTGGCTTAAAATTTTCCATCTCTCATTCCTCCAATGAAGCAGATCATAACCCGAATCAAAAATGCACACAATACTTTTTTTGCATATTTGTGGTGCCTCTGAAACCCGCGGAAATCATGGGGTTTTTAAGGGGGGTTGACACATTATGCATAATCTGCATAATAGTTAATGTGATCAAAAGGAGGACACGACATGAAATTTATCAAGACAGATGGCGGACGAAAAGATGCTGGATACAAGTGCACAAAGGCTTACAACACTGACTGTGTTATCCGATCAATAACGATAGCGACAGGTCAAACATACAACCAGACATTTCGTGAGATGATGGAGCTGGGAATTGAGATGGGCGGCTACCCATCCATGCAACCGATTTTTGAGGCATACTTGGAGAGCAAGGGCTTCGTGAAAAACAAATGCCCACGCACCGCCAGTGGCAAACTGATCAAGCTGAAAGATTGGGATTTCTCTGGCACGGCAGTTGTGCTGAACAGTGGTCACCTGACCGCCGTGAAAAATGGTGAGGTGCATGATAGTTGGGATTGCAGATATCGCCCAGTCAACTCTTACTGGACATTGATGTCATAAGTTAAGGAGGAAGAAAATGTTAGCATATAGTAAGTACAAAAGTTTAGCAGTAGCCGTCAAAGGCAAATCAGGCATCGTCGTAGTTGATAGTGAGTTTGGCTATCCGGTGCCGTTGAAATTTATCGGCGACGACGCGCACCTACTTTTTGAAAGAGCCTGCAACAAGCTGGGCTGGGTGAAAGACAAGCGTTGCAAGCATGGCTATCGCAAGGTCGGTTGACGCATAAAACCAAGCGCGATACATTTCGTGCATCAACAAGGAGATGATAATGATGACACTAAGAGAATGGATGTCCGATCAGGGCATCACCCAGCATCAGGCGGCGACACTGCTTGGTGTATCCCAGCCGACGCTTTGCCGATGGATCAATCTGGTTAATGCG
>Ga0222719_10001912_pt1 | contig 19564 bp, 22 predicted proteins | sample C33_34DmetaG_FD_165039 | JGI IMG/M metagenome (GOLD analysis project Ga0222719, IMG submission 165039) | Estuarine water microbial communities from San Francisco Bay, California, United States - C33_34D | ecosystem: Environmental > Aquatic > Marine > Unclassified | place: USA: California... | reverse complement strand
CTGCTTAGATTAAGCCCAATAATGTACTTTTGGTAACTTCTCAGAGTAATTTAGCAATTCAAGATACTATCAAATCTAAGGCAATGTTCGATAGGCTAAATATACCAATCATTGGATTAATTGATAATATGTCGTATTCAATATCAACTGATACTAACGAATACATACCCGAATTTAATCCGGCTAATTTAGAGCATGATATTGGTTTAAAAGTGCTAGGTGTAATTCCTAGAACAAGAGAATTAACAGATTTTAATCCGGATAAGTCATCATTTTTTTTTGAGACAATCTATAATGAAGTTCTAAAAATTATATGATCAACTTTAAAAAATTTTCCATAATATTTTTTTTACTTTTTACAAGTAGTATCTCCTTTGCAGAGTCTGATCCTTTTGAGAAATATAATCGACAGGTTTGGGCTTTTAACGAATTTCTTGATGATAGTTTTGCAAAACCAGCAGCAGAAATTTACACATCTGTAACACCAGATTTTGTAGAAATCGGGATGAGTAACTTTTTTAGAAATTTAAATGAGCTAGATAATACTGCTAATCAGTTATTACAGGGCAAGCCATTGCTAGCAATCAATGACTTTTCTCGATTTCTTATAAACTCAACTTTGGGGCTAGGTGGATTTATTGATGTTGGATCTAAATTTGGGCTAGAAAGACATGATGAAGATTTTGGTCAAACTTTAGGAGCGTGGGGTGTTAGTTCAGGACCATTCTTGATGATTCCATTATATGGACCCTCTACACCAAGAGGACTAGCTGGAAGAAGTGTTAGTTCACTTTTGAGCGGAACATTTGCCATTAAAGAGACAGATGTCAGGATTGGAATAACAGCTCTAGATGCCCTTGAAACAAGAGCTAGATACTTAGAGGTTGAAACTTTAATTATTGGAGACAGATATACATTTATAAGGGACTCTTATATGCAATATCAAGAATTTGAATCAAGTAATGGTGAAAATCAGACCGATGATTTTGTTGATGACATGGATGACTTTTTACTTGATTAAGATTTAAACAAGAGATATCAGGTCTTCTTGGGTTGCTTGCAAATTATTCTTTTGCATTGTTTCTAGAATAAGGCTTCTGTATGCTTTTGCATTTTTTAAACCACGATTTAGCCCAAATATATGTTTTAAAGTCCTTGATAAGGGATAGCCATTTTCAATTTGTTCTGAGCAATACTTAAGATATGCTTTCAATATAGATTTTCTATCCAAGCCAATATCGACTTCGTTAAAAATTTTGGAATCTACATTGTTTACCATCATAGGGTTATCATATGGGCTTCTACCTAGCATTACACCATCAACGATTTTCAGATGATCTAGAGATTCATTTATATCTTTAATTCCACCATTAATTACGACCTCTAAATCAGGAAATTCATCTTTTAGCTGATACACGTTATCGTATTTCAGTGGAGGAATTTGCCTATTCTGTCTAGGAGTTAGCCCTTTGAGTATCGCCACTCTTGCATGAACAATTAGTGTTTTCAGTGATGGAGTTAATATCTTAGAGACAAAATTATTTAAAAAATCTATATCATCTCTGTCATTCACGCCTATTCTACACTTTACTGTAACTGGAGTAGTGGTAACTTCCTGCATTGCAACTATACAATCTTTAACCAATTCTGGATCTTGCATTAAACATGCACCAAAAGAACCTTTTTGGACCCTTTCAGATGGACATCCAATATTTAAATTGATTTCATCATATCCCAGAGAACTACATATCTTTGCACATTCAGCAAGCTCATGAGGGTCCGAACCTCCTAGCTGAACAGCAACCGGATGTTCAATATCATTATTAAACTTAAGTTGCTCATAGCATCTGCCATGAATTATTGCACCAGTTGTAACCATTTCTGTATACAAAAAAGCTTTTTTAGTTATTAATCGAAATAAGAATCGATCATGTATGTCTGTACATTGCATCATCGGAGCAATGCAGAATTTATGGCTTAGAGGCATTAATTATAAATTTATTACCACTGCAATAAACCCAACAATACTTAAAACGACAGTATATGGAAGAGCCATAATAACCATACGCATATAAGAAAGGTTTATTAGTGGCGCTAAAGATGACGTTAAAAGAAATAGGAAAGCCGCTTGGCCATTAGGCGTTGCAATGCTCGGAATATTTGTTCCTGTATTAATAGCTATCGCAAGTTTATCAAATTGATCTCTGGAGATAATATTCATATCCAATGCATCTTTTATTTCATTGATATATATAGTTGCAACAAATACATTATCACTGATGGCGGATAAAACCCCATTGGCAACAAAGAATATTGGAGCTTGATTGCTAGGTTCTTGAGCTAGCACATAAGCAATAATTGGAGTGAATAATTGTTGGTCTGCGATTACGCTTACAACCCCAAAGAATACAACTAACAAACCAGTAAAGGGCAATGCTTCCTTGAAAGCATCTCCAAGATCGTGCTCATGAGTAATGCCCTTAAATGATGTTAAAAGAATAATTACACCAAGGCCTATTATACCCACTGCTGCTAAGTGCAAAGCTAATGCAATTATAAGAAATATGCCTACAAGCATTTCTATATAGAGCTCTAATTTACTTTCAGGGGTGCTTTGAGAAACCTCATAAGCATTATATTCGTGGAAAATATCTTTAACCCTAAGAGGCAATTGATTGCCAAAGCCACAAAGATGAAGTTTTTCAATTGAAAAACAGGTAATCATTCCTGCAATAAAAACTGGGACAGTGATAGGAGCCATCTTAATCATGAATTCAATGAATTCCCAGCCTGCAACGTTTGCAATAAGTAGATTTTGAGGCTCACCAACAATAGTACAAACGCCACCAAGCGCTGTACCAACCACTCCATGCATAATCAAGTCTCTTAAAAAGGCTTTAAAATTTTCTAAATCTTCAATACCTGCTTCTGATAGCGTATTGTCATTTAGATAATCATGGTTTGTTTCCGAAAATACGACGCCAGAGTTAGCTAAATGGAATATTCTATAAAAGCCAACTGCAACAGCAATTAATACTGCAGTTACAGTTAATGCATCAAGGAATGCAGATAAAAAAGCAGATACAAAACAAAACATTAAAGATAATTTTGTTTTTGAGTGAATTGAAAGAAGCAATTTAGTGAAAATCGTTAGCATTAAATTTTTCATAAAATAAATACCAGCAACCATAAACACTAGAAGTAAAATAACTTCTAGATTGTGTTCTATTTCATGCAATAAAGAGTAAGGATTTGTAAGACCGAGAAATAAAGCCTGAATTGCAATTAATCCTCCTGGTTGAAGGGGATAACACTTAAGTGCTAGAGCAAGAGTAAATATGAATTCCAACAAAATCATCCACCCCACAATAAAACTTCCATTCAAACCTATTGAATTTAAAATTAATAAAGTAATGGGATTAATTATTAAAAAAGCTATGATGGTATTTTTGTACCAGTCAGGCGAATCACCTAGAAACATTTTGTATAAATTATTTATCATATTTAAATCCTAGTAACATGAAATTAATCAGAGAACTCCACGAATCAATCAATGAAGATTCTAAGTTAATTATATTTTGTGATAATAAGATTTTATATGATCAAAGCCAAAATACTTATACTTTTGAAATAAAAGATCTAAATCCAATAAATCACACAGGACCATTTCTTTGTATAGCTGCTAGCGAAAATTACTACATTTATGTTTTAGAGGTAAATAAAAATGAGCCTATTTTAGGTCTTTATATGGATCCTAATTCTGTTAATTTTGTTGATTTAAGACAGATTTTAGGATTTTTAGATCAATCAAGTTTTTTGATTGCATCTCGTGCATCAATTCTTAGTGCTTGGGCCTTAAATATTAAATTTTGTAGCCTTTGTGGGAAGGCCTATTCATTCAATGATGCTGAGGGTGCCTTTGAATGTTCCTGCAATAATGCCCCAAATTACCCCACGATATCTCCTTGTATAATTACATTGATACACGATGATGACAAAATCTTGCTTGGTCGCAGCAAATTTTTTCCTCCAAATATGTACAGCACACTGGCAGGATTTATCGAGGCAGGAGAAAGTGCTGAAGAGGCATTAATTAGAGAGGTAAAAGAAGAGGTAAATGTGCAAGTATCAGATATTAAATATTTTTCTTCTCAATCTTGGCCATTTCCAGCACAACTGATGCTAGGTTATTTCTGTAAATATATAAAAGGTGAAATTGCTTTAAACGATATGGAGCTTGAGGATGCGAGGTGGTTTAATATTAAAGATCTTCCTATTATTCCACCTGATACATCAATTTCCGGCCAACTCATTCGCTCTTATATCGAGGATCATTCAAAGCTCTAGTAGGCTTAGGTGCTGGAGTTGGACCTGGCGTAGGTGCCGGAGTCGGAGCTGGCGTAGGTGCCGGAGTTGGGGCTGATATATTTTTAGAATCAATCACAGCTTTATTACCATCTTTATCTTCAGACGGCTTTGATGTCTCATTTGATTTCAGATCTTTTTTATAAGCTTTGGCATTATTCTTTGGCGGAATAACTACAGGTTTAGGTGTTTTCTTATTAGTAGTTTTCTTTTGATTGACGGTATTAGGCTTATTATTTTTTCTGTTATTCCGATTTGATTGATTTCTATCATTTCTCGTATTTTTATTAGTCTTTTGTTGGCCTTTTTTGTAGTTTCTATTTCTTCTTTTATTAGTATTTTTTTTCTTTTTTGGTTTAAAGATAGAAAGGGTGAGAATAGACTTTATAAATCCAAAGATCCCAGTTTTATTTTTTTTCTTTGGCATTCTTGGTGGAACGGAAACCTTCACCAAAGGCTTCAAAGATTTTTTATTTGAATTTATATCGCGCCAGTCCATTGATGGCTCAGGGCTGTTAGGTGTCATGTCATAAGAAAATGGCTTTTTACCAGCTACAGCTTTTACTCTTGCAACTTTATAATAAGGTCTAGACTTATAGGGATCAGCAATAATTAAAATATTAACCTGGTAAGTATTTTCTATGGCAATAATATCTCTTCGTTTCTCATTCAGTAAATAACTTGAAACATCCGCTGGCACATAAACATGTATCTCACCGGTATTTTCTTTTGCAGCATCCTCGCTGATAATTCTTAAGATAGAGTGACCAAGAGATCGAGTACCTCGAACCTGCACGTGTTGTATGTCATAAGTTTCTTCTAGGGAAGGCCTTAATCGTTGCCTCGATAGTTCCAATAAACCAAATCTTGATATTGCTGCAATCTGGATTCTTGCTCTATCCGATTGGACTGAGGATCTAAAAGTGTTCTCAACTTTTTGTTGATGCTTTTCATCCTGCATATCAATGAAGTCAATAACTATAAGACCACCTAGATCTCTTAATCTTAGTTGTCGAGCTACTTCTTTAGCAGCTTCCATGTTTGTTGCAAATGCGGTGGATTCAATGTCTTTACCTTTAGTAGAACGAGCTGAATTCACATCAATGGAAACCATTGCTTCTGTTGGATCTATAACTATTGATCCACCTGATGGTAAAGAGATTTCTCTTTGAAAGGCTAATTCAATTTGGCTTTCGATTTGATATCTATTAAACAATGGAATCTCTTCATTGTAGAAAATAACTTTATCAGCATGATCTGGTATAACTGATTTAGCAAAATCAAGTGCTTCTGCATGAATAGCCTCATCGTCAATTAGAATTTCTTCTATGTCATCTCTAAAGTAATCTCTAAATACTCTCAAGATTAATTTATCATCCTTATAAATAAGGCTAGGGCTTGGTGCATCTGAAAGGGTGGATTTTATTTGCTCCCATAGATTCATTAAATAATCTAAATCCCATTTCAACTCTTCGGTTGATCTTCCTAATCCAGCAGTTCTTACAATTACGCTCATGCCTTCTGGAATTTGCAATGCATTTAGTGCGTTCTTAATCTCATCTCTTTCATCACCAGAAATTCTCCTTGATACTCCGCCGGATTTTTCAGAATTCGGAATTAAGACTATAAATCTTCCTGCAAGCGATATTTGATTCGATAGGGCAGCACCCTTAGTTCCTCGCTCTTCTTTAAGAACTTGAACAAGAATTTCATCTCCTTCTTTCAGAGTGCACTTTTTTTTGCCTTCTGCATCCTTTGTAAAATAGTCGCTTGATAATTCTTTTAACGGTAAAAAACCATGTCTTTCACTACCAAAATTAACAAATGCTGCATCTAAGCTTGTCTCTACCCTGGAAACAGCGGCTTTAAAAATACTCCCTTTAAGAAGGGATTGAGCATTAAACTCATTATCTAGATCAAATAGCTTAGCCCCATCAACTAGAGCAACACGCAGCTCATCAGAATAGGAACAGTTAATTAAGATTCTTTTCATTTTTTTCTCCGGTACAGAGAAAGTGAATAGCACTAGTGCTTGAATAGTTAGTTGAGTCTTATCCTGTGGAGCTCTTCTAACTTACTCCATTTTTCTATATGGAGTTTTTAAAACTTGTAATATTCTTTTAGCACCCTTGTGCTTTGTAAACTTTCTCTTGTGATGCTGTATTTCAGCATTCTTATATTAGTGCTTAAGACGCTTTGTCATAAGCTTTTTTCTTGTAGCTTTACATATAAACTAACAATTTCGAGTATTCTACCTTAAATGAGTGGTAAAAACCTAAAAATAGATAAAGATAACGCTGGCAGGCGGATTGATAATTACCTTTTTAATATTTACAGATCTCTTCCCAAATCAAAAATTTATAGCATGATTCGTAAAGGTGAAGTCAGAGTTAACTCTGGCAGAATCAAACCTACGTACAAGCTATCTCTAGATGATGAAATAAGAATCCCTCCATATTTAATAAATTTTAAAGAAAATATGGATGATATTAAAATTCCATCCCCCAGGCTTATGGAGTTTGAATCATCTATTATTGATCAAAATGATGATTTTATTTTAGTAAATAAAGAGCCTGGGTTAAGTGTTCATTCAGGAACCAATAATCAATTTGGTCTTGTAGATATTGCTAGAGCTAAATATCCATCATTAGAAATTGATTTATGCCATCGTATTGATAAATCAACCTCAGGCTGCGTTTTATTGTCTAAAAATAAATTATTTTTAAGACATTTTCATAAACAACTCATAAATAACAATGTAACAAAAAAGTATGAAGCCATTTTAATAGGAGTCATGAAGAAGAACATAAGGGTAGAATCTAAGCTTGATTCTTCAACAAAAGAACATCTTCATAAGGTGCAGGAATCAGCATCAGGCAAGAAGGCAATCTCAGCATTTAAAATTTTAAAAAAATATAAATTATTTACCTATGTTGAAATTATTATAAGCACAGGAAGAATGCATCAAATAAGGGTTCAGAGCTCCAACCTCAAGCATCCGATTGTTAATGATAAAAAGTACGGATTATTTGATGTAAACAAAAAAATAGTCAAACAGGCCGGGATCAGTCGTCTTGCTTTGCATGCTTCATCAATTTCTTTTATCGATTTAAATGGAATTGAAGTTTGTTATCAAGCAATGAAAAATAATGAATTTGATATACTGTTATCAAAGCTTGATAATATAACTATTAAATCTTAATTTAATCTGATAGTATGCATTTTTTTTAAAATATTATGGCAGTACAAAAAAGTAAAAAAACTAGATCAAAACGTGGAATGATTCGATCTCATGATTATTTATCCGACCTAACTCTATCGACCGATCCTGTATCTGGTGAAAGACATCTGCGCCATCAAATGACAGCAGATGGATTTTATAAAGGCCGTTTAATTAAAGATCTAAGAAAACCAATCAAAGAAGTAGAGGACAACGAAACTCAAGACTAACCATGTCTTTTTCTGCTTTCTTAGCATTTCCTGGTCAAGGTTCACAACATTTATCCATGCTGTCGAAGGGCAGTATTTTTGATATAGCTACCTCAAGTGAGTATTCAGCAGTTCTCGATTGCTGTAATGAGCTAATTTCACATGACTCAATTAAGCTGATCGAAGAAGGTCCAGAAAATTTACTTCACCAAACTTCAATTACTCAGCCACTGTTAGTTCTTTGTTCTTATTTGCATTATCAAAAATTAATTAATGCTGTTGATATTAATCCAATATATTTTGCTGGACACTCTTTGGGAGAGTATTCAGCATTGGTGGCTGCTAATTCAATATCAATTATCGACGCATTAAAATTAGTTAGAAGAAGAGGTGAGCTGATGGAGTTAGCTCCAAGCGGCTCTATGTCTGCGATCATGGGGTTAGATCAAGACATAATTGCTGAAATATGTTCTTCTTCTTCAAAAGATGAAAGCTCACATGTTCAATGCGCTAATTTAAATTCCCCCAATCAAACAGTTATTTCAGGGCATGATGATGCCGTAGAGCGAGCTCAAGATCTTTGTATTGCAAAGGGTGCAAAACGATCAATAAAACTGAAAGTAAGTATCGCTTCTCATAGCAACTTAATGCTAGATGCAGCTGAGAAGTTTAAGCAAAGCCTGAACGATGTTGAATTTAATATGCCCAACACAAAAATCATCCATAATGTAACTGTCGATTCTGTGTTGTCTCCTTTGGATATTCCGCCTTTGTTGATCTCGCAGCTACATTCTCCAGTAAGATGGGTTGAAACATGTGAGCTAATATCAACATTGAATCTACCAATAATAGAGTGTGGGCCTGGAAAAGTTTTGTCAGGCTTATTTAAAGCTAATAAGCTCGATAGGTATTATTCTGTTTCCGAAGAAGATTTTTATGAGAAGATGAATCATTATGGATAAAAAAATAGTTTTTATTACCGGTGTTTCTAGGGGTATTGGACTAGAAATAGCAAAATGCTTTTCAAATAATGGTTATTTTGTTTTAGGGACATCCAGATCAGACTTTGACCTTGCCAAAGTCTTGAGTTCTGATGAATGCCTGCATATCCAATTAGACGTAACCGATAGAAATCAGATCTCAGCATGTCTAGATCAATTGAAAGAAATTGATAAAGTTCCAAATGTTTTAATTAATAATGCAGGTATAACCAAAGATCAGCTTTTTCTTAGAATGAAAAATGAAGACTGGGATGATGTTATAGATACAAATCTAACAAGTGTTTTTAATATGTCAAAATTATTCATTAAATCAATGGTTAAAGAGCGGTCTGGTTCAATTATAAATATATCTAGTGTCGCCGGACTCATGGGAAATGCTGGGCAGGTTAATTATTCAGCGAGCAAAGCTGGTCTTGGAGGATTTACTCGAGCCCTAGCAAAAGAGGTTGCAGCACGAAATATTACAGTTAATTGTATTGCGCCGGGATTCATTGAGACAGATATGACAGATCATTTTCAAGATAAAGATTTAGAAAATATTTTAAATCAAATTCCAGCAAATAAAATGGGTAATCCGCAGCATATTGCTGATTTAGCCTTATTTTTAGCTTCACCGAAAGGAAATTATATAACTGGCCAAACCATCTCTGTTGATGGTGGTTTATTTATGAGTTGAGGATTTTATTTGTTTTTGGTTGAAATGTTGTAGAATAGATTTTTTTAAACGGAGGATGCCTTGTGAGTATCGAAGAAAGAGTAAGAAAAATTGTTTGTGAGCAACTTGGTGTTGGTGATGATGAGGTTAAAAACGACTCATCATTTGTCGATGATCTTGGCGCTGATTCGCTTGATACAGTAGAACTAGTAATGGCTCTTGAAGAGGAGTTTGAACTTGAAATTGCTGATGAAGAAGCTGAAAAAATTTCAACCGTTCAAGAAGCTGTAGACTACATTAATTCAAACAGCTAAAGATCCCTTAAATGAAGCAACTACACAGAAGAGTTGTAGTTACAGGTTTAGGCATTCTCTCACCAGTAGGCAATACTGTTGATGATGCATGGTACTCATGCATTGAAGGAAAGTCTGGTATTACCAATATAGACATAGGACTAAATGACAACCCTATAAAAATTGGAGGCCGATTAAAAAATTTCAGCCCAGAGGATTTTCTTGATTCAAAAGAAATAAGACGGATCGATCCATTTATTCAATACGGAATCATTGCTGCAAATCAATCAATAGAACATTCCGGCATTCTAGAATCCAATACAGACTTAACCAGAGTTGGTGTTAACTTCGGAGCCGGCATTGGTGGAATAGATACAATAGAAAAAAATAAAATTTTATTACAGGAAAGAGGCTATAAGAAAGTCTCACCATTTTTCGTTCCGGGTTCTATTGTAAATATGATATCTGGTCTTGTTTCTATCAAGCATGGTTTTATGGGACCAAATACATCGGTTGTTACAGCTTGCTCAACTGGAAATCATTGTATTGGCACAGCGGCAAGATCTATTGCCTGTGGTGAAGCAGAGGTAATGATAGCTGGTGGGGCAGAAATGGCTTCCACGCCTCTTTCTATTGCTGGATTTATTGCTGCAAGAGCACTTTCTATGAGTTCAGACCCAGTTACTGCTAGTAGGCCGTGGGATAGGGACAGAGATGGTTTTGTTTTATCTGACGGAGCTGGGTCTATTGTTCTTGAAGATTTTGATCATGCTAAAGCTCGTGGAGCAAACATTTATGCTGAAATTATTGGTTTTGGAACTAGCTCAGATGCTCATCATATGACAGCGCCTCCTGATGACGGAAGGGGTGCTGCTTTAGCAATGTCTAATGCAATTGCTGATGCTGAAATTAATTCTTCTGATATTGACTATATCAACGCACATGGGACTTCTACACCCCTTGGAGATATAGCTGAAACTATTGCTCTCAAAAGTGTATTTGGAGAGAATGTTCCACAAATTAGCTCAACAAAATCTATGACTGGCCATACGCTAGGTGCAGCCGGAGCGATTGAATCAATATTTTGTATAAAAGTTATCAATGAAGGAATTATTCCTCCTACCATTAATTTAGTAAACCCAGATCATCTTTGTGATTTAAATTACACTCCCTTAACCTCAATCAATAAAGAGGTAAACATTGCTATGAATAACTCTTTTGGATTTGGAGGAACAAACTCTACACTTGTCTTCAAAAAAATCTAAATTTTCTATTTTTATTATTTTTCTATTAATAACTTTGATAGTTTTAATAGGATCATCCGAATCTTTTACTTACTCTAAGGTCAAAAATAATACAAAATTTTACAAAGTAGCTGAGGGATCTTCTCTATACTCGGTTATTGAAGATTTGGCATTGGAGCCGATGCCAAAATTACTCTTAAAGATTTATTTAAAAACTAATGGCATCAACCTTGCTCAAGCAGGCCTTTATCATTTGCAGAACAAATCCTGGAGAGAATTTCTTTCTTCTGTATCAAAGGGTGATGTTGCCATATTTAAATTACAAATTCCTGCTGGTAAAAACCTATTTGAGTTAGAGGATATTTTTTTAGAATTGAATTTAACTTACGATTGTATAAATTTTGAATGTTTAGATAAGCGTTTTAGATTTATTGAGGGCACATTAAATCCTGATACTTATTTCTATAAAGACTCAGCATCATTAGCCAATATATTAAAGGTTTCTCAGGATCAGTTTTTTAATTTGTCTACAAGTATTTGGTCTAATAGACATACTGATTTGCCATTGAAGAGTTTATCTGAGGCAATAATTCTTGCATCAATAGTCGAGAAAGAAGCAGGAAATGATGAGGAGAAATCAATAATTGCTGGAGTATTTTTGCACAGACTATCTATTGGCATGAGACTTCAAGCTGACCCAACAATTATTTATGGTTTAATGCCTGAATTTAATGGTGACATTACCAAGGCAAATTTGAGAGATAAGAATAACTTGTACAACACATATCAAATTCAAGGCCTGCCTCCAACTCCAATATCTACTATTAGCAAATCATCTTTGGAAGCAGTAATATTAGGTATGCCAAACGACTATCTATATTTTGTAGCTAAAGGTGACGGAACTCATAAGTTTTCAAAAACTTATAAAGAACATATTGATGCAGTCAAAAAATATCAGCTTAATTAATCAATGAAATTAATTACATTTGAAGGTATAGAAGGGGTTGGTAAGTCCACTCAAATTAATTTTGTTTTAGAGTGGCTTAAATCAAAAGACTACTCGGTAAAACTTCTTAGAGAACCAGGTTCAACAGATTTTGGGGAGAAGGTTAGAGAATTACTTTTATCAAAAGAATCCGATATCTCAGCCCATACCGAGCTGCTCCTGATGTTTGCGGCAAGGTCAGAGATGATCACTCAACATTTTACCAATGCTGGTGAGGATTTTATTCTATGTGATAGGTATTACCACGCATCTATAGCATATCAAGGATATGGAAGAGGGCTCTCTCTTGAATTGATCAAGAATTTAATTGAAGGTATCAATTGCAGGACTCCTGATTTAACAATCATTTATGACTTAGATGTAAAAGCTGGTTTTAAAAGAAAAGCGAATGATGTAATTGATAGAATTGAGTCATCAGGAATTGATTTTTTTGAAGAGGTCAGAAAGGGTTATCAACAATTATCCATAGAAAAAAAAGAAGTTGAAATAATAGATGCCTCTCAGTCAATTGAAATAATCTCTCAACAAACCAAAGATTTAATAAGTCAATTATTTTAAGATGACCATTGAAAAATATCCCTGGTTGAATGATGCTCTAAATGCTCATGAAAATATTTCATTTCCATCCTCGCTAATTATTGAAGGTGAATTAGGATTAGCTAAAAGAAAACTTGCAAATTATTTTGCACAGAAATTATTATGTTCTGAAGCTCTTTCTCCCTGTGGAGAGTGTAATTCTTGCAACTATTTTTTAGCTGGATCTCATCCAGATTTCTGCTTCCTTGATCATGATTCTTGTTCAAGTGTTTTGCATTCATACTCTAAAGCTAAAAAAGATGATTTAACTTCAAAAAAAATTGAAGGCATTCGTGCGCTTAATGAATTCATGGGGATGACTAATTCTGTTTCTGTGCAAAGGGTTGCTGTTATTTTTGAAGCTCATCTAATGAACATAAATTCACAAAATGCACTTTTAAAAACATTGGAAGAATTACCTACAAATAAACATATTTTTATAATTTCTAACCAGCGTAAATATTTTCTACCCACTATTTATAGTCGATCAAATTTAATTTCTATTAACAATCCAGATCAGATTACCCTTAATCAATGGATTTTAGACCAAGGTTATATTGATTTCTCTGTATTAAATTTTGCTCCAGACTCAACTCCATTAGAAATTGAGAAATTAATTAATAATGAGATGGCAGATCAATACGCTGATATTACTCAAAAGCTAAACTCTTATTGCCTTGGGTCTATTACAACCCCTGACTTAATAAAGTTTTATAAAGATACCAATATTTCATTTGAAGATAAAATAAATTCTATTATCCTTTTTTTAAAAACATGCATTGGAATAAATCAAGATTTTTATAAATCTCATCCCTACATAACGGCTATTCAAAACTTTCAAATAGATTCTATGAATGCATCAGATTTGATTGAGGAATTGGTGGAATATCAATATCAACTTAATAAAGTCCCTTCATTAAATGAGCAAATTGGACTTAATCATTTTTTTTATAAAATGAAAGGTTTATTTAATTAAGCAGTAGCTCCACCGTCAATAATAATTGTTTGGCCGTTAATATATTTTCCCGCGTCTGATGCTAGCATTATTGCCGCTCCAGCAACCTCATCAGGCTCTCCAATCCTTCGCATTGGGTGAGTGCTTGTATATTGATCGTGTATGGATGGGTTTTCCCATAATCCCTTTGCAAAATCAGTTCTGATTAAACCAGGAGCTATGCTGTTTGCTCTAATGTTGTGGTGACCATAACCAACTGCAATATTTTTCACCATTTGGATATCAGCCGCTTTGCTTAAATTATATGTACCTATGAGGTTATTTCCTTTGGTCCCACCAACACTTGAGATAATTATTATCACGCCATCTTTTCGTTCAATCATTTGAGGAGTTACCAAGTTAGTTAAAATATGATTTGCTTTAATGTTGTTATTCATGACTTTATCAAAAGCATCTGAAGGGATGTCAGCCATAGAGCCCATAAAAGGATTCGTTGCTGCGTTACAAACTAATACATCGATCTTACCTAATAGCTTATTAGTTTCCTCCACAAGATTTACAAGCTCTGACTCATGAGCAATATTTCCTGCAATAGGAAAAGCTAGTTCAGAGCCAACTTGATCATTTATTTCTTTTGCCGTCTCTATGCACGCATCAATTTTTCTGCTGGAAATAATTACTTGAGCCCCATGAGATGCAGCTTGAAATGCAATGGCTTTCCCAATACCCTTAGAAGAACCTGTTATTAAAAATGATTTATTTTTTAAATTAAATAATGACATTTGGCATATAATCCTTATATGTTAAAAAATGTAGAAATATATTCTAAATCAAATTGTATCTTTTGTGATAAAGCGAAGCATTACTTCGCACAAAATGATATTTCATATGTTGAACACAATGCTGAGGTTCCTGAGGTTTTTGAAACGCTCATGACAAGGAATCCCAATGCTAGAACAATGCCTCAAATTTTTATTGATAACGAATTAGTAGGTGGTTACACAGACTTGATGGAATGGGTTAAATAATAAGGAAAGATATGGTTGCCTTTAATGAATTTTTATTACTTTTAGATGGGTACCTCAGTGGCTCGTGGTGGTTTCCAGCTTTCCTTATAGGTACAGGCATATTCTTCACAGCCTATTTAGGATTTCCTCAATTTAAATTTTTTGCTCACGGCTGGAGAATTGTTACTGGTAAATATGCAAAAGAGGGAGCTGATGGTGAAACGACTCCATTTGAAGCTCTAACAACAGCAATGTCTGGTGCAGTTGGAACTGGAAACATTGGTGGTGTTGCTTTAGCTATCTGGATTGGAGGCCCTGCTGCAATTTTTTGGATGTGGATTACTGCTATTTTTGGCATGACAACTAAATTTGTTGAAGTAACCATGGCTCATAAATATAGAACAACATTATCGGATGGATCTATTTCTGGTGGACCCATGTACTATATTGAGAAAAGTTTTAACAAAAGATGGGCAGGAGTTCTTTTTGCGGCATTAATGATGATATGCGCAATAGGATCAGGCAACATGCCTCAAATCAATAATATAGCAAGTGTGCTTGACTCTACATTTAGCATTCCGAAACTTGCAACTGGTTTGATTCTTGGGTTTATGTTGTGGTTAATTATCTCAGGTGGAATTAAAAGAATAGCAAAAATTGCCAGCAAACTTGTTCCATTTATGGCTGTAATCTATTTTGGTGGAGCTTTAATTGTTGTAATCGAAAATTATCAAAATATTATTCCATCATTTCATTCAATTTTTTCACAGGTTTTTTCTGGATCTGCAGCAGCTGGTGGGTTTCTTGGAGCTAGTTTTGCAATGAGCTTAAAACTAGGGGTTGCTCGAGGCCTTTACTCTAATGAGGCAGGACAAGGCTCATCACCAATAGCTCATGCATCTGCTAAAACTGAACACTCAGTTGAGCAGGGTATGGTCTCAATTTTAGAGCCATTCATCGACACTATAGTTGTCTGCAGTGTTACTGCTCTAGTAATATTATCAAGCGGAGCTTGGATTCAGAAATATGATAATACCTTTGAAAGATCTTCCATGGCCATTTTTGCTGGTGAATACACTGAATCAAATTCCAAAGATGTGGAAGAGCTCGGTAAATATATACTCGATGCTAGAAAGTTCACTAGTAATACAACATCGGTAGAAAATTACTCTGGAATTTTAAGGATCATCAAGGGTCAACTTCAACAAAAGGAAGTTACAGTTTTTCATAATAACTCTATTGCCGAAGATGTAACTTTTTATCAAAACGGAAACCTCTTTGAGGGGCCACTAGAAGTAGTAAATGGAGAAATCAAGGATTCATCTATTGTAGTAGAAGGTAAATCTCTTATTCATTCAGCTGAACTAACCTCAAAGGCTTTCGGCTCAGGGGTTCTTGGAAAATATGGAGAGTATATTGTCGCAATAGGCTTGCTTCTATTTGCATTCTCTACTGCTATTGCTTGGTCATACTATGGAGACAGATCTACTGCCTATATATTTGGTGAAAATGCAGTCCCGTGGTACAGATTAATTTATGTTGCCTGTTTTATTGCTGCAGCCATAATTGATACAACCGTTGTATGGAATATTGCTTATGTAGTAGTGGCCTTGGTAACAATTCCAAATTTATTTGCTCTATTTATTCTTAGAAAAGAAATGAAAGAGCAGGTAACAACCTATGTTATTGAGAAATAAATTAGTTAGATCTATTTTTTAATTCATCAACAACATCTGAGTGGTTAAGGTTTAATTTTCTGAGCATAACCAATAAGTGATATAACAGATCAGCGGATTCATCAATCACTCTGCCATCATTGGTTACAGCTGAGATGGAAACTTCTCCAGCTTCTTCTGTGAGCTTTTTTGCAATTTCTTTAATTCCATCTTTGTAAAGTTGATATGTATAAGACGACAGATTTGCTTCATCAAATCTTGAATCTATTATTTGCTCTAGCTGATCGATAAAATTTGTTGATGATGGAGCGTCAATAAAGCATGAATTATTATTTAAATGACATGTAGGCCCATTATTTTTAGCTAGAATTAATAATGTATCTTTATCACAATCATGAATTATTTTGTGGATTGTTAATTTATTTCCAGATGTCTCTCCTTTAGTCCAAAGCCTTTGTTTGGTTCGACTATAAAAGGTAGCAAATCCAGATGATTGTGAAATTTTTAATGCTTCTTCATTCATATATCCCAACATTAATACTTCCAACGTTTCATGGTCTTGAATAATAGCTGGTATTAATCCATTCACTTTATCCCAGTCTAGATTTATCATTTTCATATCCTTATATTAATACTATTAGCTTTTAAAGATTCCTTAATCTCTTTTATAGAATATTCATTTCTATGAAAAATACTTGCTGCCAGGGCCCCATCAACATTTGTTTTCTCAAATACATTTACAAAATCTCTTGGTCCGCCTGCACCACCGGAGGCAATCATCGGTATAGAACAGATATCTTCAAGTGAGTTCAATAACTCAATACTATAGCCACTTTTTACCCCATCATTACCCATAGCATTAACCACAACTTCTCCAGCACCAAGCTCTTGCACTCGAATCAACCAATCTTTAGCGTTTAAATTGGTTGAGTGTGATGTTTTTTCACTTCCAGTCTTTGCAAAAATAAAAGCTTGATCACAAATATATTTAACGTCCATGCCAATAACCACACATTGTGAACCAAATTCATTGCTCAAATCATAGATCAAATCTGGATTATCTATGGCAGGTGTATTGATCGATATTTTATCTGCACCAAGATTTAATATTTGTCTGGCATCCTCTACTGATTTGATGCCTCCAGCAACACAGAAGGGGATATTAACAACATCAGCTATTTTTGAAATCCAATTTTTCTCAACAATTGAGCCTTTGGTACTTGCTGATATATCATAAAACACTAGTTCATCAGCTCCATCATTTGAGTATTTTTCTGCTAAATCTAATATCGATCCAACAACTTGATGGTTTTTAAATTGAATGCCTTTAACTACCTTTCCATCTTTAACATCCAGACACGGTATTATTCTTTTAGTAATCATTACTTAAATCCACTAAAGAAATATTTTTTTCATATATAGCTTTACCAACAACTGCTTCCTTTAAACTTAGAGCTTTTAATTTATCCAAATCCTCTAAGGACCTAATGCCACCCGAAGCAATTAAGTTTAATGCTGGAAATAATTCTAATATTTCTTTGTAAACATCGAAATTAGGCCCCTCCATAGCTCCATCTAGAGAAATATCGGTTGCTAGAATATTTTTAAAAAATAAATGGTTTGTTAGGAAGTCATGAAGTGACGTGTTGCTACTATCCTGCCAGCCATGCGTGAAAATTGTAGGAATTTGATTCTTGACTTTAAAATCTAGAGCCAGAACTATTTGCTTTGATTCAAAGTTTTTTTCTAGATCTATTAAAAAATCTCCATTAAATATAGCTGTACCCACAATAACCCTAGATACACCCATTTTTAGCATATTTTCAATTTTTTCAATGCTTCTAACACCGCCTCCAACTTGAATAGATATGTCAGAAATTTTTAAGATTTCTCTAATAATTTCTTGATTAAGTTGTTTGCCTGTCTCTGCACCATCCAGATCAACAATATGAAGATAATTAAGTTTTTTTGACTTAAAAATAATTGCCTGTTCAATTGGATCAGAGTTGTATTCTGTAACTTGTTTGAAATCACCTTTAAGCAAACGAACACATCGTCCATTTTTTAAGTCAATAGCAGGGAATATTTTCATTTAATTAATGCTTAAAAAATAATCTAAGAACTCTATACCTGCAGAGGAAGATTTTTCTGGATGAAACTGACATCCAATGAAATTATCTTTTTGTACTGCAGCTGCAAAAGGGTGGCCATACTCAGCAGATGCAAGTGTATTTTCGTAAATTTGAGAATAGTAGCTATTTGCAAAATAATAATAATTATCAAGTTTCTTAGTATTTTCCGGTAAAAAAGATACTTTATTCCAACCCATTTGAGGAATTTTAAGATTTAACATTGAATCAAACTTTTTAATATCACCAGATATTATTTCCATGCACTTTGTATCATGCTCCTCTGAACGATCAAAAAGAACATGCATACCAATACATATTCCAAGAACAGGTTTTGTAAGATTTTTTATGATTTCTATAAGTTCATTAGATTCAAGGCTATTCATCACACTCTTTGCAGAGCCAACACCAGGAAGAATAACAAATGAGGCCTTAGAGATATCAGATTTATTTCTAGTAATAATAGCTTTTTGGTCTCTAAGCTCTATTGCTCTTTGCACAGATCGTAGATTGGCTCCTCCACAATCAACTATTGCTACTGTCACAATAAACCTTTAGTAGATGATGACCTAGATGACTCAATCACAACTGCTTTTTTTAAACACCTTGCAAAGGTTTTAAATGTAGCCTCTAGTAAATGATGAGAATTTTTTCCAGTTGTATCAATGTGACAGGTCATGGCAGCAGAATTTATCAAGGAGACAAAAAAGTGCTCAAACATTTCAGTAGGAAAATCACCAACATAATCTCTTAGTTGTGAGCATTGAAATTTAAGAAATCTTCTTGAGCTTAAATCTATGCTAATGCTACTTTTAACTTCATCCATAACCAAGATTTCACTTGATGCATATCTTGATATGCCAACCCTTTCACCTAAGGAGGTGTTAATTGCTGAACCAAGTGCAATAGCTATATCTTCAATTGTATGGTGCTCATCTATCTCAAGATCACCTAAGCAAGTTAAATATAAATCAAAAGACCCATGTTTAGAAAACTGCTCCAAAAGGTGATCTAAGTATTTAAGACCTGTATTAATATTATAATTTCCAGTTCCATCAATATTTAAATTAAGATAAATACTTGTTTCATTCGTTTTTCTAATTTCTGTATAACTTCTTGATGAAGCTTTGTGGTTAGCATTAGATTGTCTAATTTTTACAGCTTGTTCATGGGCATCTAATGATTCTGCTTGAGCCATTGTAATTACTGTATTCTTTAAGTTTTCAAA
>Ga0222719_10001911_pt1 | contig 19575 bp, 8 predicted proteins | sample C33_34DmetaG_FD_165039 | JGI IMG/M metagenome (GOLD analysis project Ga0222719, IMG submission 165039) | Estuarine water microbial communities from San Francisco Bay, California, United States - C33_34D | ecosystem: Environmental > Aquatic > Marine > Unclassified | place: USA: California... | reverse complement strand
CTGTGTCTGCGAAAAAGAAATGGATTTGGTGACAAAATGACCGAGTAAAAGTGAAAAACACAAAAATTTACTTTATCACGAAAAGGTGAAAGAGACTACTGAATAACGCCAAGAGTGCGAGGTTCCCCACACCATCGTCTAGATTAGAGCACACGTCCCCCCCACCTATAAATTCAAAATATGAATTTTCCACGCTACACTCATGTAGAAGAAATAGGAGCAGATAGACGAATAACAACACGACAGTTGAAGCCCATAAGTTAGCATTCATATGCTACAGCGATCTTGTACACACAGCTTATATTTGTTCCTCCAAAAATGGCACGATACCCCAAAAGGAAGGGTAGGTTTTCTGCATGTTCACCATATTCTTGAAGCGATACAACCATTTTGGCTCTTCGGTTTTACCACAAAGTTCAGAAAATAGGTATCTCTGTAACAGCGAAAACACGTCAACGACCGACCCATCCCCAGCCTTATAGTCTGGTAACGATGTTTGCTTAATTGTACCCACATAATAGAGCAGTTCAGTACAAATTTTGAAATATTCGTTCACGTTCACATTCATATCGTGTAGACGCGTCCACAAATCCTCGATGCGTGTTGATACGATTCCCTTCTCACTGGTAACCCCCCCACCGCCTGTGTGTGCCTTACTTGAACGGGGGGCTTCTTGGAGGGTTTTTACGATGCACTTTGTAATATCAAATTTCTCACCCAACCCGACCTCCGCAAAGTATATATTTGTTTGGAAGCCTTCATGATCCCGGTGCTTTGCTATATGACACATATAGTTTCGTTTATTTCCGTGGAGTTTCGTCCACTGTGTGTCGCTTGAAAGTGCGTCTGGATCTACGAGGCTCCATTTTCCACTGAGGTCGGCTTCCCCGGGAGGCCCAAGCCATGATTCGTTGCCCCCACTTTCAATCAAAGATAAAATGGCAATGCCCTCAAGGAAGGCAATGCAGACTTGTTTGTTCTTTTGGTCTGTGTTGTGGGCATAGAGAATCTTCTTCACCCTTTGAAAAAAGCGCCTATGTTGGCTGGGCATGAAGCTGAGCAAGCGGCAACACTCTTCCTTTTTCGAGCTTTGTAGTTGTTGTACTTGTTCTGGCTTGTCTGCCAGCTGTTGGGCCAAGAATTTGACAGCATTGTAAAGATCCGTTTCTGCTATATTTGCTCCGCGGTCGACCACATCAACTGGAGGCCTTGTGGGCATATGCAATTTTTTTATAGGGAGTTGTAGGCGACGCAAAAGCTGTGTAGACCAATGTTTTAGTTCCCTGCAATGAGTATCGCTACTACCCGTGATAGTAACCTCGTCCAGTGGCAAACAACAAGGTGACATGGCAGTCGCCATTGTAATGTTATTTTCATTTATGATCTCCAATCTGAACTCAGATCCCGTCTCATTCATTTGAAGTTTTACCAGGAGTGTATATCCATTATTCAGAAGCACCTTACCATCATAATTGAAGTCCTTCCGAATAATCGCATCCTTCAGAATTTCAGCTTGCTTCTTGCTTTCGTCGACAATACGTTCCATTGGTACTCGAATGCACACAAAACACTCACTATAAATAGTTATGGGGTATATTTTTGAAGAAATCGTTGAATTGTACGCAATCGTTCATCGGCTTTTACATGAAGCTGTTCAGCATCTGCTTTCGTCTGGTTCTCTTTGTCCAATCGTAGCAAAAATGCCTGTAGGTAATAGTCTACTTCACGGCGTTTCCGCTGGAGGATGGAATAGTACCGATCAGATACCAAACCACCGGCCCCTTCATCCGCCACTTCATCCACCACCCTGTGGATCTCCTGGCTTAGTTGTGATTTGGGTACTTTCACAGTACCTTTTGCGGTAGTAGCGGGAATATAATCGAGATCCATTTCTTCCTTTGCTTGTGTGTTCTGTTTATATGTCCGACAAGAGAATAAGTTTTTTTAAGTATTTAACTGGGCAGCGAGATTCCGGGCGTGGGAGCGTCATGAAGACACATACACTACTAGTACTGGTCTGTCTCGCTATCGCATTCCGTGGTTGTGGGACGCTATCGATTACCCCGACACAGTGTGAGTATCTACTCGACGAATTCTCTAGTACTTTCTTGGACTCGACATCCGCGAAGCCAACTTCCTGTAGCAACCAACCCATCCAACTTATGTGGACGCAGTGCATTCGCCGGCTGTATGGGGACGTCAACAACTTTGAGGATATCAGAAACCTACCAGACGATAAACTTTCTACTCTATTGGTCAACGCTGCAGCTGGCAGTTTGATTGACCCGAACAGCCCACGCGAGAATGCAAACACGATCCGACTAAACGCCAAAGGGCAGTATGAGAGGTATGCGTCCCAAAACGCGAGTCGTATAAGCAGTTTACAAACAGTATGCTTTCTCACAATTTTAGCACTTGCTGCCTCGTGGTACCACTTTAAGCAAGTCTCACACCAGTAAAAAAAAATTCGATTGTATACACACTGCACACTACCCGAATAGGCGGGGTTTGTCCGCATGCAACCCAAATCCAAGCGACGGGAACCCAAGGTGGATGTACTGAGCGTGAGAGCGTGGCGCACGCTGCGACAACCTTTTATACTTCCACCGGGGTGCTGTTCTACAAAGCCACACGACTGGGAGGCAATAACGGTGGACGTGGCGGGGTGCAAAAAGTGTGGCGACGTACACGTATGCGACGAACGTAACCCGCGAAACTGTCGAACCGAATGTGTCGACAATTCTCTCGTGTGCACGATTACAGGCCTTGTATTACGTACAAATAACTTTCAAGTAGACTGGGTACCCTGTAGCAACAGCACGGGAGTATTACAAAGTGCATTTGACGAGTTCAAGAAGCCCCACAGTAACACGGAGAAGGAGGTGATCTCACTGGAAGAAACAAGGCGCCTATGTTTCCATCTACTCTGCTCACAGCACACACTAGAGTCTTTTGAAAAAGAATACCGCAAAGTGACTGCGCGAATCAAATGGAGTTTCAACCGACACGTGCGCGAGCACAAACATAAGAACAATAACCGGGAGAATCCTTTGAATCTGATTACACTCATTTCGAACATGATGTGGACGGACCTACGTGGACTACGTTTTATCCCCACCTCCAACACGTCGAAAATGAGACGCGAGCTTGCAGAGAAGGCCGCGGTGAGTATCTACCTTTTTATTCGTCTCACTAGTTCAAAGAGGTGCTTCCATGCACTTTATCAGGACATGAAGGTGTCGAGTTTTTGCGTTGGTATTCTGTATATGCTCAGGACTGGGTTGGTGCACTGTAACACCGTGGTACTCCCATGTTTGCCAAAGTTGAAGCATCTTCTACCCACCGAGAATCAGATTGACCGGTTTGGATTCCGCTCAAAGATTATTACCATGGCCGAAAACTCCATCAAAGGGTTTTTCCGTAACATTACAATAAAGGAGTTTGAATCTCTCGGCTTCAACAACATTAATGCTGCTTCCGGAAATCGGCACCAAATATCATAGTGGGTTGTCGGAATCTCACCGTTTTTGACGTTGATGAAACGACACCATTGGCAGGTAGTTGTGATTGTGTTGGCGAGACTTCTTGATCTCCGAGGTTGCTTTCATCGTCCCCATCCATGTCTTCCACTTTTGTAAAAATAAAATTCCATATGTTGAATGCTCGAAAAAGCTGAAGCGTCGCGATAAACAAAAATACAAGCACCACCGCCGTAGTTGTTTTTCGATCGCTGGCAGCTAATGCCACAATCAAACACAGCAAATCGAGAGCTGTGGCCACTAAATACATCCATCGAACCCCGAGGTTTGAATCCCCCTTTGTTTCAGCGGCGAAGAAATAAATCACGCCATACAGTATCGATAACACACTTGCTATTATGCTGGCCAAGACATGCTCACTCGTTTCCGTCCAGCTACAGTGGAACCACCCACCACTCCCTAGCAAAACGAATATCATAGTAAGAAAGGCAACACACGAGCAAAAGGGCGACGAGAAAAAAACCACCATCCGCGTACCCTCTGGTGCACTTACATAGGAGATCATGTACAAAAGTAGGGTGCTCACAAAGGTGACTGCCAGTGCGAGTGCGGACAGCGCCAGGCCCGACGGGCCTGTACTCGCGATACGACTCAGGTGAAAAACCTCGCTGCAGAAAGCGATAAGCCAAAAGACAATACATACTGTGCAAATTGCCTGGCAAATGGCAGTGCAATAGACGGAACGGAAGGAGTTTTCAACTTTCCGTGTAGAGAAAGAAATGCTGAGCGCCACCACAATGAATACTAGCAGAGAAAAGTAGAAATACACATTGAAGAGAAAGTCCACTATGACTGGCGAAGAAATAAAGTTTCTGAGGTACGCATAGATACTAGACGAACACAGTGTAACAAGTAGCAACTCTACAGAAAAAATAAACGATGTGCTCTTTGCAGATATCCCCATTTGTAATACTTTATGTTTCACGCTAAATAGTCACACGCCTGTAAATCCCAAAAAATCGTATCAATCACATATAAGCACCAAAAGCGTGTAAAGTAAATGTTGGACCTTTCCAATGTACAATCAAAGGAAGATGCGCTGCTGTTGAAGAGCGTGTTCGAATCCGTCAGGATCCTAAGAAGTTATCGATGGTTCAAAGATGCACAAATCGCAAGGTGCAAGGGGGGGTGGGTGATAAACTTTACAATCTGTGAATCACTATGCGAAGAAGTGGAGGTGACTGCCACGGATATCGAGTGCCTGATGTCGATCTCGCCATCGCGAATAGTCATGTGCTCTGTAATTGTCAAGAACGAAAAGATTGTGTTGCAAGTCCAAGTAAGCTCATACGACCAGCCGGTAACTTATACATCCATACAGATTGATAAGATTAGGAAACGGCAAAAGTGTTTTTGATCAATTTTCCTATTCTATAATGCCAAATATATCATATGTACCAGTCCAGAAGGTTTCTGCACCAGCAGCGCATTGTCCACATTCTTGCCCGCCCTCTACATATTTCGCCCTTTCTCCATTCCGGCATCTTGCAGAACCCGATAGACAATCTTCTGCGCCCGTCCGGTTATCGGTCCCACTTACACATGGCTGGCACACGTTGCTGCTGGCCTGTGAGGTCCGGTAGTAACTTCTGGGGCAATCCTCGCACGCATCGGCTCCAATCCTTCGGTTCCCTTGCGTACCACCTTGCGGACAGTTAATGCATTCAGTGCCGTTTGTGGAAACTTTCCAATTGTCGCAACGTTTACAGTAGTCTCCGTCCTCAGTAGGTTCCCACCCGGGCTTACAAGCACAACTCGGTACCCAGTTGTCAGGGTATCTTTCGTCACCCGGTTTTGCGCACTCGTCGGAAACTTCGAGAGTTTTTCCACAATCTTCCTCGGTATCACCACAGCAGTAGTGTTGCTTGCCATGATCCGTCTGTGGGCATGGTTCACAGGTGAACTCGGACGGGTTATCTGGGTTCGCGTGGGGGTAGAAATAGGGCAAACAATACGCGATACAGCTATCCTCACGCTGTTTACTATTGTCGGGAATGTTTTGACCTGTGCAATTTACACAACGCTCATGTGGAACGTCGGCCGTATCATAACCCGAACAATTCCTGTACTGTTGGTTAGTCTCACACATGACATTGTTATCACACGCAACACATTGATTGATCATCCCCACAGATGCCGCCGGCCTGTTGATGTCGTACCCATCGACACATTGCTGTATATACTCCCCTTTAGAGCAGTTCCTGGGACTGCATCGGAGGCATTTTGTAGCTTCATGTGGTCTGCACGATGATCTATAATATCCAGTTTCACAGGGATCTATTGCCCGAATGCGATTAGCATCGGTGTCCTCCTCAAAGCATTGGCTGCAAACATAACTCTGCTGCCCATCGTCCCACACTTTCTTATAGTGCTCATTACAAGCAAACTCACAGTCCTCGATGGAGCTCTCGTTCTCTGCGCTGATGTACACCCAAAAAGCATGATCTGGTAAGGTCGGACAATCTTCGCAGCTCGGCAGCGAATCTTCAGCTCCACTACAACCGGGAAACCTTTTTCCAGTTGTGAAAATCTGTTGATTGTTGATCTGATTCAGACATCGTATCTTTTTTTCGGAAGTGGTGGAGAGGTCGAACATGTTCTGGTTTGCATCACTGAGCACACAGTCGACACACCGTAGGTGTTTCCATTCAACTGTAGTATAGCTCCGGTTGTCGTCATCTGCCCAACGACTGATATTTCTCCATTGTCCGCTGTCACATTGCAGATCGCTTAATAGTCGTGGAACAGTGTTATCCGAATATGTATTCTGACAATCGTCAACAATACATATTTGGTCATTTGTAACATTTCCGCTGCAGTTGCATGGTCTACACTCACGTGTAAGTCCTGAGCAATCCGTCCAAACATGTCCTGAGCATGTTGCACAAGGTCCACAGACTTGGTCGATGTTGAAGTACGTAAAGGTTTGATCAATCGCACTCATATTGTACTTCACACTGTACTCGGAGTTTGCATCTACCAGTGGCCATAGCATTATACGATCCCTTGTTCTCTTGCGATAATATCGCCACGCTGTACCGCATTGAATTTTAGCAATCTTCCCTTCGTCACACCTATCACATTCAACGCACCGAGTAACATTGAGTTGCGTTACACCATCAACCATGACTTCAGCAAACTTGTGCCCTTCAGGACACGTACATACCGCGTCGGTAAAAGGTGTCGCCTCAACCAGCGTATCGTGGCAAGCCGTCACCGGTTTGCGATCTACGTGCGGGGAGAATGTTTTTCCGTATTCATTTGACGACTCGCATAGGTTTTCAGCCGCGGTAATAGCTTCTTTGGTGGGCAGGTTGGTATAGTATGTACCATTCGCGTCGTCGGGGATTTTCAAACACGCAACTTCACACTGGCCAGTAGCACCTCTGGTAAAAGTCGCTATTCTCGGAAAGCCCCGCCTTTCGAATTCGGTGGCAAGTTCCTGATAGTGATTGCGGTACAGCTCCAGATCTACTTCATAAACGGTCTCTGAAATTTCATAGTAAGGGAGATACGGAGTTGTTACGACTGGACCGCCTACTCCATCACAGAGATTCGTCGCAACACATCTTTCTTGGCCCGTTTCCGTAATAGCAGTGTATCCGTCTGCGCAGCCACCGAAAACATGAAGCTCCGACCACCCACCGTCCAAGTACGTACACGGTCTCTTGAACTGCATATAACAATTTATTATATAGGACACACCAGACGGGAGAAGATGTGTCAAATCTGTTGATTCCAATGCAACGATGTTATCGGATTTCAGGACTCGTTGCTGATCTACCTCGAGTGGATCAAAGGGCGGGTCAGATGGTATGTTTGCCTTTCTCACCCCCAGCACATTGTCAAAGTATTCGCAGGTATATTCCGAGTTGTCTGTTGTACCAATGAGCTTAATACTGCAAATGCTATGCGGAGTCTCATATACACATGGCTCATGAGGGTATGCAGTATTTTCCGGGCAATCGTGATAAATAATACTCAAAGTTTCATCCACGCAGTTCACCATACCTTCGGTCATTACATATATCTGAAATTTGGCCTTCGCGTAGTATGTCATGAAATAGTTTATACGACCCGGCCGACTCACCACATCAAATTTTCCTAGCGGGATGCGTGTCCACTTTATCATGTCGGATTTATACCCATCACGTGCGCGTTGAATTTCAGCTAAATTGCCGATGCCGTATGCAGCAGCGCATAAACTAACTTCGTTGAAACGATACGAGCCCGTTTCGTTGGAATCCTTCAAGCCCATGTTTGCGGCCCAAAAAAGACATGCGTCGTCACTATGAACACCGCAGCTATCTACAGACGGCAGTGGTTCGCGGTGACCTTTGAAACCAACCAGTAAAGTATAATGCAGATTCCTGACAATCATATCCTCGCCAAGAGTTGCTAGGTATATCGACGAACTCGCAAAACCCACCATCCGGAAGAAAGCATCACCCAGTGCATCGTCATAAATATTTTTTCTCGCTGCTATCTGATACTTGCTGTTAAGTGTAATATCTGATGTACCATCCTCCAAAATGTCAAGGTCCAAATCAGGTGCCGGCCGGGCCGAGTGATAGAATTCCCTATTTGGGTAATCATTCAAAGCGTACTGTGCATTCGAGACATCGCTACTACTGTCTCTCACTATAAGCGAAGCATAGATTTCACTACTTCTAAATCCATCTCTTTTGTCTACTTCTTGGGAAAGTGAAAAGGGTGTACATGTAATCTGCAAGAAAATCAAGCAATGCACAAAATATCTTCCTGATATCATTTTTAATTATTTTTTTCGGCACTACTAAAATATTCATGGCTACAAATCATTGCAACCCCGTTGCATGTAGCTGTCCCCTTGCTGTGAGCAGACCCCGGTGCACTCAATTGAATCCGCGAAACGCGTAGAGTTTTGCGTCAATACACCGCAATCCCCGTCTTGCAGGAACTTGCTGGGGTCGCTGCATCGAAACTTTGAGCAGGAAAGACACGTATTGTCCTTGAAAGGCGTTTGCGAAGTATCACATTTATCACTCAAGTAAAATCCCTCGCCACATTGCTCCACACTGGAAGTACACTGCCGACATGAAGTCAAAATACCGTATTCCTCCGCTGTCTTTCTGCCTAACGGCGACCGACGCGTCAAAAAACCACGCGAAAACAAAAGTTGGTAAACGTCATTTGTGCGGCACTGAGTACTATAATCACCTGCAGCACATAGTTCAGTTGGTAGATCGAGTTGCAACACAACAGAAGGTAACAGCCATGTCCAGCAATATATTTTGTTCGTGGAAGTGTATGCACAATTTTTCTCACCCTCGCCAAAGGCAAAAATGCTGAGAATACGTTCATCGCCGAAGTCGAGGTACCAATTTTCTTGGATACTCCCTGTCAACATATTATTATGGGGGGGTGTACTGTTGTAATAACCTGTGAGTAAACTCGAACCCACGCAAATTACCCGTTGATCTGCCGTGAGAAAGCAGCTGGAATCGGGCGTCAGTGCCATTTGAATGATTGGGGTCTGCTCGCCAAATAAGACGGGCAAGTTCGCGCCCATGGTTTGCGTGCTTAAACCAAACGATGTTTCACCCGATACGTCAAATCCGAGGTAATTGCCGGATTGCCCAAAGCATTTCACAGTTTTGTCTTCGAAACGAACACATGTATGTGATCCACTGGCCTGCACGTCAACGGCAAACGAAAATGTACCAAGTTGCAACTCCGGCAAATTGTCCCCAAGGAAAAATTGACTGTTCAAAGACCCACTCCCAGGATTCTGCCAGTTACCAAAGCATTTCACACCACCCGACTGCAGTCGAACGCATGAATAATCGATGCCACATGAAACTTGAAGCACTGTGTGCGCGGTTCCTATGTCGGCCGGCGTCTGAATATTGCTACCGATCGCGCGACCCAATTGCATATGGTTATTCAAACCAAAGCACAACACGGTTCCAATGTCAGAAAGTACGCAGGTATGCGAAGACCCGACCGCCATGCTCACAATGAAAGTGTTGTTTCCGAAATCGATCGGTGTGGTGTTTTCCAAATCTGTCAACTCTTGAATTCCAATATCCAGCCCCATTCCGAGCCGACCGTTTGCGTTGGACCCAGCACACTGCACATAGCCAGAGAGTGACAACAGGCAAATAAAATTATCACCCATCTGCACATCCACAGGTTGCATGTAGCTGTGCATCGGAATAGGCAACATCGACTCCTTCGTATACAACCCATCCCAATACTGCGATTCGCCCCAACATTCCAATCTACGGTTCTCTGGTGAAATGATACAACCGGCTTGCCATGATATCACAAGAAGACCAAACGGTCCCAAAAGGTGACTCGTCGGCGGCGTGCTATCACATGTAGTGTCGAAACATAGTGTATCCGAGAAATTACCACACTGCCGTAGTACCTTTTCCTCGGTACCACACGTACTGCACGGCAAGCACACTCCCGACGAGGAGCCTCGACACCCATCTCGGAAGTAACCTTCGGCGCAGGGCTCACAGGCAACACACATGTCCAAGTTGACACCCACTTTGTAAAAGTTCTCCACGCATGCACTACAATGCCCGTCAAGGGGTTCGAATCCAGGTCCACAAACGAATCCACTACAACCGGTTGTACCCGCTCGGTTTACAGCAATGCCCTGGCTTGCATCGTATTCGCATTGACAATGCCGGCTGTAAAATTCACCCTCGGCGGAAGTCTTGCTTGGTGGGCACGTCGAACACTTATTGGCGCAGCACGGAAGTACAGTGCCCACTATACTTTTAACGAAGCAGTCGTCAGTACAGCTACAACCGCTCTGCTTGCCCACCATGAAGCTCCGCAAGGCACACGAAGAGGCTGCACAATAACCCGGCGTACTTGATGCGTTAGACGAAAGCTGGATCGGTGCACAAAGTCCAGACTCATTCTTCTTGTGGAGAGACTTACAGGCGCATTCGTCTATCGAAGTAGCACCGCGCGAGAATGTGAGTGTGTTTTCGGGACATGGTAGACACCTTGCATCCGATGCAAAGGTTCCAACGTCACAATCTGATCTACAGTCACAGTTTTCGTGTGCCTTGGTCAAGATGACAAAATCCGTGTACTCGTATAGGTCGTCCTCAAATTTGTATGGTTTGTTGCTCACAATCACGAATTCGGAAAGCGGGAATCTCTTTCCGATGGGCATAGTATACCTCTCTTCGCCGTCCACGTACAACATGAATGTGTTGCCCCTTATCTTGACCTCCACCTGAAGGTTCCTCTGGTTTGGAACCCCGTGAAACGTGCGATTTTCAGAGTAGATTCCCCGGGACCTGAATCGGTCGAACGGGGGGGTGCCTCCGCGTAGCTCGACTTGAAGATTTGGTAGAGTGTCGTAAGTACCAGAAACGGTCAGAAATACCGTTTCCAAGACAGTTGATTGTTGAACTTCTACCAGGTGTGCAAAGGGTAACGTGACCTGCATGTTAAGAAAGTCAACATTGCTAACTTCGGTGGTATCAAAGGAAACGTCAGCACGCACAACGAACCCGAAGTAAGAGTCGGACGCGAGCGCCCAGTTCTTGTGGGTCTTTGAGAGCAGTCGTATCCTCCTCTTTCCGATATCGGCAACCACCTCCCCGTCTACGGTGATAGTATTGGGATCCTGATTGTGTACGACACACTTCTTCCTGCAGTTGGGCCCCGATATATGGAATGACTGTAGATGTCTGTCCACCATTTCGACACCAGAAACAGATTTCGTTGGATACGGGCTCATTGCATAGAAGGATGAGATACCAATATTGGACCGTTTGTGGGTTCTGAACATTCGGAATTGGCCCTTTGATAGTGTACACTTCTGATAGCCAGCAAACCGGGGGTTCTCCTTGTACTTTTGGGTAAAGTAAAAAGCTTCGGTGGGTTGTCCATCCCACCAGAAAACCAATATGTCACCACCTTCACTGACGGACACCTTGACCTGGGCCTTGAACGCAGCACCATCAACTGGAATATGGAAATCCACGTGCTTTCCACACGCACGGACCGTAAGTGTTTCGCTGTCAAACCTTGAAAGAGAAAAGTCCAGCGTATTGGAGCTAATAACTTCGCTATCGAAGTCCAGTAGGGATTCCGAGTTTACGTTTATCACCAAATCTGTAATGAGCAGGAGGCCATTATTTTCCCCATGGAACCCATCATAAACCCGAGAGACAGCAAGATCCTCGTCGTTCGAGATAAAATTCATCCCGTGTTTACTAAGGATCCCATGTTGAGAAGGACAAGTCCCATACGATTCCAAGGGGGCATACATGCTCGAATCAACCTCATCTACACACGGTGGAGGAATAGAGGCATCGAATCTCGTGTATAAAAATGTACATTCGTATCCATTGGCTTCGCAATTTTCCGTTACATTCCCGGGGTCAAAGTCAGCAGAGTTTAGTTCCAAATCAACATGCGAAATCGAAACGTCGTGGATGAAATTACGATAGTAAAATGGCTTGGACACCTCGTCTTCGGCCAGTGCTGAGATTCTCACATGTCGTTCGGCGTGAAAAGAGTCAAACAATGGACTCTTGACCACGGCAGCAGAGTGCTTTGTGAGTTCATCCGTTTGATAGTTCATCACAGCGTCGTGGTCCAATGCATTTGGCCAAAAACTCGTTGCATACAAAAGGATTCCCTGCGGTGCTGTTGCAAGTGTCGGCTCATATGTAGTGGTCCCGACATCCACGCGATCCCCCAAAAAGACCCGAGTAGGAGTATCAGTCGAGCGATCAGATATCGACAAGCCATTCAAGAAAACGTCCCCTGAACTTAGGTAGCATATACACGTGAGCTTTTGCAGAGTATCCCCACGAGCACGCTGCGCCACGACATCCCACGCCCCTGTGTAATATCCAAGCACCGACTCGGTTCCATCCGCGAGCTTCACAGGCAATCCACTCTTCATCTGCAGAGTGCGGCCCTGCACTCTAAAGATCGGTTCTTCCGAAGTAAGTGGATAGTACGTCATGCAAAACGTGAAGCCCGTACTTGTCGCAAGGTTCCCTGTCTCAAACCTCACAAACGTGTCACTTGGTACGTAGTGCGCGCGGAGATCGAGGTTGGAATTAAATACCCCTTCATCAAAGTAGTCGGAGGCTAGTACAATGTCCTTTTGAATGCTCAGCTGACTCCACAGCTTGGAGTGTCGATAGCGCCCCGCATCCTGTGTTTCATCATATGGAGACCCCCCTAGATAACTCAGCGAATCGCGGTACAAGTTTTGGTTCTGTCTGAAAGTCTTGACACTGCTCACTTGCAGTGCTACCTCATAAACATCGACGGGGAGCAGGGGAAGTGGAATTTTCAATGTTTCCAGGGAACCGTCATCGAAAATACGGTACCACATCTCCCAGCCCTTTTCACTCTGCTCTTCGGGTGTCAACCACCTTGTTGAATCAGTGATGCAATCATCCCTGTTTCCTGTACTACATTCTGCTTGCCGATAGTACAAGAACGCCTGTTTGATGTTACTCCCTTCTATGGAAAGAAAGTGCGGCGTAAACGAACGGAAATGGTGAACACTGCTCAGCGTACTGGGTCTGGCGCCCACTCCGAGATCAAAACCGGGGTAGACTGTACTCACATCGCGCCAGATAAAGAACTCGCCGGTGCGATATGTATACTTGGTTTTGGGATAAACCGAATACATGCGACTGACCAAGAAGTCGGAGGGCGATTCTAATTCATTGAGTTTCTCGTTGACTATTTGCCGATATTGTAAGTAGTAATCTGGACGGTCCAGTGAAGCATTCAGGTAGAACGCACCTTCGGACATGAGTTGCGAGTCTATCGAAACACTTGTAGACGTGTACACGTCTTCGAGCTTACCGAATAGTTGTGAAAGGGCGCTCTTCTCGTTGTCACCGCACTGCAACGACTGTGATAGTGCAACAATAGAATTAGGATACACATTACTTGCCATGATCACCAATCCATTCGAAGCATCCAAGACAAGACCACTTAACGAACGATGGATCTCGTCAGAGTATGACCTTGTGAAGTTCGTAAATACGTTATCAGTCATCAAGTAGTATTGCAACAACCATGCTCCCACCGGGGTAGTAGTTGGGTTATTCAACGTTGATTCCTTGCAGAGATACTGTGACGTGTCCTGGCTCTTAGGCGGGAGAACACGGCGGTCCAGCATTGGGGAACGCAAGGAAGTCCGCATTGTGTACCTCTTTAGAGGCGATGGGTACTCTACGTTATCTCGATACGAGTTCTGTGTTGCGAGCGAAATGAATTCAGAGAGGTTGAGAGGAAGATCATAGACCTCTCCGTCCCAAAAGGAAATCTTGAGTGTATCTGTCGGGGTTGTGTCCTGTGGACGAATGTGCGACGTAATAAACTGAATCGGGAGGGTCGATAGCATTTTCAACTGTGTCCATGTCGCAGAGCACGAGCCATCTTGATACAATGTAGAACAAAAAGAACCGTCGGTAATCTGACCAGTTTCAAACAGGGTCTTTGAAATACCAGTATTCACGAGGGTTTTGGTATCGAGGTGCGAAATTGTACGCTCCCATAGTACGATAGCGGTCGGGTCCTGTTTCAACAGTTGCACCTTGTTACTCAATAGACGGATCAGAATACTACCAATAGATACCTCCAACCCGGTCTGGCGGTCCCCCCAGAAATGCTCGATCTGAATTCGGGGGTTGCTTGCACGCGCCCAATCGATCGTCAAATTTGTTCCCGCAAGAGCAACCGTCGAAAAAAAATCGTTTGACAGTCCGCGCCACTTCGTATCCCAGTAATGCAAGAATTCGTTTCCGGGGGTTATAAAGTCACTCCCCGCTCCAAGAAATGGGTGATATGGTAGCTCCGCGCAATCCAGAGAAGTAAAGTGGAGCAAGTATTCGTCGTAACTCATCGCCGTCGGGTCGTAACCAGCGGAAGAATCAGTGAAATCCTTTCTCGCAAGATATGCGGTCGGGCAGAAAACTCCGCATTCGGGGCAGAGGAGTGGGTCAATCCTGAATTGTGGGCAGGATGGGTTTCCTGTACAGTGGTGTAAGTCATAAGTTTGCACGAGAAAGAGTGGGTGATATGTTTGCACAACCGGCTCAACCTCGGAACATTTCGTTGCACCTGTAATCCTGTCACATGAAAGATCGGACGAGAAATTCAACGTCTCAAGATTACAAACGCCTTGCTTCGGACAATTCGGAAATTTCAGACACGTGTAAGTATCGCTGCGGAAATCAATAAAATCACAGAAAGGTTGAATATGGGGCCCGGATCTCAACTGACCATCAAACGAAACACGCACCTCGTCGGTACGTATTACCTCGTCCGCAGTCTGCAGAACGGTCGTATAAGGTTCCCAGCAGTATGCAAAGTGATCATACAAAAGACACGGGCCACACTCTGTGTTGGCGGTTCCAATATTTTGTGTTCCGTCGGGACAAACTAGTTGTGTACTGGACCCTTTCTCTGGAACATAATACAAATGCGATGCAGCTGTACAGTCGAGATTGACGTCGAATTTGTCTCCACCTTCGGGGCGATAGTACCCAGCTCGGCATTGACATGTAGGACGCGTTGTTGTGGTTCCGTTTACCAACACCTCGGCGCCCACACCACACTCGCCCCATTCTTCATACGACGTTTGATTGCTACTGGCGACAAAATAACCGGTGGGTGCCTTTATACATTTCGTCAATGAATCAAAATTCGACGCAAATACGGGGCGATAGAAACCCGGCTTACAAGTGCAGAGTGTATCTCCAAAAGTATCAAACTCCGTTGCGTTGTCTGGATCGGGCCACATCGACTCTGCGCTGCTGTGGCAGGTACTCGACAAAGAACACTCAAACGAGGTTGCCAACCCTGAAAACCAGGTTACATCGTCGGGAACATTTAAAAAGACATCCCTCTGCATATAGTTCGCTAGTCCTTCAATTTCCGACTCAGTCAAGACATCTGAAAAAAAACGCACATCGTCCAATTTTCCATCGAAGGATTTATACGCATCGTCGCCGTACCTGCCACCGATGCTTATGGCCACGCGATCCCCCAAAAAGCGATAATTTAAGTCCCAATCACGAACACCAGCGGCGTACGAACCGTTTACGTACCCCTTTACCAACTGTGTTGAATAATCAAACACTACGGCAAAATGGTGCCAGACACCCACCTCGAAGTCGAGTTCAGGTAGACCGACATTAAGTTCACCACCACTATATTCAACCTTCAAAATAGTATGTACACTCGGAACCAATACGACACGGAAGGCAGAAAGATCCATTACCAGCTGCATCATCGTCGCGGAATTCAGATTTACGTGGAAGGAAAGCGTAATCCCATCGATACCCTCCGTGCTGTAGCTATAGAAATTATGGTTTTGTGAGAGGTAATAAATTTCGTTCCCGGAAAAGTCCAAGCTGTATTGTCCAACCCGTCCAGTTGTGAAAGATGCGGGAGTTGGGTTCGCAAGATCGATTAGTGAACCTAACGTGAAAACATGACCCAGGAATGAGTCCTGCACGGATAAACCACTCTCAAAGGTGAGCTCCATGAGAACGTGTTTCCTGTGATGCGTCACGAGGTCTACGTAATGCCCCGGTGCACATTTGCAGAGAGTCGGGTTTTCAATATCCCCAGGCTGGTACACTTGCAAGGTATTCTGGCATTGGCCGTTCTGCAAACACGTTTCGGTAGGTGGAAGATTAAAGGGATCTGGCAAGTAAAACCCGTCCTTGCACATACATAGATGATCCGAATTTCCGGGAGGTTCCACCAAGACCCCGTCTTCCTCCATATAAGTCAATGAACCCTCGCATGCACTACGCGCGGTACAAGTATCGTTCCATGCAAGATTCTCCCATTGTGTTGCAAAGTGCTGCGGCGCGCATTCGCATACGACGTTCGAGACCGACGTAGCGTTACTTTGTACGACAAGAGTTGACCCGCACTCGTTCCACCGCTCCCGCGAAATGGACCCGATTTCGGCAACAAACCAACCCGATGTCGCTGCTGTACACGTTTCATTGACCAGAAGGTTTGTTCCGCCACTTTCTTTATAGTACCCTCTGTCACACTGACAGCGCCGCTGCGATGTACTTGTTGGTGGCGTAAATTCGATAGTCGAGGGGGGGCAATCAACATGAGGTTCTCGTTCTGTAGCACCGTAAGATGCGGTGAAATACCCGTCGCCCACAGCCGTGCAGGTTTGTGAGGTAGGTAAGCTGGAAGCAGCACCTGTTTGATAGAATCCGGGTACACAGTGACACGTTCGTTCCACTGTGATACTCCCAGGCCAGTCTTCTTCTGTAGAGGGAGCAGGGCAGGGATCCATGATCGAAGGGGAACTACTTCCCGCTTCCGGTACGTATTGCCCGTTGTAGTACTTAGCTTTCTGACACATGGTTCCGGATGCAAAACCGGTCCCACCCTCCTCTCTAAAGTAGCCAGGCGCACATTGACATTCAATATCCGCCGTACCTATCAAATTACCGAACTGGATTGCACTTGGTGACGAACACGTACCGACTTTCGTACAAGATTGCTCCTGGCACTCAGTGCCAGGACAGGTAGTGATAAAGAAAGTATCGCCAGCCTTTCGAAAGTATCCCGTATTGCAAGTGCACTGCGCATCCGAAGTTGCGGTCGCAACTTGTTTCGTGCTCGACGAGGTTAGATTGCAGGTGTTTTGCCTGTAGCAGACTGCATCTGGGTCTAAATTTAGGTAGCCATCAAGACGATAATAGCTCGAGTTGCATTGACAGGTTCGGTCCTCCGCCGGCCCCCCTTCCACATCTAGTATGGTGCTCACAGAGTCCACGCACGAACTTTTCGGGTCGCAAATTCCGTTACCGGGCGCTTCGAAATTTGTACCAGTGGCTTCATCATAGAACCCGGGTGCACACTCACACTGCCTGTTTGATATAGAGTCACCGACATCCAATTCGCGTGCTTTCGTCGCTTCACAGCTATCTTTTGTGCGACAATGTTTGATTGGTATTATTCTGGAAAGATCAAAAACATTTTCTGGTGATAGTTGACCTCTGTAAACTCGGAAATCATCAATCACAATCTCGACTGGGGTTGTTGAACTGGAATGTGTATAATCGAAAAAAGCAACGTCCCAGCTTACAATCCCTAAAGGACGGATCGTAGTTTCCTTATGTGAGACAAGGTTACCGTTTCGGAATGTTTGGAATGCAAGGAATCCTGCATCGGATGTGTAAAGATTAAAACAATAATGGTAATCATTTCCGTCAATCGGCCTGTAACCAAACCCACCGTAAGTACCGTATTCGCTGAATGACGTTTCCGAATCATAATTCACCCATTGTACTTGATCATAACCTTGGCCCTGAGGGTCATAATAGAATCTGATATCTTTCGCTCGACCGACGTGGTTCTGCGTATCACGAAAGTGGATGATTGGATTTGAAACTGTGTTCGGATCATCGTAAAACATTTGCATCCACCAACAGCTAGCCATTCCCTCCTTCAACATATTAATTGGGGGCAGTGCTTGGTAGTTCAAAAAACTATCTAGGGTTCGCGAGGAACTGTAAAGTGCGCCGCTACCTACTTTCCTGTGCGCGGAAGAAATCTCCACGTTTCGTTCATAGACAGGTTCTTTCGCTTCTGGTCCAAGATCCAACAAATCAGAATCGAATGGAAGGTGAAACACCAGTTCTGCACCCGGTGATTCAAATATGTCCCCGTTTAATGTATTGTAGGAGCGGGTATCGTCACATTTACAGGTACGTTGCGAGGTACCAGTCGGGTCGGTTTCTGTAATAGACCCACTCGGACATACAGTCCATGGTTCACAAGTGTCGACGCCAGCCACAAGAGGCCGAGGTTCTACGTCCAGAGACTGCAGTCGCACGTTCGTAGAGTGACCGATACTGTAAGATTTGAACTTAATTTTGAAATCTGTTTGTATCGTCAAAGCGTCATTCACTGTAATAGTGTAATCGAATGCACGTGTACCGGTCAACCCGGCACCACTCAATGTTGCATTGACTAATGTATAAATGTTTTGACCAGCAGGGCTCGACCATAGCTCAATACCATTGCTCACAGTACCGTCCTCCTCGACTCGTGGAATTGCGGGTGAAGAACTAAGTCCGACGGCATGGAAAGATCCAGTCCAACCTTTAGGAAATGAGACGGGTATATCAATTTCCAACCTCACTGAGCCGGAGCCGAGACTTGTGTCACTACAACGTAGATCGAGGTAGCGGATATTATCATAGTACTTGAAATCAAAAGACTCTGCCGTGTTACATTTCATAACATATGTCAAATGCGAGAACGAATTTTGAAAAGTGAGAATGTCTGAAAATTCCAGCGCATCAAAAACCAACTTACGGTAATGCTGCGACTTACAATCGCAGAGGTAGCCCGACGTAAAGGTGATGTCAGTTTGAAGAACCAAATTTGTTCCATCACTGCACGGTCTAGTTTCCAACAGATCACTCGTATTTGCGCCCGTTTTCCCCGGGGGTAAGTAAACCCTACACGTAATCCCATTTGCAAGAGAGTCACATGGTCGCCTACAAGAATACAGCTCCGAAAAATTACTTCCCAAGCCATCTAAATCATAATACCCGATCGCACACTGACATCTTCTGCCGCGTACTGTGTTCGTATTATCAGGATCATTGACGGCACTGTCATGACATATTGGTAGAGGTTGACACGTTGTCTGCCCAATCTCCGGCTGGTAGTTGACCTCATCGGTACACGCAATCTGAATTGTAGCACCATCCTTGGGAACCTTGTGTCCCCTACTCGCCGCAGTACACTCCGGAGGTGATTCTATTACGTTGCCATTTGATTGGAAGAAATCGAATCCACCCCCATCAACAGATTTATAGTACCCTGCTTTGCATCGACATCGTCCCGGGGAAGAAGCAGTTCTTGAGTCTGGCACAGCGGTTACAGTTACACGCTGTTCACACAATGGATATGGTTTGCCGACAGTATTCACAGTGTCAGGACAGTAACCTTCTTGATTTTCTGGAGCGACTTTGGTACCTGGACCACA
>Ga0222719_10001907_pt1 | contig 19606 bp, 26 predicted proteins | sample C33_34DmetaG_FD_165039 | JGI IMG/M metagenome (GOLD analysis project Ga0222719, IMG submission 165039) | Estuarine water microbial communities from San Francisco Bay, California, United States - C33_34D | ecosystem: Environmental > Aquatic > Marine > Unclassified | place: USA: California... | reverse complement strand
CGACAAAACCAACGCAATGAAGCAAATGAGCAACCTCCTGAAAGGGAAGAGCGACATTGCTTTCTTCGCTGGCAAGCTAAAGCCGGAAATCCTCGCGTCTCAGACTCCCGCAATGCAGCAGTTCGGTCCGCTGGCGCAATTCCAGGCCGAGCGGAAGCAGGCGGCGGCGATGAATGCGCTCAGCAACCTCGGAATGCGTGGCGTAGGCTCGCGCTCGCTCGGCGAGGTCGTGCAAGACGCGGACATGAGGGCGCTTAAAGGCCACCTCGACCTTTTTATGCGGAACGTTTCGGGCGACTTCCAAACGTGCGGGACGCTGATGCGTACGCTCACCGAGCTTGAAGGCGAGCATCCCGACCTTGCGCCGGAAATCGTTATCCGATGGGACGATGGAAAGGCAGAGAAGAAGAGCCGGGAGCACCTGGAGATGGTGGCTAAGATGGCGCTAGAGGTTCCAGGGTTCGCCACGCCGTCAACGGTTGACTGGCTAAGGGATCAAGCGGGGGTGCCGAGTGACTGACGTTGCCGCAATGGCTGGAATTAGCGCCGCCGAGCGTGAGATCGTCGAGACGGTCCGCGTTCAAATCCTTGGGATGGACGAAACCGAATTCATTACCGAGGACGGCGGGAGCATCATCGTCGGCGGTCGCGACCTCGTGCCCGGTTACTACGAGACGATCGCCGAGGACATGAAAGCGCGCGGTGATACCTACATCCCGCAACTTGTCGAGCACGAAGGCCCCGCCGTTGGAATGGTTCGGGAACCGGAGATTGACGACGAGGGGATCTGGTTAACCGTCGACCTTTGGGCCGAAGGTGTCGAAGCCCGCTACGGTCGCGATTTCGTCTCGGCGTTCTGGCGATTCGGCGACGTTGGCGAGGACGGGAGACCGCGCACGGCGAAGATCGTTGAGAACAGCTTTACGCCGACTCCTCAATTCTCCCTTGCGCAGACGCCTGTTTCCGTATTAGAAACAATGGCGGATGAATTGTTTCCGATTGCCGCAACAATGCGCGCGGCTGTCCCACCCACCCCAAGAGAGCCCAGCATCATGACGATCGAAGAGTTGATCGAAATGTTCCGCGCCTCGGATGAGTTCGCCGAGCTTATCCGCGAAGTTGTCAGCGCCGGAGCGGAAGAAGTCGAAGAGGCCGAGGCCGTCGACGCAGAAGAGGAAGCCGCCGCCATGGACGGAGAGGCCGCGCCGGAAGATGTCGAGGACGTCGCCGCTTCGGTTGTGCGTGCCCTCGACGCCGTCGCCACCCGTCTTGAGCGAGTCGAGAAAGCTACCGCGGTTGCGGCATCGCTTCGCGGCTCTGTTTCGTCGGCGCACACCGGCCCGAAGGCTGGTGCCGCGTACCTCGTCGAGCGTCTTGAAAAGGGCGTGCCTCTTGACGAAGCGATTTCCGAAAACCGCAACATCACCCGAGGAGCCTAAGTTATGGAAACCGGATTCTACAACGGCCCGCAACTGACGGGCGCGGCGATCGACGCTCACGTCTTCGTTATGATCAACCCCGCGGTCGACCCCGACACGCTCATCGAGTGCCCCAACGGGACCACGGCATCAATTGCGATGGTTTCGACGGTCGCCCTGGAGTCGGGCCAGTCGCTCTACGGCATTCAGAACAGCGGCATCGCTCGCATCAAGTGCGCGGCGGGACAGAACCCGGCCGCGGGCACTCGGCTGACCTCTGCGGCTAACGGCGAAGCCACCGCGGCGACCACGTCGGATTATGTCTACGCGGTCGCGCTGGAGCCGGCGACGGCGTCCGGTGGCTACGTCATGGCGCAGCTTGTCGCGATGCCCGAAGTCATCGCCTAAACCCACACCCTAAACGAAGGTAGAGAGATGCCTAATCCTAACGACGCACTCCCCACGCTCTTCCGAGGGTTGTGGAAGAAGCACACCGACGCTGAGCAAGGGGGCACCCCGCTCCCCGAACTGGCGATCGCTCCCCACGTCACGCAGAACAGCGAAAACGGACAATATCAAGTCCTCAACACTCGCCTTTGGTACTCGGTCCAAGACCAGAGCGCCTCTGCAACGGCGTGGGACGGCGACGCGGGTCCGTTCCTCGACCTGGACTACTCAACTCTGACGACGGCACTCCGCCCGTTTCAGTCTCGCCCGGTTCGGATTACCGACGCCGTGCGGCGCATGTTGGAGTCGGAGAACCCCGACCTCGGCGTTCTCCAATCGGGCCGTCAGCTTGTCGAGAAGGCGATCCGCGGTGCTCTCGCTGCTGAGATTGCAACCGAGGTTGCAGCGCTCACCAACGCGGGCACGCTCGACCTGACGGCCACCACCACGGACGTCGGCAAGTCGCTCGCCGAGTACGCCGACACGATTCAGGAGAACACGGGGGCCGAGCGCTCCAACTTCGTGTTCTGCTGCGGTCGCAAGGCTCTGACGCGGATGAAGACGAACAACGACATTATTAAGGAGTACGTGGGTCGTGCGTCGACCGGTGGCGCTACCGCTGGTATCGTCAACGATGCTGGCGTCCGTCAGTACTTCCGAGAGGTCGCCGACTGCGAGTTGATCGTGATCGACCGGGTCACGGGAGACGCATCGGGCACTGCTGGATTCCAGTGGTCGACCACTGCGTTCTTCGGTGTCTCGCAGGCTGGAGATCTCCCGTCTTGCCTCAAGACGTGTTCGCCAGATGCCGACCTTTACGAGCTCCACATTGACCGACTTCGCGCCTTTGAAAAGGGCGGACCGGGCGACGTGATGATCGCGAAGGGCTCGTTGGACGTCGTCACCGCAGACAGCAGCCTCGGCGCTAACTGGACGCTCACCCTGTAGGACTCTAGATGGCGGCTGCCAACACGTTCGGCGTCACTGCCTCGACGCTCTCCGGGCGTGTGGCAGACCTGACCATCTCCGCGGCTTCGTCTCCGTCCACGACCGATGTCACTGACATCATCGCGGACGAGGCGGAGTCGATTCGGGGAATGGCGACGACCCGCGGCATTACGACCGACGGGATGACCTCTGCTGACCCTGCCTATGGGGTCTTCAAGGGCATTCTGGTTTATCGTGCTGTGGCTGCTCTCATGCGCGCCCGAGGGCGCGGAGAGGAGGCCGATACGTGGCGTCGTCAGGCTGACGCGGACTGGAAGCGGCTGGCAGAGAACCCGCAAACGGTGGATTCTAACGCTACGGCTGACCTCGTCGAGACTGTCGACCAGTGGCACGAGCGGACCGGCAACGCCAACGGCCAGGACACTTGGAACCTAACGGGTGCCGGTCGTATCGTCGGCGGGGGCTCTCTGTAGATGGCACGCTCTCGCACACCTGCCCAATATCGCGCGGACATCCGCCGTGCTGCGCGCGGCTTTAAGGGAGCCGCTACGCTCTCTCGTCGACTTGGCTACAACGCCGAGACGATGAAGAAGATCCGCAAGATTGTTGCCGAGAACAACGCTCGGAACTGGGCGAGCAACGGCACGGCAAGCGGTGGCCGATGGGCTGGGCAGGAAGCCGGGGCGACTCGCCTGGTTGACGCTGTCGATACCGGGAAACTCAAAGAGCACGCAACGACGCCGTGGTTGATGAAACCGCGTGTCACGAAGTCGCGCATCTACATGAACGTTCCGAAACGGAAGGTGCCGTACATTCAATACCTCGGCTCAACCGTCATGGGGTGGACGCCGCTAGGCGTTCGCGACCTCGAGGTAATGGTGCTGCGAGAGTTGGAGAAGGAAGCGAACCGGGGGTTGCCTAGATGACCGGCGTTGCGACATTGCAGCGCCATGTAGAGGACAAGGCGCGCATCGTTTGGGACGGCTACCTTCGCTCGTCTCTGTCGTCGATGTCGATTCCTGGTGTGTCTGACAGGCTCGACGCGCTGCGCATTTCGGTAGGGCTCGACCCTACGACGTTGCCGCCGTCTGCTCTGGACACGCTTCCCCGCGTCGACCTCTATTGTACCGGCGCCGAAAGCGCTTACGACGTGACCGGCTACAACCTCGATGCGGTTTACACGTACGAGGTCAGCGGGATCTCTCAGTACGACGAGAGCGACCCGAGCGCGGCGGCACGGTCTGCGTCAGGACTGGCGGCGGAAGCTGCGGAGATTCTCGAACAGTATCTACGCGACCAAAGCGGGGGCGCTGGCTGCGTCTACCGGGTGGACATCGCTTCGCCGGTGTCGGCCCAGGTGACTACTCTCGATTCGGGCAACGGTCGTCACTACACGATGATCGCGACGACTCAGGTCGATGTGTACGCGCGTGCGACGTTCGCGGATTCTCCGACCTACGCGGACCCGACGATTGACCCCGGCAACCCTGAGCTCTTCGTTCAGTCTGCGGACATCACAAGCGGGCTTGACGCTGACACGGGCCTCGGCACGGCGACGGCGAACCGGCTGTCAACGTGGACGACGACAACGGCGGCGCTTGCGGGTGCTACTGCGGTTCACGTTGACACGGCGCCGGCGTTCTCGTGGGGCGCTGGCTCGACCGTTGACATTTACCTACAGCGCCACGGCGCGACCGTATCGGGCACAACTGACAGCGCGGTCACGGTCACACTAGCCACCTACGACGTTCTGGATGGCGACCGCTGGATCATCGTGGTCACGAACGACGGAACGGACGGCAATCGAACCCTCGCCACTTGGGCGATCACTTGGAGTGTAAGCTGATGAACAGTCGAAAGCTATACAAAGCACAGCGTCTCTTGGCCCGCACGCCGGGTCTGATTACTCGCGAGCGCGTGCGTCGCATTCTCTTGTCGTCTGGGCTTCGCCCGTCGCCTGAGTTGCTCGACGCGTTGATGATTCCGGCTGTCGCGTCAGAGTCAGAGCCTGTGGAAAAGCCTGTGGAAAAGCCTGTGGAAAAGCCCGCAGCGAAGAAGGTTGCCCCGAAGGCCGACAAGCCGAAGGCCCCGGCGAAGAAGAAGACGGCCCGCAAGTCTGCGGCAAAGAAGACCGAGGAGGTGAGCAATGGCTAACTCTGGTGGAGTGAGACAAGACAAGACCCGGTTCATCGTCGGCGAACTGGAGGCCGTGGTTGGGACTTTCGAGTGGACCGACCCGAGCACGGACACCGGCGCACCGAAACTCCCGGCCCGTGCCGAGTCGCGGTTTCTACCGACGGATGCCGAGTTGATCGACAACTCCGAGGCGCTCGACGGATACGCCGGAAGCATCGCGGGAACCCGTGGCGCCATCGGCATGGGCGGAACGCTCGTCACGGAGCTCCGAGCGAACTCGGTGACCAACGTCTTCCCGACGCACGTCAAGCAACTCTTGGCGTCCGGCTTCGAGGCTTCGGCGTACAGTAACCCGACGTTGACGCTGATTCCGTCGACGAAGGCGCTGACCAACTGGCCGGGTGAGACTGGCGGCACACGGTCGCCGGCGTCGATGTCGCTGATGGAGTGCCTGATCGACAACAACACGGCGGACGAGTGGACGGGCATTCGTGGCGCGGTGCTCGCGACCAAGATCAGCCTCGGCACGAACGGGCTCGTTCTCTACACGTCGGAGATCACCGGTCTGGTCGAGAATGGCTTGATCCTCGACGTGACAGACACGGATCTTTCGGGGTTCGCGACTGAGCCATCAGGGCAGGGCGATATCCCGATCGTCGTCAAGGGCGCGACGCTCGTTGTGAAATACCACGACGAGGATACGCACTCTGGAGGGACGACCATCACGCCGGCGCGGATTCGCAACCTCGAAATCGACCTTGCGCCGAACATCGTTCGCATCGAAGACCCGACGGCGGATGAAGGCTTCGCGGTGTCGCCGGTGTTTTACGATGGCGCGGTCGGCGTGACATTCGAGATGGCCGATGAGGCGGATTACGATGGATCCGTCACCGCTGGCACCATCATGGCGGGCATGAAGTCGGGCCGCGGGTTCGTGGAAGTCGATTTGACGTTGACGCTTGATTCGTCGTTCACTGTGGACCAAACGATTCAATACCATATCCCGCGGATTCAGTACGACGCTGAGCGCGCCAACTCGGACGGGGCGCGAGCCTTCACCGTGACGGGTTCGGCAGTGCGAGAGGCGCGAGGAACGGACCCCACGACGCAGCCAATGATCAAGGTGGTGTACGTTCACGGCACCGCGTAAACCCCCAAGCTCGGAGGAGGAGCATGGAACTACGAAGCAAGGAACCTTTCGCCCTGGAATACGAAGGCCACGAGATCACGGGAGTGGTTCGCGTTGCGACTGCTGCGGAGAAGATCCGCCATTCGGCGCGCGTCGACCGAGCTCGTGCCACGGACGACCAGGAAGCGATCATCATCGCGATGGATGACGCCGTCGACGCGGTGCTCGTCTCCTGCAATATCACGGTCGACGGGCAGGGAGTCGACGACGTGGCGCGCGAGCTCTACGTCGGGCTGTTGCCGCTGCCGGTGAAACTCGAGGCGATCGGCGTGTCGTTCGGCCTTTCCGAGATTGGCGAAGGTGCGGAGGGAAACTCCGAACCTGGGCAAGGGAGCACGTAAGAGGTGACGACTGTCGACGAAAGCCGCACGCGTCTAGGCCACCGCTTTGCGGGACGGCTCAGTGTGCGTGCCCTCGTCGGGAGTTGGGCGGCTTCGAGCGTTGGGACTCTGCCTATGACGTCTTGCAGGCGTTGCGCGACGGCTGGATTGACCTGCACGGGGTGGACGCTGTGACCTATCGTGACGTCCTCGAAATCAACAACGCGATTGCTGACTACCGGGCGCGGCTTCTCGGTTCCATTCGTCGCGAGGCGGATGCGCTGAAGAAAGACGACGCGTGGGTCGCTCGCGAATTCGAGAGGTTGACGAATGGCTAAGGCGACGGTTGGTCTTGATATCGACATCAACAGCAATTCGGTAGCCACTGCGACGCGTCGGAGCGATGCGTTGGCTCGGTCGACTGATAAGCTAACGCGCGGGCTTCGCGGGCTGGGCACTGGCATTGCCGTTGCGGGCGCTGCGATTACGGCGGCGGCTGGCGGTCTGCTGGTGATGACCAAGCGGATCGCCGATCAGGCCGACGAGATAGCAAAGCACTCGACGCGCATCGGCGTAACGATTGAGTCTTATCAAGAACTATCGCACGCAATGGAGCTTTCCGGTGGCAACATCGGAGAGGCTAGCGCGGCACTGCGCCGGCTGTCGGGCAACATGCTGGATGCGTCTCAGGGCGTCTCTACAGCGGTCGATGCCTTCGACGGGATAGGTGTATCGGCCCTGACGGCAACGGGCGGTTTGCGCAGCGTTGACGACGTTCTGGCCGACATCGCGGACGAGTTCGCGCAAATGGAGGACGGGTCGGAAAAGACGGCCCGCGCGATGGAGCTTTTCGGTCGGTCCGGCGCAACGCTAATCCCGCTGCTCAACCAGGGATCTGCGGGAATTGCCGAGATGCGCCAGGAGGCGCGCGACCTGGGGCTTGTCATATCGACGGAGACGGCGCACGCAGCGGAGGCGTTGAACGACGACCTGACGCGGCTGAAAGGGGTGGCAACTGGGTTTGCTAACGCGATCGCTTCGCAACTTATTCCGCAATTGCGGGTTGTTGTCGGGAGTATCGAGGACGCGTCGAGGTCGGCGACGGGGCTTCAGGATGCTGTCGCCGACCTTGCTGGTAATGCACTCGCTGGGTTCCTCTCTGCGCTTCGTTCGGTCGCGTCTCTGACGCTTAGCGTCACACAGTCATTCCTCTGGTGGAAGATGGCTTACGAGGCCATTTCACTGTCGGCAAACGACAGCGGTCAGCGTGTCGACCAGTTCGGCAACTCGATCCGCAACTCGGCGCAGGAGACAGCGCACCAGATCGACCAACTGGAGCAACTCCAAAACACCATCAATTCGCTGGACTTCAGCAATCTCGGGATAGAGGGTGCAGGGCGCGCTGGCGCCGATGCGGTTACGGCGTCGGTCATGGGGCTAACGGATTCGATGTTCGGGCTTGACGATGCCGTTGGTCCCGATGACGACACCGCACCACTTCGCAGAATTGCGACTCAGTCTGAGCAGGCGGTGGTCGCTATCGACGCACTGGGGAGCGCCTACGGTGCGGCGCTCGTGGTTGCTAATCGCTTCGCTATCGTTGCAGGTAAGGAACTAAACAACGCAGCAGCGGCTCAACAGAAGATGTTGGACGCCACCCTCAACGCGACGAAAGAGACGAAAGATGCAATCGGGGAGGAGTCGCAAAATGTTGTCGACCAGTTCCAGCAGTTGGAGAGCCTCGGCACGTCTGCGTTCTCTGGGCTGACCTCGTCAATCTCGCAACTGTCGCTGGCGGCGTTCTTCCGCAAGGACGGAAACGCGCTCAAAGAGTTCGGGAAGTCGCTTGGAAAGATGCTCGTGCAACTCGGCACGATGGCTGTCGTTTATGCGGGCGTTGCGGCACTCAGTGCCGTGTTCCCGGCTCTTGCGCCGCTCGTCGGTCCCGCCGCTGCCGCTCCCGCCCTTGCCGCTGCCGGTGTCGCTGCAATCGCTGCGGGCGCAGCATTGGGCGCTGCTACGGGCGGCGGCGGTCCACGTAGAGGCAAAGCAGACGACGAGAACCCCGGCAGTGTGGCGGGACCGTCTCGCACCAACATCTACAACGTGCAGTTCGATTCGTTCTCACCGCCCCGCTCTCGGTCGCGCGCGGTGCTAGAGTCGGTGGGCGAAGCAATCGAAGGGGGCGCGTAATGTCGACGAACTATCCCTCGCATCCGATCTTCAGTTGGCGCCCGACGATCACGGGAACGGTTGATTACGACGACGGCGTCGTTTCCGGCACGATCGACCTCGCCACGGACATCGGCTCTAGCTATTGGGGCTGGGATTCGGACGGGTCCGACGTGGCTTCGTCGGCATCAATCCAGGGGCGGCTACTCGACCTCCTCGACACGGCGATGTCGTTCTCCGCGCACTCCGTGACCTACACTTGGCCGGACGGGGATGCGGCTCCACCTCGCGCGAGTTATTCGATCAACCATGGGAGCAACGTTGACCTAACGTTCTCGAGCACCGCCGTCGCGGCGCAGTTCGGCTTCGACTCGACCGCCGTCACCATCGTTTCCCTTATCGCCAAGGTGCCCGACTTCACCGACGCCGGCCACTGGCAACCGTCGTGTCGTGGAGGCTATGACGAGCGGTGGGAGGTCAACCCTAACGTGGGCGTCACTGAGACGATCGACGGGAGCTCGCGCAAGCTGCGGACGTGGGGATCTACCCTCACCAACCGCGCGTTCTCCTGGCCGTCGGTCTTCGTCGCCAACATTCGCAGCGACGCCGCCGCAAACACATCTCAGGCGTCCGCTGCGCAGCGCGACACGTCGGACCCTAACTCTCTGCTGGAGAACATGGTGGAAGCCGCGAGAGAGCCAGAGAGCACCGATAACGCGCGAGCTTTCCGCGTCTACACTGCGGCGGGCGTCTACCGTACGTGCTACTGGCTCGACCAGGAACAGATCACCGACCTAGAGGGGCGCTGCTCGTCAAAGTCGGCGCGGCGTATCTGGGAAGTCTCGTTCACCATGCGCGACGATGGCTAGCATTTACGCAATCGAGATTGACGGCTGGGGTGAGGTCGGCCCGCCGTTGGGCATCTCTGTCGTGCAAGGCTACGCGGACGGGACGTTCAAGCTGACGACTGCGGACACGCCACCGAACACGGACGAGTACGGCGCGATGATCTGGGTGCAGGACTGCGACGCGGTGGTTGCGGATGGGTACTACACCCTGATCGCGCGCACGGCGTCGACTCTGACGATGCAGGCCAACCCGGCAGACGTTACAGTTACTACCGCCGCGGGGATTTCTGGGCTTGCCCGCATCGAAGACCATTACAGGCTGAGCGACTCGCTTCCGAGTTGGGTTACGGGCGCCAACGCTCAGGCTCGATGGTTCCGCGACCTAACAGCCGTTTCCCACTCGGCGGGGCAGCGCATCGACACGCTCGGCGGCGTTGCATCTGTCGACCAATGGTCGTTCCTCTCTGCGTCTACTGGGCGCGGGTTGCTAGCTACCGCTCCGCTCTCGTACCGGAACGCGTCGGTGGGTAGCGTCACGTTGGAAACGTCGCTGACGTCTGTTGCTACGGCGATCGCGACCTATAGCGCGGCGGCGTACTCTGGGGAGAGTGCCAGTTCCCCAACGGGTCCGGCTCAGCCGATCATCATCGGGACCGAGGCTATCGACGTGCGCGGCACGGCTTCGTCATCGTCCGGCAGCGGCGCCACCGTCTACACCGTTGCCCACGACGGGATCTCTAATTTCGTTACGCGGGGCGTGCTTCGCACTGAGGCGTACAGGCACTCCTCCGGTGATTTCGTATTCGGCGCGCTACCCACTCCGATCGGCCAGACATTGCGATCGTTCGTCTACCCTGACGGCCACGCGTCACACGCTGACCGATCCCAAGTTGCCATCGGGGTGGGCGAGAACGCGGCAGCGGTCGGCTACGGAAACGACCTGCGGATTGACGTCGCAAGCTCGGTAATCGACCCCAACCAAAAGAAACTCGGCGGTCCGTACGGATTCACTGGTGCCGGCTACGTCATCGCCGGTGGCGTGTCTTGGGACGACACGCAAACGTGGGAATTTGAGGTCACGCAATACTCGGACTCGCAGTGGTCATGGGCTACCGACGTAAACGGAAAAGCGGCGTTTCGTCTGACGTGGGAGGATGAACTAATCGCCGTCAACGCGGACGGCTCGCGGGTGTATCGGTACACGGCTGAACCTTGGCCGATCACCAATTCGGAGGACTACCCGATCATCCGAAAGACGTGGGGCGCCGAGTACGCGAATATCGCTTGGCCGGAAAACCGAGCGAATCGACTACGGCGCCATTCGGCAGGCTGGGGCCGTGCAGAACACAGGCTCTGTCATGTCTTCGAGCCCGTCACGTGGGCCTACCCCGCCACCGATCCTGGCCCATTCCCTGGGGTTGTGACAATTAACCCGGTGGATGTGATCTTGCAGGTCATCATGTCGACCGGCACGCCGGGAGCAAACGGAGTTCACGACACCGCCCCGAGCGAGATCGGCATGGGGATTCCAGCGGCTCAGATTGAAATGGACTCCTTCACATCGATCGGTGACCGCCTCTATGCGGACTTTATCGCCGCCGCGACGGTCTTCATTGATGAGCAGTCAACCGGGACTTTGCGCAAGTGGCTTTCGGCGCTGTGCCGCGCTTACTCGCTAGCCATCGTGACGACCTCGGCAGGAAAGTTGCGTTTGGTGGACATGACGGCGACGGATCAAACCGGGGCGGCGTCCCTCACCGAATCCGACATGGTCGGCCCGGTCCGCGTTCAGTACCAGATCAGCCCTGGGACGTCCGTCGGGTCTATCGAAACGACATTTCCCACGCCGTTCGTCCTCCCTAGCACCGGGTCGATTGCTGAAGACGGAACGGTGACTGATTTCGTTGTCGAGAGCGCGCCGGGGTCAGCGTTCGAGGCGGGCGAGTTCGGGCGGCAAGAGGCGATTGAGGACCATCAGGACATCTATCGGCAAAGCGCGGGTGGGGCCTTGTCGATATTGCGCCGGGTTGGTGGCGGGAAGTCGGTAAGCGTTAAAACGGATTTCGCCCTGTATCAAAACTACAGCCAGCGTGACGCCCTGCGACAACGGTTCGTCCGCATTCTGACGCAAAATGCGGGAATCGGCGCCACGTTCTCGGTGGACGTTGATCCCGACTTTTCTGCGGAGATAGGCGACGTTTTGGAGGTCACGCTAGACAACCTCCCAAACCCGCAGAATTCCGCGGGCATGACGGCGGCATATTGCCGGGTGGAAGATCGAATCCACGAATACCGCCCGACTGGAGACGCTCCTAGGGACACGTTAACCCTTCGCGCGCTCGGAACTAGCGACCCAACGCCGCCGAACTGGGCTCCGTCTGGGCAAGTCTCCGCAGTCACGTCTTCGACCAATTTTAACTTGGTCGCGGGCGAGTTCAAAAGCGACGACGACACGTCAGACGCAACGACCTTTGCAGACGGGGCGAAGGTCCACATCTACGACGAGAACCTTGTATTGCGGTCGACGACTTCCGCGGGCACCGTCAACACGACGAGCGGGAACAATATGACCCTCTCGTCCCCGGCAACAGACGGAGGCGGTCCTGTGACTCCATCGGTTGGCGATATCGTTCTTTACGCGCCCGTTTCAGATCAGTCCGCATCGATCGCGGCTGGATATGCGTCCGTTTCGCAGAATACACCCGGCACCCAGTGGCACTAGTGGAGGTGAGTTAGATGGCATGGGTACCGCTAGATGATGACGACTCGATCGGAGACGACGAGTTCCTGCACTCGGCGCTTGGGGTTCGTCTCGCCGAGAACGCCGAACACGTCTACGCCAACCGGCTGAAACGCCACGCGCAGACGTTTTACCTTGGTCCCACGTCGTCGGGCGGCGGCACTCCTCCGGCTGGTGATTCGACGGTCGTGGGGCCAACCGTCGAGGTGCGCGGGTCGTCTACCAGTGATGCCGAGGCAATCAGCCTGCGCGTGAGCTCGCCGCCGACCACTCCGCTGGTTTTGGACCTTGGGCACTGGCCGCTTTCTGCCGGCGCCACGAGTCTTCGAGTTGTCGTAGGGTGCGCTACGGAGGAAGCCAACGTCGACCTCTACGCATTCGCGAGCGTCTACGGGGGCGTAGAGCCGGTCAGTGAGCGAGACGCGCTTACGGTCGATTCTGATGGCGTCGTGAGTTTCTCAGAAGAGGTTACGGGCAGCACCGCGCACGTATCGGTTGGGACGTCATCTCCAAGCGGGTCCCAGGACGTGAAGCCTGTAGTCCTTACGGTCGATTTAGGCGGGCGGGACGGTTACGACTACGGCGCACAAGAACCGTCAGATTCTCGCAGGGGTTGCCGAGTCTTCCTGGCGATTCTGTCGTCTATCGGCTCGCTGGATTCGGCCTTGTCCCAGGCCGGGATCGCAAGCGTTGCGGAGGATGGGCGCCGTATCGTGACGGATGCGCCACTGTCGACGTGGTCGCAGAACCCCGGTCCATTCCACCGATGGATACAGTTTCAGGACGTATCGACGGAGGTCGAGTCAGGGTCTAGCGGCTGGGTTGGCCGCACGGTTGGCGCGCTTCAACTGCGCCCCAATTCAACAACCACCTTGGCATCGGCAGACGCCGCGATCGTCATACACCCGCCAATTCCTGCCGATTCGGTCGTAAGGCTCGCAGAGGATATCAACATCTACATGTGCGGGGTGATTAGGATCGATGCCGTGTCGGTGCAGGAGGTGTCATCGTGAGCCGACCTCTAAACCCTCAGACGCTCGAAGCTGTCGACCACACGGACGACATCAGGAAGACGAATACGACCGCGTCTGCAACGTCTGTGAATCAGATCCTCACCGTGACGAGCCACATCGCCGGCAGGATTTGCCCAATCTATAACCTGCTCCCGACATCGCACCAGACTTCGAGCAACGAAGGGATCACCATTGGCACGGGTACGACGTGGGACATTCCCTATTACCCGACGGCGGGTCAGTGGGTAGAGCAAGCTGAAAGTGCCTACAACGGGTCCAGCCTTGGCGGCTTCATGGGGCCGGTCGTTGAGCAGTTCGGGCCGGCGTACACGGTGTACGCTGGCATTCGTGTCGTGCGCCCGTCTGCGACCGCCGATAATACGCGGCTGACTGTCCCGGTCGATGTTGACTCGACGTGGGACAACCTCTCGTCAAGCTCTACGAATAACACCGCCTTCGGGGTTCCCGCGGTAGACAGAAGGAATCAGCTTTCCGACCCTGGCGACCACCTCGATGCGGTGGCGCTCGGTTGGCTATACGCCGACATGGGGCCGTTTAACCTCACATGTCGCGACCTTTCTGGCTTCGGTCCGCGCAACGGCTACGGGTCCGCAATCGTACAGACGGGGAGTCTGGCTAGCGTCACGACTGACCCCGATTCGTGCATCACTGGGATGATAGATTGCGGGGACATCGGCAGCTCTTCGGACACTGCGAGGATGCACGTTGCGTCGATGACCGTACACGGGGCAAGCGCAAATATTTCACACGACCGCGACGCATCTACGGGCTGGACGGTAATACCGGGGGCGAATCCGATTGAGCAACCATTCGGCTATGCTGCGCCGTTGTCCGAGCAAATCCTGACGCAGCCGCTTCGCGACTTGATTCACCTCGACCGGACCGCATACGGTGCGCGAGGTCAGACGCTTATCAGCCACGCCCGAGAGCAGACGACGGCAGGGACGAGGAACGCGGCCTACAAGAGCACCAGTTCGTCAACGTGGACAAGTGCTGTCCGGGGGGCGTTCTTCCGTCTTCCTGACGATGTGTTGCCGGGGTCACAGAACCGAACCAGCGCCGGTAGCGGTGGCAGCGCAACAACGCGCGGCGCCCTGAACGCTCGCGTGATTATCCGCAACGCGCAAGTCACCGTTGGTATCCGCAAGGTGACGATCGCTGGTTCTTACGGGCAGGCGTCCACGTTCGGCAGCTGGTCGACGGCGTCTGCGACGCATTCTTCGGCGTCGTGGGCTGGGAAAGACATAGAGATACTATTCCCGTCCGGCATTGCTCCCGGTGACGATTACGAGGTCGCGATCTGGTGGCGGTCGTCGGGAGCGTCTAACGGCTATCTCCGGGCGTGGACAGTCTGGGAGCCCCCATTGACGAGCGTTGCCCCCTAGAGGAAACTCACAACACTGAACCAAGGTGATAAAATGAGCGTAGCAGTACTTCCAAATGTTGTAGACCAGAAGACCGCAACCAGCGGAGGCGCCGCGGTCGTGGTCGCTGCCGACTATGGCGAGGGAGGATTCATCGAAGACGCGGGAGCGACCGGCTCAACGCTCTACGAGCTTTGGATTCGTGCAGCTAGTAGCACGATCAATGCTGGGGCTTCTGGGCAGGCTTCCGATAAGACAAAGCTGATCCAAATCCCTGCGAGCGCGGGCGACATCAAGATCGGCGTCTTTCGTCGCTCAGACCTCGAAGACTTCTACGTTTACGGGTCGAATATTGCGACCTACGTAAATCTCTCGAAAGTCATCAAGATTCTGTGATGACTCCATCTCAACGCATGGCCGCGTGTGAGGTTGTCACGGGTCCCGTCGATCCGTGGATATACGCGAAGCGCATCGGCCGCTCTCACGCGATAGGCGACTATCTAGACTCGTTCGGGGCGTATCTGAATGCGTGCGGCGTTCAGCATTTCTCGGCGTTGGAAGTCTGCACGCCGTCGAAGTCGTCGCAGAACGTGGCAGCAAAGACGGGCGCGGACCAGTCGATGTACCGCGGTCAATTCGTCCTGGTGCTTCCGGTCTGGCTGTGGGCACCAATGGCGACGGTTACGCTACTGGCCGACGACGTGCGCGAGGCGCTAGGAGCTCCGGTCACGTTCCGCAACGGCGTGCGCCCGTGGTGGATCAACCAGCAAGTCGCGGGAAGTGGCATTGCGAGCGATCACCCCATGACGGCGGCGGCGGATCTTGATCTGTCGAGGGATGGAGATCTTAAAGCTGCACACGCGATGGCCGAGCGCCTCTACCGGAAGCACGCGGAAGATCTGGAAATCTCGATGGGCGTCGGTGAGCGCGTGATCCACTTCGGGATTCACTCACCGAATGGGCACCGGCGATGGTCGTACTAGCCGCCACGGTTCTCGCGCTGGCCGGTTGCGCTGACGGCTGCGATAGCGTCCGCGTCGGTTGTTGGGAGTACCTCACCGCCGAATGTGCTACAGATGTGTTCCTGTGCTGGTCCGACGTGCCTACGGGCGAAAGGCCGGCGCACTGCGTCGAACCCGAATGTCTGCCCGTTGAATGGGGCGAATGCGAAGTGGTCCGGCGCCTTTCCCCTGACTGCGAGTGCTAATGAACATCCCCGCAAAGCTGAAATCTGCCGACACTTGGATCGGCGCTCTCGTAACCGCTGCGATTGCCGCGGTGATCTTCCTCTTTCAAGCGGCTGGACACGAGCCGCCCGCCGAGCTCGTCGACGCTCTCGAGGAGCGAATCATCGACGGTAGCGGTGAACCATTGGAAGAAGTCGAAGAGTTGCCCGAGGGCAGCGGCGAAGGGTCGGGCGAGTGAGACGCGTTGACGCGCTCATCCTGGCCAGTGCGGTGTCGGTGGCGCTCCTGTCCTGCGGAGGCGCTCAGCGCGGCAATCCGTGCGACGTAGGCGGCAAGGTGGCCGAACACGTCCAACGCCTGTCGGGCGTTGCTGCGTTCGTCTGTACTGCTCTCGGTGGCGACTCGGAGAAATGCCAGCGGCACACCGGGTTCGTCGACCTCGCCGCGGACACGTTCGACGCCGGCTGCGCGTTGGTGGCCGAGTGATCATGTCTCAGCGCCTCCGAGACGAAATCGCCGTGGGCGTGTGCGTGGTTCTCGTGGTCGTTGCCTTCGTTCTTTGGCTGGGGTTGCAGCGATGACCATCGACCGATCGTTGCAGGTGACGTCGCTCGTGCTCCCCGCGCTGACGCCTCGCGAGATCGTCCGCAGAAGCAACGCGGCGGTCGTGCGACTCATGCCGACGAGCGACATTATGTGGGGCGAAATCGGAGAGGGCTTCGTGCCGATCATCGCCACACCGGAAGAGTTCCTACACGTTCACCCCGAATGGCCCGAAGAGTGGCTGGGCATCGCGCCAGACGGTCTGCAGTTCCTTCGCTGGATCGATCTTGTGCATCCTGCCGATGCTGCCGAAAGCGCGAAGACGGCAGCGGCGCTAGACTCTGGCGAACTGGAACAGATCGGAGCGTGGCCGAACCGGTATCGGCGCTCGGATGGGACATATCAGCAACTACTCTGGCGCGCGTACGTCGACGAGGGCACAGGGTTGATCTACTGCGGTGCAAGACCGCCACGACCAACAGAGATGGAGCGTGTCGATCGAATTCTCCGGGGTCGCGACCGATGCTACAGGTGCATGAATGGGTAGCGCATCAACGGACGATTTTCTTCGCACTCAGGCGTTCGAGCAGGCGGCGACGTTGGCTCACCTAGCGGCGACGGTTGAAGCCAACGCGGAGCTCCTGAAGGAATCGCGCGAAGAGAGCAAGACGAACGCGAGGCGTCTGGCCGCACTTGAGAGCTCGGTCGAGGAGTTGGGTAGGCGCGTGGGCGAGTATCGCGCACAGTGCAGGTCAGAGCATGACGCCATCATGACGCGACTTGATACGATGACGGACGAGCACGCTACGGAAACGTTGGAGGCTAGCGCGGCGACGGGTCTGGTTGCCCTTCTCGACGCGATGACAATGGGCCGAATGGCAACGCTGGTCGGCCTCTGCATGCTGGTGGCGCTAACGGTAGGCGGGTCGTGCTGGGTGGCGCAGACGGGTAAGCTCCCGACCGAGTTTCACCACATGAGCCTCGAGGCTGAAACGCCGACCACCGCGGTTGTTCCCGAGATGACGGACGAGGAGCGGGCGGCGCAGAAGGCAGCGGCGCGCGAAGCCGTGCTGGAGCTGCTCCAAGACCTTCCAGGGGCCGACGCACAGTAGCGCCTAGCGTGTCTCTACCGCGAAAGCCCCGTGCGTTAGGACCCGACGCGGACTAGTCCGAGATAGCGAGCACGACCTGAAGAATCCGCCCCGACATTCGGATCGGCTGATTTGACCGGAGCAAGAGCGCCGCGCGTCGTGCCTTCTCTTGCGAGTCCTCGCGGGACCAGTCTTGCGCGTCGAGCCAGTCGGCGAGCTCTAGCGCCTCGTGGTCGACGGACTCGGCGAACTCGTCGGCGATGAGTTGCAGCGTGCGTGCGTTCACAGCAACCCCCGCCGCGCGATCACACTCTCCGCGTACCGTTGCCCACGTCCGAGCCGAGCACCTCGGCGCCCTGCATTGTACGCCGCCAACGCGTGCCCGGTGTCGTAGTCGTCGAGAAGCTCGCCTAGGTGCCGCACCCCTGCGTCGATGAGTTCGCGACGGCTGACGCAGAACCGAAAGCCGAACCGCTTGGGGCAGTAGTACTGCGGTTTTACCTGCATTGCGCCGACCGCTCCCGCGTGACTTACCGCCCACGGCCTAAAATCGCTCTCAATCGACGCGACTGCGACGGCTAGGGTAGGGTCCACGTCGTGGGCTCTCGCGCTCTTGTGGACGATCTGACACGTTTCCACGGCCAATTTCGGGCGAGGCGTCGACGTATTGCCCCAGTCGAGGTCAATCGCACGCTCGCAGATGGGCGCGGAGAACGCCGGCAGCGATAGCAGGAGGACGAACGCCCAGGTCATGACGCCGAGCGATAGCGGCCCGCCCGCGTCGTTCGCCTCCTTGCGCTTGCTTTCGGGCCACGGCTCTTCTTCTCGCTTTCGCTGCTCACGCTCTCGTTCCAGCCGCTCCCGCATCTCTGGCAGCGGCTCGCACTCGCAGTCCGGCAAGGGCTGGTAGCAGTCGGGGCATTGGCGTTGATCTCTCATTGGTCGTCGTTGGAAGGTGAAAGCCCCCGCTCCCGCCAATTAGCGTCACACCGTCGGAGCGGGGGTTGGTCCGAATGGACCGAAATCGTTATCTGCGCCAGCCTGCGTTCTGCGGGAATTGCTTCATCCCGGCGACAAGCCCCCGAATTACCGCAGCCGACAGTTCGCGGTGTTCGGCCCATACCGACGGCGCGTCTCCGGCCTCTATCTTTTCGGCCATGGCTTCCAGCGTGGACAGCGTCAGGTTGGCTTCGTGAACGCGGCCAGCCATGAACCCGAGGACCATTGCGAGCACCACGAGCGCGGCGCTGATGAGAAACGCGGTCATCTCAGTGCTCTGCGTTCAGATGCCCGCACCGGTCACAGTCGCGCTGGTTCGGGTAGGTGTCGGGGTCGCCAACGACGACGGATTGACACGCGTGCGGCCACACCTCGAACGTCTCTCGGGCGTCCATGTCGGGCCGGAACCACTGGCGGTCGTCGTCTCGGGTGTCGCTCATAAGACGGAACGCTTCCGCCACCATCGCCCACACGAGAGCAAAGGTGACAACGCCCTTGGCGATGTCGACCAGCGTAAATGTCTCTTCCGCCTTTACGCACCAGCACGGAACGGCGTCGGCGTGGTCTAGCGACCAATGCGGCAATACCTCGCCGCGTCCGTCGCAATCCTCGCAGTCGTGCGGAAATGGCGTGTGTTCTTGCTCTTCGTTCATGTCTCGTTCTCCGTGGTAGGTTCGTCGACCATAACCGCGCGCCGTGGAGATTGCAACATCTGAGATGCAACAACTAGCGACGTGCAGAATAGGCCGAGGGCGACGGCGTGCAAAGCCATCATTTCGAGCGCTGAAGCAGGAGCCGTCGTGCGTGCTCTGCGATAAGGTGTGCATCGGCGTCCTCGAGCACGAGCTTGCGCCCAGGGTAGAGGCGCTGGGCGATCGCCTTCAGTTCGCGCTTTCGCTGCGGACCGTCGCTCTTCGGCACGGAAAACGCCCGTTGCCACTTCGGCGGCGTCACGAGCTCGAACCGGGCGCCGAGTGAGAGCATGACGCCTTGCGCGAATCCGAACGACGCGCCGAACTTGAACGCGGAGCCGCGGCCCATGCCGAACGACGTGACCTTCTCTAGTACGGTGAGGTCGGGCCGGAACTCTCGCATGAAGTCGATAACGTCGGTGTCGGTCGAGCGGGAGAAGCGGAGCGACTCGACGGACTGCACGTGCCCGCTGGCGTC
>Ga0222719_10001905_pt1 | contig 19612 bp, 19 predicted proteins | sample C33_34DmetaG_FD_165039 | JGI IMG/M metagenome (GOLD analysis project Ga0222719, IMG submission 165039) | Estuarine water microbial communities from San Francisco Bay, California, United States - C33_34D | ecosystem: Environmental > Aquatic > Marine > Unclassified | place: USA: California... | reverse complement strand
TGCTTTAGATAAAACTTTTGCCCCAACGAGACCTTCTTGTCTATCTATTTTTTCACTGGTGGGTAACCAGAATCCCTTTAATGTATCTGCTTGTACTCTTGAACTCCCGGAAGATAAAAAAAAATGTTTAAATTGTAAATTAATTTTAATACCATTTTCTTCTATATTAGTAATTTCAATAATATTTCTATCTAAATGTCGAAATTCTTTATATTGAATAGATAAATTTTTAATATCTAGTAATTTAAATATATATTCTGCTTGTGTTTTAGACATATATTTTAAAATTGTTTTTCGTTCTTCGTGATTAATAGATTCTTTAATTACTTTCTTATTTGGTATTGAAATTATACTTTTTGAAAAATTAAAAACACTCATATAATTATATAATATATTTTATTCCATTTTTAATATTTCTTCACCTTTTAGTATTTCTTCACCTAAAATATCTATAAATTCTGTTTTAGCAATTCTCCATAAACTTTTAGGATTACTTTTTATTTTCAAATAAGTATCATTTGATACCTGACCAATTACTTTAACTTTCATACTATGAACGTATCCTTCCAAAGTATTATCTCCAAAATAAATATCTTCTGGAATATAATCTATTTTGCCCGAATTTATAACCTGTGCTATCCACCCTTCTTCCAAAAACTTCTTTTTACCTCGTAAATAAATATAAGTTCCATTTTTTAGACAAATAAAATCCCACGCTATTTTAAATCCTTTGACATTTTCTAATCTTCTTGACATATAATCAGTCATTTCGCAATTTTCTTTTATAAATTGGATTAAATTAGAAATATTACAATTATTTTTAAAAGTTTCTGTTTTTTTATTATAAAATTCTCTTTCATTTCTTAATTTGATTTCTAATTCAGGGTCTAAGAATTTTTTAGGCATATTAATTCTACCATATTTTTCCAAATATTCAAATGATTTCATATTTTGAACGCCACCAGGTGCATCATGCATTCCATAAATTTCCATTTTTATTTTATTTTTTTTTATATATTTTATTCAATTTTTTACTTCATAAACCTTATATCTAAAATAAAAATAATAAAAAATATTATTATTTAGGTATATTTTTATATATTTATTAAATGAATAGAGAATTACAGGGAAAAATATTAAAAATAAAAAAAATAAATGATAATAAGAAAAAAAATGAAATAAATTGTATATATGGTTTAGAAAATCCACAGTTTGATAATTATATTAAAATAGGAAGTACTAATAAACCAGAGAAGAGAAAATTTGATTATCAGACAAGTTCTCCTTATCCCTATAAATATTTATGGATTTTTTATTTAAAAGATTTTGATGCTTATTTAGCAGATGATATTTTAAAGTATGAATTATCTAATTATAATGTTAAAAACAAAAATGATAAAAATGTTGGAATTGAATTTTATAGAATAAGGGATTATAAAATAGTAGAAGAAGTTTTAATAAAATATAATATTAACTATGAAATAGAACTTGGGGATAAATATCCAGATAAAAAAATTGAAAAAAAAATAGATCAGGATAACAAATCAATTATGAATCGTTTTGCTGAATTATTTTCACAAGAAGAAATGAATAAAATGATGAAAGATAATATTAATTCTAAAATTTCAAGATTAACCTTAGAATTATCAGATGATACCGAAAAAAATAAAGATATTATATTACAGATAGAACATTTAAATTCTGAATTAGAAAAAATAACACATGATATAAATAAAAATCCTGAATTAGATTTTACAAATTATAAATATCAATATATCAGTGATAAATTAAAATCAATAAATAAAAAAGAATTAAATGATATTAATAGTCAATGTTTAGATTTCTTTATTCAAAAGGTAAAAGATAATATAAAAAATATTGTAATTTTAGGTTTAATTCAATCAGGGAAAACAAATGAAATAATTTCTATATTACATTTTTGTGTAAATTTTCTAAGAATTCCTGTAATTATTGTTATACAAAATAAGACTTCTGGTTATTATCAAATGGAAAATAGAATTCAAGAATTTTCAGATAAATTAGAAGATTATAAAATATCTTGTAAATATGTAAAAAATGGTTTAAATAAAAAAAATTCTTTAAAAATATTTAATTCTGAAGAACCAAGACCCGGTGTTTATATTGCTTTATCTAACTATTTACAATTAGGTAAAATCAAAGATAATTTGAAGAATGTTAAAATACAAAATAAAAATAAAATTGCTCCATATGCTCTTATTATGGATGAATATGATGACTTAATTAAATCAAGACAGGATACTGAATTAAAAGAAATTGACAGAAAGAAAGTAGAATCTTCTACTCAATATTTAAGAGAAAATTCTTTTATGAATATTGGTGTTACCGCAACATTTTTAGCATGTATGTTAACAGACGAACAAGTAAGTTTAGAAGATATTTACCAACTGAAACCAAAAGATAATTATGTAGGTTTTGGGCATAAAAAAATAAAAGTTATAGATATTAAAGATAAAATAACGATAACACATAATAAAAGAGAATTACATTTATCTGAAACTGAAGAAGTACTTCAACAGATAGATAATTCTGTGGATGGAGATATTAAACCTTACTCAATTACACTAATTAATATAAGTGATAAAAATGAAAATCATGGAAATATTAAAGACTTAGTTCAAAATAAATTTCCAGAATGGAGTTGTATAGTATTTAATTCAAATCAGAAAGATAATAAAATGTTTTGTGTATTACCTTTACCAGAATATTCTGATAAAGATATTATAGAAGGATATAGTGGAAGGGATAATAAAATTAATATAGTTAAAAAGGAAACGTGGTTACCTTCCAATTATGAGGATTATTTAGATAAATCCCAAATGAAATTTTATAGGTATGAAATTTATTTTGATGATTATTCAATAAGTGAGATTTTAACAGAATTGTTAACATATACAAATAAAGTATGTGTAATTAGTGGAAGAATGGCATGTAGGGGTATTAGTTTTGTAAATTCTGATTATACTAAACATATAACTGATATGATTTATGTTCCATCTGGGTCTTCTCATTTAACTCGTAATGTTCAAGATATGCGTATTTATGGTAATTTCCCAAATGATAATATAGATATTAATTTATATGTAGATAGTGATATGTATTTAAGTGATATAGGCGGATATATTGATTTACAAAATAATATTTTACAAGGTAATTTAGATTATGAAAAAGAAGAAAGAAAAGAAATAACTTGTAAACAAGCAATTATGAATTATGAATTTGACCCAAATAATGTTCCGAGAAAAAAATTAGATAGAATTGGATTAATTAAAGGTTTAAAATTTATGCCAGAGAATAAATGGGGAATTCCTACACATATTAAGAATATAGAATTGTGTATTGAAAAATTAAAAGAAAGAAATCCAGATTATCAAATTATTACTTATTCCATATATAAAAAATTAAAACTACCAAATGATAGACAATTTATAATACCTCGTCAATGTAGTGATGAACAAAAATATTATAAAAGTATATTTGTAGATAAAGGAGATTTTAAACAACAAATTGAAGATTTAGGAAAGCATTTTACAAAAGATTTTAAAATAAATAATACTATTGTAACAAGTTATATTCTAAATAATTATAGAAATGGTTGGGCATTATATAATCCTTATTATATTACAAGAGAGTTACAAGATATTTGTTATATGGGAAATGAAACAGAAAATTATATTGATATAATATTAAAAAATTCTACAATCAATAAAGAAATATTAAAACAATTTATTGGTAGCAAGACTATAGTTGTTTATTATAGTAGAAATGGATATCATTATACAAAAATGGATAAAGAAAATTATTATATAAAAGATAATTTAAATTAAGTTATACATTTATTGAATTTTACTATTTTTATTTTTTAATTACCATTCTCTATATACCAATTCCTATGTATCATATTATATAATATAGGTCTTTCTTCCCTAGATATATTTTTACGTCCCCTATGAAATATTCTACCATCGAATATTATTATATCCCCCAACTCCGTATCCATTCTAATATGTTCGTTATTTATAGATTCTTTATAAGTTAGTTTATGACTTCCTTTAATAAATTCAGGTGTTCCGTTTTCTTTATTTAGGGGGACTAGAGGAATCAATACTGTGAAATAAAAGGGTTTCATATGGTGTACCATTACAGAATCATCATAATCCCCGTTCTCTTCTGCGTCTCCATTTATATTTACTGTATCGCGGTGCCAATGACCATCTTGGGAATTTACAGAAGAAGTTAGTAATCCCCATGTATAACTTCTATTTTCTGGTTTTATTAAATGATTTACTACTTCTTGAATACTAGTATGTATATCTTTATCGCATTTTTTAAAAGACATATCATATCTCCCTTTTACTATTTCAATTATCTCTATATTATCATTTTCATAAAAGTTTTTTTTATGACATATTTCTTTATCATAATGAGTAGCATAATTATATATTTGTGGTTTTGTTTTGTTGTTTGTTTTTTCTAATAATTCATTACCTTTATTTTCTATATCTTTACTAAAATCCTTCAAATTATTGATTTGTTCTTTTGTGTAGGCATTTTTAATAACAGCTACTCCATCCTCTATTAATTGATTTATTACTAAATTAGACATTTAATTAATTTATTCAATAAAACTTTTAAATTTATATAAAATTGATTTATATGATATATTTTATATTTTTTATATAAAATGTTTCATTGTTATTATTGCGATTTTCATACAAGATTAAGAGGAAACTTAGGAAGACATTTAACAACAATTAGACATAGAAGAAATGTTAATTTTAGAATAAATACATATACAATTAATACATATTAGGAAGAAAAAATGAAAAATAATTGAATATAATTTTTTTATAATAAAGCAAATAAAATTGAATAAGTTGAGAAATAAATTAATATATATAAAATGTCTGAATATCAAGAACAAAAAAGTTTTCTTACTATAATAAAAGTAATATGTGACAAAATTATGTTACAACACGGTCCTTTTTTAAAAGAAGGAATTTATCAAGAAATTTTATTCCACGAACTTAACGAATTACAACTACAACCCTTACGCGAAGTAGTTTTTGGTTCATATTTTATAGATAGTAAAGGTTCTAAAATATATATAGGTAGCGGTCATTCATTGCGAACAGATATTGAATTACTTACAAAAAAGTGTATTTTGGAACTCAAATCTTCTGGGAATGATACTAAGGACGAAAATATATGGCAACTTAGGAATTATTTAGAACAAAGAGACGATATGGAATATGGAATTGTAATTAATTTTGTTAGTAAATTTGGTAAAAGAGAAGGAAATAATCCATTTGTTCAATATGATTTACTAGTTAAAACCGATAAATTTATTTCAGAAAGAGGAATAAATATTAACCAATATTACCACCACGGACCTATTTATAGTAATCCATATCCTGAAAAAGAAACAATATTTTTAAGGGATACTGAGATTCAAATGGAAGAAATAGATTAAAAATATTTAAAATAATATTAAAGATTAAAAATAAATATTAATAATGGAACAAATATTAACCCAAATAAAAGGTTTTTTACTTTATGATAATTATACTTTTTTACTTAATGATAATTGGAATATATTACCTTTTTATAAAAATTTAGATCCAAACAAAATTGTTAAAATATTTGGATATATTTATATTATTAAATTGGTTTTATCTATTCTTAGAAATTCTAAACAGAATTTATGGAATATTACTAAAAAAATACCGTATATAAGTAATAAAATCAGTCATAAAAGAAAAGAAATTATTTTCAAAATAAAAGAAGATTACCAGAAAGAAATTAATGATTTAAGTATTTATAATCAATTACCTAAATTGGGATTAAAAAAAAATGAAATAGAGGATAATTTTAAGCAAATGGTAGTAAAACGTAGTATAGATTATTCCAAAGGTCGTGTTTCAGGAGCAACTTATTCCAAAAATGAAGATTTAGACGATATGTTAGGTGATTTATTTAAATATTTCAATAAGAGCAATCCTTTACATACTAATTTATATCCAGCAGTAAGGAAAATGGAAAATGAGTGTATTTCTATGATGATAAAATTATTTAATGGTGACGAAAATGTATGTGGTGTTTTTACAAGTGGTGGAACAGAAAGTATTTTAATGGCTTGTAAAACATATAGGGATTTAGGTAGAGCAAATGGTATTGTAAATCCTGAAATAGTAGTATCAGATACAGTCCATTGTGCGTTTAATAAGGCGTGTAAGTATTTTAATATAAAATTGGTTTCTATACCTTGTTTATATGACGGAAAGTTTGATTTAAAGAATTTAGAGAAAAAAATAAATTGTAATACGATATTAATAGTAGGGTCTATACCAAGTTATAGTTTAGGTATAATAGACCAAGTCCCGAAATTAAGTGATATAGCTATAAAAAACAATGTTCCTTTACATTTGGATGCTTGTATAGGGTCATTTTTAATTAATTTTTCAGAACTTAGGTATGATTTTTCATATCCAGGAGTATGTAGTATTTCCGCAGATTTTCATAAATACGGACAAACACCTAAAGGTGCTTCTAGTATTTTATATAGAAATAAAGATATAATGAAATATCAATATTATGTAGATACTAATTGGTCTGGTGGTGTATATGCTACTTCGACATTTTCGGGTAGTCGGTGTGGAAATGTTGTTGCTTTAGCGTGGGCAACTTTAATGTATTATGGCGAAGACGGATATAAGAAAAATTACGAACATATTATGGAATTAAATGAATATTTAGTAAGTGAAATAGAAAATATTAAAGAATTATTTATTTATGGCGACCCTAAATTAAGTATAATAGGAGTAGGGTCTAAATTAATTAATATAAATATGTTAAGTGAAAAATTGAAAGAATTGAAATGGGATATAAATTCTATTCAAAATCCTAATGGTTTTCATTTTTGTATTACTTCTTATCATACAAAGGAAATATTGGCAGAATTTATAAAAGATATGCGTCATATTATAGATACTGAAACATTATATATAAGCGATTATAGTCCTTGTATATATGGTACAATGAAAAAAGTAAAAGATACTGATATAATTGAAGATGTAGTCACTGATTATTTACATTGTGTTAATAATGTTTCAAATATTTATGATTGATTTTATATGATTGACTTTAATAGTATTCATCCGCAGGGCAAGTCTTTAATAATATATTAATTTCTTTCATTGTATCATCCAGAACTTTACACATAAGAATAAGTTTTAGTATAATATAATAAAGTATACATTGTAGTAAAACTATATACAACATCAAAATTTTTTTATCTTTTTTATCTTTACCTTTCCAAATTAATAATAATTCATAGAATACTATTATAAAAGGAATTATTAAATTATTATAATTATCTTCCAGTGTCATTTAATTTTTTTTTTAAATTTATTATTACTTTTGGATTCAATTTTAATTTCTTTTTTTGCTAAGTTATATTTATTATTTACATCTTTATTAACTGTATTCATTAAGGGAATGGATAAAAATATGTCTGACATTATTATAATAATATGATTTATATTTTAAAGTGATTTATATTTTAAAGTGATTTATATTTTAAAGTGATTTATATTTTAAAGTGATTTATATTTTAAAGTGATTTATATTTTATTATATTTTCCCATCAATATAAGGAGCAAATAAATATATTACACTTAATACATTAGCAATCCAACACCAATAACTACCCACACTTTCTGTATATCCAAAAGATATAAATAGTAATACTACTAAAGTAATAATAAATATTAGTAAAGATTTATATTGTTTGTTATATTCTAAATATGGGTATATTATAAATAATACAAATATAAAATATATTAATTTACTAAATTTAGTATTTTTATTAGTATATCCTCCCCAATCTAAATTTTTTTTTTTACCTATTTTTGTTAAATTTTTACTTTGAAAAGATTGAAATAAAGTAATTATTATATAAATAATTAATATTTTAGGATATATATTTTTAGATATATCATTTTTTAAGTTAGGTAATAATTTATTATTAAACTTATTATTATTTTGAAATAATATTTTCCCAAAATATACTACTAATACTTGGCACATTAAAATAATTGGAATAACATATTTAGTTAGAATTAAATTATATTTTGAATTAAAATTATTATTTTCATATAATACCCATAATAAATAATCAACCATTTGCATACTGGAAAAAGTTAGTAAAAATATTCCATACCATCTATCCAAATTTATATTTCTTTTAATTAAAAAAAATCCTATAGACCAACTAAATAAGAATGTTGTTAAGGAGACTTCTTTGTTTATACACATTATAATATTTAGTAATATTATAATCTATATAATTTTATTTTTAAAAAGTTTTTATATTTAATTGCTGTTGTTTGCGGGACAATTACAATTATTTTTTGATTTTTTACACTTAGTGCATTTCCAAGAGCTATAGGGAACTGCTCCAACACGTATTTTAGATTTTTTGTTATTATTCATTTTCATACTTACATTATTTCCATTTTTCTTATTATTCATTCTCATACTAACATTATTTCCTTTTTTATTTTTATTGTTTCTTACAGTTTTTTTAACTGATTTATTTTTTTTGCTAACTTTTTTAGCCATTTTTTTGCCACTTCTTCGTGATTTATGTTTCATTGGTCCTCTAGTTCTACTTCTTCCTGCTTTACATTTTGGTAAGTTTTTAGTAGAATGAGAGCTAATTTCGTAATAAATTCTAAATTCTTTATCAGTGCCAGCCATCATAACAAGTGGTTTACTGAGTCTAGTTCTATTTAATTTGTAAGTAAATTCTTTTTTATTGGATCCGGCAGTAGTTTCTCTTACAGTAACTAATAAAGTACATTTACCTTTAATTCTTTTTAAATTACATAATCCATTAAATGCTTTTTTAGCTGCTCCATTAGGATTGGCAGATAAATATCTACCTTTTCTAAATTTAGTTGGGCAACCGTCAACATTTTGAACATTGCTAACTTGGAAAGATCTTTTTGCAACCATTTTATATATTCTATTAAGATTTTAATTTTTTCTATATAAAAATAATTATAAAAATATAAAAATAATTATAAAAATATAAAATCATAGATAAATTAAATGAATTATAAAATTTAAATTAGGAGAAAGATTTTCCGCACCCGCAACTAAATTCAGCGTTGGGATTCTTAAATATAAATCTTTGGCCCATTAAATTATCTTCCCAATCTATTTCAGTACCTAATAAATGCATTATACTATCTCCATCTACTTTAATTTTAACTTCGTTTATTTTAACAATTTCGTCGAATTTATTAGGTTCTAAATTACAAGGTTCTAAATTATATTGAAATCCACTACAACCACCACTTTTTATACTAAACGCTAAATATTTTTTATTTTGTTCTAAATAAATTTTATGTATTATAGGAAATGCTTTTTTTGTAATATTAATTATAGACATATATTATTTATTATAATTATATTTTTATTATTTATTGTATTTTTATATATATATTATAAAATTCATAAACAATTTTTGGTTTTTTTATAAATATAATTACTAAAATAAAAAATAGGAAGCATAAAGACAAAAAATAAAAAATTAAAATTCACGTTTCATACTTATTTTATAATTTTTTATAATAATATAATATATTAATATAAATAACAAAAAAAAATAATGTTAATATTTCTTTAAAAAAAAGTAAAAAAAATATAAAAAATTTACATAATAAAAAAAATAAATTACATATTATTTTTAATTTGGACGATACTTTAATACGTACAATTGACTTAAGTGAATATAGAGATAGAGAGGATTATAAAATACAAAAATCTGATATACATTTTCTTATTAAAAAAAGAATTTCGAGTAGTTTATTAAAAATTAATGAAAAAGAAGATTATCTTATTTTTTTAAGGCCATATAAAGGTTTGTTAATGAATTATTGCTTGGATAATTTTGACGTATCTATTTGGTCTCTTGCAAAAGGTGATTATGTTGAAAAAGTAATTAAGAAAGTTTATTCTGAAGATGTATTTAATAAATTAAAAGCAGTTATTCAAGTAAGTAAAAAAAATACTGATAGTGTAACATATAAAGATATAAAAAATAAAAAAACCTTTAAATTACCTAATTATAATGAAGGATATATAAAAAGTTTGGATTATTTATTCAATGATAAATTTTATTCAAAATTATTTAATAAAAAAAACACTTTAATTGTAGATACAAGTACATATACAAATTCTATAAATAAATTGAATAGTATATATTTACCTGAATTATGTTTAGAAGAAGCCGATAAAGATTTATTTACATTATTTATGTGGTTATATAAAAATAAAAATATTAAAAATATTCAAACTATTAATAAAGATATTTTTTATGATAAAAATAAAATTTTATGTAAAACACAGATAAAAAAAAGTAAAAAAACTAAAACATTAAATATTGGTGATATAGTTGAATTCAATAAATTTAATAAAAAATTAGTTTTAGAAAATATTAATGATAACGATTCGGGAATAGTAATAAATAAAAATAAAAATAATTATGATATAGCTATTAGTCACCTAGATAAAGAAAATCCTGCTAAAGATTTACATAAAATTTATAAAAATATTAATATAAGTAATATAAGAAAATTTAATATGAATTAATAACCTAACTTATTATATAAAATTGATTTAAATTAATATATTTTATATAAATTTATTAGAAATGAGTAAAATAAATTATTTTATAGATAAATATTTAGATGAAAATGGAATATCTAACTTAATAGAAAGATATAATGAATTAGATCCAAAATTACGCTGGACTTCAGGAGATAGTATATTTCGTTTTGATAGTATTCTCTCTAAAAAATATAAATATTGTACATTTAAAAAAAAAATTATTAGATATAGTTGGCAAAAAACGGATATTGAAAAAGAAAAAATTATAAATGAACATAAATTAATAAGTTTTCCAAAAAAAGCAGGTAATTCGGTTCATTTTATAAAATTTTATGGTATAAAAGAAAAAGAAGATATTAAAGACGAAGGTATTAGAAAGGATATTTGGAATATAATTACAAGTAAAAAATGTGTAAATTGTTTTTCAATAAATGATATCCAGTGTGACCATAAAAATGATTTAAAAAATGATATTAGAGTTTTGAAAAAGGAAACACAAACATTAGAAGATTTTCAACCTTTATGTAGACATTGTAATATGATAAAAAAATCAATAAAACAAAAAATGTTAAAAAATAATAAAAGAATAAGTGCTAAAGAATTTGGATATAATATTGATTTTACTATAGGAACTGAAAAATTGGATTTAAATGACCCTAATTGGTTTCAAGGTACCTATTGGGGTGATATAGAAAAATTTAAACTTTCTTTACATATCTGATAGAGAATCTAATATTGATCCAGCAATTGCTTCGGATAATTTACAAGGAACCGCATTTCCTAACTGTTTAAGAATAGACGATTTAGAACCTTGGAATATAAAACTATCTGGGAAACTTTGTAATCTCGCAAGTTCTCTTGGAGTCATTACTCTATTTTTTTCATAATGAATAAATACACCTCCGTGATTTTCTTTAACTGTTCCCGAAGGCTCATTTGGGTTACAACGAAAGAATGCTTCCTTATATTTTTTGTTTACACTTTCTCCTATTTTTGTTTTTTTTATTTTTTCAATAAAATCTTCATTATGTTTTGTATAAATTTGAGAAAACTCTTGATTTTCTTCTAATTCTTTTAAATCTTCTATTGCTTCTTTGACCGATATCCATTTTGGTAAAATATCTCCATTTTTATTATTTGTTGGATTTGGAAATTTAATTTTAATATTACTATTTTTTTTTGAACCAATAAAAATGACTCTTTCTCTTTTCTGTGGAACTCCAAAATCGGCAGAATTATGTAATTTAAATTCAACATCATAACCAATTTCGTCAAATTTATTAATTATTTTTTGATATACAAATATTCTGAATTTATCTAAATCTTTATTCATTTTTAATATATTTTTCTTTACTATACTTATTTGTTCTTTAATTTCTTCTTGATTTTCTTTATCTAATTTTTTTTTCTCTTGTTCTAATTTAAGTTTTTGTTGTTCTAAATCATAATAAGAATCCGCTAAAACTTTTTCTTCTTCTGTTAAAAATTCTTTATCGTGTTTCATATTAAGAATACCTTTAACATTTTCCATAACAAACATTTTAGGTTTTAATATTTTAACCATATCAACATAGTCATTGAAAAGTTGTCCTCTTGGGTCTCTCGAATTACGCAATCCTGACATTGAATAAGCCACACACGGTGGCCCTCCTAGTATAATATCGCAATCTATATCTTTAAAATTATTATGAATGTCCTCTTTAATTTTTTTATTAGTTATATCTCCAATAATAACACTTGTTTCCGGAAAATTATATTTATAAGATTTTGCGATTTGTTCTTCTAATTCATTACAACAAACTATATTAAAGTTTTTTTTATGAAAGCCATAACCAAGACCTCCGCAACCACCAAATAATTCTAATACTGTATACATTATATATTATCAAATAAAAAAAATTTAAATATATTCAATTTTTTATAAAAATGAATTAATACCCCAAATTCATATATTCTCCTTCCATACCTACTTGGAAGTATGTACTCCAGCAATTACTTCTACAGTAGACACATGTTTGATTTCCACTTCTCAACCATTGTTCCATACATTCCTTATGTAAAGTATTTTTACATTGTGGACAACCAACTTTTTCCTCTTCTTCTTCGAATTGAACAAAGCAGATAGGACATTGATCTTCAGTTTGAAGTTCTTTTGTTGGTTCAAATGGTTTTTCACTTTCGCCAATTTGTATTTGTTGGAATTTATCTAGCAATTGTAAATCAATTGTTTCGTCTACTTCAACTGTTTGATGTAGAAATTGGTGACTATTAAAGAACATAAATTTCTCCATTAGTTTAGTTCCCAACTTCTCATAATCTTCATCATTAAATTTAAGGTTTGTAAAGAAATCAGACGTTTCCGTAATTGTATCTTTGCAAACTTTGAACATAACGAAACAACAATGCTTACATGCACAATTATATTTCTTCGCCCAACTTCTATGATCTGGACAATCGCAATGTATTGTTTTCTCTACCTCATTGACCGTCACTTTATATATATTTCGACTCGAACCAGCAATACTTAAAATAAATAGGTCTGGTTGTTTCTCTATATTAAGCAAATAAAATCTTTGATAAGATATAGAATTAAATCTCTTTTTTTGATCATAGTTCATAACTTCAGACATTTTTATATTTTACTTTAATAGAAATTTTAAAATCAATTTTTTATATATATTTCTCATAAAAAAATATCTGCTATAATTAAATATGAATAATACATTACCAATATTCAGAATATCAAAAAAAGAATGTTTAGATAAATATAAAATATACGAACACCCAGAATTTAGTAAATTTAAAAAAAATAAATTAACAAAAAAAAATAAAAAAAAATTATTTTCTGTAAATAAATTATCTGATTCTGAAATATTTAAAAAAAAATATAAAAAAAAACCAATATACGAAGGTTTGGAAAAAGAACCATATCAATTATATGAAAAATATAGTCCTTTTATAAATTTTTTTTGGAGAACTAAACCAATTATAGTTCCAAAAATATATCATGAAGTAAAAAATATTGAAATAAAACAAGATTGTAATGAAATACCTTGGAATAAAAAAATATTAAAAAAAATAATAAATTTAGAAAAAAAAGGTATGTGTCACCAAAATTGGATAGAGAATGCTAAAAAATATTGGTTAACTATTGGAGATATATTAAAAAATGATAAAACACTTTTACTTTTATCATTATCGGAAAATTATATTTTTCATATTACAAGTAATAAATTTAATAAATTATATAATCCTGAAGATTTTTTTAAATTTAAATGGGTTAAATTTAAAAAAGATAAAAATCTTAAAGGAGTAATACAAGATGGTCATATAATTAAGAAAAATATGAAATCTATACCTTATACATTAAATATTAAAATTAATGATAAATGGTTAAAAATTAAAAAAGATTATGTTATTATAAATAAAAAAAAAGTAAAATGGTCAACACTTCCATTAGATACATATGTTGGTATTGATAATGGACCTTTAATTCTTTGGAAAAATATAAAGAAATTACCTCAAGTATATATTTTAGAAGGTGACCCAGATTAAATAAATATTTATATTTTTATAAAAAAATATATGTTATAATTAAATATGAATAATATTAATACAAATAATAATAATATAAATGCCACTAATTTACTTAATAATGTATTATCTCCTGAAGAATTAAAAGAATTAGATATTAGAAACGAAAATAGATATAGAACTTATATTGCGTCCGAAGGTGTATTAACTTCTTGGTTGCGTAATACTATTATTTTATTTATGGGTGGTATAACGATTATAACATTTTCTTCAATGAAAGAAAAATATGTTCTCGCTTTGTTATTATCTTTAGTAGGTGTAATAATGGGTTGTGTTGCGTATTATGAATATAAAGATAGGACACAAAAAATCAAAGATAGAAATTTTGGAGGTATAATAATAGGAAGTTATAATGAAAATGTTACAATGTGGGTATTATTAATTTTCATAGGTTTGTTTATATTAAGAAGTATTAAAGTAACCCAAAAATACGGATTGAAAACAATTTTTAGACTTAATTAAACAAAGTATTAAAAATAAAAAGTATTAAAAAAATTATAAATTATATAAATCCATTTCATAATCGTCTACTCCTTGTACTAATAATTCTTCTTTCATTTCACTGCTTTCTATAAATGTATTAAAATAGTCTATAAAAATTAGTATTCTATTTAGTATAAATTCCCAAAATTCATTCTCATAATTTATTTCTATCATATCTGTTTCCGGAACTCTCTCATTCATATATGTTTCTACTAACTCTGATTTTTTAGAATCTAATATATACATATAACAATAAGTTTGGACTTTCTCATAATCTTTTATCTTATTAAATAATCTATGCATTCTATTTTTAATTTCTATAATAGTTCTATTCTCTAAAATACCGTCTATTCTACCCCCTATAAACCAAGTATAATCTTTATTTTTTATAATTGATTTCTTGAAAAAATCATTTAATCTAATTACAGGAATCCCTGTTAATTGCGTATAAATATGAATACTCCTATTTTCATTCTTTATACCAAAATTAGTATTCGTCATCTCTATTATAGATTTTTCCAATTTTTCCTTGTCTTTTTTCGGCAATTCTTGACATTCCTTTAATAATTCTCTTCTTTGATTTATCATACTATTTACATCTTGTGCCTCCATACATTTTTTCATATTTACACATATCTCTTTTTGTTTTTTCCCTTCTAATTTACCTTTGAACTTATCAAATACATCTTTACTACTTTCATTTAAAGCAAGTTTTTTATCTTGGTCTGCTACATATTGTTTATGTAATCTATAATCTTCTGGGAAATTTTTTTCCCATATTCTAAGTAATGTTACTGCAGGAGGTTTGAAGTGACTTATACCTATTAAATTAGATAATTCACTCGCAAATAAACATATTTCTTTTCTATTAATAAATTTTTTCTTAGGCATTTATCAAATACTGATAATAAAATAATAATAATAAAACTAATTATATTATTTAAATAAAAAATATATAATATTATAAAAATGAATTTAGATACTATTAGCACAACTTTACTTTCTAGTGGCGCAATTTTTATTTCTTGTGGTATGTTGAAAGAAATGAGAGATAAAAATAAATATTCTTATTGTATTCGGACAAATTTTAATATAGGGTCAACTTTATTAATAGCGGGGTCTGCTCTTAATATTTATAATGTTGTAAAACTAAACTAACATTACGTTTATAATATCATTATCCTTTTTTCTATTTCTTAATATTGCGGTTTCTTCAATAGTCATTCCAATATTTAATTTATCATAATCTTCGTCATTTATACTATCGTTTATGTTATTACTGTCTTTTAATTCGGTAGTATTCATAGTAATATTATCTTCTATATCAATATTTTTGCTGGAATATTTCATTTTTCTAAATTTTTCTCCAAATTTTCCTAGGAAATAAATTACAAAAATAGATACTATAACTGCTGACGTATTTATTAAGACTAAACCTGATACTAAGTGATTCATAACATTATTAATATTAAATACTCCCATCATACCAGAAATAATAAATTTGAATTTAATTCCATATTTATATCTATCAACGTAATAATATTTATCATTTGGATCACTTATATTTGGGTAATTAATATAAGTAACAGAAGAACCTTTACTTGCCCATCCTGAATTAGGATATAATTTTATTTCGCAAGTAGAAGTTTCATATCCTGATATACTCCTCATATTATAATAATTCACCTTTATAATAATCTCTACTCCTGATAATCTCTGGTAAGGTAAAGAAGGATTTTCTATAAGTGAATGGTTATAACTTACAGGAGTACCTTCGTTATAACTATCTAAATCAATATCACTAAGTTTTAACCACTCTGATAATTCCAATTTTATTGTTTCACCTGCTTTAAAATATTTTAAAATATTATCATTTTGGTCTTTAATTACAGTGTCTATTGGTATATTATCAACACCTAAATTACTACCTTCCTCAAAAGAAGTAGTATAAAAATGGTCAAACGCCAAAATCATTCCTTCTGTTCCTATAGTAAAGTAATCTTTATTAGTTCTATCAATACATTTTAGGTCATTATGACAAGTTTTTACTTTAGTATGATATTCTGTAAAATGAGTTAGGAAGAAAAATTCAGATTCACCTTTATGATACATTTCACTATATGGAAGTTTAATACAATCTATATCTCGATAAACCCATATATCTTCGTCATACGCATAATCATAACTATTATTATTACAATAAGAAAATTGAGAGATATTATTTTGTTGTATATTAGTTAAATTTCCCGTTTCCGTCCAAAATGTAGTATAACCGGAAGGAATTTCCGTTTTTAAATATAATTCATTAAAACATAAATCATAAAGTATAAAAGCAAAAATACAAGTTTGGAAGAATTTATTAAGACCTCCAACACGAACATCACTTAAAGTTACTAACTTAGGAGTGGTAAAATAAAAGAGAGAATTAAATTTCATATTAGGTATCTTAAAAGTAAAAAACTTAAATAAAAATATTGTATTAAAATAATATGATAAACTATAAAAAAAAAAAAATAATTATATTAGTAGTAATTTTATTTATTATATTATTACTGATATTACTTATAAAAAATAGAAATAAAATACCTATTTTAAGAGAACATTTTGATTTAAATCCCATGGGTCCTTCATTTCAACATAATCACAATTATATAGAATCCGAAGATATTACCGATATGAAAGTAATTGTAATAACATTTTATTATAGTGATACTTGTCCAAAATCTAGGGAATTCTTATATGGTTGTTGTAGGGATTTGAAAGGTGATAAAGAAAAAATTGGTAAAGAAATGTATCAAATGAAAAATCAAGATGGAAAACACGATAGTTATGGTGAAAGACTTAGGTATTGGTTTCAAAGTGATTCTTCAAATAATAAGAATAATATAATTAAATCTGATTTTTACAAAGATATTCCGCAAAATGAAGATACTTGTATGCCACTAAATTACTTTAGAGAAGACACGTATGATTATAATAATAAATGTTTTATTAAAAAAAAACCAACATATTTTTATTTAGAAGAGTTTATAAATAAGTTTAATGAACATTATACTAAAGATTTTATTTTTTATCCACAAGGTTCTGAATTTGTAGAATATGAAGATATTAATGGCAAAATTATGGTGGAAAGTTTTAATGATTTAAAATATGAAATTCGATTAAAAGTTGAAGAATTTAAAGAAGAAAACCAAATAGCTTCCTTATTTATTGACATTCCACGATTTCCTGCTATAAGAGAAGGGCAACCTGTTGTAAGAAGCAGACATAGATATTTAGGTAATTTAAATAATATGAATGAAATTGGTGAATTTATAAATACTTATTTGAATATTAGTAAGGAAATTGTAAATAATAAATATGTTATTAAATATTTTCATAATGATTCAAATGAAAACTATAAAAAAAAAATAACTTTTGAAACAATTAATTTAGATACTAATTTTTATAAACAAAATAAATATAATGAATATATTTCTTATTTATATTCAGTACACCAAAATGAAGCTTTTAAAAATTTAGCAGGAGAATTTAGTAAATTTAAACCTATGATAGTTAGTGGTGATTATTTAGGTGAAGAAAGAGGAATTGATATTGATAAAAGAATTATATCTTCAAATAATTATTTACAAACTAGACCTAAGATTTTATGGAAAAATATTGTTTCCTTTCCTAAAGCTAGAAATGATTATATTGCGATAGTATTTAGGGACAATAGCTTAACTGAATATTATAATGGTTTAGGTATAGGTTTAGGTGATACACCGCCGAAATTAATATATTGGATTATATGGAATGTACCTAAAAAAGATATGGAAATGATAGAACTTACATATGATACATTAATAAATAGTAATAATAATAAAAAAGACGGTGTTAGAGAATATTCCGAAATTTATCCATACCAGATTTTTGATAAAGCAAATATACAATATTATTTTGACGATAATAATATTATTGAAAGAGATAGTAAAATTAATTTACCTACTAAAACTCCTTCTTCCGATATAAATGAAATATTTAATTACGAAGAAAGGTTAGTTAAATATAAAATAGATATTTACAATTATAATAAAGAAACAGCAATAGAATTAGATAAGGATTATAAAAACTTAGTAAAAAATAATATAGAGTTATTTTATGATAAATTAATTACTAAATTAGGGGAAAATATATTTGTAAATTTAGAAGAGAAAGATAAAGAAGAATTATTTATAAAATATAAATTAGAAGATGACGAAGAAAAAAATGAAAAATTGTCTAAGTTTTTTATGAATAATGATTTAAAAGATAATAAAAAGTTAGTTGCTTTTAGTTATAAAATGAAATATTATAAGTTAGAAAATAATTTAACTATTAATTTAGAGAAAAAAACTTATTGGATTTTATATTTTAATATTACTAAACCTACTACATTATATATAAATAATGAAAGGTTAGTAATTAGTGATAAATTTGAATATAGAATCCCATATAAAACCAATAGTATTTATATTAAATTAGTAAATGGAAATAAAGGAAGTGATTTCTTAGTAATAAAAGAATCAAAAATTCCAACATATAGATTGAATTGGGAAGACATATTTTATGATTACAGAAATAAATTAGTAAAAAAAGATAATGGTATTAAATTGAAAGAAGGGGAGTCTAATATTACATTAGAAGGTAAATTTAAGTTAGATAAAGAAAATTCTAACGATAAAAATATAATAAATATTGATTATAGAGTTAATTTTAATTTTGATAATATTGAAAATGAAAAAATATTAGTTAATGATGAAATAATAGAAGAAACAAATTTATGTCCCAGTCCTTCTTT
>Ga0222719_10001902_pt1 | contig 19622 bp, 16 predicted proteins | sample C33_34DmetaG_FD_165039 | JGI IMG/M metagenome (GOLD analysis project Ga0222719, IMG submission 165039) | Estuarine water microbial communities from San Francisco Bay, California, United States - C33_34D | ecosystem: Environmental > Aquatic > Marine > Unclassified | place: USA: California... | reverse complement strand
TATTCAAAACATCAATCGCTTCATTATCAAGCCCGACAAACCCCCAGCGCTCATATGCATCGACTGCCTGATCACGGTTATTATCGCGAAGCGCCTTATATAGCTCGATCACACCAGCGACAAATTGCGGCCGGAAAAGGCGGATTGACCCGAAATCCATAAGATTGATGCTGTTATCCTTGGCGATTGAATAATTACCAAGATGCGGATCACCATGAATAACGCCATAATAATAGAATGGCACATACCAGACCCGAAACATGGTTTTCGCAATTTCATTTCGCGTGGCCTGATCGGGATTGGTCTCAAGAAAAGCCATCAACCGCTGGCCTTCAAGCCAGTTCATGGTCAAAAGCCGGTTCGTTGATAATTCGGGGATATGGCTTGGTACCTGCACTTTTTTCTCATCAGCAAGCATATGCTGATAAAGCTGCATATTCATGGCTTCGCGCCGGTAATCAAGCTCTTCCAAAAGCCGCTCGGATAATTCGTCATAGATATCCGATGTCGAAATCGCCGAATCATAACGCTCATAGAGCTGAAACAGCAATTTCAGCTGTTTTAGGTCGGCTTCAATGGCCGAGTGCATATCGGGATATTGTAATTTTACCGCCAATGGCGCGTTATCCAGCCCCATCGCCTGATGAACCTGTCCAAGCGATGCCGCCGATACCGCATCACGGCTAAAGCTGTTAAATTTCTGCTGCCAATCAGCGCCAAGCTCGGCCGACATGCGGCGTTTGGTAAACAGCCAGCCCATTGATGGTGCATCGGCCTGCAAACCGGCCAACTCTTCGGCATATTCAGGCGGCAGCGCATCGGGGATGGTTGATAGAATTTGCGCCACTTTCATGATCGGACCTTTTAGCCCGCCAAGCGCCTGCCGCAAATCCGCCGCATGTTTGCCGCGATCAATTTCCCAGCCAAGATAGCGTTCGCCTGCAACCCGCGCCGCAAGACCGCCCATCGTCGAGGTTACTTTCGCATAACGGCGGATACGGCCGCCAAACTGCCGGTCGCTGGCCGCATCATGATCACCGCTCATTGCCATTATTTTAGTCCTTCCAACTCGTCAATCATGCCACTAATCATATCCAGCCCAAGTGACCAGAAAGCAGGCTTACTGGCATCAAGGTCAAAATGTTGCAATGCCACATCATAACGTTCGGTGCCGCCAGCCTTTAGCAGGTTTTTATAATTCTGGATAAAAAGATGGTCGGTTTTGCTGGCCTGCGCCAATTGATATTTCTGCCAAAGCGCATTGACCAGACAATCGCCAAAAGCATAGGCGTAAACATAAAATGGCGTATGGATGAAATGCGGCACATAGCCCCAGATCGGCCGATAATCATCGCCAGTTTTAATCGCTGGCCCGAGGGCAGCACGTTGGGTTTCCATCCAGATATCAGAAATTTCATCGGCCGTCAGCTCGGCTTTGGCACGCGCCTGATGTAATTCGGTTTCGAAATTATGAAACGCAATCTGCCGAACAACCGTATTCAGCATGTCTTCGACCTTGCCCGCCAGCAATAGTCGCCGCGACTCGGCATTTGTTTGGCTATCGACAAGCTGGCGAAAGGCCAGCATTTCGGCAAATGCCGACGCTGTTTCGGCAAGGGTAAGCGGGGTATCAGACATCAAATAGCCCTGATCGGCCGCCAGCACCTGATGGATGCCATGCCCCATTTCATGCGCCAATGTCATGACATCACGCGACTTTCCGGCGAAATTCATCAAAATATAGGGATGCGCTGATGGCACGACTGGATGCGAGAACGCCCCCGAGCTTTTGCCCGCCCGCGGCGCGGCATCAATCCAGTTCTGATCAAAAAAGGGCAAAGCAATCTTTGCCATTTCAGGATCAAAGCCATGAAAGGCATCAAGCACAATCTGTTTTGCTTCACCCCATTCATAATGCCGGTCATCATCCCCTGGCAATGGCGCATTGCGATCCCACCAATCGATTTGCTTTTTGCCCATCCAGCCAGCTTTGAGGCTGTAATAGCGATGCGACAGATCGGCATTGCGGTCATTGACCGCCTGCACCAAAGCATCGACGACATTATCATCAACATCATTTGCCAGATTGCGCGACGACACGGGCCGCGCAAAGCCGCGCCAGCCATCTTCGATCTGCTTATCCTTGGCGATGGTATTGATCACCAGCGACAGCAATCTTTGATGATCTTTCAAGGTTGTTGATAGTGACTGGCCTGCCTCTTTGCGTTTGGCTGCATCCGTACTGGACAGCGCATCCAGAATTTCGGCTTCGGTTACGTCAGTGCCCTGAAAGGCAAAGCGCATTGCCGTTGTTGTTTCATCAAATAACCGCACCCATGCCCCGGCACCCGTTGGCGCGCGTTCGGCAATCATTTTTTCAATCTCGTCAGACAATTGGTAGGGCGCCATTCCCCGCACCCGCCGTAACCACGGCGCAAAACGTGCCAAACCGGCATCGTCAAGCAAACCATCAATATGATCTTGATCAAGGCGCGCAAGCTCAAGCTCAACAAATAAAAGCGCCGCGCCAATTTCTGATCCGGCTTCGCGCACCGATTGGTGATGCTTGGCAATTGCCGGATCATTTGTGTTTGCCGCAAATAGCAATTGTGCGTGGCTTTGCACCTTGCCTAGCTGTTCGAGAATCGTCTCATAGGCGGTGATGACAGTGGCAAGCTCGGCCCCTGACATAGTGGCAATCTTACCCTGCCAATCAGCCGCAAGCGCCAACGCGTCCTTACGGCAGGCAGCAATATCGGTTTGCAATGCGGGGGAATCAACCCCGTCATAAAGGTCACGCAAGGTCCAAATTGGACAGGAATCAGGCATATCAAAGCTTCACTTTTCTAACAGAACAAAACACAGGCACAAAACACAGGCACATCAAGGGCATTTCCAGACCTTCTGTTATATGAGCATAGGTAAGAGCTTTCTCAAGGCTGTTTTTCAAACCTTTTGGATTTATCCCTTCGAAATTTGCTGCACTCTTGCCCCATAATCTAAATTGCGTTAGCGTTTTTCTGCTCGATACATGAGGGGGGAGAGATTGTTGGCCACCAAATGGGCGGTAGCAGCAACACCGAAGGAGCAAACCCCCAGAAACTCTCAGGTAAATGTACTCTTTCATGTGAGCACTCTGGAAAGTGACACGGCAGTGTCCACCGAAGGGGAAAACTGGTGATCTAATGAACCAGCCAGAATCGGCAAAAGGTTCAAATGATCGGCCAATCAGGTCACTATAGTCCGTGATTGGAAACAGCTAATCTCTCAGGTTCCGCGACAGACGGGGCGAATACCATTGACTGGTATTCACTTTTGACGCGTGACCAAAGGATTAGAACAGTGGAAACACAACGAACCCCACTTTACGATTTTCACATTGCCAATGGCGCCCGCATAGTGCCTTTTGCCGGGTGGGATATGCCCGTTCAATATGCGGCTGGTATCAAGGCCGAACATTTGGCAACGCGCGATGGCGCTGGATTATTTGATGTATCGCATATGGTGCAGGTCGAATTATCCGGCCGCGGCGCCGATGCCTTTTTTGAACGTCTAACTCCAACCGATATTGGCGCAGTCACCGAAGGGCGCGTTCGCTATTCAATGCTGTTGAATGACGCTGGTGGTGTTCTTGATGATTTGATGGTGGCGCGGCTTGATGGCAGGCTGCATCTTGTTGTTAATGCCGGTCGCGCCACGCATGACATTAATCATCTTCACCAGAATCTTGACGATACCACCAAGATGGATGTGCATCATGACAAAGCGCTTTTGGCCCTTCAAGGCCCCAATGCGGCTCGGGTTCTATCCAGTCTTGGTCTTGATCTTGACGGGTTCCGCTTCATGGATATCCGCCATTTCACGCTTGGCGCCATTCCGCTTGTGATAACACGGTCTGGCTATACTGGTGAAGACGGGTTTGAAATTTCCATGCCCGCCAAATCAGCCGTTGATATAGCTGAAGCCCTATTGGCAACAGGCACTGTCACGCTTGCCGGTCTTGGCGCCCGCGATACATTGCGCCTTGAAGCAGGCCTGCCGCTGTGGGGGCATGAGCTTGACGAAACCATTACCCCGACAATGGCGGGGCTAAGGTTTGCCCTTTCAAAAAAGCGACGTGAGGCGGCTGATTTCCCCGGCGCCAATATCATTCTTGATGAATTTGCCAATGGCCCGAAAAGACGGCTTGTCGGTTTATTGGCAAGCGGCGCACGTCCGGTTCGCGATGGTACAAACCTTCTTCATGATGGCGTTGACATTGGCATCATCACATCGGGCGGCTTTGCGCCAAGCCTTGATCGCCCTGCCGCGCTTGGGTTTGTTGACACTCATCTTGCCCATGACGGCACCATCCTTGCCGCCGCCACAAGAGGCGGTGAAACCCCCATTACCGTGGTGAATTTGCCACTCGTCCCACATCGCTATTTTCGCGGTTAGACATATTCAAGCCATAAGGAGACAACCATGCTTAAATTTTCTGAAGATCACGAATGGGCCAACCTTGATGCCGATATTTGCGCGGTTGGCATTTCACCGCATGCGGTTGAACAGCTTGGCGATATCGTTTTTGTTGAACTGCCCGATATTGGGCTGGCTGTTAATAAAGGCGATGCAGTGGCAGTATTTGAATCGGTCAAGGCGGCATCAGATATCTACAGCCCTGCCGGTGGTGAAATCATCGAGGTCAATAATGCGCTTCTTGACGATCTGACCGCGATCACGCCGGAAAGCGCAATGGCCAATTGGCTTTTCAAAATCAAAATCAATGATGCTGGCGACCTTGAGTCACTGATGGATGAAGCCGCCTATAATGCCATGATTGGCTAACCGGCATCCCTCCATAATTTTACGGCAATCTGGCCTGACCGACCTTTGCCGTTCTTGCCCGAAACGGGTCGTTATTTTTGAAAGGACGCATTATGTTATCACTTCCTTTGCCGCAAGCCGCCTTTGCCAGCCGTCATATCGGCATTAATGACACCGATATCGACAAAATGCTTGATGCGGTTGACGCCGCCTCGATGGCGGCCTTACTGGATTCGGTGATTCCCGAAAATATTCGGCGCCAAAGCAAAATGGCATTGGCACCCGCGCTTTTGGAACATGAAGCATTGGCTGAATTAAGGGGCTTTGCCGCCAAAAATCAGGTCAAAACATCACTCATCGGGATGGGCTATTATAATTGTCATACTCCGCCGGTGATTCAGCGCAATATTTTGGAAAATCCGGCTTGGTACACCGCCTATACCCCCTATCAGCCGGAAATTTCCCAAGGGCGGCTTGAGGCGATTTTGAATTTCCAAACGATGATCATCGACCTAACCGGAATGGATATAGCCAATGGTTCGCTTCTTGATGAAGCCACCGCCGCTGCCGAAGGCATGGCGCTGGCAAGCCGTATGCATAAACCCAAAGGCAATCGCTTTGTCGTTGATCCAGATACGCATCCGCAAACCATTGCCATTTTGAAAACCCGTGCCGAACCGCTTGGCATCATCATTGATGTCCAGCCCATTGGCGCATCATTGCCCGATAATTGCTTTGGCGGGCTGCTTAGTTATCCGGGCAGCTGCGGCGCCATTCGTGACCTATCTGGCGAGATTGCCACCATTCATGATGGCGGCGGCTTGGCGGTTGTTTGTGCTGATCTTTTGGCGCTGACCCTGCTCACACCGCCGGGCGAAATGGGCGCCGATATTGTGGTTGGCAGCGCGCAAAGATTTGGTGTGCCATTCAGCTTTGGCGGGCCACATGCGGCTTATTTTGCTTGCAGCCAAGCCTTGCAACGGTCAATCCCCGGACGGTTGGTCGGGGTGTCGCGTGATTCCAACGGCCGCCCCGCTTACCGGCTGGCATTGCAAACCCGCGAACAGCATATCCGCCGCGAAAAAGCCACATCCAATATCTGCACTGCACAGGCCCTATTGGCCATTATGGCAAGCTTTTATGCGGTTTGGCATGGGCCAGAAGGGCTGCAAAACATCGCTGCCCATAGCAACCGGCAAGCACGTCGTTTCGCCGCCGCAATGATGGCGGCTGGCCGCACGATTCGGCATCAAACATTTTTCGACACGGTCGTGATCGAAGCGGCCGATGATCGTGACGCGCTAATGGCGGCGGCGGTGGCGGCTGGCTTTAACCTTCGGCAATTGGATAATGCAGTTGCGGCCAGCTTTGATGAAACCATTGATGATGTCGCCCTTGCCGCCATCATTACCGCGCTTGGCGGTGGTTTAAGTGATGATCACATTGACAGCATTCCATCACAACTTGTCCGAAGCAGCCCGTTTTTAACGCATCATGTGTTTCATCAATACCGCTCGGAAACTGAATTGCTGCGCTATATGCGCCGGCTTGCCGATCGTGACCTTGCGCTTGACCGCTGTATGATTCCGCTTGGATCCTGTACGATGAAATTGAATGCAACAGCCGAAATGATGCCAATCACATGGCCCGAATTTGCCAATATTCATCCCTATGCGCCTGATGACCAAACCAGTGGCTATCGTGAGATGATTTCGCGGCTTGAAGAGATGCTGTGCCAATGCACTGGCTATGCCGCAATGTCATTGCAGCCAAATGCAGGCGCGCAAGGCGAATTTGCCGGATTGCTGGCGATTTCACGCTATCATCAATCACGCGGCGATTATGACCGTAATATTTGTTTAATCCCATCATCGGCGCATGGCACCAATCCGGCATCGGCGGCAATGGCCGGTATGAAAGTCGTTGTGGTCAAATGTGATGCAAATGGTGATGTCGATCTTGATGATTTGCGCGCCAAGTGCGCCCAATATGAAACAAATCTTGCTGCCTTGATGGTTACCTATCCATCAACGCATGGTGTGTTTGAAGAAGCCATTGCATATCTTTGTGAAATTGTGCACAAGGCAGGTGGGCAGGTCTATGTCGATGGCGCCAATTTGAATGCGCTTGTTGGCCATTGCGCCCCGCCTGAATTTGGTGCCGATGTCAGCCATCTCAATCTGCATAAAACCTTTTGTATCCCGCATGGCGGCGGCGGCCCGGGCGTTGGCCCAATCGGTGTTGCCGCGCATCTGGCGCCATTTCTGCCCGGATCACCGCTTGACGGCATTGGCGCTGTTAGCGCCGCGCCATTTGGATCAGCTGGCATTCTTCCCATCACCTATGCCTATATTCGCATGATGGGGCCAGATGGGCTTGGCGCTGCCACTGCGGCAGCAATCTTGTCAGCCAATTACATTGCCCAGCGGCTGGCCGGTTCCTATCCGCTGCTTTACACCGGCCGGAATGGGCGTGTTGCGCATGAATGTATCATTGATATCCGGCATATTCAGGATGCGCATGGCATCAGCAATGAAGATATTGCCAAACGGCTGATTGATTACGGCTTTCACGCGCCAACCATGTCATTTCCGGTTGCTGGCACTTTGATGATCGAGCCAACCGAGTCTGAATCACTTGCCGAAATTGACCGGTTTTGTGATGCCATGATTGCGATTGCCGCTGAAATCCAATCGGTTGCTGATGGCATATGGCCAAGAGACGATAATCCATTGGTCAATGCACCACATACCGCCGATGACATCATGGATGATGACTGGACGCACCCCTATAGCCGCAAGCAGGCTGGTAACCCTGATGGCAATCACCAGGAAAACAAATATTGGCCGCCGGTAAACCGCGTCAATAATGCCCTTGGTGATCGGGCGCTAATGTGTGCCTGCCCGCCAATGGAATTTTGGGAACAGCAGGCCGCCGAATAACGGCTACAGCGCGAAAAGTGCCAATGTTTCCTCCCGCGTGGCCGGCTGACACGTTTCAGCCAGCTGGCGGATTAGGGCAGCATTATTTGGCGCCAAACTCCCATCTTTTAGATAGAGGTTATTTTCAAAGCCAACCCGGCAATGGCCGCCACTGGCAATCGCATCGGTCATAACGTCAAATTCACGATGCCCAAAAGCGCAGATTGACCAGCTTGCCATATCGTTCAGCCCATCAGCGATAAATGGTTTCATTTCGGCAGGGTCAGACTGGAAATTACCGCTATAGCGGCCAAGAACCAAAAGCAGATGAGGCCGCGCATCTGGCAGAATACCATCAGCCATCGCCACGCGGAACCGCTGCAAATCATCAAGATCATAAAGGATATGTTGAATATTTATCTGTTCAGCAAGGCTTTGGTGATAGAAATGCTTGGCAAGGGCGCGAGCGGCCTCGCCATTATCACCAATCATTTCACGAAAGCCGACTGACACAAAATCAGGCTTTAGGGCAAACACCAAATCGGCCTGTTGGTCAGGCGTGTAAATACCAACAGCCTCAGTGGTGATCTGCACAAGCATTTCCGGCACTTCCTGCCGCAACCCATCAAGCAGTTGCCGATACCGAACCGCGTCAAGAAGATGTTTGCCATCATCATCCCGAACATGCGCATGAAGGATACTTGCACCAGCCGCGTGACATTCCTTGGCTGTGGCGATCGTTTCCGCAATCGTGACCGGAACGGCCGGATGGTCAGTTTTTACTTTGCGCGCGCCGTTCGGTGCCGCCATGATGATTGTTGGTCGGGTCATCGTCATCCTCAAAAAAAACTAAACGCACGCCGGAAAAAGGCGCAGATCAGATCGCATCACAAAGCCGGATGCTGGAACCATATGCTAGCATCGACAAATCACAGGTCAAGGCGCTAGCCATCGCAACATCGCTGAAAAACCTATCGCCCACTATAGGAATATATGCTAATGATTTGGCGTTATTTGGCTTTGGGCTTGCCCCGATAATCTGTTTCCCTTGGGCGCTTTAGTGACAACGCTATGCATACTGCCTGCAACGAGACTGACCGACATGTCTGTGAAACCTGAAATCAGTGACTTTATTGCCCTCAAAGGCCAACGCAAAATTGTGTGCCTAACCGCATATAGCGCACCGATGGCGCATGCGCTTGACCCGCATTGTGACCTCCTGCTTGTTGGCGATTCCGTGGCGATGGTCATCTATGGCATGGACACAACGCAAAATGCCGATCTTGATATGATGATTAGGCATGGTCAGGCGGTTATGCGGCGGCGGCAATCCGCGCTTGTGGTGATTGATCTTCCTGCTGGCAGCTATGAAAATAGTCCGGCGCAGGCCTTGGCTAGCGCCGCCGAGATTATGGCCAAAACCGGCGCTGATGCGGTCAAGCTTGAAGGCGGCAGTGATCTTGCCCCCCATGTCAAATGCCTTGTTGATTCAGGTATTCCGGTGCTTGGCCATATCGGGCTATTGCCGCAGCATGCTGTTGCTGGGGCCGCTTTTCGCATCACCGGACGAAGCGATGAAGAATCAGCCCAGCTTCATGCCGATGCTGATGCCCTGGTTGCGGCTGGCGTTTTTGGCATTGTCATGGAAGGCGTGATTGAACCGGTTGCCGCATCAATTGCCCAATCTTGCGCCGTGCCAACAATCGGTATTGGTGCCTCGGCTGTTTGTGATGGGCAAATTCTTGTGACCGAAGATGTGCTTGGTCTATATGACGCCTTTACCCCGAAATTCGTTCGTAAATTTGCCAATCTTCAAGATGATATTGGCGCCGCTGCGGCTGGCTATCGCGCCGCGGTTATTGATGGCAGTTTTCCAACGAGGGATCATCTTTTCTGGCCGAAAAAGACCTGACCTCAGGCAGGGCATATCGATGAAGATTCTACATAGCAAAGCCGAAGTTACCGCCGCCACAATTGCCTGGCAAGGCGCCGGTGAAACGGTTTGTCTTGTGCCGACAATGGGAAATATTCACCAAGGCCATCTTGCGCTGATTGCTGCGGCGCGCAAAACCGCCTCGCGCGTCATTGTCAGCATCTATGTGAACCCAACGCAATTTGGCGCTGGCGAGGATTTTGATCACTATCCCCGCACGCTTGACGCTGATTGCGCGGCAATCATTGCATCGGGCGGCTGTGATGCCATTTATGCACCTGCCAATATGTATGATGATGGCCATGCCACCAGCATTGTTCCAGCCGGTGTTGCGCTGGCGATGGAAGGCCAGACAAGGCCGCATTTTTTTACCGGCGTTGCCACAGTTGTTTTGAAACTATTCACCCATATCCCTGCCAATTTCGCGATTTTCGGCGAAAAGGATTACCAACAGCTTGCGGTGATCCGGCAAATGGTTCGCGACCTTGATCTGAACATCACCATTCTGGCGCAGCCAACAATTCGGGAAACAGATGGTTTGGCATTATCGTCGCGCAATCATTATCTAAGCGTGGCCGACCGCAAACTGGCGCCACGGCTTTATGCCGAAATGCAGGAAACCGCTATCCAGATTACCAAAGGCATGCCAGTTGATGCGGCCTTGGCAAATGCCAAAACAAGGCTGACCAAGGCTGGCTTTGGCAAGATTGACTATTTTGATTTACGCCATTCGGACAGTCTGGAGCCCGCAGAGTCACAGGCGCCAAACTGCCGGATTTTTGCCGCCATCTGGCTTGGTAAAACGCGATTGATCGATAATTACGCCCTTTGACGGTGATTTTATCATTTGTGCTTTTTGTTCAGCCCCTCAATAATGGCCAGATCGGGCATGATGATGCCTCTATGTGAAGGAGCGCTGGATGCAGCCGCAAGACCAAAATAGCGATCAGAACCAGACGGCCAAAATCGCCGCGGCGATTAAGCTGCTGATTGCCAGCTATGATGCTAGCGGCAGTTTGCTGATTTGTGGCAATGGCGGCAGCGCGGCCGATTGTGAACATATCGTTGGCGAATTGATGAAGGGGTTTTGCCTGCCGCGGGCATTATCAGCGCATGATCGCGACCGATTGACGGCCATTTGTGGTGATGATGCGGCGCGTCTTGGTGAAAAGCTTCAATATGGATTGCCAGCCCTGTCACTTGTCAGCCATTCATCCCTGATTACCGCGATTGCCAATGACCTTGATGGTGATTTGATTTTTGCCCAGCAAATATGGGCAATGGGCAAAGCCAATGATGTTTTGCTTGCCATATCGACATCGGGAAATTCTGAAAATATCCTGCTGGCCGCAAAGACCGCCCGCGCCAAAAACATGAAGGTGATCGGCCTTACCGGTGCTGGCGGCGGCAGGCTAGCACCGCTATGTGATGTGCTGATCGATGTGCCATCTAACGACGTTGCCAGCATCCAAGAAATGCATCTTCCGATCTATCATAAAATTTGCCGCCAGCTTGAATCGCATTATTTCTCCGCCTGATCAAAACCGCGCCGAAATAGGCACCGGCGCATGCGCTAACGCATATCACCAGGCCACAAATCAGATTTTCAACCGGCTGAAGACGCGGCGGGCATTGCCCTCGAAAATTGCCGCTTTGGCTTCGGCATCAAGCGCTATATTCGCATCGATATAGCGCTTGGTATCATCATAATGATGATCGGTTCGAGGGTCGATCCCGCGAACCGCACCAATCATTTCCGAAGCAAAAAGAATGTTTTTTGTCGGGATGACATCAAGCAGCAAATCAATGCCGCGCTGGTGATAAACGCATGTATCAAAATATATATTGCCAAGCACCCGCGCATCCAGATCGCCAAGCCCACGATCCTGCGCAATGCCCCGGAACCGCCCCCAATGATAAGGAACCGCCCCGCCGCCATGCGGAATGATCAGTTTCAATTCGGGGAAATCGGTAAAGACATCTGAAAATAAAAGATGCGTAAAGGCGGTTGTATCACCGCCAAGATAATAGCTTGTGGTGGTATCGAGCGAATGATGACACGCCCCCGATACATGGATCATCGCCGGCACATCCAGCTCGACCATTTTTTCATATAGTGGATACCAATAGCGATCACCAAGACGCGGATCTTTCCACGAACCGCCCGATGGATCGGGGTTTAGATTACAGCCGATGAAGCCCATCTGTTCGACACAACGCGACAATTCGGCAATGCTGGTCTCGAGCGATGTCTCGGGGCTTTGCGGCAATTGACAAACCGGCACAAAATTATCTGGAAACAAGTCACAAACACGCCGGATCAGATCATTACAAAGCTCGGTCCAGGCTTGTGACGTGCTGGCATTGCCAAGATCATGCCCCATCCAGCTTGCCCGCGGTGAAAAGATGGTCAGATCAGTGCCCCGATCCTGCTGCATTTTAAGCTGGTTACTGGCAATTGTGTCACGGATCTCATCATCCGAAATGGTTATATTGCCCTTTTCAAAAAGATGATTTGGGTCATTTGCCAGCAATGCGCGCTGTTCGTTGCGGTAGGTTTCGACCTGCGGCGGCGTTGTTGTGTAATGGCCATGACAATCAATAATCATAATTTAATCTTTCTTTTAAAAATCTTTTATTTCACCCAATATCATGCCGCATGACGACTTGCCTATTACGCCAAAAACATTACGCCAGAGCCTTGTTAAAACCAAGGCCGAAAGCAGGCGAAAATAGCGGTTTCGACAAAGCGCCTGACCTCTGAATAGTTTTGATCCCGCCGCGTTGATGGGCCTTTTTGACGGGCGGCAAGACACCCCAAGCGGCGGCGGTTAGGCGCCACCAGCGGCAAAAAATGGGTGATTTCGATATCCGGCCTTGCCATAGAAAAAGGGCTGGCCGTCTTCGGCCGTGACGCGCCCTCCGGCGGCACGCAAAACCGCATCACCGGCGGCCGTATCCCATTCCATCGTTGGGCCGTATCGCGGATATAGATCAGCCTCGCCAGCGGCAATGAGACAGAATTTTAACGATGAGCCAATAGCGACGGTATTGGTGATCCCCCGCTTTTCCAGCCATAGATTGGTTTGCGCGTCACGATGCGATGCGCTGGCGACGGCGACGGGGCCATCGGCGGGTGGCATGCGAACGCGAATTTGACGGCAGATACCGCCCGAAATTTCAAACGCGCCATTGCCAAGACTGCCAAAAAAAAGCCGGTCAAGCGCTGGCGCAAAGACAATGCCCATCACCGGCTGGCCATTTTTGATAAGCCCGATATTGACGGTAAAGGCGCCATCGCCACGCGCCTTGATGAATTCCTTTGTGCCATCAAGCGGATCAACAAGAAAAAAATCTTGGCTTGGCGCAAGGCTGTGGCTGGTGGCATTTTCTTCGGAAATAATCTGGATTGACGGTGCCAAAGTGGCAATTTCGGGAAGCAGGATCGCTTCGGCAGCATGATCGGCCCTGGTCACAGGGCTGCCATCGGCCTTGATTTCAAGTGATGGATCGCTTTGATAGATTTCCATGATCACGCGGCCAGCATGCTGCACTGGCGCAATCAGCCCTTTGGCAAGGAGCCTGTAGTCAATCTGGCTTTGTCCTTGCCCAAATATTGCCACGAACGCCTTGCCTCCATTTTGCCGAATCCGGCCTTGCCATCTGTGGCGCGCACCCACAAAGCACCGCGCCATTTCATCACAAAATACTATGCCTTGTCACATCTGGCGAGGATAGGGGTAATTGCTATTTTTGGCAAAGCAATGCGCCATATCAGTTGTTATTGATCGCGCCTTGCGCGCCTCGGTAATTTGCTAAAGCTGGGGATTGACGAAGACGCGCTTGACCGCGAGGCGGCGATAAGATTGCTGAACGAGATAAGAACAAGACAGGGTGAATTGAAAACCGTGTTACGGGATATGTAGGGCTTATTTCGACTTGCTTAGGAAATATGATTGTCAATCGACTGAAAATTACATTCGGACACCATTATGAATAGGCATGTGCCGTTGCTTTTTTCAGCCCAGATTCTGCCGATCAAGTCCTTTTTTGAACTCAAGCCTCGAGATCGATTGGCTGCACAGGAAACCAGTCGCAGCTAAGAAATTTCTCTCTTCTCGAACATCAAACTCATATGGGTATAGTTGGCTATCACCCCTAAGCCGTCTTTGAGACATAAATCTTATACTATTGTACAAACCGTTTATTGTTTTGTCGTATTTTATTTTGTTGAGTTTCTTGCCCATATAAACGACACGCTTGCCCTCAATAATGCCCAAGCGCTCAAAGGGAGCTAATTGATTGGAATCTCTGACCATATAATTTTGATTGAATAGATATGTGATGGGCCGGTCGTTGTTTTCGCCGGATGAGCAAGAAAAAATACCTTCAAATTGTTCAGCCCAAGCCGTCTGGCTGAACAGGGTCAGGAATATGGCTGTGAGTAGGGTGCGGGTCATAGAATCTAACCCTCAAAAAGGTCCCCAGTAATAGGAATAGTGTGGCGATCTATTGGATTATACTCTTGTAGCATATGCCTCACGCCATCGAGCCACTCAACGCCCTCTTTGGCGCTTTGCTGCAAAAATTCTGTATCTCGGATGCCCACGCTAAATACCTCGTCATCTTTTGTCATGACGTAAAAATGCTCGACCCCTTCACGGGTGCGTTGGTTAAGAAATTCACGAAGGGTCCGTGTAAACTCGTCATAATGCTCAGGGTTTGGTTTAAAACGTATGATTGATAGCTTTTTCATTGAGTGATCCTCCTCGTAAAACCCTACCACAAAAAAGGCCAGCGCAAAGGCTGGCTGAGTTTAGGGAGGAAGTACGTTAGGTTCACCATTAACCCTGCACCCATATTATGACGGGTTTATGGCTGGTATGGGGTGATTGTGTGATTAACGCCCTCTATCGGGACAAATGCGGGACAAAAGCTAAAAAGCTCACCCAGCAAGCTTAAAAAAAATCTTATAAATAACTGATTTAAATGGTGATCCCGGCGAGACTCGAACTCACTACCTACAGATTAGGAATCTGTCGCTCTATCCTGATGAGCTACGGGACCACAAATCACTTATGCCCGAATTCATAGCGGAATGCCAGCCTGCCAAGGCGGCGTTTTCTGCGGCTTTTTCATGCCATTTTTTCATCTAATTACAGTCAGACATTTTCCCTTCATTGACAAACGCAGCGCTAGGGCGCATAAGTCCGCCAAAGATGTGGCGCGCTAGGGGCGATGCTACCTTCGCGAAAAGCCATGCGCTAGAAAACAAACCAATGTCAGATATGAATCAAGATTCTGCCGAAATTTCGGCCCAAACACCGGCTGTCAACTTTGATAGTTTTGGATTACCCGAGCTTATGCTGGCCACTTTGGCCCGCGAAGGCCTTGTATCCCCAACCCCCATTCAGGAAATGTCGATCCCGCTTTTGCTGGAAGGCAGAGACCTTATCGGCCTTGCCCAAACCGGCACTGGCAAAACAGCTGCCTTTTTGCTGCCTTTGATGACGCATCTTGGCTACAGCGCCGCCGTTAGAGCAGGCCAACCGCCAAAGGCATTGATCCTTGCACCAACGCGCGAATTGGCAAACCAAATTGAACAGAATGTCAGCAAATTATCGGCCGATCTGAATATCCGCCATCTCGCCGTTTTTGGCGGCGCGCGATATGATGCACAAATTCGCGGATTGCGTCGCGGTGTCGATATTGTTGTCGCCACACCCGGCCGTCTTGAAGATCTGATGGATCGCGGGGCATTTGACCCAAGCGGAATCACCCATTTCGTTCTTGATGAAGCTGACCATATGCTCGACCTTGGCTTTTATCCGCCAATCAAGCGTATTGCTGGCAGCCTGCCTCGCAACCGGCAGACAATGCTGTTTTCGGCCACCATGCCGCCCGAGATTGAAACGCTTGCCAAGCAGTTCCTAACCGATCCGGCACAGGTCAAAGCACCGCAAACCGGCATCACTGCCGATAAGGTTACCCAGCGTGTAACATTAATGGCCGAAGGCGATAAACGCGACCGGCTTTGCGATATTTTGAATGAAAAAGATACCGGCCAAAGCCTGATTTTCGTTCGCACCAAACGGCGTGCCGATGCATTGGCGAAATTCATGGAAGTGCGCGGCTTTGCTGTTGATGCACTTCATGGTGATATGCGCCAGACCTTGCGCCAGAAGGTGCTTCGCAATTTCCGCAGTGGTCAATTGCGGGCCTTGATTGCAACCGATGTTGCCGCGCGCGGTATCGACGTTGCTGGCTTGAGCCATGTTATTAATTTTGACCTTACCGACACGCCTGAATCCTATGTTCACCGTATTGGCCGTACCGGCCGTGCGGGCCTTGGCGGTTTGGCAATTTCATTTTGTGCGCCAGATGAGCGGAATAAGCTTGGCGCCATTATTGCCGCCGTTGGGCCGCGTGTTGAGCTGTTTGAACTTGATGGCACACCGGTAACCGATTTTAAAGCCGGTGGTGGCGCATCGCGTGGTCGACGTCGCCCACCGCAGGGCGCGCGTGGCCGCAGTGACCGCCCAAGCCGTGATGATCGTCCAGCAGGCGGCCGTGGCCGTCCCGAGCGTCGTGATGATCGCCGTGATGATCGGCCGACAGTCGGACGTGGACGCCCAGCTGGCAAGCCAGCCGATGGTGACCGCCGGCAAGCGCGACCAGCCGCTAGTGGTCGTCCTGAAGGCGGCAATCGTCCAAACCGCGATGGTTTTGCAAGACGTGATGATCGTCCAAACCGTGATGAGCGACCTCGCCGTGATGATCGGCGGGATGATCGGCCAAATCGTGACTCGCGACCAAATCGTGACGGCGGCTTTAAAGGACGCGATGACCAGGCCCGCCCAGCGCGTGGCGGCAAGCCATCATTTGGTGACCGGCCAGCGCGTGGCGGCAAGCCGTCATTTGGTGATAAGCCAGCGCGTGGCGGCAAGCCGTCATTTGGTGATAAGCCAGCGCGTGGCGACAAACCATCATTTGGTGATAAGCCAGCGCGTGGCGGCAAGCCATTTGGCAGCAAGCCCGCCTTTAACAAACGTCCGAATTTTGGTGATAAACCAGCGGCGCAAAAGGCCTCATCCGAGCGCGGTGATGGTGACGCAAGACGCGCATCACCCGCCCCGAAAAAGCGTGTTGGCGCAGCGCGGCCAAGCCGCAATGCCACACCACAAGGCGGCCAAGGCACATTGAAACGCCGCCGTTAAGCACAGCTAGGCGATTAGCAAACTGAGTTTGGCGCGGGATAGGCTCAACCAATCCTGCGCCAGAAATGCCGTTGAACAGCAAAAACAATGGCTGATCCGGCACCCATCGCCAGCAGGGCGTAAAACCACGCCCCCATTATGCTGGCGCCACCTGCCTGATCCAGAACATAGCCAACAACCGGCCCGCCAAGCGCACCTCCACCAAACCCAATCATTGAATGAACCGCGAGCAAAGCGCCCCGATCATAGGCATCACCAGCCTCAACCGTTCCGGTAGTCAAGGCGCCTGAATCAAGCATGATAAAACCGTTATAGATCCATAATCCAGCAACCGCGACCCAAACCGGCCCATCAAGACTAAGGGCAACAAGGACGCTGACCAGCGCCGTTGCGCCCCCAATCAACGCAATGACCCGGTGCCGCCCAAAAGCAAGGCATAGACGCGCCCCAAGCAAAGAAGCAAGCATGCCAGTGACCGTAATCAGGCTTACAATCGTTGTAACTGCCCCAATCCCCATGCTGCCATCGGCGCGACTGGCCAAAAATACCAAAAGCGCAAAGCTCCATGTGCGAAAGGCAAATAATTCATAGGTATGGGTACCATAAGCAAGGATATAGCCAAGCGCGACCGGCTTTCGAAATGCTGGCCGTAAATCCAATGGATGGCGTTTCTTTTGATTGGCTGGTAATGGTGCGATATGGCAGGGCTGAACCAAAAACAGGATCAGCATTGCGGCTAGCACGGCGCCGCCTGCCCCAAGATAGGCCGCCAGCCGCCAATCTGCATAGGCAAGCAAAACTCCCATCAAGGCGAATGATCCCCCCGTACCAATGCCAAAACAGGCCGTATACCACGGCACTGAGCGAACCCGTGCCGCATCATCCAAACGCGCATTCAGAATTTGCAATCCGGGCATATAGGTTCCCGCAAGCCCCGCCCCAACCAAGGCCCAACACGATGCTGCCGACCAGAAATCATGCGCCAATAGCGCAAAGCTAAGACAGCCAGCAGCACCAAAAGCACAACCACCCAAAAAGATCAGCCGTGCATCAACGCGATCGGTCAAACCAACCAAAACGGGCGTTGCAATCAAATAGCCAAGAAAATAAGCACCACTCACCAACCCGATATCCGTATTGCTAAGGCCCCATTCACGGCCAAGGCTTGTCAGGAATACCGGCCAAAGCGCAAAGCTAAGCAATGCCAAAATACCCGCAAGGCTGAGAAGAATTAAAAGATGTGTCGGACGATCACCAGATATCATTTATCACCAAGCGGTAAACCGAGATTCGATCAGGTGGGCAGAAAAGACAAAGGGCAGAGCATACTGCCTGCCCGATTAGAGACCATGATTAAATCATGCTGTTACCGCCTTGCCAAGCTTTGATGCGATCACGGCGAAAGGCAAAAAAAAGCACCGCATGTTGCCATGCGATGCTTTGATAGACATGTCTGACGGGCTTAGCCGCCGAGGAACAACCGGCCAACATCTGGGTTTTCCAGCAGGTCATTACCCATGTCGGCAATGGCTGTTTCACCTGATACCAGAACATAGCCAATATCAGCAAAGGCCAGGCCCTTCTTGGCATTCTGCTCAACCATGATAATGGTTTTGCCGTCTTTTTTCTGCAAATCTTCCAGAATTTCGAACACCATATCGATAAAGCGCGGCTCAAGACCAATTGACGGCTCGTCAACCAGCAGAACCTGTGGCTGCATCACCAATGCCCGTGAAATCTCGAGAAGACGACGCTCACCGCCTGACAGAACGCCTGCAGGCTTGTCACGCCGGTCAGCAAGACGGCTGTATTTATCAAATACCATTTCGGCAGCAGCTTTCGCTTCGGCCGGACGGTCTTTCAAAAAACCACCCATCAGCAGATTTTCTTCAACGGTCATTTGCGGGAATACTGACTTATCCTGAAGGATATAGGCAATGCCTGCTTCTGACAGTTTTTGCGATGGTGTCAAGGCGGTTACATCTTTTCCATCAACAATGATCGATCCGGAAAAAATATTGGTAAAGCCAAAGATCGAATGAAGCACAGTTGATTTACCGGCACCGTTCGGCCCAATCAAACACAAAGACTGGCCACGACCAATGCGAAGGCTGAATTCATGCAAAATTTCCATTTTGCCATAGCCTGCCCGAAGGTTGTTAATGGTCAGATAATTGTCTTTATTGGCCAGCTTTTCCAATTCGGCGATTGTTGGTGCATTTGCGGCAATCGACGCCGCTTCACGCGCCACCTGATCAACCGACATCACAACATCAACTGAACCACCGCCATAACCGCTGACGTTTTTCTTGCCTTTTCTCGCGGCTTTGGCTGGTGCCTTTTTAGCAACAGCCTTTTTCACTGGTGCTTTTTTCACGGCAGCTTTAGCTGGTGCTTTTTTCACGGCAGCTTTGGCTGGTGCTTTTTTCACAGCAGCTTTGGCTGGTGCTTTTTTCACAGCAGCTTTGGCTGGTGCTTTTTTCACAGCAGCTTTGGCTGGTGCTTTTTTCACGGCAGCTTTTTTCACCGGCGCCTTTTTCACAACGACTTTTTTCGGCGCAGCTGCTTTAGATGCTGGCTTTTTCGCTGTTGCCTTTTTTGCCGCAGCAGCTTTCGCAGCAGTCTTTTTTACCGGTTCTTTGGCCATTAGTGCCCTCCAAGATACGCGTCAATAACGCGTGGATCATTTTGTAGTTCTTCTGGTTTGCCATTTGCCAGCATCTTGCCGTTCGATAAACAATAGAT
>Ga0222719_10001901_pt1 | contig 19636 bp, 23 predicted proteins | sample C33_34DmetaG_FD_165039 | JGI IMG/M metagenome (GOLD analysis project Ga0222719, IMG submission 165039) | Estuarine water microbial communities from San Francisco Bay, California, United States - C33_34D | ecosystem: Environmental > Aquatic > Marine > Unclassified | place: USA: California... | reverse complement strand
CTTGGTCTCGGCTGTGGTTGCGGTGGACTTTCTCTTTCGCTTCGGCGCGGGGGGTGCAGTACAACTCGCAGCGCTTTCGATCGCCGACACGCCCCCCTCGGCAATGTTCGCGTTATTGGTCGGGGTATTGGTCGACGTAGTGTTCGCGTTCATCATTTCGTTTCCGTTGAATTATTAAAAAAATGAATGTACAGACAAGTTGAAATGGATGCTTATAGCTTTTTCTTGATGACCGGGTCCGGCTTGATCTCGGGGTCGTCCAGGACGAGGTCGATTTCTTCCATGTCGTCGATTTCTTCCACGTCGTCGATTTCGTCGGATCCGCGCGAGTACATCTCCTCATCGTCATAGCCGTCGTAGCCATTGTAGTCGTCGTTCTTCACCAACTCGCGCATTTCGCCGATCGCCTTGGCATGCGTGTCCAGCGCGTTCTTTGCATTATTGTGCTCGCGGACAACATCAACCACGCTATTGGTCAAGCTGGACATCCTGCGGTACAGCAAAAAAACGACAACGGCAAGGACAACGAGGCAGAGTGCTGCGTAAATCACTGGATTTCTAAACATTGCCATGCTTCAGTACCAGGATTCAACATTTGAATTTCGGGTAATTTTACGCATGCCGCCGAAGAAAAGGGCGCGTCCAGACGATTTGCCCGATCCGCTCGCGGAAACCGCGGCTGGAGTATCGCATGAAATTTCGACACTAGAGCATGACGAGCTGATCGAGCGATTGGACACTCTCACGCAACTCTGGAATATCGAGAATCCACCATCGACCTACGCCGGTGTCGTCGAGACAGCGTTGAAAAACGCCGGGCTGACGGTGGACGGTGATATTAATCACGATGACGAAGGCTCGTACGGTTTGGGCACGATTCTCTCGACATTCGAACTCAAAGAAATCGAGGCCGTGACGCTCTTCGCGAAGATGAAAGAACACGGTATCCTGGAGGAGAGTAAGCACAATGCGGCGATCCGGCGGGTACTCGAGTCGATCTTCTACGCGAAGAAGATTTGCCTCGCGATTGTCCAGTCGAAGATTGCGAATCATGAGACGTATACGGTCGACGACGATATCAGCGAGCGACTTGGATCGTATAGCATTCGGTTTCGATGGCTCGAAGACGTCAAGACAACTGATCTCCAAAAGCTCGTCATCTACCTTCTCGACGTGTGCATGGAAAAAAACTACCGCAAGTACGATGGTCACGTGTTCAAACCAATCGTCTCGAATGGATTCAAAACGTTTGCCTATGAACGCGTATGCTCGGTCAAAGAGTTTGTACACGCCGAGTCGAAGAAGGAGTCCAACCTCGACGCGTTTCTCCAACTCACAAAGTCGAGCGTTTCAACCATCATCGATCACCTCGAGAACTGCGTGGACATCCAGTTTCCGTTTCTCGTCAAGGATCGCGGCGTGTTCTCGTTCAGGAACGGGTTGTACGTATGCGAAACTGACCAGTTCATTCCGTACGAGATTGCGAGTAGCGTCGTCCCCGAGACGACGGTGTCGAGCAATTTCTTCGACATCGACTTCGATACGCGATACGCCGAATCGTCGTGGCGAGATATCCAGACGCCGAACTCAGAGAAGATCTTTTACGATCAAAAGCTCTCTATGGACGTCCGGCACTGGGTGTACGTCGTCATCGGTCGCATGCTCTATGAAATCGGTAAACACGACGGGTGGCAGATTTTACCCATGCTCCTAGGCGTCGCCGGTTCTGGAAAATCGACAATCACGGACTTTCTCGTTGGTTCGATCTACGATACAGTCGACGTCGGCGTTTTATCCAACAACTGCGAACGTCAATGGGCAGTCAGTGGACTGATCTCGAAACTCATCTGGATATGTCCGGAGATCAAGTCGGATTTCGCGCTCGAGCAGGCGACGTTTCAGTCGATGGTCTCCGGCGAACGCATCTCCGTCGCCGAAAAGCATAAAACGCCGTACTCAACACGGTTTGTATTGCCCGGATTCCTCGCCGGGAACGTGTTACCGGATTGGAAGGATAACGCTGGGTCGATTTCCAGGCGTATGCTCATCTTCCGTTTCGACCAGAAAATCACGGAGCATGATATGATGCTCGGGTCGCGCATCCGCGACGAACTCCCGCGGTTCATCGTCAAGGCGAATCGCGCGTATCGCGAGATGGCGGAAGCGCACGGGACCAAAAATATTTGGACAGTACTTCCACCCGATCTCGTCGTTTCCAGCACGGAGGCGATGAATGAGGCTGATCCGCTGAGCAACTTCATCAAATCCGATCAGTGCACGCTCGGTCCAGAGTATAGCGTCAAGCTCGACGAGTTTGCGAGTCAATACACGGCGTGGTGCATGGACTTCGGTCTGATGCGACCGCGCGGGGGTTTGAGCGGTATTATGAGCGGACGCGATCTCGATAAATACGGGCTACGCGTGGTGAAGGCAAAATATATCGTCAACGGCACCCAGAACGATGGCTCGATCATCGTCGGCGTCAAAATCAAAGACGCGACGCGGATCGAATCATTTTCCGTCATGTAAAATCAATTGTAACAAAATTACAGGAAGTTTATACAGGACCCGTCTCGGGGTGCGGTGGTATAGGGGGGTCGGTCGCCGCGAACGTGATCCCGCGACGCGTCGTCGAGAACACGAGCGGCGAGTTGGGTCGTTGACGGTTTCTGTTATCGCTGATGGTCCGATTAACAATCCCTGTACGGCGCGCGGCTTCGCTTTGACTTCTGTACGTTGTCGCCACCGTTCCGTCCGCGTGTGGAATATGGATTTGGACGGCTTTTTTTCCTTCGGCATTGGCCTCGCTCGAACCCATTTTTAGGTTAGATAATTGATTGTTTTGCTCCTTACCGTCCAGATGCATAACGACCAACCCGTCAACGTACGTGCCAAACGCTTTCGTCATCATGATGTGCACTGCGCCACGGCCCGCGTACGTATATCCACACCGCTTCACGCGGAGCGGAGCGTAGACGAACAGTCCGGACGGTTGTCGGCGAAGAACGGCGCCGTCCCGGTGCATCCAGTACGATGTGTTCGCGTACTGCCGTAACCATTTGACCTCGATCCACTTGGAAATATTGGCGGGCGTTAATGCTTTCGTCGGGTCGCGTCTAAATAGTTCGTGCGACGAATCGGGTGCCGGGCGGTCGGATCTTGATCCCGTTCGGTGACTCACCATCGCGTTTTGATGGGCCGTCACCGGCCGAAAATTCCACGCCTTGTTATCCGTCGAATTGCCATTGATATGGTCCATTTCCTTATGGAGACCGTGATGGTAGCCGTAGAAATCCGGGTACGCCGCGAACAAAATCCACCCCAATCCGACCCATTCCCGTTTCCCCATCGCGCCGGTCAGGTAGATATGTCCCGTCTCTGTCACGTAGATCGGCGTGCCGTCCTTTTTGTACACGACGCCGCGCTCGACGACGTACCCCTTTCCCTTAACATTCATCTCGCTCGAGTTCGGGCGCGGGATACGTTCCAACTCGACTCGGGGGAGATTGGTACATTCCAGTTTCAGCCGGTTGCATAAGGCCATGCGGTCCGCGGCCGACTCGATCCACAGTCCGTCCGCCGTAATCAGGATTCCGTATTCGTTATCGGTCACATCTTCGCCGAGTACGTACGACGCGAGCAAATTCGCGACGTTATAATGCTTCAGCGCACCCTGGATCCGGACGCAGACCAGGCGGTCCTGGTTCATCGGCTTGAGGATTCTCCCGTCCGGGCGGCGGAGCGCGAACCGGTTCACCCCGTTCTTGATCGTCGTCGCGAGCGTATACCCGACCAACTCCGCCACAACGTCCAGAGGAAACTCTCTCAATTGGGGCGGGAACGGTACGAATCGACCACCCACATGCGAGCAAATCGGTTGGGTCGCGGGATCGTGCTGTAAATGCTCGCAAAAGGAATTCATTTTATTGTATTTACATTCTCGGCAATATTATACTAATCATCCAAAAAACATCGACCTCGCGATATCGCCCGGTTCATCTGCGAACATCATTTTCGAATTTTGTTTGCCAGAATTTCCAGAATTTTCCAGTATTTCAATAGAGAAATCGACCGATCACTTGCATTTCCATTTCAACCGAAACCTTCACCCGGCAGATTTCCCGATCGGCCCTTTTATTGCTCTCGCTGATCAATTGCTCGCAATGTACGCCACGGCATCGATCGACGAAAAATGCAGACGCCATCAACTCGCGATCGATTCGATGAGAAAAATGGAGGACGAACTTGCACAGTATAAACGCGACATCGCATCGTGCCGGGACGCTGGCGATTCCGATGGTGTCACCCGTCTCCGCTTTCAAATGGATATTCTCGTGTCGAGCATGAACGTGATCCGGCGCGATCTGGATAAAACCGAGTGCGAATTGGCCAACGCGTTCGTGGACGGGAAGCCATGGCACGATACGACGTCATCCGACCCGTATACGTATTGAGCTTCAACTTTAATATTGCAGTAGAGTACATCCAGTTATCACGTTATGGAATATTGGTTCAACGATATTCGCGTTCTGTGGGACCATCCGCTCGAGTTTTTCCCCGTCCAGCCATCGCGCGAACGACGACTCAACGCGCTCGTTCGATTGATTTTCTACTGCGCTGCGGTCATCGCGTTAGCGCGTCGTTCCTTCCTCCCGGTCGTTGCTGGCTGTGCGCTCATTGTCGTCTCGACTATTCTGTTCTGGAGAAAACGTGAACGCGACGTTTATATATTAGAAAAAAACAAACCAATTTGCAGGAAACCCAATCTCGAAAACCCCATGGCCAATACGCCCGTCTCGGACATCGGCACGTCTGCCGCATTACAATGCGTCGACGCGAATGAGACGTCGGGTGAGTTCCTAGACAAATACATTTATAGCGACACCGCCGACGTATACGCTAACGAGTTCGCTGTTCGACCGTTCACGAGTCTTCCGAATGGCGGAGCATATCCGGATTTCTCCGAACTGGCAGAAAGCCTCAAACCGACTGCCAGTGTGTCGAGGTGCTCGTCAATGTAACGTTTGAGCGTGTTTGATTGACCAATCGGTCAACCAAAACGTCTTTGTACTGTGCCTAAAAGTTTTACAACATTCAATCGCAATCCATGCGCTCGTTTTCAGTATACTCGGCGAACGACGATCCAGTGAAATTCTGCATGACGCTATCGAGAATCTTCTTCATCTCGGGATCGTTCATGTCGGGGATGTCGTCAGGCTTCATTCCGAGCATTTGGCCCACGTTCTGCATGAGACCAGGTAGCACTGACGCAATGTCGAGCGATCCTGATTGTTTGAGCGATTTGGCAGCGTCACCGGCGAGCGATTCGATCTGTCCCAAGACTGCACCGTCCACTTTCTGGAGTGTCATACCGAGTACGAATAAACTGTTCACGTAATCCATAATCGCCGACCTGGTCACGTCGTCGAGTCCATCCGCATTCCAAAGGGTCGACACGTCCAATGTCCCGAGAATAACGGGCAATTCGAACATGGTCGCATCGCGGTTGAGAATATGCTTCGCGTAGGGATCCATTGCGTTCATGAATAAGTCGACAGCTGCCGTCTCATTGTCTCGGATGAGTTGCGGGATCATGGCCTTGAGAAGACCGATCTCGGGCACGTCATCGAACGTTTCGGACAAATCGACGATGAAGTCGAGCAACGTCTTGTTGAAGGTCGCCACAGTCGTCATGAGTAGAACTATTTATTTATACTTCTTGACGAGATTCTGTTTGCGACGAAAAAACACACTCCGGATTCGCGCGTGAAATGACCATGATATAAAATACCAACTTGAGATAAGGATCGATTCCATGGCACACCATGCTCGTCGTCATCAAAACCATTCCAGGCGTCGCCGAAACGGTGTCGAGATTGAAGTTTCCGAACGGTGTCATCGTATTCCCGAGACGAGAAGCCACGACGTTACGCGACTCGATCCACATCTCGCTACAGCATCTCGAACAGCTTAAGAAATTCGAACCGGGTACGGTCACGGTTTGTTTCGATTGGTTCACCCCACCAGAGCGCGCGTCGGATTTCGACATATCATTTCTGCAAACGCATGCAGCGTCGCTCGAACGAAACATCCCCGGCGGCGTGCGACGCATATTCGTCGATATTGAACCGGTGTACGCGTTTGACACACTCATCAAAAACTGCGTTCCCGTGACCGGCTCGTTCGAAATTCATCAAATGCGACGACGGCTGGCGGAGAACAGCGATATCACGATCCCGGTCGGCGCGCGTGCGTTCGACGTCTCGAGTATTCGAGACAGGATCGCGGAGAAGATCATCAAACTCATTTCAAATAATGGACTTCAGAGACATTGAGATTGACCGCGTTTCGTTCGATCAACCGCGCGGGCAACGGATCGCAGTCCGGTACGGCGCGCAACAGTTTATCAAAGTCCAGACGCCGCGGATGAGCGTACGCGTCCAAAAACAGCCGTACGGGACGCGACTCGTCCTCGCCCGCGTCGAGTGCTGTAATTTCTTTGATTTTCTCAAACAACTCGAGCGGTTCGGTTGTGACGATGGAATCGATATCGATACGCACCCGCTCGAGACGATCTATTTGAACGAAGACACGGTCGTCTTCGATGCGGACGGGTCGATCATTGACGCGTCCAGTGCGTTGGTTGCAGGCGATGAACTCGATATCGCGTGCATCATCAAGATTGTAGGAATCGTGCTCACGCGGTGTGAACACGATACGATTCTAAAAGCAAGATTATCAATTCAGGTCGACCAAATCAAAGTGTATTCATCAATGGATACAGCAGAGCGCGGTCCGGACATTTACAGAAATGGGGTCCCAGTCGGATGATTTCCTATTTACAGACGTGTAACTGTATTCAACACAGAAGCAAACGCAATCGAGATACCGATCATTGCGACGAGAGGAATCCCGTTCTCGAAGCGCGTCATGGTCCGCATCCGCGGGATGACCACAGTGAGCAGCGCGAGCGTGAGCGCCGTCGCTAGGATATCATTTTTGTGCATTTTCAATCTCGCAACGACCCATGAGGTTTCCGCATTCGACGCGTTCGACGCGTTCGTTACGTTCGACACGTTCGTTACGTTCGACTCGGTACGTGACCCGCGACGGGGTCTCGGATCGTACTCGTCGTAGTCGCTATAATCGCCACCATGATACTGCATCTGCTGGGGGTGTTGGGGGTACTGCATTTGCTGGGGCATCGGCTGCATCGGCTGCATCGGCTGCATCGGCTGGTGAGGCTGCTGAGGCTGCTGAGGTTGCTGAGGTTGCTGAGGCTGCTGGGGCATCGACTGCTGGTCACGGATGAGATCCTCGTAAGAGAGCGAGTCGGTCGTTGGATTCCCCCCTTCCTCGCGGGTCGAAACTGGATGAAGCGACGGGAGTTTATCGAGCGGCGTTGAAAATTCGTCCATCGGATTGGTATACTGTGATAAAGGTTTAAAAAAACGACGAAAAAACACACTACTGGAACTCTTCTAGATTCTGGATCACCCGTTCGTTGACGTAGTTATCATCCCACAGGTTGTTTGCGATGAGGCGGAAGCCTTTCGTTCTCAACAAATTGCGGATATTTCGGCGCTTTGGTTCTTCGTAATTATGTTCGACGGTCAAGAGCGTGACGTCGTACTCATCGAATGGGAATGCGCGTAAAATCTCGAGCTCGGCGCCTTCGACATCGAGCGAAACGTAATCAATCTCGCGCGGCGCGTTCGCGGCAGTGAGTACGTCGGTCGGTGTGATCGATGATATGGTAACACGGTCGGCATCCTTGACGGCGGCTGCGTGGGCCGAGATATGTTCGGCGATCCCACCGAGCTCGTCTGCCTTGACAAACTCGATCTGGCGGCCGTCGCACGTCACAGCAGATTCGATGAACATTGTATTGGGTCGCGTCGTCCAGTCGCCATGTGGGAACGGGTCGACCGAGACACCCCGCCACCCATGTTCCTCGAGGAGTTTGGTATTCGACAGCTTCTCGGGATGATACGCGCCAAACTCGACGAACCAGCCGTTCTGTTTTCGCAACAACTCCAGGGCCCAAATGTCCTGATTCAGTTGCGCGTACGATTTCATATTGCTCGTGTACATCGCGGACAATCCGAATATCTTTTTTAAAATGTTGATTGTCTACCAATTCAACGAGGCATTTCTCACCTCTCACCGCCAAATCCATCCGGATTTGGCGACGTTTGCATTACCACCGATTCGAAGCGTTCGCACGACCTGGGGGTCGAGCGGGTCGCGTGCTTCCACCACGCCCACCACCACGCGACGACGATGGTGAACGCGTGGATGGAGATCCAACGCGTAATGCTGTAAAATGTTGGTTGAGCGAGTATACACGCGGCGTCTTGTTAATACGTGACGGTTTGGGGGTCGTTGTTTTCCTGAATGCAGTGACGACCTCCGGATAAAATGGACTCGTGTACATCGCTTTTGGATAACAGAACGAAACAACTGCAATTTTCCCGTTTTTCTCCATTCGACGTCGTGGGCACTTTCGGATGTCCTTATCCTTGGGTGCTATAAAACCACAATTTGTTGCATTCGTCACACCCCCCTTTCGATTTGGATATTTGTCGCGTACCGGGAGATAGTTCCCGGTTCGAGCAATATCAAATATCTCTGGTATTGCAAGAGACCCGTCTTTGCGATTGAGTGCGTGTTTCGTGATGAAAAGCCCCCTTGGCTTTCTACCCTGTAATATGGAATCACTTGCACACACTCGTCTGTTAGTATACATCCCGGTTCTATTAAATTCCAAAAAGTACTTTTCCCGTGCATTCGTATTTGATAGATACCTTTGCTTTCGCTGATCATCGAGAAATTTAGTGTCTTGTTGCCGCTGTCTTTGCATTCACACTAAAATTATATTATTATATGCGCACATAATAATGAACAAACTCCCGAACGAACTTCAGGCGCCACCGACCGGTGTATACAAAAACGGGACCGGGCGGTACCAACAGTTCTGGAAACGATCAAACCTGTACAAATGCGCCGACACGATTTTCGGTGTCCGTGGGTCATATGAACGTATTACCAGGTACATGGAAGTCCACAAAACCATGCCGAGAATGGATAATGGCGCAGATATCCTTCACGTGATGAAGAAATGGTACGCGAACGGGACACTCCTCCGAGATTTCCGCGACTATCACACAATGAAGGGTGACTTCAAGAAAGTCACAGACACTGATGACGAAACCAGTCGTCGCAAAAAGGAGGATATTCTGTTCCCGAAAGCGTTGCGTCGCGACTTTAAGAACAGAGTCGTTCGGTTGCTGAAACAGTGGTCCGACCGAGATAAGCGGTATGGCGACACGTATCACCTGGTCATGCGAAAGAAAAAGCCGTATACCACCGAGGAGGAGAAAATGCACAGCGATCGAGTCCTCGACGCTGCCATTATCCAAGCCCTGTCGTCAGAACTTTTCATTGATTTGACAAAGGACCGGTTCACGGATAAAAATGGCCAGGTCAGGACTATCGACCAGAAAGTCGCCGATCTCGTCAGACTTTGCCCAGCAAAGAAATGATCTCCGGTGGACCGGCATGACGTTTGCTTTTTAAAAATTATTCAATTTCAGGTCGTCCAGGACACTCCATAATATCGTGAATCAACATCTCGATCGTCTCGATCGATGTCGTCGGCATGCACACAATGTGCGCCGTCGACCCAGAGACGGCGAGTTGGTACTTGATGACGACGTCGTCGGGCGGGCGATCGATTACCAGCGTCGTCGACCCATGGAGAAGGTGGCAACGAAGGTGTGCTGCGACGAATGCGTCGACTGCGGCGACGGCCGTCGAGATCGCGTCGGTCGCGCGTGCTTCGAGACCATGCGGGCCCAGTTGCGATAAGATCGCCCAGAGCTCGATCACCACTTGGCCGTTGCGGGAGCACGGGATGGTGACGTCGCGCGCGTGAATGTACTCGATCGTTTCCGCGAAGGCCGCGATATTTCGTTCACGGCATACGTAAATCCCACACGGCGCAGTCGTCCCCAGAAATTTGTGCCCGCTCGTACTGATCGAGTCGACGCGGTCATTGAACGAGACGAAGTGCGCATACCCTTCAACAAACGGGAGAAATGAACCGGTAAACGCCGCGTCGATGTGCATGTACGACGCAACGCCATCATCGAGTACATCGTCGAGTATCCTCGCGAGTTCGTCAATATCGTCGATTGATCCCGTCATTGTCGTACCGACCGTCGCGATCACGAATGCGGGACGGGTCGGGTCGAGTTTCTTCCGAAAGTCGTCGTACTCGAGACGTCCGAGCTCGTCCGCATTGATCTCGACCAAATCGAGGCCGAGAATCCTCGCCGACTTCTTCGATGAATAATGCGCATCTCGACTCACGTATACGCACCCACGCCCATGTAACTCGCGGGCATTGTACATTGCTTGCGTTATCGCCTCGGATGATGAACTGGCTACGAAGCCCCATGCATCGTCGTACGGTAATCCCCAGAGCTTGGCAAAATACTGGAGTACACCGAGCTCGAACGGGTGTGAATTCAACGAGAAAATAGCGCGCTTCGACGGATCGCCAACGTTATTGAGTAACGTGCCGCTGGCGGCGTCGATGATATCCAGGTCGACACCCGAGTCGATGTTGGCCGGGATGAGGGGGTATCCGAGTTGCGACTCGGCGCGTTCCTCGACATCGTCGATGTACTGCTGAACCACCCGACGGACAGTATGCCGCGTCGTCGATGGGCGCTGATATCGCGAGGATGTGAGTACCGGGATGCACCGGGTTTGGTTGGCCGCGTTGGCCGCGTTGACCGCGTTGGCCGCGTTGGTCGCGTCGAACATGACGTTTTGTTTCTAACTTTTTATTGCTTTTAGATACCGTCAACATGTTCATTGAGTCAACTTTTTTATTGCTTATAGATACCGTCAACATGTTCATTAAGTTCCAGTCCACCATCCTCGCCATTGCGCTGTTCATCATCATCAGCTCCAAACCAGTCTACGCACTGACGAATTCGCTGCTCCCCAACGTTGAAACCCAGCGGTACGGTGCACCGACGCGGGTTGGGTTGGTCATCCACGCTATTGTGTTCGCGCTGACGTTCACGTGGTTGAAAAAGCTGCTGAAGCGGTAAGATCGGCAGACCAAAATGATTATCTCGATCGACGGTAATATCGGTGCGGGAAAATCCGATTTGCTCGAATATCTGAAACGTATCGTCCCTGACGACGCGTCGGTCGACTTTTTTCCCGAACCCGTTGACGAATGGCACGAGCTCTTCGTCAAATATATCAAAAATAAGAAACAATACGCGCTCCCGTTCACGCTCGAAGTCCTCCGTCAATTCGGACGAATCCCCAGATCGCGCGCAACGCACCAAATCGTCGAGCGCAGTCCGCTCGCAACGTCACACGTGTTCAACACGATTCTGAAAAACGATGACGTGCTCGTACCGAGTGACGACACACTTATCGATTCATACATCACCGAGTACGGTTGGGTACCCGACGTCATACTCTTCCTCGATGTCGACAGTTCGACGTGTACGGACCGAGTCGAATCTCGCGCGCGCGAAGGTGAAGAAGCGATCGGGTACGAACACCTTCGTGCGGTCGAGTTCTATTATGACAAACTGCTCGCTAGCGACCACGTTAAGAACATTCGCATCGTACGATGCAAACAAGCCGCGTCCGAGACGAAGGACGCGTTTCATGCCAGGATCGGCATTCTCGTGAACGATACCCTCGCGCGCTCACCGCCGGATCATGATGTACAACAGCACCGCCGTCATCAAAACATGTAACACTACGAGCATTGCAATTGATTCCATCACCCGTACCTGGAACGCAAACTTGGTCGATAAGTGCGAAATGACCGGAGCGACGATACAATCGACTACCCGGGTTGTTACAATGTCGTCTTCGCACAGTTTTCCCGTTCGCTCGACGAGTTTGGTCAGCGCCTGGTCGATAAGTTCGTCCATTTTGAATCGGTACAAGAATAAAATTCTTTTTTGAAAAACAGACTCTTTCGAGCATTCGAATGACCGAATGACCGCACCGACTAGATTGGACGAGCTCTTATTCAACCGCGTCGATGGTGGCGACTTTGTCGAGTCCGTGGGCCGATGGATCGACGAGGCGTCGAACGATATTCTCTGCATCGAAGCAACGCAAATCGGATGCGGTGTCACGACCATGATCGAGTTATTCGAGCAAACCAAGTCCGATGTGGCGTTTGTCAAAACGCCGGTCGATACGATGAGTACACACAACGTCATCGGACAAAAAAACGTCATCGTCATCGACGATCTCGATTCGTTCACAACACACGACGTCCAGCGCGTCGCGACGTGCAACGAGCAGTGTAAAGTGCCTATCATCCTCGCGGGTTGGCATCGACGATGTACCCATTCGAAGATCCAGGCGTTACTGAAGCTGAAGCATGGCAAACGCGTGAAAACCATCCGGGCACCTAGACTGACGTCCGAGATCACCGTCCCGTATTTGGCGTCACTCGGTCACCCCGACCCGGGTCGTGCATGGAAGACGACGCACGGTGATCTGCGCGCATGCATCCTCTCGATCACGACGGGTGACGTGAACGAGACGTTCCCAGACGGAGTCGACGGATTGACCGAGTTGCTCTCGGCACCGAGCGAGACGAACCCGCTCATGTACGACCAACGTGTCCGGATGGTCTCGTGTGATCCGACGTTGTTTGTGAACGGCGTCTTTGAAAATTATCCAATATGCGTCGACCAAACCGATATCGACGCGTGCTCTCGTATTCTCGATTCACTCGCGCACTGTGATTTTCTGGAAGCTGCAATGTACCGGAATCCATCGGTCGATTTACATGGCCACGTCGCTGCCATCGTCGGCGCCGTCCCGTCTACAACGAACGCACTGGGTCCATCCAAGCCGATTGAAACGCACGGGACCGTATGGGCAAGGTATAATCATTACGCGACGAAGCGAAAGGTTGTCCAATCGATCGCGCGCGCTGGTGTCCGATTCGACGATATCGCATTCGTTTCCGATATGACCATGTCGATGAGCGAACGAGGGATGACCGTACGCGAGGTGTCATCGCTCTCGGGGATCGACCCGGGGGTCGTGTGGTCATGTACAACGCTGAACCAACGTGCCGCCAAGCGGCGCAAGTATACGAGGTCGAAACATCGATCGGTTTTTACTCTATAAATTCACAAGTGGCGTCCAGTCATCGCGAATGCCGCAACGCGATTTTAACGATCGAGTCGAGCGATACCGAGTCATGATACGATCGGTACGTCGTTCGCATGACGTGATCGAGTCGCTTTGCATCGAGTGCGTAGTCCGTTGCAAGACGTGGAACCATCCTAGACAATGTATCGAGTCCGGAGTCGTATCGTTTCGATTCAGCCTCTCTCAATTTTTTGACGTATCTGGAGAACTTCCGCGAATCCGCGCGCGTCACACCCAATACCTCACGCTCCAGTCGGTCGAGTCGGGCGTGTTTGGCAGCGACGTGAACGCACGCAACGAGCGCCGCGTGGTTCGACGAGCGGAAGGCGTGTGACGTCGCCAGCACCGCGGCGTGTTCAGCGACCCGGTCGGGTAACCGGAGTGCAAACGCGATCAGATCGATACGTCGCTTCATCGTCTTTGAAATCTCTACGGGGTCGGTACGGACGCTAGTCGACTGTGTCCAAGGAACGGCATCGTCCGGTAGGACGAGGCCACAGTCGATGCACACGACACACCCGCGATCATCGATCAAATTCGAATGGTCGCAATGCATTACAATATATTGGGTATGGGTATAGGTGTAGGGTGTCGCAATGTTGAGCCAATTCTTTGCCAACCTGATCTTTGCGCTTCACATTTTCTTCGTGCTTTTTTACACACTCGTGCCGTTCACGGACATTAAACGCCATCCAGAGCTTCATATCTTGCATTTGTTTACCGGACCGCTCTTGTTCATCCATTGGCTAGCGAACTCAAATGAGTGCGCGTTGACACATATGGAGAGTATACTCCGCGGTGGAGTCGAACCGGAAAACTCGTTTTTCTACAACCTTGTCGATCCGATCTATCGACCGACGTCCGACGACGCGGTAAAGCAGTTCATCTGGGTCGTATCGATCGCGTTGTGGCTGGTGACGCTTGTTAAATTCATCAAGAATCCGTGCGTACTTACCGACTTCATCAAGACGGTGAAGAACGGTGGGGTTCACCCGGTCGCGGTCGATCGCGTCGTCATCGTGCACGAGCAGGTCTAAGCCAGCTTACATGACACTCGAGAAATTTTAAATCCTACCTGAATCTATAGCTGTAGCTCTAGCTATAGATTTTCCCGAGATATAAATCATGGGCGGCGCGTGTTCCGTCCCAGTCAAGCAAGTGTATGGTGTTCATGTCGGTACGACAGACGTCATGGAAAAGCAGACGAATCACGTCTTCGTCAAGGGGAGCTCTGAACCGGTCGAGAAGGAGGAGATGGTCCAGCGGCTCACGCTCACGTTCCGGGGGGAAGACGGGCGAACGTACACGATGACGAGATACTTGGCTCAAGGCGAATCGGATACGTTGACACCCCGTCTACATGGCCGCTTGAAACTGTACCCATACCTCGAACCACATACCGACGCGGACAATCGCATGGAAATCGACGACTTTATATCGGCGTTCACACCTGGACACCCCCAGGGCATCTGGCAGGACTCGGACGGCCGACTCATGAACAATAAAGGCAGACCGGTGTGTGACGACGCAAAGAAACCAAACTTTTTCGCTGACAACTTGCATATCATCAACGTCCTCGCCTGGGTACTGTCAGTCGGCGCGGTCATCACCATCGGCGTGACCACGGGCCCGATGGCCGCGAGCTCGGCGAGCTCGGCATGTATCGTGACCGTGCTGCTCATCTACCTCGCGCTCTTAGTAACCTTCTTAAGATCGTTTTAGAGCATTTCAAACGGGCAACGTATCGACCGAGTCGATCGGGTACTCACTTGGTGTGTACCGCATCGCCGGTGATGGTCCAAACGTTTCTACCGTGTTGATGAATGGGATGTTGAACGAGAGCTTGATCTTGCCGAACTTGATCAGTAAGACAATCAGCACGATCGATGCGAGCGACGAGGATATCAACGATATCATGGTATTACTCTTTGGCAAGATAATCCGAGTTTACTCAATCTCGAGTTCGTCGAACGTGACCGACCGGACGATCGGTTCGGAGCCAAGGTCACCATCCCACTCGACGATCGCGGCGAACCGGATCGACAGTTTCTTTGTATGCGCAACTGCACCGACGCTGACCAAGTTCCCGAGCGCTCCAGCCGAGACAATGTCATGGTAGATGATATTACCGAGCACGAATTCATGTTCGCTACCCGCACTCGCACGCCGACACATCGATTCGATAATGAAGCGCGCATCGTGCTCGGTCGTCTCGCCCAAAAAACTCATTTTCACGTCGTCGACATCGGGGACGATGGGTCGAACGAGATTCCGGAGTTGGTTATGCGGCGCGGTATCGAGCCCGATGATATTGGTCTCGACGGGTTGGGGACGCACTGGTGGCTCGACGCGTTTCCTTGATTTGATCAGGAACGCGATGACGGTGATCAGTACGGTCAGTGCGACGAGTGGAATGAAAAGGTGCATGTTGCTTGTATAGCATAACACAAGTTTATTTTACATCATGGATTTGTTCGTAATAGATTCATTTGCTCGGGACGTCGACGACCGCGCGGTCATCGTGAGTATCGGAAAAAACCGCGATGGACGAACGGTATGCGTCCGCGTCCCGTTTCAACCATCGTTCTCGGTGCTTGTGCCACAGTCAAATCCTTCGCTCGCTGACAAGAATAAGATGAAACGCCGCGTCCACGATGCATTCGATCCGTACAATAAGGGTAACGTCCGCCTCGAACTCGTCGAAGCTCGCCAATTCGTCGGGTACAGACGTACAACTGATTGGTTTGTGAAAGCGTCATTCTCAACGATCGCCGCGTTCAAGCGAGCCAAGTACGCGGCACGTGATGCAAAATTGATCACGTTCGAAGCGGGCGTTGACCCGGTTCTCAAATATTTCCACGCGACCGGGTCGAATCCGGTCGGGTGGACTCGATTCGAATCGACGACACCCGTCGTCGGTGATTCACGCATCACCAAGGCGCACGTCACCGAGTTCACTGTACCGGGCCCGGGGTGCGTTTCGGATTCGAGTTGCAGCGATGTTCCCAAGCTCAAGATCGCGTCGTTCGATCTTGAGTGTTACTCATCGACCGGCAAGTTCCCGGACGGATCGATTCCGCGTGATCAGATCATTTCGATCGGGACGACGTATGCGTCACTCGACGGGAGTATCACGCGCCAGACGGTCCATCAGCTCGAGCATTGTGACGAGATCGACGGCGTCGACGTCCATGTCTACGATGATGAAGTCGACGAAATCAATTCGTGGCTTCGCGAGCTCGAAAACGAGGACGTCGACGTGATAATGGGCTACAACATCTTCGGCTTTGATCTCAAGTTCATTTGCGACCGGGCGGATGTGTTGATCTCGATGTCCACTGGCGATACGCGCCTCGAGCTCGGTCGATTCGGCCGGCTCGTCGACGGCGGTGGCGAACGAGTCGACAAGCAATTGTCGAGTGCGGCGTACGGCGACAATAAATACGTATACGTCACGGCACCCGGCGTCGTCCAACTCGATTTGCTCGCGATCTACCGGAAAGAGCTGAAACTCGATTCGTACACGCTCAATGCGGTATCGTCGAAATATCTCGATCACACCAAGCTGGATGTGTCGGCAAAAGAGATGTTCGAGTGGTACGCGACGAAGGATCGTGCGGGACTGACTCGCATGGCCGAGTACTGCGTTCGCGATACCGAACTCCCGGTTCGTCTGAACCAGAAGTTGTCAACGTTGGTCAATCAAATCGAAATGGCTCGCGTCGTTTGCGTCCCATTATCGTTCCTCAACTTCCGAGGGCAACAGATTCGGTGTTTTTCACTGATCGCTCGGTACGCCAACCAGCGGGGATTCATCGTGAACGATTGCGATAAAGTCGTCGATAAAACGGGCTACGTGGGCGCGACCGTCCTCACACCGGAGGTCGGAGCATACGTCAACGACTGCGTCACCTGCCTCGATTTCGCGTCGTTGTACCCGTCAATCATGCGCGCACATTCGATGTGCCCATCGACCATCGTCTTCGATGGCACGGTCGTCGACGATGGCACTGAGTTGTATACGATCGAGACGACACCGGGTCGGTTCGTTTCGTTTGCGCAAACGGGCGGGGTCGTTCCGAAACTGCTCGAGGATTTGGCGACATGGAGAAAACGCGCCAAAACCGATATGGCATCGGCGAAACAGCGCGGCGATACATTCGGCGCGGCGATGCAAAATGCCAAGCAGTTGGCATTCAAGGTCGCGATGAATTCGATCTACGGCTTCTTTGGCGCGGGAACGAGTCCAATCCCGCTCCTCGATCTCGCGAGCGCGGTGACGAGTACTGGACGTGATATGATTTTGCGAACGAAGCGGGCATGCGAAGAACGCGGGCATCGCGTCGTGTACGGCGACAGTGTGGCGCCCTATACCCCGATCCATATCAGATGGGGTGGGGTCGAATACGAACTCACGACATTTGAGCTACTCGCTGGACGTCTCGAATGGACAACACGCGATGACGGGAAGGAATATGCTGTACCGGCAGGTCTGGAGACATGGAGTGATGCTGGGTGGACGACCGTCCGCGCGGTCATTCGTCACGCGCATACTCAGCCCCTCGTTCGAGTTTGTACGCATACAGGAATCGTCGATGTGACGCGAGATCATTCGCTACTCCGCCCTGATGGGAGTATGGTGAAGCCGTCTGAGGTCACTGTCGGCGATAAACTCCTACACGCTCCGCTACCTTCTACCCAGCAGGGAGAGATGCCATATGCACTTACGGACAACAGGCTGTACTCATTTAGCAAGGCTTTGGGTTTCTTTATGGGAGATGGGTCGTGTGGTCGGTACCGTTGCCCGTCTGGTATGAAATGTACATGGGCCATGAACAACTCGGATCGAGATATGTTGACCGAATATTCGGCAATCATGTCTTCATTGTATCCAGATATACAATGGCGCATACTCGATACAATGCATTCGAGTCATGTCTACAAACTGGTGCCGAAATGCAGTCAATACGGGCGAATTTCTGAGTTGGTAGACGAGTGGCGCCAACTGTGCTATCGTGGGAACTCGAAAATCGTACCGGGGTTCATTTACAACGCGCCAGTACAGGTGATGAAATCATTCATTTATGGTTTCGATGATGCCGACGGCGATAAGAGTTCGACGTTCAGAATGGATCAGAAAACGCAACTCTCGGCAGCCGCTCTCTATAGACTCTATCTCTCGGCGGGGTATTCGGTTTCCATCACAACTCGACCCGATAAGCCGGATGTTTTCAGACTCAATGCGTCGAGACAAAAACTAAGGCGTGAACCGACCGGGGTCAAGAAGATGATGCCTGTGCAGTCTGCAGGTATGGTTTACGACCTTACAACAGACAACCACCACTTTTCAAGTGGCGTGGGAGAACTGGTCGTGCACAACACGGATTCGGTTTTTGTGGTCCAGAATCTCGGCGAAGCGAATCGGGTCGACGTTGCCAAACACATCGAAGCTGGGGGACAGCTCGCCGCCGAGCTTACCAGTACGTTGTACGCAGCGCCGAACGAGCTCGAGTATGAGAAAGTGAATTCGCCAATGCTACTGTTCGCGAAGAAACGGTACGCCGCCAAGATGTTCGAGTTCGATCCAACCACGCCAACGAAGATTGATATCAAGGGATTGCAGATCGTTCGTCGCGACTCGCCACCGTTTGTTCGGCGGGCGATGCAGCTTGTGCTGGATGCCATCATGGACGATCGTTGCTTCGATAAAGCGCTGAGCATGGCGCGTTCGTTTATCGGTGACCTGCTCGACGGGAAGATCCCGTTCGACGAGTTCATCGTGTCCAAGGCGTTGCGATCCGGCTATGCGAACCCGCAAAGTATGCCGCATTGGCAAGTCGCGCAAAAACGCAAGCAACGTGGCCGCGACCCACCGGGCAGCGGGGAACGCGTTCCATTCGTCATTGTCCGTTCACTCGAACATGCAAACGGGCTGATCGCCATGCGCGCCGAGGACCCCGTCTACGTGAAGGAGCATGACCTTGAGCTGGATTACCTCTACTACATCAACAACTGCTTGATCAAACCGGTGGTTGCAATTCTCGAGCTCGAGTACGGCTCGAAGACGCAGCAACTACTGCTCGAGGGCAACACCGAGCGGATCATGAAATTGCAATCCGAGTCGACATCTGAAAAACGCGAGGCGAAGCGACTCAAGTTTTTGAAGGATACGAAACAACACGAGATTACGACGTTTTTTAAACGAGTTTAAAATTGACTAGGCGACAATCTTCTTCGGGCGCCCGCGCTTAGCCTTGGGCTTCTCGATCTTCTCCTCCGGCTTCTCGACCTTGGCAACCGGCTTGGCCTTCTCGACCGGCTTGGCCTTCTCGACCGACTTGGCCTTCTCGATCGGCTTCTCGACCGGCTTGGCCTTCTCGACCGGCTTGGCCTTCTCGACCGGCTGGGCCTTCTC
>Ga0222719_10001900_pt1 | contig 19644 bp, 22 predicted proteins | sample C33_34DmetaG_FD_165039 | JGI IMG/M metagenome (GOLD analysis project Ga0222719, IMG submission 165039) | Estuarine water microbial communities from San Francisco Bay, California, United States - C33_34D | ecosystem: Environmental > Aquatic > Marine > Unclassified | place: USA: California... | reverse complement strand
CAGTAAAGTCAATTTTGCCATATGTAGTTCCGTCTGGATATGTTATTTTCATTCTAAAACTCATACTAAAATCCTATTTGTTTAAGATGATTCCAGGCTCGTCCTTCTCTTATTTCTCTGCGAGTCCACTGTGTATATGCTAAATTATGTAACCAAGGTTCTCTATTAATAAACTGTGCATGTCTTGGGTTTGCAAGTTGGTCAGGTGTTAAACATACTGGACTTGCCATACTACGAATATCATAACAGAAACTAGGAATACCCTGTAGTACTGCCTGTGTAAGTACATTACTATTGTATGATACCACAAACCGTGCACCACTCAAATCTTCTTGTAATCCTTTTCCGCCTTCGAAGAATGTTCTATCTTCCCAGGTTTTGCTTAGTGTTACGCCTTCTATGTAGCCCAGTATATTTTTATAACTAGTGTACTTTGTTCTTAAGTGTGGTCTTATTACAATAGGCAAATTTGGATGTAAGTTTCTAATCTGATTAATGACTAAAATTAACCAATGTCTGTATTTGCCGTGTGTTTCATGCATAGGAATTAGTGTACTATCATTTACTTTTTGTAAACATATTAATGCATAACCACCTTTACCAGTTCTCCAATCACGTACTTGTATATCCTGTGCTTTTTTTATAGTATTCCATCTATCACCTGGGCAGTCTATATTATTAAAGTAACCCTGTCTTAAAAAGTGAAACCAACCAAGTGTGTAATACCAATCGTCTGGATTGCCTTTATAACTGTTTTGCCTAAATGCACTAAGCTCACAAACTAGATAAGGACGACCTGTGCTTTTAATATATTCATATGTTAGGTCTTTAGTAGTACCATCTTCATTAACATTACTGGGTTTATCAACATTTATTTGAAAATAATATTGAGATTTGTACTTGCCTCTGTCTTCAAAGTCTATAATTTTCCAATCTTCTTTACCAAACTCAATTGGAAAATCATCTGATAACTGATGCTTAAACGCTATCATCTCACAACGTTCTTTAGCAAATATATCTTCTGGATCAGGTAACTGTGCGTCTTTATGATGATCGCCCCATTTCTTTGCTTCACGTATTTGTTTACTTGATAAATGATTTACAGACATTAGTTTTGTTCCTGTAGCATACGCCATGCAGTGCCATCTTCTATATCTCTGCGTTTCCATTGATTGTATGCTAACCAATAAAGTAACGGTACTCTATTAATTGGTTCTATGTTGAACTCCCCAGGGTGTAACTGATTATTGTAAACATCCAAATTAAAACTAACGCTAGTGCAACAACTGTTCTCGCTTGTAATAACAGGAATGCCTTTCATTGTAGCTTCTAATGCAACCATACTATTATAAGCAACTACACACTGAGCATCCATTAGTGCTTGTTCCAAAGGTTGATCCTGTTGAGGATAAGTTTTAAGTTCTAGTAAATTACCACGTCCATCTACAACTGGTTCTTTTGGTTTACGTCTTACTTGTATACGATAATGTTCACTTTCAGGTAGAAGGGTTTTAAGTTTGTTAACTACACTGTCTAACCATTCGTCAGGACCTTGATTAAAAAACCATGCTACTGCTCCTGTTGGAGGAAGAACAAGAATGTTACGTCCTCTATCTTTGTTTTGTTTCCATGGCAAACATTGATAGCTATGATGTTTATGAAATCCATTCCAACGGTCTTTATCAACTGTTTGTAAATTAGTGCAAGTGTGTCCGTTTTTAGTAACACGCAACCAACATTTGCCGCCGTAGCCAGGACAAAAATACGCATGATCTATATAATAATAATCTAAATTTTTACCTTTAACATCTTTTAACATTTCACCTGTACCACGAAGTATACCAAGTGTTGCTACCGCATCACCCTGTCTCATATCTCCAGGTAATCCATATTCTAAATAATGAGTTATTGGCATATGCTTAACTTGCCATTTACCGTTAGTTTCATTGTTGTGTCTTATAGCACCTCTTGCAAAGGCTAAGGTAATGTTTGATGTTTTAGGACGATTAGTATCGTATACAAATAATTTAGGCATTGAGTATCTCTTGTGCTAATCCTGATTCTATTTCATTGTGTGTAAATTGACTATATGCTAGATTATAAAACCATTGCATAATATCCACACGTTTAGGATTTTCGATTTCTTCTATATTAATACTACTTATATCCTTTGCAAAACTGGCAGTATGACAAATGGTTGGTATACCTAACAATTGTGCTTCTACTGCACACAAACTTATACTTGTTACAACACAATGAGTATCCTTTGCCTGTTCCTCAAAAGGTATTTTTGCAACACTAGGTCCACTAGTCCCATTTCCTCTTGGTTTGTATCTAATTTCTATAGGTCTGTCAGTATGTTTTTTTAATGTAGTAACTGTATTATCTAACCATTCTTGAACTGTTTGTCCTGTAATATATCTGGTCATTGTTTCACTACTAGGACATACAAGAATCTTAGTACCCTTAGTGTATTCTTTAGGGGTTATGTTCCATTGTTTAAATCTATCGCTAGGGTAATCTTTTGTGTATCTATAGTGTATATGATTTTTACTAGCTCTCCAATAAAAATCTTCTGTAATACCTTTATGCCACCTACCATAGTAAGGCATATCCCAAAAAAACCAATCTATTCTGTTATTAGATAGTTCTTTAGTTTTTGATTCGTTGTTGTTTATAAAACCCCAGAAGTGATGTTCATTACCTAACCAACCCTTTGCTAAACTATCCATCACCCAATTACATTTACTGTTAGGTATGTTTGTTTGCCTGTATAACACTAATAAGTTGCACTCTTATGATCTGATTGTCTTACATCTATATTGTCTGCACTATATTCGTCTTTAAGTTCATCTACAATATCATTGACATAACGTCCTTGAAACGGTATTTGAAAAGGTGTATCTTTAGTTTTTGTGTATGCAGTTACTATACTTACGTTATGTGCTTTGCCATCTCTATTGTGCAGTTCATCATATGCACGTTCTAGTTCACTAAGTGGCATACGTGGCTTCTTTTGTTCATAGTGTGTCCAACTATCCATTGCAGTAGGACAATCTATATACTTTCCTGTGTTTTGTGCTAACCACATAAAACGCCATTCGTATCCATTAGCTGCTGCTATGTCTCTGAACAATCCAGGATGGAAACTATAGAAGCAATGATTAAACCACGGAGCAAAAGGCAACACATTTATCATTGTACCGCCTACACGACATAAGTTGTGCATATTTTCAAATACAGTGCGTTGATCAAATATATGTTCACCTGTTCCGTTGTTTGTTACATAATCAAATTGTTGTGTGTAGTTGTACTTGTCTTTTAAAATAAAGTTCAAGTCCATTGCAATACTTCTTAGTTCAGTATTAATATCAATAGCAAGGTAATCACTAAACCCAAGATCCTCAAAGTATTCCCAGACGTATTGCGTTGGACGTCTAAGTTTTTTTCCTGATCTTTTTTCACATTCATTGATCCATCCTTCACTGTATCTAAAACGTTGATTGCCCCATTCAACTACAGTAGCACCAGGGTTGAACGCACCTTGTTGTGTTAGAGTTGCAGTTGCTAGTTGCATAATATTATTGAAAGCCATTGATTAACTCCTCAACTTGGCTGAATGTTTCAGCAAAATTTAAATTACGATATAAATCGTGTTGATCTTTTCTAGTTAAAAATTCTTGGTAATATTCACTACTATCGTTATTATCTACAAAATTACCCCATATACGTACATCTTCATGTCTACTAGTTTTTAAATGATTTGCAATTTGTTCTCTTATAGGATTAGGAAATACAGTTGGTCTCATATGCTTTGGATTATGTACTGCTCCACACCATGGCTTAGGTAATCCATAAGCTGCACACCAATCAAAAAATTCATTAAGGTAGTAAATGTTATATGCACTAACAGTATGACTAACACTAAGTTTAATATTACGTGTTTTGCGTTGTTGATTTTTATACTTTATAATAGATTCTTCTAAAAGTTCATTTCTTGCAGGATATCTTATATACTCATATTTTCTACCAACACCATCAACACTAAGTTGTATATCTACCTCAGAAAAGTTTTGCCAAAGTTCCCACCAATCCTCACTAGGAAAAAGTTGTGCATTTGTTGTGTAATGAAGAGTAATGTTCTTACTTTGTCCACTATCTACATATTTTTGTAAGAGTGTTTTTTGTTTTGAAATTTCACTAAGTAATGGTTCGCCACCTGGAATATCAAAATGTATTACATTAGGCATTGCATTATATATTTCGTTTGCATCAGCACTAATAGTTTCTACTGGTTTTATATCTATGCCATATATATCATTATATTCTTTACGCCATCTACTACTAGATGAAGATTTACACGTAATACATTTTAGATTACAAGTATTACCAAAGGCTATACATGCAACTATGTAACCTCTATCTTCAGTATAAGTATCCCAATCTGTTTTCCATCTTTCATAATCTAGTATCCTTTTACTCTTTATGCTATTGTCTTCTTCAGTTTTACATCTTATACATTCTATAGGCCACTCACCTTTGGTCATCTTATCTTTAATATTTTTGAGAAAGTCACTAGTTGTGTATTCAGCAATACTTTGGTTTAAAATATTTGGTTTATCTTCATGCTTTGATTGTATTTTACAACAAGGCGTAATTGATCCACGTGGACTTATATCTATACTAGTCCATGGCACAAGACAAAGAGGTTTCATTAGTTTACTTTTTGAAAATGATAAAATTCACGTTTGCCACTGGGTCTTGCTTGACCGTGATCTATTTTTTTAAACTTTTCTTTAAATGCTTTTATCATTGCATTTGTATGTTCTACGTTATTAGGACGATTTTCTAACTTTTGTGTTTCATGTACAACTATACCACCGGGTGCAACTAAATCATAATACTTACTTACTATTTGTTCTTCAGTAAGTCCACCGAAGTCACGTAGTTGTATGCTTACCGCAAGGCTTAATAGTATATCATATTGTTCTTTTGTTTCAGCAAACTCATTAAATGTTTTTTTAATCCAATTCACGTTTACAGGTTTATCGTCTGGTAATTCTACAAAAGGTTCAACACCTGTTGCACTTGCTACCATAGGTGCTACTAGTTGTGTAATGTATCCATCATTGCATCCAATATCTACAAGTTTATGTTCTGGCTTACAAACTTCATTTAGTTTCATACGTTTTACTCTATCAATAGCATCTGCAGTGCCAAAACGTTTTTGATACTTTTTCCATTCGTTTACTATCTTTTCGCTAGGTTGTGTAAATGTAGTCATTGATTTATATACCTCTCTAGGGTTACGGTCTTTAAGTACGTGTATTTTTTCTTTATCAGGCAACTTTGCTACTAGTTCTGCTTCATAACAAGCTCTTGGACTTTTTAGTGTATCTATTAATGTTTGTCTAAATGTATCTGGATTATACTGTGCATATAGTTCTTTAAACCTATCACTCATATTAGATTCAGCTTCACTATCAACTGGACAAGCCATCTCAAAATCTATTAAACTTAATTCTCCATCTTGTATACAAAAGTTACTTAAAGGAAATACATTTTGTTTGTTTACTTTTGCTTTTCCATCCATTCCTACATGAAAGTATTTTATTTTATGTTTTTCTAATGTATCAGCAATCCTATTTGCTTGTTCTAAGTATAGCATAAGATTGTGTTCTCGCCAAGTATTAAATAAACTTTCACCTGTGTTTGTCATTTTAATACCTAGTATATCATTATAAGTTTCAATAATTTGTGGGAAATGCAATTCACCTATAAGTCTGTTTAGACAAGTTGTTTCTCTATTCCAACAATCTTGATATGTGCCTCTACTTGGTTTAAGTGCTTTGTTCCTTATGTTAAAAATTTTTACTACAGTTTCATCACCAATGAATACACCACTAGTTTTTCCTATACTGTATTTCATTAGTTTTTTATTTCTTTTACTTTCCACATTTTACCATTGCCATTAAACTCGCCAATAATATTAATACTACGTCTACGTTCTGTTGGTTGTATACGAGGAGTAACACTATGAATACTTCCCATAACATTTAAGAACATACAAAAACTATTTGCTTTGTATGGTACTTCACGTACAGGTTTATGTATATTATCTGCTACCTGTCTACCTAAACTTTTATTTACTTGTTCTATGTTTCCTGTTTGCTCGTGTATAGTAAAGTTTCCACCTGCACTTGTATCGTTTGGTTTACGCATGTACAATAGTCCTGCATATATTTCTACAGGATTATCTACATGTGGTGTACGACTTGTACCAGTTTGGTCAACAGGTTCATGCACAACGAATTGACAATCAGTAACATATGATCCACTATTATCTACATCACGTGTTGTAACATGTCCTCTTAAAAAGTTTCTTAATGTATCACTACTATAATACTTTTCTATACTTGGACCAAATAATTCTATACATTTACTAAAGTATTCTGGTGATGTATGATAAGCAAAGAAGTCTTGCCATATGGCAGGTATAGGTCTTTCATTTGCTTCTTTACATTTATATCTATACGTAATACCGCCGTCATGTGGATTAGTACTTGTTACTAGTTCTTCAGGAAATGTTTCTTCAAGTTCTTTGTAAATATTCTCAGGTAATGCTTCTTCTACACAGACATATGGATAAGGACTTGTGTATACTTCTTTTATATTTTGCAATACACTTAAATTACTCATTTTTTTATTCCTTGGGATTTTTGTTCTTGTGCAGCATCATATTCATGTGGATTTTTCATTTTTTCTGCACGTATTTGTTGCTTTGTAACTTGTCTTAGGTCTTGCCAATGAGGATTACTGTGATGTTGGAACCCACCTACTAAATCACCTGCTAAACTTTTTCCTACTTCTTTTCTAAATCCTTTTAAATGATCCATATATGCACCTAGCGGACTGTTAATAAAAATGTGTCCACCTTTATCAGGGCCTCCTAAATCATTCATTTCTACGCCTATGGATTTAAAATCTTCTACTAGTTCGCCAAATATAAAACTGTCATGATATTCAACATGACTGAATATGTCATCACTTTCGTATATCCATCTCCACTGTTCTATAAACTCTTCAAACTTTGGATGATTACGATTAAACATCATCCAACCACATTCGGGCCATGTACGTCTGCCTAAATATGTTGCCAATTGATTTTTATTAGGAGCAATACTATGTAAGAAATCTAAAGACATAGGTGTATGTGTTCTTACATCACCATCACACCATATAAAAATATCTGTGTTACATGTTTTTGCAAAGTGCCATAATGCAAATACTTTGTTTGCAAAACGGCTTGCGTCCCATAAAAAACTTTTTTTACTTTTGTCTTTATTCCAACCATGTGCATGTGGATTATCTTTGTGTCTGTCCTGCCAAGCCTTTAGATCTGGCAGTGTAGTTCTTTGATCATTAAGTTTTATATTATGATTACCTTGAACATCTGGATTATGATCCTCTGCGTATATTGTAAGAGGAACTTCTTTTGGCCAACAGTTGTTATATCCTGTTATAAATTGCTTGCCATATTTTTTGTATCCTGTTGGATGCCAGGAGGTAAATACTGATAATGTACGCATATAACTATTTATTACTAGCAAAACCAACATGAAAATATCTTACTTTCCTAACAATCTTCCTGGTAATGCTAATGAAGTTTATCCTCAAATACTTAATGCTATAAAAGAAACTGATACATTAGTAGAAAAAGACATGAATGCTGATGTTGCACTTATATGGAGTGTACTATGGTATGGCCGTATGGCTGGCAATAAACGTATATGGGACCACTTTAGATCACAAAATAAACCTGTCATAGTAATAGAAGTAGGTGGGCTTATACGTAATAAGACTTGGAAGTTAGGAATAAATGGGATAAACAGAGATGCAGATTTTGCAGTAGATCAATATATGCCTAATGATAGATTACACAAATTTGGTATTGTACTTCAACCATGGAAGCAAGATGGAGAATATGTACTAATATGTGGACAACATGGACATAGCGAGCAGTGGCGTAACATGCCAGATATGGATACCTATTATAAGAATACAATAACAGAAGTTAGAAAGCATACAGATAAACCTATTGTTGTTAGAAGCCATCCTCGGTTTAGAGAAAGTTTACATTGGTCATGTGATACAGAATGGTATAAAAATCAAGGTGTAACTTGGAATATACCTAAACATTTACAAAAAACATATGACAGTTTTGATTTGGAACACATGTTGAATCACACATATTTTACAGTAAGCCATAGTAGTAATGCTGGTATTAGTAGTGTAATACAAGGAGTTCCTGCAGTAGTCAGTGAACATAGTTTAGCATATGATGTAGGTACTGAAATGGGCAAATGGCTTAGTAAGCCAGACAGAAATAATTGGTTGAATCGTATGAGCTATACTGAATGGTTTGCTGATGAAATTGGATTACAATGGAGAAGATTACGTGATCATATTTGAAAAAGAAATAAGTGATTATTATAATCAACCTTTTGAAGATATGTACAAAGACCTACTATCTATAAAAAAAGATGAATATCATATTAATGATAAAATTGTAATTACCGCATATAAAAAAACTGATAAGAGTCTTTGGAAACATTTTTATAAAATTATACAAACTTTAGACATTCCTACTTCTTTCATATATGTCTATAGTAACGATGATGAGGTACAAACATTTATAAAAGAGTTTTGTAATGATGTAATAAATTTTACTAGATCAGGGAGAATAACTAAGTTTGATAGAGAAGAAACATTTTGTATTTTTCCTTTTACACAAATAGAAGTTAACCCATCAGGGACAATTAGTCCATGTTGTGCAATAGATCAGGATAAATTATATAAATGGCCAAATATAAAAAATACAACATTGGAAAAAGCATTTTATAGTAAGCCATTTAAAAAATTAAGAGATGAGTTTAGACAAGGTAACAAGTCAGATGCTTGTGTAGATTGCTGGAGAGATGAAAAGAAAAACATAACCAGTTTAAGACAGTTTGGTATAATCGACTTTAGTAATGAATATTACACAACTGATATTTTTGAAAATCCAAAAATTAGAAATCTAGATATAAAACTTGGTATAAGTTGTAATTTGAAGTGTAGAATATGTAGTAAAAATAATAGTAGTCTATGGTATGCAGAAGATAAAAAATATAATAATGTACCAAAAATACATGAATTAGATTATTCAATTGACATCCATAATGAATTTTGGTTAGAAAAAATTAAACAATTTAAAGATATTAGATTCCTAACATTCAAAGGTGGAGAGCCTTTGTTAGATACAAAGCATCTAAAAATTTTGCAGACTTTAATAGATGAAGGAAGAACTAACGTAAGAATTCATTATAACACTAATGGTACTATATTTCCTTATAAGCATTTAGAGTTGTTATCTATGTTTAATAATGTTACATTTATTTTAAGTATAGACAATTTAAAGGAAAAATTCGAGTATGAAAGAAACGGCGTAAACTGGGATACTGTTAAATCTAATCTAAAGAAATTTTCTAAGCTAGATAGAAAAAAGTTTACAATTCACTTTAGAACCACAGTAAGTATTTTTAATGTGTTAGACTTAACAACAATATATAGATATGCAAAAAACTTAGGATTTGGAGTTAGCTTTGGCCATGTAATTAACCCAGATTATTTTAATTTAAATAACATTCCAATTAGCAAACGTCAAAGTATTATAAACTATTTAAAGTCAAGTCCGTACAAAGAAGTGCAAAGGATAGCAAATATATTTAATTCTACATACAATGATTTAAATAGCAAATTTTGGGATAGAGTTAAAGAAATAGACAGGCGTAGGAATCAAGACTTCACAAGTACCTATCCAAAAATTGCAGAAATTATGAATATAAATTAATAAATATATATACGTTCACCCGTAAGGGCGGAAGTAAGCAATCGCTGAAGGAACGCACCTTAACTATTAACTAGGGAGGGTGACTAATGACTTACAGACCATTTTCATGGAAAAGGTTTTGCAAGGCACGTGACCGTGCTAGAGTTCATAAATTATTGAACTTTCGCATGTTATCAATGCGTACTGCCTAGCTTTGCTTGATAGGATCCCAGCGACGTATATCGTCCTCGGATAATAACTCGCTGGGGCCTTTCCAAATCTCTACAATATGTGCAGGATTATCAGAATCATTTACACCTCTGTGCCATACACTACTGGGTATGTCTATAGGATTTTGTACTGACAAAGTGTATACTGCAGGATCTACAGGCATCTGTCTGTTGCTTATATACAGTTTAGCTGTTCCTGTAACTAAATTCCAAGTTTCACTTCTATAATCGTGTTTTTGCATAGATAATTTACTGTGTGGATTTATTACTAATTCTTTTACACGAAATCCATCACCGTTATATAAATTTCGATAGTATCCCCAATCACGATTTATTTTAGGTGCTGACCAATCTTTTAGTATCCAACTACTGCTATTTGCTTTGTCGAATCCACCAACACCATATTCAAACTGAATACGTTTATCCTTTTTCCAAACATCATATTCAGGACAGTTGCCTTGTGTTCTGTCACCACCATTTGCAAATATTAATTTTGTAAAGTTAAACTGTGTGACTACATTAAGTATTGCACCATTTGCAGTATCGTCATTGTCATCAAAACTAACACATCTGTCCACACAACTAAGTTCTTGTACTATTTTACTACGTTCTTTATAAGGCATAAAAGGTTTGCCTTTTTTACGTTGTAACCAAGCATCACTGTTTACACCAACAATTAGTTTGCCTCCGTAACTTGCCAATTGTTTTGCTGCTTTGAAGTAAGCAATATGTCCACTATGAAGAGGATCAAAACCTCCTGTTACTAATACTAGAGTTGTCAAGTATGCCACCTATAATCATATATTGTACCGTCTAACCATTTAGTCACTAAGCCTTGATCAGATAAAATTCCATTACCAAGTACTAATTCTTTCATATTTTCGTTAAGTATGTCCATGTCAAACATTTCATACCAAGACGTATTGTAAGGTAAAGGTTCTCGTTCTTTGTAAGTCAAAACTTGTATTAGGTCTGTATATTTTTCTTTTTGTAAATAAAAATCTTTTACGTCAAATCCATTTAGTGCAAGTAGATATAATATTTGACTTACTGTAAATGTGTTATAATTTTGCCCTGGCGTATAATTTTGAAATCTGTTTTGGTATACACTAACAGTTGAAGGCACACACAAATATAACATACTTCCTGTAGACATCGCACGATTAACACGCCCTAGGAATTCTACTGGACTGTATATATGTTGCATAAGGTTATGACACCAAACAACATCAAACGGTACACTCCAAACAATGTTATCTGTGTTGAAGTCGTGATTTTTGTATTTTATATTTTTCCTACTAGGAGTGTTCTTTTCTGCATCTAAATCAAATCCTACACAATTAAAATTTAATTTAGGACCTGGTTCACCATCTTCAGTCCATTCATGCATATTTGCCCAGAATTCTAAATCTAACCCTTTGCCACATCCAAAGTCAGCCATGTGTTTGATACTAAGTTTAAACTCGTCAAATTGATCTAATAGGTTTAATGCAAGTAGACTATGATTATGACTTGCCTGATGGTCCCATTTAGCAACTTCTCTAGTCAATTCTTATATCTTCCATACCTGCAGTACGTAGTCTTACTACATGGCCCATTTGCCATTGTTTGGTATCTAAGCCTTTCATAATACCTAGCCAACGATTTCTAAGCAATGCAACTTCGTTGATAATAGTTTCAAAGTCAATTACTTCATCTTCACCGTCAACATATTTTTCTGCATCACGGCTTGTTAATGCACGAGCATATCCTTCTAAATATTTTTGGAAATGTTTACGTCTTATTTTACGTAACTGTATATTAAGATAGTTTAGTACTGCTTCTATTTCTTGTAATTGATTAAATCTATGTTCTGTAATACCAGGCAATGCAGTAATATTTTTTTCTACAATACCCTTAACATTACATTCACGTTTTGCCTCTTCCAGTTCGCTTTCGTAAAAATTTATAAAGCCTGGAATTTCAGCAATGTTGTTTACAACTCTATTATAGTATTGGCTCATTTGTCAGACACCGATTCTAGCCATTGATTATACATAATACTAGCACAGTCATCTAACAGTGTCAACTCCTTTAACTTTTCTATAACATTTCCTTCAACTATATCAGTCAATTCAATAGTTTCATAAGCAGATGATTTGATCATGCTACTAAAATCTAATATTAGTCTAGCATATTCCTCAATAGTTTTTGCGCCAGTTACATCACTCATTCTCTTCCAAACTATATCTCTATGTAGATTCCTAAACCTTGTTGCTGCCCACATTGCAGTTTTAAATTCACTACATACAATACCTAAATAAGGATGATTATTTTGCATGTGATAATCTGCATCATGACTAGGTAAGCTATTCCAATACCTACTTGCACTTGCAATATATGCATCCTTTTGTGCATTATTTGCAAATTGAAAACTACGTTTAAGTTTTTCTCTTTCTTTAAGAACAACACACTTTCCTGATTGTATGCTAATACCTTTTGTATCAATTAATCCTGTGACAATGTCTCCGCAACAACCGCCCATATATAATATTAGTTTAGTCATTTTATCCTATGAAGTGTGTTGTGTCTATAGTGTGAGATTGATCTTTATATTGAAATATAAATTTTAAATTTCCGTTTAGGGTGTCAGGATTTTCCATTATATCAAATGTCCCGTCAGGTTGTTTGTGTTTTTTTGCAAACTTAATATCGTGCCATATCAAGTTCAATCCATATTTTTTTAAATATAATGCAAAGTTATAGAAATAATCATAATGGTCTATGCTTATGCGATTCCAATTAACAATTTGTGTATCTCTAAAACTATAAAAGAATACACACCCATCATTCATACTTTTTATATAGTGTCTTACATGATCCTCAATACTAGGTTTATTTAGATCAAATCCAGCATTTGGACTATCATAAAGACACGTCCATATATCTGCTCTATTATTAACCACTGCAAAATTATCAAATGTGTTTGGGAAGTGATTTACGATTTCACTGCGGTTTTTTACAATTACTGCCTTGGGGTAAAATGCCTTAACTATAGGAAACTGTTCAATAACTGTTAAGTGGTCTACTGCACCATCTAGATAATAACCAGCACTTCCAAAAAAACAAGTTTTTCCTGGTTTTAAATTTTTTAGAATAAAATTATCATAAGCATCAATGTAAACCGTATCAGTACTTTTCCGGCTTTTAAGCCAAAAGTTGTGTTTTAATCGACCAAGCCTGTACCTTATATAATTGTGTTTATTAATAATAGATTTGTCTATAGTAGACATTTCATAATCTAAAAAATGCTCTATAAACTTCATCTAACTTTCCTTATATAGTAATGTCTATCTGGACAACTCCAAGTAAAATGCTTACCTGTATCTATATAGTCTCTACTCATATCAACTACTACACAATTTTGTAACTCATGTTGCAACCAATACGTAATTGCTTTTTGAAAATCATCAGGCACATTATAATTTAATCTTTGATTATTAATGTTAATATAGTGCCTATTAATACAGAAATAAAGATGATCACAGTTAGTTAACCATTCTTGTATTTGTTTGATAATACCCGTTAACGGATAACGTCCATAGCCTTGATGTGTCACTAAGATTAAATCACTCTTAGTAATATCAGCAACAACTGGAATATTTAAATCTAATAAAACTTCTTCGTCGTGATATACACTCGTAAAACCATTAAGTTTTACAAAATCCTCTATTTGTTGTAGTCTTCTTAATTTATAACGGTTTTCATAGAATCTATCTTGTATGCGTTTGAAATTTTTTGCCCACTTATATGCATCACGTGGCACTACAATTTTAATATTCTTCTTCATCTATTTCGTAGTCCTCTACTCCGTGTATTTCTTCAACACTATTCTTCATGTATTCATCTAACCCGCCTAGTTTAATTAGATCTTCTTCATCTAATATTTCTTGCAAATCATCTACTAAGTGATCAGTAGCATTTTGCATTTCTTTAGCAGGTATATATTGTTTTAATATTTCATATACTAGTTTAATTGGTGCTTCCATTCTCTTCCTCTATTTCTTCATATTCTGATAATGGCGTAGATAATGTATTTTCTTCTATGTATTCTTTCGCCTCTGATATATCGTCTATACTTAGTCCATCTTGTACAGAAACGTCTTGCATGATTGCTTCTAGTTTATCACCAGTCCAACCTTTACGGAACTCTAGCATTTCGATACCGGCAGTAGTTGTATATTTTAAACGATTGCCTTGTTTAGTAAGCAATCCTTTTGCTTCAAATAATTCAAGTAATCCACTATATTTGTTCATACCTGTTTCATAAGGAATTTTAACTTGTACGCCTTCAAACGGCTTTGCATATCTAGTTTTCATTACTTTACATGCCGCCCTAATACCACTTACAGTTGTTGTTTTATTTCCTTCTTCGTCTTCTTTAAGTTTCAATTTTCTCATAGCAATAACAATACTACTTGCATATATAAAACCTTGTCCGCCAGATATCTTATCATCTGGGTCAAACATATCTTGCGAAGCATATGTATGATTAGTACACACCATACCTACGTTGTAACTACCAATCATGTTTACTGTATTACGAACAAGTGCAGTGAGCGCCTTAGGTTTTCTACCCATATCACCTTTCATGTTACCTGCTTCAAATTGATCTACATCTGTTGGTGTTAATAACATACCTAAACTATCAATTACAAACAATACTTTAGGTCTTTCTTCTTCTGGCATTGCTTTGTAATCTTTCATAAATGTGCTGATAGTTTTTGCTACATCATCAATCATACTCATACTAAGTTTTAGTAACTTACTCTCGTCTGTATCTACACCCAGTGCTTGTAGCCATGCTTCATCTAGTGCATTCTCACTATCAATTAGTACAACAAATATTCCTTGCTCTTGTGCATTTTTTACAATGTTACCTGATGCAAAATAACTTTTACCTGCACCCGATTCTCCTGCAAATACTGTAACTTTTCCCATAGGTACACCACGATGGAAGTCACCACTTACTAGATAGTTTAATGCATAACTTCCTGTACTAACCCAGTCTGTTGGATCGTGAAAGCCAATACTTAATCCATCTATACTTTTTGTTATATCTTTTCTAAATTTACTTACGTCAAATGGTTTGCCCATGTTTATCTCCTGTGTGCCTATTCTTTTACTATACTATATATCTGTTATATTGTCAAACTGTTTCATATGTTTCAGGTAGTCTTTGCTAAAATAATGGTTATAGTTATATTCTAATATATCTCTTTGTGTGTAATACAACTCTTGTAAATCATTTATATTGAGGATACTGAATTTTGAAATCGTTTCAAATATTTTTATAAGTCGTTTTATTGGATTTTCAATTTTATCAAAACTATAATCAAATAAATCATTATGCAATTTAAATCCAAGATTTTTTTCATAAAAATTATACCAACCAGGTTGTCCAAACGTTAAAAATATTCCATGTGTCACTATACTATATAACGCCTTTTCGGTTATAAATGGATTATAACTTTCGCTTAGTGTTTCTCCTATTAAGTTCAAAAAACTTTGGGTTATTTTAGATTCAAATGCTTGTAAGTTTTTATGATGTCCTAGATATAAATCTTGTCCCTCTATCAAGTTTTCTGCAAAAACGAACTTTTTGCTGTTAAACGTTTCATCACATCTAAAAAATTTGTTGTACAGCTCTTCCTCTTTGTTATTATTAAGAAGATTGGCTACAATGCCGCCGAGTGAATCATTATCTGTAATCCAATTTTTTGTGCAATATTCTTTTGTAAAGAATCCATAATTGTACAAAAGAGCCACTAAAAGTTGTCTAGAGATGTGTGGTGATAAATTAAAACAACAGAGAAAGTTTTTTATGTTTCCTGTGCCTCTGTATCTATATTCACTGAGAACTTTCAGTAGTTTATCACAACCATCAGCACTAAATCTAAAGTCTAAATTTGGATAGTTAGTTTTTACTTCATCACGAATGATTGTGTCTACAATAACTGTGTGTTGACCTTTTAACTTATCAAAAAATACATTTCTATAATTTTGATCTACACCATAAAAATGATCTACTACATGAATTGTTTTTGAGAGTGAGTTTGGATCACCAAACTCACTCCAAAGTGGTTTTATCTGTTGCATTTACAATATAAATGTATTAGGATTGTCTATTACGAATCATTGCTAAAATGTCTTCAGCTCTTTTACTTTCACCGCCTGTTGCTGGAGCCGCAGGTGCCGCCACAGTTTCTGTTTGTGGAGCAGGAGTAGGTGTTGCACCCATCTCCTCTGGTGTTGCTACTGGAGCAGGAGCCACTGTTTCTGCAACTGGAGTTGCCGGAGCAGGTGTTGGTGTTGTAGTTGCTGGAGCAGTTGACGTACTTGAGGTTGAGGAACCTGCTGGAGCATCTAAACCATATGGACGATAATATTGTCCCCATCTTTCGTTATCATAGGGTTGTCCATCTACACTTGCTTCGAACATTTCTTTAATGCACTGCAATTCTACTTCTGTAGGTTTTTTAGGAAGGAAATCTGATAATGTATTCAGACCATATGTTTCGATTGCCGCTAACTGTGCTTCGGATAGTGCAGTTTCTTTCCTAGCCCATTTACTTGTGCTATAGTCTGCATATTGTCCTTTTGTAGTTTTAGTAATACGGAAATCTAAGCCAGCATTGTAATCTGTTGGCATTTCTTGAATATCTGGATCCATAAGTGCATCTTTAATTAAGTTAAAGATACTTGGTGATATTGCAAATCTTCTTATTGGATTCTCTGGTGAATCTTCTTGCAATGGGTTTTCATTTACAAACCCTTGAAAGATATAACTACGTTTCTTCCAATACTTTCTACCCATGTCCTCAAGACTTGAATCTTTAAACCAACCACGTACTTCTGTAAGTATTGGGCAAGTTTCACCAAACATTTCAACACACGGTACTTGTACTACTATAGGCTTGCTATTCATATCATTCTTTACACCAGTAAATGGTAAACGAATCATAAGCCTTTCAGCCCAGAAACACGTATTGTTAGGATCACCATCAGGCAAGAAACGAACTGCTGTTGTTGCTCCTTCTGGTATATTCCAATGTGGGTAAATTGCGTTGTCGCCGCCGCCGGTACGCTCACTGCGTGATTCTTGAGATTTAAGTTTTGCTCTTATTTCTGCCAAAGATGTTGCCATTATTTTTCTCCTTAAATGTGCCTGTTCATTAGCCTTATATGTGCCTATACACATACTATATTACATAGTATATGCATTTTTATTTATCATGTCAATAATTTTTTTTAAGGTTTAACAATTTCTTTTAATAATAAATCTGTAATAATTTTATGGCCTTTCCTATTAGCATGTACACCATCTGGCTTGAAGTAATTGTAACTATTATCTGGTTCAAATATTATATCTAGCCTATTTTTCCCTAATTCCAAATCAACTGTCAATTCTTCTAAATCTTTTATAGAATTATGTGGTTTTAAAATTTCAAGAAAAGGATCAGACCATCCAGGATTATATGCACATAGTACAGGTTTTTTTATATTACTATTTCCTGTAATAATATAATTAACTGCACTTTGACATAATACATTTAATCCATCGTGGTATTCGTATGGAATATCACTACATCCACCAATTAGGTTAATAGATATATTATAATATTTGCTTATTGCCGTCAATCGCTCAGTAGGTTCACATGACCATTTATCTTTGATGTAACAATACCCGTTACTAATATCCTTTGTAACTTTATCTTGTTTATAATACCACATCTCTCTAAACCATTCGGTGTAGAAAAATACTATACATAATATGTTTTTAGTTATAGTCGGATTACAATTTAAAAAGTTTTTTATCCTATCGATTGCTTGTAGATTGGATCCCCCTGGATAAGATAAATTTAAAGTTTCAAATCCTTTTCCTGTAAGATACTCAGCAGTACCTCTATGTAATATATTGTCTCCTATGGGTGACCAATTTTTATTGGTATTATCAGGGTAGTCTAGCTCACCTTGTCCCCAACTATCACCTGCTATAAGCACTAAATTTTTCATGTTTTGTTTTCGATTTTTTGTTTACAATAGATATCTTTTCAGTAGTATAAAATTCAGGACAAAATTTACATTGATCTATTGGATTTTCAATATTATCTATAAATCTTTTAAAATCTTTATCGTTATGTTCTACAGTAAGAGGTTGATATTTTTTTAACAATTCATAATCTTGAGGGCTTATTTTAACATTTTCTTGATTAACTGCCTCTAATAATGTATAAGGTGTAATACATTTATATAGTTCACCATTAACAAAATTATGACACTTGCTCATTGTACAATTATTATGTGCATTATTCATATTGCTTTTTGCCTCTGTATACATTATGTCATCTTTTATTGTAATAGCAGTATTGTTAAAATACCATGCAGGTGCTAGATGTGCATATTTAATATTGTCTATATAATATTCTATCCTAGATTGAAACCAGTTTAGTGTATTACCCATCTCTTTTAATTCTTGTTGTAACCATTTCCAATTATTTTCGTTAGTAATATCAATTGGTTCAGACGGCCAGTCAGCACCTCGTATAGTATTATATGTACTTGACCATCTTTCAATATCCCAAAATATTTTATAGTTACAATTTGGAAAAAATTTTAATATACTATTATGGAAAACATTATAATATTTTTCGTCATGACATTCATAATCTATCCAAAGTTTACCTTTGTATTTTATAAGCGTATCCAAAAGTCTTTTATCCTGTGGCCTTGTTCCATTAGTGGTAATCTGTGTTGAACCATTAGGCCATAACTCTATTAAGCCATGAATCCAATTATAAATATCAGGATTTAAAAAAGGTTCGCCACCTATAATAGAAAGTCTCTTGATATCTAATCGGTTAGCAAATATTTCATATTTGTGTTTATATTCTTCCCACTTTTGAAATCCTTTAAGTTTTAAATTATTAAATCTGTTACAATTTGTACATGATAAATTACAGACGTTTGTAATATAAAACTCTACTAAATCAAGTGTGTATTTTTGAGTTGTCATTATAAAAAAAGAAAAGAGGCGATGGTGCCTCTTTCTATGTATTTTGGTTTATTTTGAATTTTGTATGTCTTGTAGTTTACGCATTTGTCTTGCCACTATACTTCTCGGTGTTATTTGATAGCCTTGTTCGCCTTCATGTATGCCGTGGTTGCTCCTCACTTTTGACCCTACGCCTGCCATTGCCTTTAGTTTTGCAATGCTTTCCGCCACTTCGTCTACTTCTTCAATTTCTTGTACTTGTTCAACTTGCGTCTCTGGTTGTGCCTCTTCTACTTCTTGTTTGTCCTCTACCTTGATAACTTTTTTGTCGCCATACATCATGCCTAATATTGTCATAGTTTTTGGATCAAAATCATATGGGCCATCTTCGTCTGTTTCTTCAGGATTGCTACTCATAGCAACTAAATCTTCACCGCCTCTTGGATCTTTCATAATATCATACATTTCACCATCTTGGTCTTTAACTTTCATTATGACATCATACATAC
>Ga0222719_10001899_pt1 | contig 19651 bp, 29 predicted proteins | sample C33_34DmetaG_FD_165039 | JGI IMG/M metagenome (GOLD analysis project Ga0222719, IMG submission 165039) | Estuarine water microbial communities from San Francisco Bay, California, United States - C33_34D | ecosystem: Environmental > Aquatic > Marine > Unclassified | place: USA: California... | reverse complement strand
CTGTTAATCCTTCAACAGTATTAATTCTAGGAACTCTTAACATATCAACTGTAGGGTTAGCCTCTAGTATTGCTGGTAGATTATCAATGAGAGTTTTATTAGGTACTTCATCAGCATCTATTTGAAAAATATAATCTCCATTGCAGTAATCAGTTAGTTTATTTTTCCAGTCGGCAAAATGACCATTAAAGTCTAATCCTCTCCAGAACTGTACGTTAGGGTACTTACTTTGTTTTGTTAGCCAAGTAGCTATCTCTTCTTCTCCGTTCTTTTGATCGTACAGTATAATTATTTCATCTTGCTGTCTTTTATTCTTACGAATAAGATTGACAAGTTTTTGAATTTCTACGAATTCATTACAAACTGTTATTGCATAACTAATCTTCATAGTTTATTATATTATATTCTTCTTGCTCATTATAGGATTCAAAAGCTAATCCGTTAAAAGAAGGATCTGCTTTAGCTATTAAATTTACTATACTACGACTGGCCTGTTCTATACTACCGGGCATACCTTTATTAAAATGACCTGGTTCTATACAGAAATATATACCTTTATTAAATACACTATACCCTTTACTGAATAGAAAGTTTAACGTCTTAATAGCAGCATATCCTGCTTTATCTCCATGTTCGGATAATTGCATTAGCCACATAGAAATAATACGACTGATTATGAAAACTACCTTAGTGTTGGATTGTATCTTACGTGACCTATAAAGACTCCTGAGTATAATATCTGGTAGTAGAATATTAGTATTAATATTTTTTATAAATTCAGTATGTTGGTTTTTCCGGATTAGTTCAAATGAAGTATGAACATTTAAGTTGTTTTGATTAAATATTATAATATCATACTCATCAGAAAGAAAGTAATCTAACCTTTTTTTTATAGTTTGGGGAGCATTTTCTATAATGTCCCAATCTATATGAATATAGTTAAGGTTTTTATATTCTTGATGTAGAGTATTGATATCGGAACCAGTAATTACGTCAACATTGTAACCATGTTCTAAATAGTATTTAGTTAACTCTATACCTAGTTTTGATCCTCCTCCAACTATTAATACATTACGTATCATAAAAACCTATAACTTCTAAAGCATCCATAAAACCTTTCTGATCAAAGATTTTTGCAGTCTGCATATCCATTTTATGAGTTTGACCTTTTGGGTATCTACCTGTTGCTATATCTTCTTTTGTAAGAGGAGTAGCTTTAACAGCAGACCATTTCCAGTCCTTAACTGTCTTTCCATCTAAAAATACCATTCCTTTTGCCGGAAGAGTAATAGTAGCAGGTGCCCAAAATCTTCCATTATCATCTTCAAACAGTAAATCTTTATATAATTCTGGTGAAGTATCTTTGATTTCGGCTAAGGGTTGAGAACCTTTTGTCATGAGAGTTGAGGTAGTAAAACCACACCCCATACAAAGCCAAGTTGTAGTTTGCTCATCTATGTGCTGTTCATAACATGCATTACCGCCACATCTTTTACAGTCTACTAATTGATCTTTCATAATTAAATTTTAGGTAAATCTAATGCTGGTAGATTTAGTTCTACCTGCTGTGCAAATTCAGGAAGTTTCTCTTTAAGGATATTATCTACTAACGTAAACATATCCTCTAATTTAAATTCTTTCATAGTCCTAGCTCTTTGTTTTTTAGCAGGAACTATATATTTTTTATAATGTTTAAATACTTCTTTATATGCTCTAGCTACATCTGTATCGTCAGGTTTAAACCATTTAGCATCTTTTAGGATCATATCCTTCTGAGTAGCTGAATTATGTACATCTTCTAGTGTACCGCCGATCAAGATACTTTTATCCTTATCTAGAAAATCAACTTGACCTGACCATCCTGATGCTATGATAGGTTTTCCAGTAACAGTAAATTCTAATAGTGGCCTACCAAATCCTTCTCCTTTTGTATGAGAAACAAATGCTTTTACTTTAGGATGATTATAAAGTTCATTTATATTTTCATCAGACAGATCACCATGTAGAAGGTAGATATTAGGTAACTTACCCTTAACAGTTTTTCTTATAACATCAATCTTATTTAGGACATTCTCTCTATCCAAAATAGAAGTTCCTACTTGAGATGTTTTAAGAATTAAAGCAGGTTGATTAGTCTTATTTTTAAATGTTTCTAAGAAGGATTTGATTGTGTATCCTATGTTCTTTCTATCCTCATTAATATCACCTTTAAGCCAATGACCTACCTGTAAGAAACAAAATGATTCTGGTATGGAGCTTAAATCCAAAGTAGATTTCTTTTCAAAGTACTTCGTGGTATCTACTCCTTCAAAGACTACTTCAATAGGAGTAGTAGCCTTAAGAGCACCTTTTTGACCTGTCCTTTTGTCTGTAAGTTCATATACAGAATTTTCGAATACAGTTTTAGAATGCTTAGAAGATGTAAGAACTAAATCCATTCTATTAACTCCTTCTACCCATTGTGGAGCAACTAAAGTAGTTTCCATACCAGCAGTAACTCCAATATTATATTTACCTACTTTTTGGAATTCATTAGGAACAGTAATTTGCATCCAGTAATCAGGTTTTCTTCCCTGTTCAACATTCGTGACTATTCTCTTTATTAATTCCTCTTCATTATGATCTTCTAGATAACCGAATCTAGTATTACCCCATCTCTGAGATAGTATTTCTACATCGTATCTTTCTGTAGCTATAATTGCTTTTACCAAGTCTCTTGATCTAGCACCGTAACCGGAGTAAGTATCTATAGGACAACTAATTGTAAATAACGGTTTACTCATTTTAATAATTTAATAGTTCTTGTTGTACTTTTAAAGGATTTCTTTCTTCTACTTTATGTATTTCAAACTCAGGTCTAGGAGTAAATTTCTCAAAACCTTTGTCTAATACTTCTATTACCCTATTAGCCATTTTCTGTGCTGTTAAACCTGCCTCATCAGACATAGCCCATTCTCTTCCTGCTAAACCTCTCTTATTTCTTTCTTCTCTACCTAACTCATACGCTTCAAGTAATCTATCAGTAACATCTTCTGGTGAACATCTATCATCAAAAATATAAGGAGTTAAAGGTGAACCTTGTAATGAAAGGTTAGAAGGATAAACTGGTAGAGCCCATTTACCATGATCTTTAATAGTGCCTCTATTATTAGAAGGAAATTCAGGAGTAAAGTCTACCCACTTACCGTCTTTTTCAAATCTACACTGATCTTGCATACCTCCTGTTGAGTTAGGAATAATCATAGTACCTGTCATCATAGATTCTGTTAATGCTAATCCCCATCCTTCATTAGAAGACATTAACACAGTGATATCAGCTACATTATAAAGCATATTCATTTGCTCTGGTGATAGTCTTTCGTTATTGAAATAAACATTTACATAACTTGTATCACATAATGCATCTCTTACAGCTTTTAAGTCTGTGCCGTGTTGAGAAGATATTTCTGTCTTCATAACTAATGCACACTTCTTAGCTTTCTCAGGTCCAATCTTATCACAGAACCATTTGTAAGCTAATATAGTATCCGCAGGATGCTTTCTTGCTATGTTTCTAGAGTTAAAGAATACAACATATTCAATCTCCTTTTCACCAAATAGTTCATTCCTAAACTTAGTAAAATTAACATATGATGGGTGCTCAGTAGTAATAGGATAGAAAGCTTGTTCATCTATTCCATGAGGAACATACTCTATAACTTTATTTTTAGCCTGATCACCTAAAACTAACTCATTAATATTCTTAGTCTGTTTAGAAATAGCCATAAGGACATCTACTGAGTCATAATAGTTTTTATTGTACATAGGTGCTGGGTATTGATCCCAGATATTTAACCAGAAAATAGGAATAGTATTTCTAATTTCTCTTTCAATTTCAAATAGCCAAATCCAGTATCTAGGATCAGTAAAGATAAAAATAGCATCTGGTTTTTCTCTTTTGATTAAATTACGTATAAGCATTGCATCACCGTAACCATTGTTAGCCTGAAGCTTAATTGACGTATCTGTCAACCCAGTCCTTTTGTTTATATCTTCAGATAAATCAAATACTTTTCCTGCTTCAGGATGTGTCATAGCAGCCGCTAACTGAAACCAATTAAAGTGGTGAGCAGTCTTAACGACTATCTCTCTTGACATAGTTGCTACACCTGAGTGCATTCTAATATCGTCTGATAACAAAAGGATTTTCTTTCTTTTTTCTTTTGGTATATACCTAAATAAATTTTCCATCTACTTTCTTAAGTTAACTGAATTGATCTTATGTACTTTTTCTCTAAAGTCCTTATCTGTAAGATAAAGAAAAATTGCCCGATCTGCAAGCTTTTTGAAAGAAAAGCCATCCTGTAATGCTGCCATTTTAAAATTATCGAATAGCGGCTGTGTTATCTTTACGGAAGTGAGTTTTTCGTTTTTAATAGCCATAACTTTAATTTGAGTCTCTTATATATAAATATATATTGTTTATAAAAAAGGCGAACAATGTTCACATTTTCCAAAAGGATTAGTACATTTGTACTCTTTATCGACGTACTCCCCTTCTTCGTTAATAACATCAGCAATAAAATTATTCATTTGAGTTATTACTTGTTTAGTTTTTCTAGGTCCTGCATTAGGTCTAAATTCTTGAACTCTTCTTTGCATGATGGCAAACTCAGCTTCTGCTGGTACTCTTCGTTTAACTATAAAGAATTCAACATTAATTTTATCTTTGTCTACTCCAAACTGCTTTGCAAAGAACTCTTTATACAGAATTACCTGAGCAGTTAGGTTAGGATTCTTTTTTTGCTTATCTCTCCATCCAGATGTAGATGTCTTAATATCTACAATAGTCCAGCTTTCATCATTGGGATGGTAGAATACTAAATCTACTAAACCTTTAAACATTACTCCAGGTTTTATCTCCTGGTATAGTAATGTCTCTACCCCAGCCAACATCATTGACTTAGTACTAAAGTACGCTGCTCTTTTTTTAGATAGAAAGTTAAGTATGTGTTTACCGTCTAGCCAGAACTCTTGTAATTGATCTGCAGTAGAAAAATGCTCTCCTTTCATCATAGCCCTACCTTGCTTGTAGGATTTAACAAGGTTAGCATAGAGTAACTTATCTAAATTTATATTATTAGCATTCTTCACACTATCATGATACATCACAGTTAACCATTCTTGTATGGTTTCATGCATAGCAGTACCGAAGCAAGTATAAATGTTCTGAGTGAAGGGTACTTGGTTTCTTAAGTACTGCATTTCCCATAGCTTAGGACATTTAGCATACGTACTTATTGAACTGTACGATACATGTTTGTTCTTAGACGGTGATTGTTTGATCTTAGATTCCCATACCTTCTTTACAGAACCTTTTAATTTTTTTGGCATTTAATCGTTTTTCCAGAGACCTTTCTTAACTAGCTGAGCAATTATACCATAGTTAGTTATATCTTGAAAAGTATCTATTAGCGTTTCATTTTGTGCTTTACGGCCTGTTATAATCATATTCTTCCATCTGTTAATTTTATCTGAAAGTCTATACCACAATCCGGTCATAGCAAATTCTACTTCATCAGCTGTATCTAAATTAGTACCGGCACTTACATTATGCATACCGTAATCTAAATGCTTCTTAGCAAATAGCTCAAACTGTTCGTCAATAATCGATTGATACCCATCGTATATCGTAGGGTATTCTTTCTTTAAAATTTCTCTTGCTGAAGGTGGATACTTAGCATTCATAATTTCTCTATCACTCATTGTCTCCAAAATGTCTATTAAGGGTGGATAATATATCTTCAGCTTCGGCTAATTGTTTTGCTGCTTCTTCTGCATTTCTGTAAAAGTCATCTGTTGAATGGTCACCTATTCCGGCAGGTGATTCCATAAGTAGGTCGAATGTGAGGAGGGCCTTTTCTTTCTGTGCTTCAAAGGTCTTTTTGAGCATACGTATAACTCTAAACTGTGCCATAACTATACTTTAAATTAAAACTATTATTAAATATAAGAAAAAAATCTCAGACTTACAAATATCTTATTGTATTTGTGTCTTGATCAAAGTCTTTTTTATTCACCCATTGTGTAGAACCATCAGTAAATTTTATTCTTCTCTTTGTGGGTGTTTTTTGTAATACCGTTTCTACCTTTTTATCTTTAAGCTCTAGATCATCTTCATCTACTACTTTCCAATCTTCTGGTTTAACTTCTTCTGGGTCTATAACTGGAAGATCGTTTGGGTCAGGATCTTCTTCCCAAGGTTCATCGTCCCATAGATCAGGTTCAATATCATCTTCATACTCATTATATAGATTTTTTTTGTTAGCCTGATCAAAAGCAAAGTTTGCTGCTACAACTAAAGATATAGCTAAAGGATCAAATACAAATATAATAATAAGTAATAAGATGTTAATAATCTTATCCATTGAAGTACCTGTTAACCCTGAGAGATACTGTAATGGTCCTAATTCTCCAGCTACTTCTGAGTTGTTTTCTAAGTCTAAAATTTGAAGTTGGTACTTCTGAAGTGAATCGGCTGCAGTTTCCCTTTTAACTTGAACCGCTTTACGGTTTTGTTCTTCGACGTTGATTCTTTCTTGAGACAGTCTAAGTTCGGCAGTAGAGACTGTTGTTCTAACGCCCCCAGATACCGTGGTGTCTCGTACTTGGATCGAGGTAGCTTTCGCATTACTGAGAGTACTAATATTATTAGAGATTCTTTCAAGTTCTGTATCGTAACGTACCACGTCTTTTTCATAAAAATCTTTCTTTTGAGTTAGAAATCCTATTTGATTTTCTTTAACAGAAAGCTGTCTGTAGGTATCTTGATATGCCGCACTTAAAAAGCCGTATATACCCATACTAGTAATCAATACTAACACTACAGCAGCGATAGAGAGATACGTTCTAAGATACTTATTTATAGTGTTCCAATACTGATATAGTAGAGAGGCTATAACAAGCTTGGCTACCTCTAAGGATCCTGCCATTATTATTACTTCAAAGCTAGCTCCAGCAAATAGTTTTGATAGACCGCTAACAGAATAGAAAGCAGCTGAAGCACTAACAGAAAGAGCTGAAAGTGCTATAATAGTTGGGAATATGTTGGCTTTTAATCTTCTTATCATTTTTGAACAAGCAATAAAAGGGTCGCTGCAGCACCAATGGTACTTCCTATCTTATAAATAGTAGACTGCCTCTTTTGCCTCTTCAATGCCTTTTCAAAATCAGCTGTCAATTGTGCCTGAGTATCGTATTTAGATTGCATTTCTCTGATGACCTTCTCTAAATTATTATTTTGTAACTCTATATTTACAACTAACTGATTTTGAGTCAGAAGTTTATTATTGGTTTCAGTGAGTATCTTTTGCATGGTCCGCATCTGTTCAGATAGACCATCAAACTGAATAAGATCTTTTATTACTAACTTAGCTATTGGCTTAGTTAATTGAATCTTTGTTGTGTCTGTAACGGTTTGCGAAAAACTGTTCAAGCTCATCATCATGAAAGCTATCGACAGAATCAAGCCTTTGTTGAGTTTGCTTTTTAATAACATAAATTCTTGAATTTAATTGTTTAATTTCCACATCATACTGCTCGATCTTTACTACTAAAGAGTCAGCTGCTAGCTTTAATTCATTATTTTGAACATTAATAGAGTCTATTCTCTGTTCTAACATCTGAATTTTAAGCTCGTACGATTCAACATCAACATCTATTTTAGGTTGACCCCAAATCATATATGCTACGAAGCCACCCAATATGGCGAACAATAAGTAGCCTTGTAGTCCTTTTAATTTCATAACTATAATATAGTAATAAATTTCTAAACGAGCAACTATCCGTAGACAATTCCGTCGTCGTAATCAATATATGTAACTTCTGCTTCACCATCTTTCTCAATAGCAGCAGCAATTGGAGGATATACCCTTTTATAGGCATCAGTTGATGCTCCTATAAATCCTGCTTTAGAAATATTCTGTTGTGAAGTATCTCCAAAGAGTAAACAACCGTCTGTATGGTCGTCAGTGTTTCCAGTATGCCAAAGTATATAAGTAAAACCTGGTACATCCTGTACATGTATCATTCCTTTATGCATAGCACCAAATTTGCTAACATATCTGTTATGAAACCCACCTTCCTTACGTAGTTTTAACTTGTATGTTCCAGCAGGAATTCTAGTTTCTCCTTTTACTTTAGTTTCCCTTGCTTCATCTTCAATAGTAAAGCAGAGAAATTTTCTACCTTCTGTAATATCAAATAACAACCCAAGTGTAGAATCGCTCTGTGAGCTAAATCTTATTACTTCTAATTTCATACTACTCTTTTTTACCGCCAAAAATCTTACCAGCTTCTGCAATTCCAAATGCACCTAGAGTGATTATTACAAAAGAATTGTAGATATTATCATTGATTACTAGGTCTTGACCTATGTAACCGGTTACTAGATCAGCAATAGCAAAAATTACCATTACTGCAAATGATGCAAAACCAACTACTGATTTTTCGTTGATATCGTTTTCGTCTTTAAATATGTCTCTAAAAGCCATCCATTTACGTTTTATATAGTTCATAAACATGTAACAATTTAAGTGAAACTTCCTTTTATATAAATAGTTTCTAGAATTGGAATCTAGAACCAATAGTTAAAGCCCAACTTAAAGGCATACCCGGCATAGTACTTCCAATTACTGTACCACCTATATTTGCTTTAAATCTTTGAGTTATATTAAAATCAAAATTAGAACCTAGAACATAATTTCCATGTTCATTAAAATTAATTTTTTTAGTTATATTATCTACAGTAAGGGGAGTCATGGAATAAGCAATCATAGGGCTAACTGTGAGTCTTTTAAAAACAAAAGGTTTAGTACCAAAGACAGTTAGTGCAGCTGTACCTAAATATTGATTGTCGTCTAAAAATACAGCCATACCAGTAACAGCATAACCGCCGACAAAACCTTTCCAGAAGTTATCTTTCTGTCCTAGGAATACATCACTTACACCAAAGGTAACAATATCAGTAGTAAACATTCTCATATAACCCAGTGATACAGTCTGTACTTTCATTATGGAACCTCTAGCTGCTACTTCACCAAATTTTTTAAGTTTATTAGTAAATGGATCCAGTACCATTATATCCTCTCTTCTATCCCAATTGAATAATACTGAGCTTTTAGATATGTTTAAACTAAATTGTTTGAGGTTAGACCATACCATTGCGTTAGCTGAGTATGTATCTTCTCCGGTAAGTGATGATTGAGAATAACCAAACGATGCAGCATTAGTTAATACCCCATCTATCATCTGCATTGTAACTACGTTAGCTGCAACGATAGGTGGTGCAAGATTCTTTTCCTTTTCATCCTTATCTTCTTCCTCTTCGTCTTCGTTGTTGCTTTTCTCTTCTGAGTCTTCTTCTTTATCTTCTTCAGATTCATCATCGTTAGACTCCTTTTCAGATTCCTCCTCTTTTGAGTCCTCTTCTTTGCTCTCGTCGGATTTTTCATCTTTGGATTCTTCTTTTTTTTCTTCTTTTACCTCCTCTTTTTTCTCAGTTTTTGACTCTTCAGATGAACCTTCTTCAGACGATCCTCCAGATGAGCCTTCTTCTGAACTGCTTCCTTCCGAACCTTCTGATCCTCCTGACGAATTATCATTGCTGCTATCTCCATTCCCTGAAGAGTTATCTGTACCTGAAGAATCATTATTCGAACCCGATTGATTGTCAGACGAAGACGATCCAGAAGACCCACTCGATGAGTCCCCTCCTGTTGACGATCCTGACGAACTGCTATTCGAAGAACTTCCTGAAGTCCCTCCTCCGCTTGTTGTACCGCCTCCTGTTGAAGTTGATCCTGTTGTTCCATTTGTATTAGTATTAGTTGTTCCTGTATTTTGAGTTGCTCCAGATGTAGCATTACTAGCTGCATTAGTTGCATTTGTAGTTGCTTGACTAGTTGTTTGTTGAGTAGTTTGTGTAGTAGCATTATTTGTAGAACAGGGAGAGAGGGTTTGCCACCATTGGTATGTTTCCTCTAACCATGCTTGTAGCTCACCATTTTGAAATTGAGCTGCTGTAAATGTTCTTGATTTACTGTAAAAGGCTATAGCTGTAGCACCATTCATAGGTACAGAAAAAACTTTAACTTCTCCTGTACATCTATCTGTATAGGTTTGAACAAGGGCTTGTGAATAGCCCTTGAACATCCCCATCGCAGCAATTACTATGAATAGTAACCTTCTCATAACACTTAGTGATCAAATACTTTCTTACGAATCATTCTTTTAACGATCTTAGCAACTGCTGTCTCTAATGCTTTACGTGTTGATATACCAATCGATGATTGATTGAAAGCTACTTCGTCTAAGTTTTGATCATTAAGTAAGGTTACCTCTCTAGTAGTTGTAGCGAGTCCTAATCCCGAACCAGTCATATATAGACCAGTTTGAGCATCGACCATTTTAACTTGAAGTCCAAGTCTGGTCACAAGAGTATTTTTTACTCCGTCTTTTAAATTAATTGTTTCATCTTCAGATATAGAAAAATCATAGATCTCTACATATGCAAAATATTGAGCAAGAGTTATCTTTCCTCTTATCTCTATTTCATTAGCTGTAAATCCTTTTTGAGAAGCTTTAAACTGTACGACCATACGGTCTTTTATCTCTTCTTTAGTTTCAACAAATTCAAATCTAAATGTTTCATCTAAAAAAGCAACAGTAATATTCGTTAGACCTAAGCCCACACGGTAGTCTCCTAATTCTGGATACTGTAATAAAATGTCATCTGTTAAACCTACGTCTAGAAGGGCTACTGGTACTGGATCACCAAAGTACTCTGGAATTGAATATAACGAGGCTTGTTTTTCAAATTCAGCCTGATAATCCTCAGTAGATGTCTTTCCAACGACTTGTCCAAAGGTAGTTGCTGTTACAAAAAATAGTAAAGCAAATATCTTTTTAACCAAGAGTATCGAAGACCCCGAACGTAGCGTTACTAAAGTCAGCTTTGCCAGTAATCATAGCGAATACTAGAGAAGTCCAGCCGACAACAAATAGTAAAAATAAGCCAGCTACCCAAGCTAGCAAAAAAGAATACCAAATTTTCCATAAAAAAGTTGGCTGTTCCCATATCTCTTCATATATTTCAATGAAAGGGTTTGCGAAAAAGTTAATTACATTCATCATAGTTTTTAATTTAAAGGTTACCAATCAAATTCTTTCTCTTTAGGAGGCTCCGGTTTTGCGAGAACAGGAGTCTCTTTTTTTTGTATAACTACGATAGTATCTTTGCTGCTTTCTTTAGGTACTTCGTTTTTAATTTCCACTACTTCTGGTTCTGATTGAACACCAAAAATAGCTTCCATATTCGTTACGACTAAACCACCAGCGGCTGTAATGATAACACCCACTGTTGTTATAATCTGATTCTTAATTTGACCAAAGAAGCCTGTTTCTTTCTTCTCTTTCATTACTGTAAGTTTATTAGTGCATTTCCTACTTTTATATTATCATCAAATAATTCTAATCTATATGAGCTTTTAGGGAGTGTGGCAGTATAAACTGTAAATAGATTATCTCCTACTTTTCCGTTTACTAACTCTTTAGCTACTACCTTACCGGATATATTAACTACTTTTATATAGTACTTACCGTCATGTTCTAATTTTACATTCATTTTTACTTCATTACTAGCAAAATTACTACCAAGTTTAATACCTACTAACTCTCCTATAAATAAATTTTCAGGTACTTCTTCAGTGTATGGCTCAACATAAAATTCATCAGGTGAGCAAGCTAAAACTAAAGTAAAAAGTGAAATGTAGCTTATTTTTTTTACAAATGTGTTCATATTATTGTATATTTAAAGTCAATTTATCACCGTTAGCTTTAACGGCATCTGTGTTTTCAAAGTAAAGTAATCCTGTAGTGTTATTTACTGTACCTATAGTATCGAAGATTAATTTAAAAGGTGTACCTTCTTTAATATTAGCACTCCCATTTACCTCCAAAGAGCCAAATAGCAGGCCGTTATTCAATTCCTTAGAGAAGTTAGAAGCAGTATTACCTGTATCAAATACTATCTCTTTAAGGTTTAGTCTATCCGTATCGTATTTTATTCTAGCTTGCATTCCAACTATGTTAGTACCTGAATGATTTAATTCTACGATCACTTGTTCGTTTTCAACTTTACTTATCATATCAAAGTTAACTTCTCCTACTGCTCTAGCAGCTAGATTAAATGAAGTCATTTTTGCAGATGGTGCTGAGGCAACTGTTGTTGTTTCTGCAGGATAAGCAGTACTGTGAGATTGATCTAAGTCACCATGATGCCAGAAACCAAATTCAAATGTTTGTCCATTCTCTGTAGGAATAAAAGAACCGTCCCAGCCGCTTCCATCATTTTCTCCACCTGAGTTAAGAGCTACTGCAGTACCTAAGGCATTTTCGTTATAGTTTTCAATTCTTACTGCGGCAGTACAGTTTTGTCGCCATGTACCGTCCTCTAATTGCTCAGGTAAGCAGTATACAGGCCCATCTGTGTTTCCTTCATTAACGTCTACGCCCATCACGTATGCTAAAAATCCGTAGGTATCTGAAGAGTTTAAAACACCGTCTAGGTTTATATCTGTTGAGAATCCTTCGAAGTTATTATAGGTAAAGTCACCGCCGTTAACCCCCACATCAGTTAAAAATTTAAATGCCCTATAAGCATCAGTAACTGTATGTACATCGGGTAGGTATGAAGCATCTATAGGTATGAGATTGTACACATAGTATGTAGAATCTATTTTAACATCGTTTAACACAGCATCTGCATTTGCGTCTAATGTAATTGTAGTGGTAGTTTCTGTACCGGAACCTGGTTCTCCGTATATTACATCAACTTTAAAATTAGTTGGATCTAAAGTAGACGGTAAATCAAAATGTAGAGTTGTTGAATACGTTATAGCTTCTATAATAGAAAAATTAAATTGAGATGCAGATTTTGATGCGTAAATAGAAGCAGGAAGTTCTCCATCCGTATTTTCTAATCCAGCTAAATTTATTCTAAATTGTTGCTCTGCATCAGAAGATGCACCAGGTTTTACGTCAAATACTATATCAAAAATAGGTGTGTTAGACAAATAAGTTGAAGGGTCTAATACATCCTGAAAAGATTTAGTTGAAAGTTGAATAGCAATTCTAACTACACTCCATTTAGCATTGTAGTCTGAGTAGGTAATCGTACCTGATTTCCAAGCACTATACTTCTCCATTAAGTTATGATTATCTGCAGAATTAAAACTTACATTTGAGTAGTCGTATTTCTCAGTTATAGGTCCAGGGTCGCTGATTGCGGTAATGCCAGGAAATGAAAAAGCATCAACAACAGGAGTAAGTATGTTGTGATTATATTGAATATCCAAAAATAGATATTTAAAATTTGTGAGTGCGGCATAGTCATCAGAGCCAACTGCAGACATGTTTAATTCTGCTCTAAGTTTTTCTCCCTCTTCAATAGAGTTATTCTCATCTACTACTGCTTCAGTATCTGCGTTATAAAAATCTAATCCGAACTGTACATTCTGACTGAAGGTAAGTAGAGGTAAGAGTAGGAGTAAAAAAGTTATTTTTTTCATTATAGTTTTAATTTACGTATTAAATCCTCACAGAGTTTCTTTATTGCTGTCGAGACGTTAGCCTGTGAAAACTTACCGCCTTGATCTATTACTAATGTAGCTGTAGATATAGATTTCGCTGTACCCTTAGCTACTGCTTTTCTTTTCTTCTTGCCATCAAAATAAGTACCTCTAGCAATTAATTGATAGACATCTATATTTTTTCCGTAGACTGCTAATTGCATGCTGTTCTTTTGAACATCAAAATATAGCAATTCTACTTCCAGTAAATTATGTGAGTTTGGATTTAGGTCATAGCCGTAATCTTGTACTACTTCCTCGAGTACATTCTGAACACCAAACGCTAGGTCTCTATTACCTGCTAGGTCACCAATTACGATACTATTCTTAACTTCTTTTATAGATAATTCTTGTCCAATTGCAGAGAAACCTAGTAAGAAACTAAGCCAAAATAATAATACTTTCATATATAATTACTGCGCTTTTTTAATGTAACTATTATGAAACGATTGCCGAAAAAAATTGTAAAGAAACTAGTTATATTAACTTCACCGAAGTTATCGTAAGTTCATCGATGTTTTCGGTACTTTTTAATAAATATGCACAAAAAAAAGAAGCCCTAAAAAGGGCTTCAAAATTAATTATAAATTATTCTGTATCGTAGTCGTGCAATCCAGAATAACTATTCGTCGTCAAGTGATGAAATTTCTTTTGGAAGGAAATCTCCGTTAACGTGTCCGCATGATTTACATGCAAAGACTGGGATGGGAATATAGGAAGGTTTTGACTGTCCTGTAAGAAGTCCTGAGGCTTTTCTGATAAGGAGGGTCTGGTCAAAGTATTTTCCGCTGCATTCCTCGCAAAGAACCGGAAGTGTTTGATTAATGTCCACATTGATATTTTGCTGCATAAACCTACTTTTTAGTTCTAGGCTTTCTACCTCTTCTAGGTTTGCCTTTGACTGCTTGTTTAACATCCTTAGCCTGATCTACAGCCTCTTTCAGTTCTTCAACAACGTCTTGAACTTCTTCTTTTACTCTCTTAGCTCTTCGCTTTACTTCTTTAGCGGTTGCCTTTACATCATCAACAGCATCTTCTACTTTGTCTGGAATGCCGTCTTTGTCTTGATCTTTTGCTAGTCCGAAAAATTTCGTACCAACGAATACTGCTCCTGCTATAACTAACAAAACCAGTATAATAATTAAAAGTGTTTTCATGAAAAATTAATTAAATTAACAATTGTTTAAAATAAATATCTATGTTTTACTAACATAAGATAAGGGTTTCCAGTATGTGCCGTATTTGTCGGCCATACTATCATAGAAGTCTAAAAGTTCAGATGCCTTAGTATCAAAAATCTCCTCATCATACTGATCTTTAGTCATTTTTAATGTTAAGACAAATCCTCTCTTTATATCCTCTAGCTTGTTTTTCTCGTCTTTCTCAAAGTCTTCATTTAACCTTTTAATTCTTGCTCTATCTATTGAAGTCTCTGAATGAAATTTTCCGTGGTCAACTTCTCCTGTAGTAGTTCTACATTCTAAAAACTTATCATTCATAGTATGTTTTGCAAGTTCTACTTCTAATGGGTATGAACTTCTTTCAAAATCACCATTAAGAATTCTATCACGGAATGGATGTCTATTAGTCAAAGGTTTATTCTTAGGGGTATAATTTCTCCACCACATAAACCTATCGTAAGGTTTTTTAAAGTAACGCTTACTCAATTCTTTTTCGATCCACTTACGAGTGAACTTAACATCATAGGGTAACTTAACCATACTACAATATACGAACTTAATTTTTAAATAACAACATTTTTAAGAGTTTCTTTAAACATAATAACAAAAGAAAATCTTGTTCCGTCTGTGATCTCGGTTAATTCATGTAAATACGAACTAGGAAAAATAACAGCATCTCCTACTTTTTTGGATAGTTTAACAGTAGAATCAGAATGATAAATAATAGTTTCACCACCTTCATATTCAGATTCATGAGTCATTTGTGCTATTAATGAGTACAGTCTTCCTTTACTAGATTCTGTTTGCCACATATCATTATGTTTTTTAATATAATCACCGATGTTGTACTTAATAAAATAAAGCTGGTGCCCTGTTAAATATTTACCGTATGTATCAAAAACTGCTTGATCGCATTTTTCGAATAAGAAATTAAATTTAGAATTATCTCTTTCAACAGTATAAATCCATCTATTGAATGTTTCATCTTCACTTCTGTACAAGTGAATTCCATCAAGGTTATTAAAAATAAAACTGATGTCTTCTTTTGTTAAAAAATTAGGTATGTATCTTAATGAATCCAATCTTTTCGAAAAATTTCTGAGCTTTAATATTCCAGTCATCACAGTATAACCTAACAGTATCAGTTGGAATAAACTGTAAGCAGAACTTTACAAAATTAACTCCGTACCCATCTGGTCTTCTAGGGTTAACGTACATATTATATAGATAATCATTATCAAACCAGACATGTGCAATAGGTCCTTCCTTATCTGTACCTATAAACAGTACGTGTCCATCTTTAATGCGCTTTTCAGCATCATTTATAGTCCACATATCCTCCCAGTCTATATGTGAATTAAAATTATCGATGCTTGCTTTTATTGTATTTTTATAAGAACAGAATGTTTCCGGACCTATACATACTACACCTGGTAAGTGATTTACACTAGATGTATTTTTAATTTCATACCAAATTTTATCTTGCACGTTTTAAAATTCTAGCAGCCTCTAAAATAGACTCTTCTCTATACATACTTAAAATAGTATAGGCTTCTTTTTTAGCTCCTTCGCTGATAATATAATCATCAATGTTAGGTCTTTTTAGCATTGTATTTTGAGGATCTATTAGACCGTCCTCAACCATTTCAAAATACTTTTTAATTGAATCGCTCATAACATTTAAATTGGGTGTTTGATATAATCATTATTTTTAAGATAGATAAGTAACTGGTATCTTGTTCCTTCTTCTACAGGCATATAAGTAACGTGTTGATAAGTCTTGTACTCTAACATATTACCAGAAGTTGAAGTTATAGTAGAAAAAGTCTCCCTATTATTTCTACGCCAATCATCAAATATTCTAGTTGTACCTATATCATTTAATGCTATCTCATAAGTATCTACAAACTGTTCAGGATCATCTATCGGCATACCTTTCCTAGATTCTACATGTCTATCGTATTTATCTCCTACATCGTACTTATAGATTCGAATGTAGAGATCCTCCATTTTTCTAGGTTTAAATCTCTTAAAGATAGTCTTATTTATTATGTCCTCTAACTCCTTATTAAATCTAACCTTAGAAGAGTAGTAAGATCTAGAGTGGACTATATTATCAATAGTAGCTGTGGCTTCTTGATACTCATATGAATCCTGATTTTCATCTATTAGTTTAGCACATAGCTCAGGTGATAGTACGTTACGATGATTTTCAAAGAACTTTTCTTTTCTAAATTCTCCTGCTGCAAAATATGTCCAACAAACTGTATGTCCATCTTTTAACCTCAAGGGATAATCGTCTGTATTATCAAACTTAATCAACCTCCCGTTTAACTCGCCCCACTTTTTAAAACTAGGATACTCATATATGGAAAGCACACATCCTTGTTCAGCTATACCTACACAGTACGATTCAAATAGAGCATACTTATCAGATAGATCACCGTATGTGTCCATGAATATGCCATCGAATTTTTTACCGGCTAGTTTAAGCTCTGGAATAACGTCATACCAATCTCCCATTAGTACTGTAACGTTAGGTTTATCCTTCGCCCATTCAATAGCCTTATCGTATATCTGCTTATTAATTTCAATGACAGTGTAAGATTCAACTCCTAATTCTAAAAACTTATTAGCTGAGTATCCTAATCCAAAACCTACATCTAGTATTCTAGCTTTAGGTGTATGTACTACCTTGCAAAATACTTCAGTAATATCCTTAGCTATTTTATCCATAACTATGCCGTTATTCAACATACCATCATTATCGACTAGTTGAATTCTATCTTCAGATATTACAACCTCTTTGTTGTGCATAGACTATTTCCAGTTAAATCCTCTACCCATGTGCCCCCAAGCAGCTGTAAGTGCATATCCTGGTTTGCGTAGGTCTAAAAATTTGATAATACCGTTAGGTGTTAAGTTGTAGTCTTTAGAAATATCAATCTGTTTTCCATCTACTGTAGCTGTTGCTTGAATAGGTTCATTATACCCAATCGCATAGGAAAGCTCTACAAAAACCTCGTTTGCTTTTTTCTTTTCAAGAATATCAACAGCAACATATCTAGCCATATAAGCAGCTGATCTGTCAACTTTAGTAGCGTCCTTACCGCTAAAAGCTCCTCCTCCCAAAGGCACTCTTGGACCGTAATTATCTACAGCTAATTTTCTACCAGTTACCCCAGCATCTGCATCGAAACCTCCTTGCTTCCAATCACCTGCTGGATTGCAATGAAGTGATTTAATTTTGTATTTTTCTTTCTTAAAAAACTCTTTACACATACCCTCTAAATCTTCTTTTGAGGCATACTGGAATGAACAAACTACATCTACTGATTTACCAGAGATGGTAACTTGAGTTTTACCGTCGTGAGGAAATTTATTATAGACAAATCTGTTAAGTTTTCTAGCTAAGTAATATTCTTGAGGAACATATTCTTCATTCTCATTACAAGCATAGCCAATCATAATACCTTGATCACCGGCACCCCCTACATTAACTCCTTGAGCAATTTCAGGTGATTGAGCAACAATATTAATGATTACGTTATCAGACTCAATACCCGTTAATACATAACATATCTGCTTAATCTGTTCTTCAGTAATAGTAGGACCGTTGTATGTAACTTCTCCTGTGATAAAAATTTTACCATGTCCTCCACACGTTTCTACAGCACACCTTACGAATGGGTCTTTTTCAATAAATAAATCTAATATAGCATCAGATATTCTATCGCATAACTTATCAGGGTGTTTTGGTGAAACTACCTCTGCTGTTCTTTTATTCATAAAAATTTATTTTTAAATAATAATTTAAAATTTTCGAAGCCTATAGCGGCATTCTTAAACCAATCAGTGTCGCTCCCATCGTCACTAATCCATTTATAACAATATAGCGATTTTTTCGCTAATAAACAACTAACAGCAATAGAATATATTTCCATATCAACTACATCGCAGGTATCAATCAAATCTAAATACTGCTTAGTATACTGTTCACTTCCTTTATGAAAAAAGGAATCAGTTGTAAAACACCTTAAAGGTGCCTTTTTGTTAAATACTATTGGATCAAATTCCGCTGTACCTGCACCGTCAAAATCATTGACTGCGGTACCGATTTCTAAAACTTGACCAATCTTAAAGTCTTGTACACTCCCACAAGAGCCAAAGTTAATTACAACGTCTGGGTTGTATTCTTTAATAAGTCTAGTTGTATTAACAGCTGCGTTTACTTTTCCAATACCGATAATGTGTATAGGTATTCCAAATATTTCTTTCTGCTGATGTTCAAAATCTGTAGCAGAAACTAATAAGATATTAGACATTTTATATCGTGATTTTTTATTAAACCTATATCAAGAAGACAAAGAGAATCAAGTACTTGGTACCCGGCATTTGTGGCAAGTCCTTCAGCTGCTCTTATAGTACCACCGGTCGCGAGTACATCGTCTACAATTACTATATTACCCCAACCGCTTTCCATTTCAATAGCAGCAGATCCGTACTCAAGATCATATTCTACTCTATGTAGAGCTTTTTCTACATCTGGAAGTTTTCCAGCTTTTCGAATCATTTTGAATCCTTTATTGCATATCCATGCCATAGCAGTAGCAAATATAAACCCTCTTGATTCTATACCAACAAAGTAATCAACTGAATCTATATTGATTAGGTCAGTCATACTTTGAATTGCTTCTTCGAATGCTTGAGGGTCGGCAAGTAATGGTTGAATATCTCTGTATAAAACTCCTTCTACCGGAAAGTCCGGTATGTCTTTAATATAGTTTTCTAACATAACTCACA
>Ga0222719_10001898_pt1 | contig 19651 bp, 15 predicted proteins | sample C33_34DmetaG_FD_165039 | JGI IMG/M metagenome (GOLD analysis project Ga0222719, IMG submission 165039) | Estuarine water microbial communities from San Francisco Bay, California, United States - C33_34D | ecosystem: Environmental > Aquatic > Marine > Unclassified | place: USA: California... | reverse complement strand
ATAACTAATGCTGATAAAATGATTGCAGAACAAGAGGATCCACTTATCCTTTTACATGAGTCTAAATTATCAAGTCTTCAATCAATGCTACCAATTCTAGAATCTGTAGCTCAATCAAGTAGGCCGTTATTAATAATTGCTGAAGATATTGAGGGTGAAGCATTAGCTACTCTTGTTGTTAACAGATTAAGAGGTGGATTGAAAGTTGCAGCCGTAAAAGCACCTGGTTTTGGTGATAGAAGAAAAGCTATGCTAGAAGATATCGCAATTTTAACTGGTGGTCAGGTAATATCTGAAGATCTTGGTATTAAACTTGAGAATGTTACTTTAGATATGCTTGGTACTGCTAAAAGAGTTTCTATCACAAAAGATGATACAACAATTGTTGATGGTTCAGGCAAGAAAAAAGATATCGAAGCAAGAGTAAGCCAAATAAGAAGACAAATTGAAGAAACAACATCTGATTATGATAAAGAAAAACTTCAAGAGCGTCTTGCTAAACTTGCTGGAGGTGTTGCCGTTATTAAAGTTGGTGGAGCCACAGAAGTTGAAGTTAAAGAGAGAAAAGATAGAGTTGACGATGCATTAAATGCAACTAGAGCAGCAGTTGAGCAAGGTATTGTTCCTGGTGGAGGCACGGCTCTTCTTTTAGCGACAAAAGCTCTTGATAAGCTTAAAATGAAAAATGAAGATGAAAATGCTGGTCTTAAAATTGTCAGACGTGCAATTGAAGCGCCGATAAGGCAAATTGCTGAAAATGCTGGAGTTGAGGGTTCTATTGTTGTTTCAAAAGTTCTAGGTTCTACAAAACCTAATTGGGGTTTTGATGCTCAGAACGAAGCATATGTTGATCTTATCAAATCAGGTATCGTTGATCCTTCAAAAGTTGTTAAAACAGCTTTGATCGATGCCTCTTCAATAGCTGGATTAGTAATTACTAGTGAAGCTCAAATTGCTGATAAACCTGAGCCTGCTGGTGCCAGTGCACCTGGAATGCCTGATATGGGCGGCATGGGCGGCATGGGCGGCATGGGCGGCATGGGCGGCATGATGTAGTCCAAAAGATTCATATGAATTTGAAAAAGGCCGTCTATTGAGATGGCCTTTTTTTATATACAATTGATAGAATTTTTTAAAAGATTCCAAGAATTTGACTCCTGATTATAGATAAATTCAGGTCGATTTGTTCTTACTGGTCCATATCCTCTGCTTGTTAAATAATAAGTACAAGATGGTACCATTGAAATTGGTGTAATTAATGAAACACTCTCTCCAATATTTGGAGAACCATTTACAAATGAAGAATTAAACTCTCTAAATAGATTAATTTCTAAATCTTTGTCTTCCTTAGTGTAATCGAAAAATAATTCAGCATTTCCTAAAGCTTCAGATCTTGCTGAAATTATTCTTAAAAATTTTTCTACAGGCTTAAGATCGATATCTTTCCAAATATCATTTGCACTAGAAAAAATGCATACCTCACTTTTCAACATCACCCCGTCTTCTAAAACTTTTAAATTATTAGCCTCAATTGTTTGACCTGTTTCTGTGATATCAACAATTATTTCCGAGGTACCAGCTGCAGGAGCTCCTTCAGTAGCCCCCGCACTATCAACAAGACGGTAATTGTTTATACCATTTCTTTGAAAAAAGTTTCTTGTAATATTTGAAAACTTTGTCGCCACTCTCATTCTTCTATTGTTATAGGATCTAAATTCTGATGATACTTCTGATAAATCTCTAATATTTTCTACATCTATCCAATGGTCAGGAACAGCGATTACAACATTAGCTTTTCCAAAACCCAATCTCGATAATAAAATTACTTCTTTAGATGCGGTTGTTTTACCCTCCTCAATTAAATCAATACCGGTAATACCCATATGAATATTACCCTTGAGTAACTCGCTAGAAATCTCAGAAGCAGAGAGATAAATAATTTCTATTTTTTCTATGCCCTTGATAAATCCTGAATATGTTCTCTGACCTCCAGATCTTTTAAGGATAATCCCGGAGGACTCAAAAAATTTGTTCATTTGTTCATAAAGCCTACCTTTTGAGGGTAATGCTAGTAGAATAGAGCTCATGTTAATTTCTCCAATGATATTATTTTTTCAAGCCTATCTAAATTTATAGCAGCGCCTACTGCTGGAATATCATTTTTATCGCTGACAGAATTGATCAAATCGTCATACCTTCCGCCTCCAGCAATATTTTGGCTATTTTTTAAATTGCTGGAATTAAAATCGAAGAGAAAACCTGTGTAGTATTCAACCATCCTTCCTTTTTCTAGAGATAAAATAGAATTTTCAAGATCAACTTTTAAGTCAATCATCATTTCTATTCTTGCTGACATAGAGTCAATTTGCGAATTCAATCTACTATCAATATTTTTAGATACAGCCTTTAATTTTTTTATAGCTTGTAATGGCTTATCAGAAATAGATAAAAATTCTTTTATCAAGTTTGCAGTGCTTTTTGGAAGCGGTTCAGTTTTAACTTCTTGAGATTTTTTAATCAATCTTTGAGTAATTTCTTTTATACTTCTACCTACAGGGGATTGATTTTCTAATAAACCAATTGTGTCTCTGACAAAGATTTCGGCTGTATCATCATCCAAGCTTGAAATCTTTTGGAATAATTGATTGTTAATTCTTTTCTTAATTGTCAGCTCTTCTAAAAGTATTTTAAAATTTTTATCATTCCAAAATTTTGTCTTTAACTGATCCTTCCATATTGTGGGTATATCAAGAACATCTATTAGAATTGAAAATAAAGAAACATCACCAAAAATTATATTAAGATTTTTAATTCCTGATTGTTTAATAGATTTATAAGTTCTGTAGAAAACCTCAATTTCATTTTCAATACAACTCTCGCCACCAATGATCTCAAGACCAGCCTGACTAAATTCATTTGGTTCATTGGAGGAGGGGTTTTGAAATTGAAATACTTTTCCATGATATGCATAGTTTTTTTTAATACCATCAAAACCATTATTTAAATAATGTATACAAGTTGGAATTGTTAGATCTGGTCTTAGACAAAGTCTAGAACCAGCAGGGTCAGAGAATATGTATAATTTATCCGCAATATTTTCACCCAATCTATCAAGAACCTTATCTGCAGAAACTAAAACAGGTGGATCTATTAATTCAAAGTCATCTTCAGTTAAATTCTCAATAACTTTTATTGAAATATCGCTTAAAATCTCTAAAGGTCTGGTATCAACAGCTGGTAAATTTTTAGATAATTCTCCAAAGATTTTACCATCAATTTTAATATCTCTTTCATTGCATAAAGTTGCAATTTTATAATGCAATCGATCTGGAAAACCTTTTTTTCTGTAATTAGAAACAGCAGAAAGGTTTACATTCAGCAGCTTGGCTAAAGCAGTAGTTCCACCAAGTGAATCTATTATTTTATTCGTTTCTTCAATCATAAATATTCATATAATATGAATTTATATAACTATCAATATATTTATTCATAAAATATGAATTTATTTTGAGACAATTGATTTTATTGTTTCAACAAGATCATTAATTGGGACGTTCTTTTGTGAGTCTTTGCCACTTCTCCATTCTTTGTTATCAGAGATTTTATCCGAGAATTCTTTTCCTACAAATAAATCTTTAATTGTTACAGAGTTTGAAGCAATCTCATCTTCTCCAATAATGATGGCAAGTCTAGCATTCCTTTTATCAGCATATTTTAATTGAGCTTTCATACCTCCGTCTCCTGTATAACACTCAGAGCTAATTCCTTCATTCCTAAGGCTAGATGCAATTTTATAATAGTCAGATCTTTTATCCTTATCCATAACCAGGACTACAACTGATAAAGACTCATTATTGATTGAGGATTTATTTAAATACTTAAGAGCGCTACTAAGTCTACTTACCCCAACTGAAATACCTGTTGAGGGAACTCTAGCCCCTTTTAATCTGGCAACTAAGTCGTCATAACGACCACCCCCACCTATTGATCCAAATTTTTCTAAACCTTGATCTGTCTCCATATCAAAAGTTAAGTCAGCTTCATAAACTGGCCCAGTATAATATCCCAAACCCCTTACAACTGATGGATCAATTATAATTTTCTTTTCATCATATCCAGCAGTATCAATTATGTTAGAAATTTCTGATAATTCCTCTATAGCTTTATTAAAAATTATATTAGATCCAAATTGATTTGATAAATTTTTAAGGCAGGTATCTCTAGACTGGCTTTTTGACTCAATTCCACTCTCTAAAAATGATAATATTTGTGAAATAGATGATTTTTCTAGACCCGCACCTTTAGTATAATCTCCGGACTCATCTTTTCTACCCTCACCAAGAAGTTGTTCAACTCCCGATAACCCTAGCCTATCAAGTTTATCAATTGACCTCATTATTGATAAATTAATCTCTGAGCCTGAGGAATTACCTGAAATATTTAAATTATCAATAATTCCATCCAAAATTTTCCTATTACTTAAACGTATAACAAAATTTCCAACCTCAATTCCGGTATTTTGTATTGCATCAGAGAACATCATACACATCTCTGCATCTGATAGAGCATTGTCACTTCCAATCGTATCAGCATCAATTTGGTAAAATTGTCTATATCTTCCAGGGCCTGGTTTTTCATTTCTAAAAACCCATCCTGATTGATACCTTCTATAAGGTTTGGGCAAGCTATCAAAATTTTCAGCCACATACCTAGCCAAACCAGAGGTAAGGTCATACCTTAATGAAACCCACCTTTTGTCATCATCTTCAAAAGAAAAAACCCCTTCATTAGGCCTATCTTGATCAGGCAAAAAGGAGCCTATAACGTCAGAATATTCAATAATTCCCGTCTCTAAAGGTTCAAACCCATAAAGACCATAAACTTTTTGAATAGAATCTCTCAATTGAATTAGTTCATTTAGACTATTCCCTGATAAATCTTCAAAACCTCTAGGTCTTTGTGGTTTAATTTTTTTCTTTTTTTCCAAACTAAAAATGCTCCTCAAAAAAAATCTTAGAATCAGATAAATATCATTATCCAAATAATTTTTCTATGATATACCTTCCATTAACATTTATCTAAAAAATTAAGGAAAAAATTTATGGCATTAAATTTAGAAACACCGGATGGTGTAGTAATCCTTGGTCCAGAGTATCCTGGAGTTGAAAAAATACTTACCAAAGAATGCTTAGCTTTTGTTGCTGAACTTGAGAGAGAATTTAAAAGAGAGAGATTAGGTGTCCTTCAAGAAAGGCTTAGAAAACAATTTGATCTCGATAATGGAGCATTACCTGATTTCTTAGAAGAAACAAAGTCTATAAGAGAATCCGAATGGAAAGTTGCTTCAATACCTGAGGATCTACTTGATAGACAAGTCGAAATAACAGGTCCTGTTGATCGTAAAATGATTATAAATGCACTTAATTCTGATGCTAAAACCTTTATGACTGATTTCGAAGATTCTATGTCACCAACATGGGAGAATATAATTCAAGGACAAATCAACTTGATGGATCTATGGAATGATGAAATAGACTTCAAGGATCCAAACTCTGGAAAAGAATATAAACTTAATCCAAATCCATCAGTCCTTATAGTTAGACCCAGGGGCTGGCATTTAGAAGAGGCTCATATAGAAATTGATGGAGAAAGAATATCTGGAGGTATTTTTGATTACGCAGTTTACCTATTTCATAATCATAAGAATATTTTTGAAAAAAATACCGGTCCTTATTTTTATCTTCCAAAAATGGAGGGTTATTTAGAAGCAAGACTCTGGAATAAGGTTTTCAATAAAGCTCAAGAAATGTTGAATATTCCTATCGGTACTTGCAAAGCAACTGTATTAATTGAAACCCTTCCTGCAGCTTTCCAAATGGATGAAATTTTATATGAGCTAAAAGACCATATTGTCGGCTTAAATTGTGGGCGATGGGATTATATTTTTAGCTACATTAAGAGATTAGGAAATAATCCAGATTATATTTTACCCGATAGATCTCAAGTTGTAATGGGTGATGCATTTTTAAATGCATATTCACTTCTATTAATAAAAACATGTCATAAAAGAGGTGCTTTTGCTATGGGTGGAATGGCAGCACAAATACCTGTTAAAGATGATGATGAAAAAAATAATGCTGCTTTTAATAAAGTAAAAATGGATAAAGAAAGAGAAGTTAAAAATGGGCATGATGGTACTTGGGTTGCTCACCCTGGTTTAGTACCTACAGCGCTTGATGTTTTTAGTACATCTATATCAGGAAAGAATCAGCTTGATGTATCACTGGATAATATAAATATCACACAAGAGAATCTCCTAGAAGTTCATAAAGGTGAGAAAACCGAGGATGGAATGAGGGAATGTATTAGAGTTGGTATTCAATATATTGCTGCATGGCTAGGTGGTAGAGGTGCGGTACCTCTTTATAATTTAATGGAAGACGCTGCCACTGCTGAAATTTCTCGTGCACAAATTTGGCAATGGCTTAAACACTCAACATCATTAAATGATGGAAGAACTGTTACAATTGAGTTATTTCAATCGATTCTTGAAGATGAAATTAGTGGTCTAAAAGAAATTATAGGAGAAAATCAATGGAAAGATGGAAAATATGAAAAAGCTATTGAATTATTTGAGAAAATGTCTATATCTCCTGACTGTAAAGAATTCCTAACACTATCAGCTTATGAAGAAATAATTTCTTTAGATAAATAAGCTTTCAAAATAAAAGGGTAAACAAATGGCAAAAAGTTTTTATGATTTAGTTCCTTCTGCTCCTGAAGGTAGATTTGATGGTATTGAAAGACCATATTCAGTTGAAGATGTTGAAAAACTTAGAGGGTCTTTTCCAATAGAATATACACTTGCAACAAGAGGTTCTAATAAACTTTGGAAAATGCTTCATACTGAAGATCAAGTATCTTCTTTAGGTGCACTATCTGGTAATCAAGCCATGCAAATGGTTAGAGCTGGTCTAAAAGCTATTTATTTATCTGGATGGCAAGTAGCTGCTGATAACAATACGGCTGGCGCAACATATCCTGATCAAAGTTTATATCCTGCAAATTCAGGTCCAGAGCTAGCAAGAAAAATAAATAAAACTCTTCAAAGGGCCGATCAAATTGAAGTGTCAGAAGGCGGAGCAAAAAGAGATTGGTTTGCTCCTATTATAGCTGACGCAGAAGCTGGATTCGGTGGACCTTTAAATTGCTTCGAAATTATGAAAGCTTATATAGATGCTGGCGCATCAGGTGTTCACTTCGAAGATCAACTTGCTTCTGAAAAGAAATGCGGTCACATGGGTGGTAAAGTTTTAATACCTACGAAACAACATATAAGAAACTTAAATGCAGCCAGACTTGCTGCTGATGTTTGCGGCGTACCTACAATAATAGTTGCAAGAACAGATGCTGAGAGCGCAAAACTAATTACATCAGATGTTGATGAGAGAGATCATGAGTTCATTGACAGAGATGATAGAACTCCAGAGGGTTTTTATAGACTTAAAGAAGGATCAGGCTTTGATAATTGCGTAAAAAGAGCTATTGCCTATGCTCCACATGCTGATCTTATTTGGATGGAAACATCTGTACCTAGTCTTGAGGTAGCAGCCGAATTTGCGAAACAAGTTAAAGCAGCTTACCCAGATCAAATGCTGGCATACAATTGTTCACCTAGCTTTAATTGGGAAGCTAATCTTGATAAAGATACTATTGAAACTTTCCGTGAAGAAATTGGAAAATTAGGCTTTAAGTATCAATTTGTTACATTAGCTGGCTTCCACTCTCTAAATTATGGAATGTTTGAATTAGCCTCTAACTTTAGGGATCGTGGTATGGGTGCTTACTCAGAACTTCAACAAGCAGAATTTGGTTCTGAAAAAGATGGTTATACAGCTACTCGTCACCAAAGAGAAGTTGGTACAGGTTATTTTGATATGGTTTCTGAAGCTGCTGCAGGTGGTGAATCTTCAACAACAGCATTAAGCGACTCTACAGAAGCAGATCAATTTTAGTAAACTCTAAGCTTAATGCTACCAACAGCAGATATATGCGATAAGTATCCAGAGAATATTTTGGTTGCAAAACCAATCTTTAAAGATTTTGGAGGCAGAACTGCTTTTTTTGGTAAAGCTATTACCCTTAAGACTCTTGATGATAATACGAAGGTAAGATCTTCTCTTGAGTCTGACGGGACCAATAAGGTTTTAGTTGTTGATGGTGAAGGTTCAATGAATTGTGCCCTACTTGGTGGAAATTTAGCAAGTATGGCCTCTGAAAATAATTGGTCTGGTATAATTATAAATGGATGTGTGAGAGATCAATTAGAGATCATAGTTGAAAAAATTGGCGTTAAAGCATTAGCTGCTCATCCAAAAAAATCTATAAAAAATGATGGTGGTGAATTTAATGTGACATTAAATTTCGCAAATATTACAATTTCTGATGGCGATTTTATTTATGCAGATGAAGATGGAATTGTAGTTTCAAAAGAAGAACTTAAATTTTAGGAAACAATATGACAAAAGAAATTAAATCTGTGGCAGTTCTTGGTGGTGGTACTATGGGTGCTGGTATAGCTGGTTTATGTGCTGAAAGGGATATAAAGGTGCTAATTCTGGAGATTAATCAAGATGCAGTTGATGCTGCAAAAGATAGATTGCTAAATGGAATACCTGCTCCAATTGATAACCCAGAAAAAATGGCAAATATTGAAACAGGTACTTTCGATAAAGATTTAGAAAAGCTAAAAAATTATGATTGGATTTGCGAAGCAATTATTGAAAATGCTGAAGCAAAAAGAGGGCTTATAAAGCGAGTTGAGGAAGTTAGATCTGATCACACAATTCTTACCTCAAATACCTCAGGAATATTATTGAAAGAAATTTCAGAAGGAATGCCTGACAGATTAAAAAAGAATTTAGCTGTAACTCATTTTTTTAATCCTGTAAAAGCAATGAAATTATTAGAGATAGTTCCTGGAAATGATACAGATCCAAAAACAGTTGAAGCTCTCAATCTTTTTTGCACTCAAACCCTAGAGAAAGGGGTTGTTATTGCAAAGGATACAATTAGTTTTATTGCTAATAGAATTGGATGTTTCTTTATGTTTATTGGCTTGCATAAAGGTAAAGAAGCATTGGATAGAGGGTTAAGCCAAGAAAGAGTAGATGCAATACTTTCGACTCCAATAGGGCTTCCATCAACAGGACTTTATAGCCTTTATGATCTTATAGGTTTGGATGTAATGGAAATGATAGGCAAAAACTTTGCAGCTAATCTTCCTGAAGAAGACCTAGGAAAACAGTATGGTGAATTTCCTGAAGCAGAAAAAGAAATGATAACAAATGGCCAATTCGGAAGAAAAACTGGCGGCGGTTTTTTCAGAATGACTAAAAATGAGGATGGTTCGCGAAATAAAGAAACCTTTGATCTGTTAACAAAGACTTGGAGACCACAAAAAAAAGAAGAGTTAGATATAAATGATATTAATATTTTATTTGATGATAGCCCTGATGGTGTTCTTGCTTGGGATGTTTACGGAACAACATTATGTTATGCAGCAAATCTAGTACCAGTTATTGCCGATGATATTGTTAGCGTTGATCGTGCCATGCAATGGGGTTTTAATTGGAGTAATGGTCCTTTCAAAGCAATGGATAATATAGGCCCTTACAAAATTATTGATAAACTTGAAAAGGAAGGTATAGAACTTCCTCACATGTTGAAAGTTCTCAAAGAAAACAATGCTGAAAGTTTTTATAACGATCAGGATGAGCAATTGTCTCCTGAAGGTAATTGGATTTCAATTTAATTTTTTATACTCTTTTCATGTAAAAAAATTCCCTTATATTATCTGAAGGGGAATGAAATGACACAACTATCATATAAATCAGCTAATCAACTTGCTAAAATGATTTTAGACAAGGAAATAACCAGTTCCGAACTTTTAGAATATTTTATAAAAAGAGTTGAAAACTATAATCCTTCAATTAATGCGATTATTGTTAAAAATTATGACGAGGCCAGAAAACAAGCTCGCGAATTAGATGAAAAACTTCAAAAAGGTGAAATACTTGGAGCTTTGCATGGAGTTCCAATGACTGTAAAAGAGTCATATGGTTTAAAAAATACGCCAACAACTTATGGAAGGCCGGATTTAAAAGATAATATTGTTAAAGAAGATGCCTTATCGATTCAGAGATTAAAAAACTCAGGTGCAGTAATTTTTGGTAAAACAAATGTTCCATTTAATCTGGCAGATTTCCAAAGCTATAATGATGTTTATGGAACTACAAATAATCCATGGGATCTCTCAAAAGTACCTGGAGGGTCTTCTGGGGGATCCGCAGCTGCTCTAGCAGCCGGGCTTACTGGTTATGAAACAGGATCAGATATTGGAGGATCAATAAGAAACCCAGCGCATTACTGTGGAGTTTTTGGACATAAACCAACATGGGGATTGTTGCCACCAAGGGGTCATGCGCTTCCAGGTTCTTTAGCGCAATCCGATTTAACTGTTATTGGACCTCTAGGAAGAAGCGCTAAAGATTTAGAGACAGGTGTATTAATAATGGGTGGTCCAGATGAAATACAAAGTGCTGGATTAAAAATGGATCTGCAGAGATCTGAAAAAAAAGATTTAAAAGAATATAAAATTGCTGCTTGGGTTAATGATGATATTGCTCCTGTTAATCAAGAAGTTCAAAATAGAGTATTAAAAGTAGCCAAAACAATTTCTGATAAGGGTGGTGAAGTAAATTTTGAAGCACGACCTGATTTCGATATGCTACAGGCAATGGATACTTATCAATCTCTTCTTTTGCCAACAATGGCCTCTAGAACGAGTGATGATGAATATAATCTATTGAAAGAAAAACTCTCAAAACTTGATCCAAATGATACAAGTGAATCCGCCTACACATTGAGAAAACAAACATCTTCTCTAAGAGATTATAATAATGCTAACAACGATAGAACACATCTGAGATGGAAATGGCATGAATTTTTTAAAAAATATGATGCTTTAATCACTCCAGTTATGGCAACAGAGGCCTTTGACCATAACCACCTTAATTATGGGGAAAGGACAATAATGGTAGATAACGATGAGAGACCATATTTTGAGCAAGTTTTTTGGGCAGGTATTGCCATAGCTAGCTATCTTCCTTCAACAGTTATTCCTACTGGCTTAACTGAGGAAGGACTTCCAATAGGAATTCAAATTATTGGTCCTGAATACGGTGATTTAAAAACAATTGGCCTTGCTAAGCTATTAGAAAAAGAAGGTTATAACTTTATACCACCTTCAAACTATTCAGATTAATTAAAAACGACAGTTTTTATTCCATTCAACATAATACGTCGTTCAGAATAGAGCCTTACAGCTCTTAAAAGAACTGATGATTCAATATCATATCCACTTTGCTGCATGCTTTCGGGAGAAGTGCTGTGATCTACCCTTCGAATATCTTGCTCAATAATCGGACCCTCATCTAAGTCATCTGTAACATAGTGAGCGGTCGCGCCGATAATTTTAACACCTCTGTCATAAGCTTGGTGGTAAGGTTTTGCACCCTTAAAACCTGGAAGAAATGAATGATGAATATTTATACAATCAGATGTCAATCCGTCTAGAAACTCGGACGATAGTATTTGCATATACCTTGCAAGAATTACTAATTCAGCATCATTATCCTCTATAACATCCTTAAAAAGCTTTTCCTGATCTTTTTTTGTCTCTGCAGAAACAGGTAAGTGATGATAAGGAATCTTATTCCATTCAGAGAAACTTCGAGCATCATCATGGTTTGAAACAATTGCCTTAATATCAATTGGCAAAGCATCAACCTCCCAACGGTGGATAATATCATTCAAACAATGGCTATATTTACTCACGGCAATAACAGTCCTACATGGAACTTCAGCATTATAAAAACTACAATCAATATTAAAATCGTTAAGATCAGTTAGAAAATCATTTTCTAAGGTATCTAAGTTAAAACTAGAAGAGTCGCTTTTTTGGAAGGCAATACGATTAAAAAATCTCTTTGTATCATGCGCACTAAATGATGATACTTCTGTCATAAAGGCATCATTTTTAAATAAAAATTGCGTGACAGCAGCTAATACACCAGGTTTATCTGGGCAACTAAATTGTAAAATTACTTTTTCTGCTTCCATTTTAAATCTCTTTAACTAGAGAGAAAAAACTCTCCCAACAAACCAAAAAGTTCCAAGTGCAATTAAAAATAAAGCTGAAATATTATAAAAATTTTCTTTATATTTAATTAACTTTGTTTTCCCTAGCACGTAAAGAGTAGAAATCGCAAGTGTAACGACAAGTATCTGTCCGAATTCAACACCTAGATTAAATCCAAAAAGAGATGAAACAGCCTTACCTTTTGGTAAGCCAAGCTCTAGTAAAACGCTTGCAAAGCCAAATCCATGTATCAAACCAAAGACTAGTGTTAAAGCTGGATTATAAGTTTCTGCATCTTTTTTTGTTTCCACAAGATAAGCATAACTTATTGTAAATATAATTAATCCTAGCCAGGTTAATGGGGATACAATTCCTCCAAATATTAGAGACGATAGCCCTAAAATTATTAAAAAACATACTGAACTTTTTAGGAATATTGAATTCTTTTGATCTTCTAAGAGTAAGGCTTGGCTAGCAACAAGTAATATAGTAAATCCAATTAAAGCTTCTATAGCAACAGTTGATGGTTGTATCAATTCTAGCGCAGCTAAAGCCAAGGTTATTGAATGACCAATCGTAAAACCAGTAACAGTTAAAAAAACTTTTCTTAAATTTAAACTAATTAATAAAAGAGTCATTAAGAATGCTAAATGATCAAACCCTAACAATATATGCTCAAACCCTAACTTTATATAATCAATGAAAACTTCAAAGGAACTTTGTTGATTTTTTCCAGAAATAAGTGAGAATTCATTCTTTTTTCTGGTTGAGGTAAAAATTGTTTCCTCCCAATCATTAGAATTTATTTTTATTCTGGCAAAGTGTATATGTCCTGCCGAAGCATCAAAAAAAGAATTATTTTCTATGGATAAGATATTGCCATTTTCAGGGCATTGAAAATTTATCATAGCCTTAATTGAGTTATCTTTATTTTGTCTTGTAAGTATTTCAGAAGAAAAATCGCAGGCTATGTCATTAGAATAAATTTTAATATTTCTTTTTAAATGATTTGATAATTGCTCTTCTAAGCTATCATAATATCCATCGAGAACTGGGAGAAGGGTTATATATCTTGGTGCAATAGAGAAAATTGCTATTACATTTTTTTCTTCAACTGTCCAATTTGAAAATGATTGGCTGATCTGATGAGAGCTTGCAGGGTAACTTAGAAAAGGTAAAAGTATTATTAGCAGAAGTACTTTAAGTCTATTCATAGATATTCTCATTATAAATGATATCGTATTTTTTTCTTAACCAAGAAATATAATTAAGCAAAGCCTCTTCATCCTTTCGACGAATATATTCACCTTTAACTTTATCTTTCATATTTTCAAAAGGCAGGGGTTCTCCTTTTTCAGAGTCTACTAAATAGAGAAAGTTATAACCATCATTTGTCTCTATTTCACTTGTTATTTGTCCATTCTCTAAATTAAATGCATTTTTTACTAAGTTAGGATCAATATAATCTTTTAGTTTTCTTTCAGGAAGGAAGGTATCAGGTAGTTCAGGTAAGTAAGCATCACCCTCTTCTTTTGAAACAATATCAAAATCATCTCCATTTATTAATCTTTCTCGAATTTTATCTAATTTTTTTTCATCCTCTTCTTGAGACCTAAATTTCACAAAAATTAATTTTAGTCTTAATTCTTTTGATGGAAGAAAAAAGGAAATATTATCATTATAAAATTTCTTTAAATCATCTTCCTTAATTAAAAAGTCATTATTCTCAGATAAAATACTATCAATCATTGAGTTTACGATTAATTTTCTAATTGAGTTTGATGTTTGGTGTAAGTCAAGGTCAATACCTCTTTGCAACAAAAGTTGTTCATCTATTAACCTATCCTTGACTAATTGAATTTGATCATTTGTTACCTGATTATTTTTATTCATTGATAATGCTTTCAAAGCTAAATCTAAATCAGATTTTAAAATAGGGTGATCATCAACTAGGGCAACAATATCGTCTGTCAATTGTTGCTCTTTACTAGGATTAAAAGTACCAAAAAGAATTAATAGTAAACCAGATAGAACCCCAAAAAAAACAAAGGATTTTTTCATTATATTTTAACTATTATTTTTAGAAATATAAATTGGAGATGACCAGGCTCTGTGCTCTTCCTTTGATAAACACGCATCTTTAGAGTCTACTCTATAATCTCCCCAGCAAGGATTAACTTCTATGCAATTACCTTCGCTATCATACTTACACCTTAAGTTATCTCCATTAATGGTATCAGTAGGTTCTTGAATAGCTCTAACATAATAAATTGACTGTCTATCATTTTCAATAAAGCTTGGATCTTCAAACTCTACCTCACAGCCATTCTCACCATCACAAGGTAAAACTAACCATGGGTCTTGAATAAGATCATCAACTTTCTCCTCAGGTGATATTTGAGGAGTAATTTTAATAACTTCAATACGAGTAATATTTAACCTTTCGGATGATGGATTATAGCACTCACCTCCACACAAGGTATCAATTTTTTCTCTTGGTAAACCATCCATAACAAAGTCTTCACAACCAGGTTTTTGCTTGAAAGAACCAACAGCTTTTACAATAAATTTTGGATTATTTGATAAGGATATAGATGAGCCCATTGGGTTAATTTCCTGATTTGAAACTTCATCAAACCAAAGTAAAATTCTAGGACCTGAGGTTCCATAAATTTCTTTCCTTTCCATAGCATCCCAAATTGCATTTCTATTTCTTCCTTCTGAATGAACAGCTGCTAAACCTCCTTGAGTCCAAAAACTTTGCTGTCTCTCAAGCTCAGTTAAAGCAAAACCGGCATTAGAGGTTAAAATTTCTTCACGTGTTAAAGGAAGTATATTTGGATCTGCTTGTTGACCCTGATTTGGTAAAAGTAATCCTCTATAATACTCGCTTCTTGCTCCAGCAGACTCAGTGGTAGTTTTTCTATCAACCGGTTTGTAACCTGTTCCAGGGCGTGCCCTGTGATTATCCGAAGAAGAAATAAAACCCCAATTAAAATTTATTGGCTCATCTTCATCAAAGTTTGTAATAGCAAGTCCATACTGAACCGATGTTGTTGGATTATGGTTAAACGCTGGTAAAAAACAATCTTGGCATTGGCCAGAATTTAAATAATCTTCAGTATTTTCACCTGGTACAGCTATATGAAAACCAACACCAAGGTTTGCTGTTACTTGTCTGGCCTTTTCAGCTCTTGACGAACACTCTTTTTCATCTAAACCAGAATTTAAACATCTAGTCTCAATAATTTGACCCGCACGCCAACATGAAGGTAAATAATTTTCAGTCGGACTGGGGCATATAGGGTTTTCTATTTCACCAATAACTTGCCTATATGATCTATATTCTTCAGTATTTCCATGCCCTGACATAACTTCAATAATAGGAAAAGACTCTGGTCTCATATCTTTTTTAAGTTGTTTATCCCATGCTGAAGTTGGTGGTGTATAAAAACCCCAAGATGAACCATGAGGAATTACTAATGGATCAAGAGATTGCTCTTCTAAACGCCTCATCAACTCACCAGGATCTTTAGCTTGTTCAAAACAATCTAAAGGTAGCTCATCTGAAGATAGATTCGGATCACAAAAAGGGACATCCCGAAGTTCTTTCAAAAAAGCTTGAAGATTGGCATATTCTTGCCAGTTTTTAAGATCTGTAAACCCTAATAATCGAAAATCATTATCGGTATTATCAGTATTATTTCTTAAAGCATTTACTGCAACACCAGATGCAGCAATAGGTCTTTTTGCAACTTTATCATCTTCTAAATCTTTAAAAATAACATTTTTATGGCCGTAGTGCTCAGATGGTAATGCGCCAACTTGAGTCCACTCAAACCCAATAAACGAAACAACATCAGTACTCTCCTCCAGATCAGAAGCAAAAGAACACTGTCGAATTAAATCTTTGGTTTCTTTCCATTTTCTTGGTGTTGATGCTTCAGCATGATCTGTTGTGGCCCAAAAATCAATTCCTGAGCAATATCTAGCATAATCACATGCATCAGCCATTGGGGCTGACCCTGTCCCATTAAGCATTGGTAAAGTCCATAAAAAAGCATCAGTAGAGAATGTAGTATGAACATGCAGATCACCGAATAGAATTTGCTTGGGTTCATTAACACCAACCGCTAAAGCAGAGTCTTTCTGAATAGTTGTTCTTTTAGATATGATTTCGTTGGGAACTATTTCACCTTTTATTGAACCTGCCCTTTCAAACTTACCTGTCCAACCGTAATAAAGTCCGCCTGAAAAATAAAATACACCAGCAAAAATTAACAGTATCGCAATAAGTATAAATTTTTTCATTTATAAATCCCCCAATTTCTATATTTCAAAACCTTGAATTAAGGCAGCTTCTTTCCTAACTCTTTCCGGACCGCCAAGAATCTGTCTTGATAAACCTATCCGTTTAAACCAATAATGCATACCTAAAAGGTCTGTAAAACCCATCCCTCCAAATACTTGTGTAGAAGTTCTAGCAATATCCTGACCAACTTCAGATAGATGCGCTTTAGCATGGCATGCTAAAAGATTTGCTTCATCTGAAATAAAATCTTGTGAGTATGCAGCATACCACATTAAAGACCTACAAGGTTCTAAATCAGCAGCCATTTCTGCACACATATGCTTTACTGCTTGAAAGGATCCTATTACTCTTTCAAACTGTTTTCTTTCAAGTGAATATTCAACGGCTTTATTAAGCATATTTTGACTTGCGCCAAGCAAGTCTCCTGCTAAGCCAATTCTTCCAACATCAATTGTTTTTTGTATAGCTTCTTTTCCACCAGGTATTATTTGATAATTTGAAGAGTCAAAAATTATTTCCACAACTGGACGAGTCGAGTCTATTGTAGGTATTTCGTTAATCTCAACACCATTATTATCTGTCTCAATTAATATTAAATTGTTATCTACTGCTGTAATTATTATCGCTGGATCTAACTCACCATCTATTCCAAAAATATTTATTCCTGAAACTTTATCTCCATTTGCAGTAAGACCTAAATCACCCCTTTTACCAATGACCTCACTCAGAGAAATGCATGCTGTAATCTCACCAGATGCAATTAACGGAAGCCATTTCTCAGCTAAATGATAATCCTTTTCAAATAAAATTGCTGTTGGGGCCATAATAGAATTCCCAACCCAAGGAGATGGCACAGCATAAGATCCTAATTGTTCAGCAACCAAACTTGCCTCTAAAACCCCTAAACCAGATCCACCATATTCTTCAGGTATCATTAATCCTGGCAATCCCATATCAACAATTGATCTTCGAATAGTCTTTCTTAATGATTTATCGCCTTTTGAGTGTTCGCGAAGGTTATCAACACTAATATTTTCATCAAACATCTTTTTAATACTGTCTGATAGAATTCCTTGTTCTTCTGATAACGCAAATTCCATTATTTTTTTCCATTAATAATTGCTTTTGGTTCACGTGGCATACCTAAACCTGCTTCACTTATAATATTTTTCTGAATTTGAGCAGTTCCCCCTCCAATAATTAACCCTAGATCAAACATATACTTCCATTGCCATTTTCCTGAACCATGATCATGATTGCTCTTACCATAAATAGTTCCTAGTTCACCTAAAAGATCTATCGCAAAGCCAGCAAGATCATGATTTAACTGACAACCATTTAATTTAACTATTAATTTTGCCATTTTAGCATCTAATTTTTTATGAGAAGCCGTTAATAGTCTTAAACTGTTAAATGACATGCTTAATACTCTTGCTTGAAGCCTCATCAATCTATCAAGGTGAACGGGATTGTTAATTAATTTTTCACCGTTAATAGTTTCTTGCTGCATTAATTCAATAATTTCATTTAAACGTGTAGCAGACTGGTTGGGATCACCAAGCATCCCTCTTTCATGAGTTAAGGTTGCGTTTGCTACATGCCAGCCTTCCCCCCTTTTTCCAACAATCTGATTTTTAGGCACCCTCACATCAGTGAAGAAAACCTCATTAAACTCTGCATGACCTGTCATTGTCATTAAAGGTCTAACCTCAATTCCAGGTGAGTTCATATCAATAAGAACATATGATATACCTTTATGCTTTGGAGCATCAGGTTCAGTCCTAACCAAGCAAAACATCATATCGGACATTTGAGCTCCCGAGGTCCATATTTTCTGGCCATTAATAACAAAATCATCGCCATCAACTATTGCTTTTGTTTGTAAAGAAGCAAGATCAGACCCTGATCCTGGTTCAGAATAACCCTGACACCAAATAACTTCGCCGGAAATAGTTTTACTTATCCAATCATTTTTTTGATCATCTGACCCTAACTCTAAAAGTGTCGGAACTAACATAGAAATACCTTGGTTAGCCATACCCATTGGTATATTTGCCCTACTAAATTCTTCTGCAATTATACGTGATTTTAAAACATCCGAATCGGCACCATACCCACCGTATTCCTTGGGAATAGTTCTTGCAGCATAGCCATTATCGATTAATTTTTTTTGCCACTCAAGTTCTTCATTACTTGGTCTTACTGGAGTTCTAGCTTTTCCTGACATATGTTTATTTTCTTCAAGGAAGGAGAGAACATTTTTTCTAAAATCAATATATTCTGGTCCAGCATTTAAATCCATTTTTGTTCTCTTTTTTTAATTAATTATCATACAGATAATTTAAATATAAATCATATGATTTTCTAATAAATATAATAATTAATGGTTAAAATAACGCACCCATTAGATAAATTTAATTTTACAAAAATTATAACAACAGTTAGATTGCCTCCATTATTAAGAATCTTGTTATTTCCTTAATATTTTTTAAATAAAAATAACTTATAGGTATTATTATGAAAAAATTTTTATTAACACTTTTAGTATTTTTGGGTTTTAATCAAAGCAATGTTATTGCTGATAATACTTCTGATACAAATGCTTTTTCGTTTAGTTTTGAATCAATTGAAGGTGGTGATTTGAACCTTGATCAATATAAAGGTAAAGCGCTTTTAGTTGTTAATACTGCATCATTATGTGGTTTTACTGGTCAATATGAAGGTCTACAAAAATTATGGGATAGTTATAAAGATAAAGGTTTGGTAGTTATTGGTGTACCGGCTAATAATTTTAAATCTCAAGAACCAGGAAACGACGGAGAAATAAAAGAGTTTTGCGAAACAACTTTTGGAATTGATTTTCCAATGACTTCAAAAGTTAGTGTTAAAGGTGATGATGCTCATCCATTTTATAAATGGCTTGCTTCACAATCTGCAGGAACACCTAAATGGAATTTTCATAAATATCTAATTGCACCTGACGGATCGTTTAATAAATCATTTACATCGTTAACAAAACCTATGTCCGGGAGTCTTGTTAAAGCAGTAGAAAAAATACTACCTAAAAATTAAATGAAAAAAATTTTTTTTGCGCTTGTAATTTTTTTTAATGTAAACACTGCCGATGCAAAAATAAT
>Ga0222719_10001897_pt1 | contig 19655 bp, 16 predicted proteins | sample C33_34DmetaG_FD_165039 | JGI IMG/M metagenome (GOLD analysis project Ga0222719, IMG submission 165039) | Estuarine water microbial communities from San Francisco Bay, California, United States - C33_34D | ecosystem: Environmental > Aquatic > Marine > Unclassified | place: USA: California... | reverse complement strand
AGCGACTGAAAATCGATATTGTCTCTTACCTGCTTAGCCCGAATCTCTAAAATAGCAAAATCTATATCAAAGGCATTTTTATCATCAATCATTGAACTAGGACATATGGGTATCGTTTTATTAATTCCATATTTTTTAAAAGGGCCTGATTTTCCAGGTTTTTGCACCATTGAATAAATCTCTTGAGTATCAAGATCAAAAACTTCTTCGGGCTCAAAACTTAAATCAAAAAACATTAAATCATTTGGAGCTTTGCTACCACAAGGCACAACAGGGTACCTAAAAACTTCTCGCCTGAAGACCTCTCCCAAACCTAAAAAACCTGGCTGTTGGACAGCCTCTTGAACACCTGCTTTTGAAGAAATGCTCAGAAAGAAATCTATTAGCTCTGGTTTTTTTTTATTGATTATTTCAAGCAGAGAAATCATTAACTTACAGTCAGCAATTGCATCATGAGCATCACCAATTTCAATTCCGTTAGCTTCTGCTAAATCTGCCTGCTTCAAACTAATCGCTGGACCGCCCTCGTGAAGAGGAATACTTAATAAATCGGGAGAAAAGGCAGCAATATTATTCATCATCAATAAAAGATCCAATCTGCTATTTCCATTGGTGTTAGTAAGATATGACTCAAATAAATTCCAGTAAAACTGTCTTCTAATAAGCTCTTCATCATAAGCCATGCCGTTATAAGTTATGAAAACCCCTGGCTCATCAATCGTCCACTGCCGCCATTGACGATTAAGATCTCGCATCATTTCATAATGCGATACATTGGAATTAAAAAGATGAGTTTTCTTATTGGTCACCATAGCCATTGGATGAGGTATAGCCCATGGCAAAGGAGCACAACCTAAATTTTGCTCATCTTGGGTTTCTAAATTACGATTTGCTTGAATAGACCCACACTGGAGTATTTGAGCAAAGTCTTTGATTAGCCCAGTTGTCTCAGTGTCGTAAAAAATTAGATTATTTGGTGGCTCCACAATTAGGTAGGATATTTACCTAACTCATGTCTTGCAACTGCTCTTCTATGAACTTCATCTGGCCCATCAGCAAGCCTTAATGTTCTCATTCCGGCATACATTCTTGCCAATGGGAACACTTGAGACACTCCAGCACCACCATGCATCTGGATAGCTCGATCAATTACATCACAAACGATATTTGGAACAATCACTTTGATTTGAGCAATCTCACTTGCGGCAACTTTATTGCCAACAGTGTCCATCATGTGTGCTGCTTGTAATGTTAAGAGTCTTGCCATGTTTAATTCAATTCTTGAGTTGGCGATGATATCCATATTGCCACCTAGTTGAGACAGCGGTTTACCAAAAGCAACTCTGTTTTGAGATCTTTCGCACATCATTTGCAGCGCTCTTTCACCTAGGCCAACAGCTCGCATGCAATGATGAATTCTTCCAGGCCCGAGCCGACCTTGGGCAATTTCAAAACCTCGACCTTCGCCTAAAATCATATTGCTTTTCGGAACTCTTACATTGGTAAATTTTAGATGAGCATGACCATGAGGGGCATCATCCCAACCAAAAACCTCCATCATCTTTCTTACTTCAATTCCCTCAGAATCCATGGGGACAAGAATTTGAGAATGTCTTTTATGTCTTGGTGAATCTGGATCTTGATCAGTCACACACATAAAGACAATAATTTTACATCGAGGATCTCCAGCGCCTGATGTCCACCATTTTTCACCATTAATCACATACTCATCGCCTTCAAGAACTGCTGTAGCAGCCATGTTAGTCGCATCTGAAGAAGCGACTCCAGGCTCAGTCATACCAAAAGCTGACCTAATTTCTCCAGCTAACAGGGGCTTCAACCAAGTCTCTTTCTGCTCTTCAGAACCATATCTTTCAAGCACTTCCATGTTTCCTGTATCAGGAGCAGAACAATTGAAAACTTCAGAAGCGATCCCGACTGCTCCCATTTTTTCTGCGAGATGAGAATATTCAAAATTACTTAAACCAGTTCCAAACTCACCCTCATACCCTGGCAGGAAGAAATTCCATAGGCCTTCAGCTTTTGCCTTGGCTTTCATTTCTTCCATGATGAGAGGCACACACCATCGACCACCCTCTTCTGTTTGCTGAGCGTAAGTTGCTTCATTGGGTCTAATTTCGGTATCTATAAATGCTTGAACCCTGTCTAGAAATGTTTGAACTTCTGGCCGTAAATCTCTCATGATTTTCCTCTTATTAATAGGTGTTATTTATAATATAAGTATTGTGAATATTATAAAATAACTTTATTATTAGTACTCAATTGGTTTACACCCATGATAACTGCAAGCAAGTTGCAAAGCTATAGGATCAGAAAAAAATGAAAATAAGTTCTTTTGATTTAAATCTATTTGTCATTATGAACTCCATTTATACCGAGGGCAGTCTTACCAAAGCGGCTGAAGTAGTAGGCATAACTCAACCTGCGGTCTCTAATGCACTTTCAAGATTAAGAGAAAAGTTTGATGATGCTCTCTTTGTAAGAACTGGCAGTGGCATGGTGCCCACTCAAAAAACAGAAAATATTATCAAAGATATACAAAATGCTCTGCAGCTAATGCAAAAAAGTGTCAATGAACCTGATGAGTTTAATCCAGCAACCAGTGAGAAAACATTTAGAATTTCTCTTGGGGATATTAATGAAGGTCGAATCTTGGCGATTCTTATGAGTAAAATGGAAAAACAAGCACCAAACATTAAACTTGAGTGCTACTACTCTTCTAGAGATCAAGTGCCTCATGCATTAGCAACAAATGAATTAAGTTTTGCTGTAGATCCTTTTATACCCAATGCAAAGGATACAAATTCAATGAAAGTTTTTTCCGATAGATTTGTTGTGGCTCACCGAGCCAACCATCCTGTATCAAAACTTTTGGAGATGAGCTTGGATGAAATGCTCAAGTTAAAATACATCAATATCTCAAATAGAAAAAGAGGTGCCTCTGTTATAGAAATGGAAATGCAAAAAATGCAATTACAGCCTGAAATTGCACTGAGATCTCAACACTATCAAGTGACCCCAGAGATAGTTAGATCAACTGATTTATGTTTGCTCTGCTCTGAGACTTTTGCAAAAAAACATGGGCTTAGCTACGTTGAAATACCTATGAATGTTCCTCCTTTGGAACAATATTTGATTTGGCATAGTAGTGATGATAATGATGGATCACATATTTGGATGAGAAATCTTATTATCGAGTCTTTTGAAGACGTAAGCTCACTTTAAGCTTTGGGGGCCTCGCCATAGTATAAAAAAGAAGCTATCTTTGGCCCTTTAATATACTTCTTATTTAAATCCTTGAATTGAAACCCGCCAGAAAGAATCAGATCTTCGATGTTTCTATTTAGATTGCACCCACCGGCAATTTTATTCCAAAGAGGGGTAATTCGATGCTGCCATTTTTGAATCTTAGGCTCAGGAGCTAAGCCATGTTCCATAAAAAATAAAGAGCCATCCGACTTAAGAAGTCTATGAGCCTCGGCTAAAGCTTGCATAGGATCTGGGATAGTGCACAAACTAAATCCTATCACCACGCTATCAAATGTTGCAGATTGAAGATCAATAGATTCAGCTGTTGTCTCTACAAAAGAAATTTTAGAGCTAAAATTTGAAGCCCTAGATTTTGCAATAGCCACTGAACTAAGAGCCGGATCAACTCCCACTATTTCTGAAACTTTATCAAAATCATAAAAATCAAAATTCAATCCTGATCCTATCCCGATTTCTAAAACTCTTCCATGAGCTTTAGGGATGATTTGAGCTCTCTTTTTTTGGAAACCTTCCATGCCACAACAGCAATCTAATAGTTTAGGTAAAAAATATTTCTCGTAAAGACTCATGACTGGCTTAGGTCATGGCCTGCTGTACCAACCAATCCCCCATCTGAGGGTATGACTGCACCAACGGTATAAGCTCCTGCTCTTGAGCACAAGAAGAGCACCAGCCCTGCCATATCTTCAGGAGAACCAATTCTTTTTCTTGGATTTCTAGACTCTATTAATGAGTAATCATGATTCACTGCGGCTCCCAACATCATAGATTCATATGGACCTGGTGCTATTGCATTGACCAAAATATTCTCTCCGACCAATCTTCTTGCTTGCACTCTAGTTAAATGATGCACAGCTGCCTTTGAGGTTCCATATGCATAACTCTCTAAAGCAGGCACATTTAAGCCATCAATTGATCCAATATTAATAACTCTAGCAGGATCTTCAGCAGAAGCTTGTTTAGCTAATATAGGTGTGAGTTTTTGGGTTAAATAAAAAATACTCTTAACATTCAAATCCATAACTTTATCCCAGCCCTTTTCTGAATATTCTGCATAAGGCTCTCCCCATGAAGCTCCTGCATTATTAATGAGAAAGTCTATGTGCTCCTCTTTTGATTGAATAAAATCAACAAAATCATTCATTCCATCCATGGTACTTAAGTCACAGGGCACAGGAATGCACTCGCCTGCATAAGTCTCTGATAATTCAAGAGCCTTTTCGATTAATGCAGCCTCTTTTCTAGCGGTAATATATACCTTAACGCCATTCGCCAGAAAGCCAGCCGCTATCATCTCACCTATTCCTCTTGAACCACCAGTAACAACGGCTACTTTTCCAGAAACATTAAATAATTCTGCTATTTTCATACTTACCCTTACATAATTTAATAAATGCTTATGTTCCCTTGAAATCATTATGAATTCAATACCATTACCTTTAGAATACTTTCATGGAGTTAACATTAAACATCATTCTGCTGCTAGTTGGGATCATAATTCTTGTTTGGGGAGCAAATAAATTTGTTGACCATGCCTCCGTCATAGCAAAACATTTAGGTGTCGGAGATCTTGTTATTGGACTAACACTTATCGCTGCTGGAACCTCCGCACCCGAGGTATTTGTTGGGATATCTGCTGTTTTGAACGGGAATGAAGATATTGCCCTTGGAACAGCTATTGGTTCAAACATATCAAACATTGCTCTCATTTTTGGCGTCTCCTGCCTTTACTTTCACGCAGCCTCTAAAACTCATTTATGGAATTTAATGCCTTTTGGCTTAACTGTATTATTGCTGGGATTAACTTTGGCAGATGGAACGATCTCTTTTAGTGAAAGCATCGGTTTTGTAGGTTTATTCATGTTGTTTATGTATATCCTCCTAAAAACGGATGGTGTCCCTGATAAGGAAGGCTCAGAAGTATCTGAATTAGCAAAAAGTGTATTTTTATCACTGGTAGGGCTTGTGGGTTTAGTGGCTGGTGCCAATATCTCTATTGTCTATGCCGAAAGCACAGCATTATTATTAGGCATATCAGAGTTAATCATAGGTCTTACCATCATCGCATTAGGAACCAGTTTGCCTGAGTTAGCTGCTACGATTGCAGCGCTAAAAAAAGGCAAACATCAAATGGTTGTTGGTAATATTATTGGATCAAACGTTCTAAATTTAGTATTTGTTATTCCAATTATTGGATTTTTTGGATCTGTTCAACTCAGCCCAGTCGTCATGGAAAGAGATTTCAGCATCCTTGCAATCTTAAGCTTGGCCTTTATTTTATTGGCAGTTGGATTAACCAAATTAAAATTCAATAGAAGCTTGTATGTGGCCGCGGGAATCATTCTAGTCAGTAGCTACACTCTCTACATTGCCACTCTTTCTGGGGTTGTATAAAAATTTCATATACAAGAAAAAAGATAGCGACAAGACAAACGTAACCACTTCAAAGATAAAAAAAGTATTATAAAAGGTGGGTGTGCTTGGGATTAGTGCAAACAAATATCTGCCGAGTGCAATACTAAAGGTTAAGAATGCAAGCAGTGACAATGCATATGTTGCAATGCCTCTGCTAAAAAGACCAAGGAGACACAATAAACCAATAATCATGTTGATGCCGCCATACAAACCTGCAACTTCTGAATAACCAATCTCTCCTGAAACTTTTAACCCAACAGCATCCATGAATGAAGGAATCTCATAACCAAGTTCAAGAGCATCTTTGACCGGATCAATGATTGCCCAAGCTCCTATACCAAAATATAAAACTGCATAAGCCATCAGAAAGATTCTAATAATCCAAATCATTGTATTTCCTATAAAATTTCGTTCTTTCTTTTATTGTGACCTGCTCTGGCAATAAAACAAACAAATAAACATATAAAAAGCATTATAAGAGGATCCTTAGATAAAGGCATGAAAGTTATAAAGCCAATAATATGAGTAATTATAAGTGAGACACTGATCACATATATTGGCCAAAGAGGTGAAGTGGGGTTTTTGCCAGAAAAATACCTTAAAATAAAATAATTCAAAGTAAGGAAAAAGGCTGGAAGCAAGACTCTAGCACTGTATTCATCCATTTGATCTTGATTAAACTCAGTTGCAAGAAATGCAATTGGTAACTGATCATATAAGAATAAAGCGACTAATATTCTCATCGTTGTATACAGCGCAATAAGTATTAATGAATATCTAATCAGCCTTTTCATCATCTAATAGAATACACTTAAATGTTAAAATTTAAAATTTTTTTGGTTAACTTGAAAAGATATGAATATAATTTTAGATATAAATGAATGCCCCAGCCTTCCGCACCCTGAGCCTTACTCTGGGGTTCGAACCTCTATGCTAGAAATTCAAGAATTCATTCAAAAAGCCGTCAATTTAAATAAACAGCCCATTGTAATTTTTGGAGCGAATTGGTGCCCTGATGCAAAATTATTTGAAGGAGTGATCCAACTGCCTGCTGTGAAAAGCTTTCTTACGAGAAATACAAATATTTTTTATATAGATGTAGGAAACTATGAAATGAATACCGAATTGTTTGGTTTTTTTGATAAAAATATTCAAGAAGGCATACCAAGAATATTTATTATGGATAGAAAAGGTGAAACCCTAAACTTGCATGTAAATGACACTATGCGAAAAGCAAGAGAGTTCTCTACTCAGGATATTTTTAACTATCTGCAAGAATTTGTTGTTGAGAGCTAATCAATAGCGGAAATGCTTAATCTTGTCTCTACTATTTTTTAAATCTGTCATTGCATGAATGCCTATCTCTAAATGTTGCTTTGCCCATTTAGATGTAACCGCTTGATCTGATTTTTCAGTTTTGACTCCATCAGGTGTCACAGGAACATCTGAAACCAAAAGCAAGGCGCCGCGAGGAATCTCATTGTAATGACCAACTATAAATATTGTGGCAACTTCCATATCGATTCCAATAGCTGTGGTTTTTTTTAGTTTCTTAAGGAAGGTTTTATCATGTTCCCAAACTCTTCTGTTGGTTGTATAAATCACTCCTGTTCGATAGTCAGTGCCTGCATCTAATATTTTATCGGAAACAAACTTGTGCAATTTAAAAGAAGGTAAAGCAGGTACTTCTGGAGGAAAATAATCATTGGAAGTTCCATCCCCTCTAATAGCAGCTATAGGCAGAATAAGATTTCCAATTTCAGATGAATCTTTCAATCCGCCACATTTTCCAAGAAACAAGACTCCTTTTGGTTTTCTTGCAACCAGCAAGTCCATAATAGTTGCAGCATTGGGTGAACCTATCCCAAAATTAATTATGCTTAAGCCATCACTATTGGTGCTGGAGGACATTGGTCGATTTTCACCTTGAACATCAGAATTAAACCTGTCTGCAAACTGATCAACATAGTCCTGAAAATTAGTAAGAAGAATATAATCACCAAAGTCATCTACAGGCATTCCTGTGTATCTAGGCAACCAGTCTTTGGCTATATCGTATTTGTTATCCATGCATCATTATAGACCATCAAAGATAATCAAAGTATTTTGTTAGCTTTTGTTTGTTTTAGGCAGATTGATGAATGTTCCAATCATGAATAATCATATCCGATGCTTTTTCTCCAATCATAATCGTTGGAGCATTGGTATTGCCGCCAACAATCGTTGGCATAATTGACGCATCTACTACTCTCAATCCTTTCACTTTGTGAACTTTAAGTCTACTATCGACCACCGACATTTTATCATTCCCCATTTTGCATGTGCCTACAGGATGATAAACAGTATCGGCTCCTTCACGCATGGCTTGTTCAATATCAGCGTCATCATTTATATCAATAGGTCTTTGAGAGTGTTCAGATATGTATTTACTAAATGGCTCGCTGCCAAGAACTTTCATCATTATTTTATAACCATCAACCATATCTTTCACATCATCGGGATGACTTAAGAATTGTGGATCGATTAAAGGATCTGCAAATGGGTCTGCAGATGCAAGAGTAACCTCACCATGAGATTTAGGTCTTAATAAACAAGAATGACAGCTCATGCCTGTTCCCCATAAAAGGGTTCTACCATGATCAACAATCATCGCCGGTGCATAATGAAATTGAATGTTTGGTACTTCCAATCCTTCTTGTGTTTTAACAAACGCGCCAGCCTCTGCAATAGTAGAGGTAAAAAGACCGGTTTTCGAAAAAAGATATTTTAAGATTTCATAGGGATATTTAAAGAATATGTTTTTTAAACTAAAACCTATTAATTTTATTGAGTTGTACTTATGGACGGTAATATAATCAATATGATCTTGAAGATTTTTTCCTACACCTGGAAGATCTACAAGATGATCAATACCATGTCTGATAATTTCTTGGGCTGGCCCTAATCCTGACCTTAAAAGTATTTGAGGAGATCCAAATGCTCCTGCGGAGAGGATCACTTCCTTTGAAGCATTTAATTTAAAAGAATTATTATCACTGCCAATACATTCAACACCTGTTGCATGACTTCCATCAATCAAAATTTTATTTACTTGTGTATCAGTCATTACTATAAGATTATCTCTATCCAGAGCTGGGACTAGATAAGCTTTAGCTGCACTGCAACGTTTACCATTAATTTGAGTTGTTTGATAATAGCCAAAGCCTTCTTGTTCAGCCCCATTAAAATCTTCATTAAAGTTAAATAACTTTGATCCAGCTTCAACAAAAGATTTACATGATTCAGGCTGATGAGCAATATCACAAACATTTAGTGGACCATTTTGACCATGATATTCATTGTTATGAATCTCATTGTGCTCGGCTTTTTTAAAATATGGCAAGACTTCATCATACGACCATCCCTCATTACCAAGCTCAGACCAATGATCATAATCCCAACGATGGCCTCTCACATACAACATTGCATTAATTGAACTTGAGCCACCTAAGGTTTTACCTCGAGGCTGAAAGCCCTTCCTATGTTCTTGAGTTTCACTAGGCATTTTATGGGTGCCGCCCGCAGAATCTACTACCACTGATTCTGGTTCAGTGACTGTAACTTTTTCAAATTCCTTTTGTGGAACCGTTTCATAGGACCAGCTATACTTGCTTTGTGTCATGCCAAAAGCAAAGCCAATAGGCACATGCAATCTTGGATCGCTATCCTTTGAACCAGCCTCAATTAAACAAACTGATGTATTTGGATCTTTACTAAGCCTGTTGGCTAAAACACAGCCGGCTGAGCCAGCACCCAAGATAATAAAATCAAAATCTTTCATATACTCGCTTCCCTTAATGATAATTTATTGCTCAGCAGCAGTGGCGAGGCCAGTTAAAACAGTTTGATGTTTAATATATTCATGAATTTGTTGAGCTTGCTCTACATTTAGCACATCTTTAAATGAAGCCATGCCGCTTCCATGAATGCCACCCAAGACACTTCCTAAAAATGAAGCATGGCCTTGTGCATCCAGCATTCTTAACTCAGGCAATACTCCTCCGCCAATAACACCTGCTCCATGACAAAATTGACAATGTTCATGATACTCATATTCACCTCTAGCAATTACCAAAGCATCTGAGTTTAATTCAAAAATAGTAGGATTTAATTGAGCTATTGTTGCAACTGGCTCCTTAAGTTGACTTCCGCCGATTTCAAAAATCATCATTCTTCCATCTCTGGATGGATTTTCATTTGGTGATTCTAGTCCGCCAGTAAGTGCATAGGCACCGCCATAACCAACTTGGACTGCAATGTATTGCTTACCTTCAATCTTATAAGTTATTGGGGGCGCTACGATCCCTTGTCCAGTATCAACACTCCACAGTAGATCACCAGAATCTGCTGCATATGCTACAAACCTCCCATCTGATGTTCCTTGAAAAACTAAATTTCCATCAGTTGAAAGAACGCCTCCACTCCATGGTCTTTTATATTGTGCTCGCCAAACTTCTTTTTGCTCTTTTGGGTCCCAGGCAAGTAAATAACCAACCGTAGCTGCATCCACCATAGCCAGCTCATCCGGATCTTTTGGAAGGTAACTCATTTCAATCTGATTAGCTAAATTCCAAGTGCCTGGATTATATTCAAATTCATTATCTGTTGAGTAGATAAATATTGTTTCTTGAGCTGGAATATATACCAACCCAGTTTGTAGACTATAGGACATTGGATGCCAATTATGGCCACCCAGGGGCCCAGGTGTCGTGAGCGCTGGTTGTAATTCATGATTGGTTTCCTCAATCTCTACCGGTCTTCCAGTTTCAGGGTCTACATGAGATGCCCAATTTGTTGGTACAAAATTATTTGCTGAAATAAACTCGCCAGATGTTCTATCGATTACATAGAAAAAACCATTTTTTGGAGCCTGCATAATAACTTTTCTTTGCTCACCATCAATCTCCATATCTGCAAGGATCATATGTTGAGTAGCCGTATAATCCCAGGTGTCCCCTGGAGTCGTTTGATAGTGCCAAACATATTCTCCGTTATCTGGATTAATTGCCACAATGGATGAAAGATATAAATTATCGCCGCCGCCAGGGCTTCGGACATACCGATTCCATGGAGAACCATTCCCAGTTCCTATATACAAGAGATTTAATTCTGGGTCATATGCCATGGAGTCCCACACAGTTCCCCCGCCACCAATTTCCCACCATTTACCTCCAGACCATGTTTCAGCTGCTTTGGCTAACGCTTCAGATTCAAAAGGCTCAGCAGGATTTCCAGGAACCGTAAAAAATCTCCATATCATGGAGCCATCTTGAATGTCATAAGCAGAAATATAACCTCTGACTCCAAACTCACCACCACCATTACCAATAATTATTTTCCCGTCTATGATTCTTGGCGCTCCAGTAATTGTATACGGCTTGGACTTATCAATTGTTAGAATATCCCAATTCACCTCTCCTGATTCTTTATTAAGAGAAATTAAACGACCATCAATGGTTGCAAAAACAACTTGATCGCCCCAAACTGCAACTCCTCTATTAACCACATCGCAACAAGCATTACGAGCCCAGGCTTTATCTGCTTCGGGATCAAATGACCAAATTTCTTTCCCACTCTTTGCATCCAAAGCAAAAACTACGCTCCATGGGGCAGTAATAAACATCATGCCATCAACTACGATAGGTGTGGTTTCATGACCTCTGTTAGTCCCTGTTTCAAAAGACCATGACAATCCAAGCTGATTTACGTTTGAATCATTAATATCATTTAGTGGGCTAAACCTTGATTCATCATAGGTTCTGCCATGCAATAACCAAGATTCGTTTTCGGTATCTGCATTAAGAACTCTCTTAGAATAAGAATTATTTTCAGCACAGGAAAATATAAAAAAAAGCAATACTAGCAACGATAAATTTTTCATTGAACTAATAATAGCAAAGGTGATAAGAATATACACCAATTGGTAGGGATGGAGGGAGTCGAACCCCCACGCCTTTCGGCACTTGGTTCTAAGCCAAGCGTGTCTACCAGTTCCACCACATCCCCAGAAGAGAAAGAATTATATTACAGAATCAAGAAATGTTAAGAAGTTTTGTTGAATCACTAAAAGTTAGATATAAGGTATCTCATTTTTTCTTTTTTTATGCGCCAAAATCAAGACTAATGCTAAAAATATCTCACCAATGAACACAATCAGTCCAAAAGAATTAAAGCCCTCATAAAAAAAACTTACGACTCTGCCAAAAGCTATAAAACCCATTATGCAGGCAATGCTTACAGCTATTGATATTTGATTGTAGGAAAATGCAAAGCGTAATAGAAGATATGCGTATGCTAAGAATGAACCTGCAAATAATGATCTGAACTCAGAAGCAGTCTCAGGATTGGTCGCAACCACAGGGATTAATCCCAAATCACTGAGATCAGGCTTAAACATGACATAGCATCCTATTGCAAATAAGCACGCAGCAGAAAAAACAATGCATGCCTTTAACACTTACAAGACACCTAAAACAAATAATGCTAAGAAAAAAGCTATCACACCCATTGCTAACCAAAAATACAACTCTTTAGTATTTCCAAAGCGGTACGCATTAATGGCAAGGCCCCAACAATACAAGGGAGCTAAAGTTATGATGATAGAGCTAATTAATATTGCAATAGGAATGAAAGCTAACACCAGAAATAACTGTAAAGCTAATTTATTCATAACCTAATGGAACATATTTTTTAAGGATGTGTCAAATATCATTTAAATTTTCTAACCATATAGGAGATGTCCATGCCCTTTCTTGAATGAATTTTGGTATATTCATCTCATTTTCATCTTCGCAATATTGGGGATTTTTTATACACAGGTTATGTGCCCAGCGGCAAGATTTATTAGCGATCACTCTAACATAATAATAAGCTTCATCTCCCTGATCAAAATTAGGATCCTCCCAAACTGCACACATAGATCGAACTCCATTGCCAGTAACTTTGCAAGAATTTAAATCTAGATCACTTGACTCATTTGATTTGATGTCATGTATAAAGGTTTCAACCTTTCCATCACGAACAACACCTTTGACAACTTGTAGTTTTTCAATAAATTGAGCCTCTAGAGACGTATCGGCGCTGGCAGAAACAAAGATTCTAGCATTAGAGATATTGTTAGAATCCAGAGTACCGCCCATAGGAACACCATTTTCATAGGAATAAGGAATTGCATTGGCTCTATTGCATAGATCCAAGCTAAGATTTTCTCCCATAAAGAATCTAACTAAAAAGCGAGGTCCTGAAGTTCCATAAACTTCTTTTTGTTTTAAAGCATTAAAAATCGAAGTTCTGCTATTTTCTTCAGCCCACACGACTGCCAAACCTCCAGGATTAAATTCGACATCATCTGGTAAGCCATTAGGAATTTTCGTTCTGTAGGATTTTCCTGCACCACCGCCGCCAAGAAAATTGTCCTCATCAACAGATCCTGGAGTTCCAAAGTGCGTATCAGTACTCCCTATAATGCCAAGTTTAAAGGGATTAATATCTTGTTGGGACTGCAAAAGAAGCCCTGTGTTTAATGCCTCTCTAACAAAACTAGATTTTGGAGGCTTGGAGAAATCATTTTGAAATTTGGATCTAAAATCTTTGTAAGGTAGCTGTTCAAAATTACATAATGGATCCATGGAAGTTGTGGCACATTCCGAGCTGCCCTTATGCTGGAAAATCTCTACCAGTGGCTCCTTGATATTTTGGAGATATATCTCATCTTGATTTGGCTTTTCAAACATAAAGCCATTACTTAAATTAGAATTGTGAGGGATCACCATATAATTGCAGTCATTTTGACATTCTTGATCAAGCTGATTCCATAATTCTGCTCTATTGGGTGCTTCATAGAAGCTAATAGGTTGGTGCGGAACGTTTGAGCTTTCAAAAATAATATTTCTATGAAGATTGCTGCCAGAATATACCGCGCCAGTCCATTCATATCCAATAAAAGACGAAAAAGTGCATGCTTCTGATCTATCATAGTGATCCTCAGCTGCCTGTATAATTTCCTGCCAGGGTTTTTGCGCTGCATCTAAACACGCTTCTCGAGATTTACCACACATTCGTAGAGGGCTTCCCAAGCTAGCTTTTGCATTCATATAAAAATAAGAAAGTTTGGGTAAATTTCTATAGGCCATGCACTGAAGGCTGGTATATTTTTGACTTTGAGGATCTAAGCAAATCCTGACCTCACCCAGCAGCTCTGCATGATCGGTTACCGCTGCAAAATCAAGAGGTTGTCTTAATTTTGAAATTCTTGAACTGGTCCCATCCTCATTATATGGCTGGAGATATAAAGATTCGCCTTTAGCATATCTATAGGCATCGTCTGGTGTATTTAAAGTCCCTTGGGTATTTGCATCTAAGGATAAGGCAGTATGGACATGCAAATCTCCAAACAATGGGATTTTTTCCTTTACAAAAACCTTGCATGGGAGTCTATCCTCATTTGCATACATCCGGTCAGCGCTTTCTAAACCACATAAATAAAGTAGTGAAATAATTATGAATATATTTATTTTCATGAATAACTTAGACAAAAAAAACGGCAACCCAAGGCTGCCGTTTTTGTTTTAAAAAATAATTAATTAAAAATTATAAACAAGATTTACTCCAATCTGTCTTCCTGCATTTCCATTAGCAGCATAGAATTCAGATGGCTGGCTGTCACCCCCAGCAATACCGTAATCAGAGTAATAAGATTGTATGTGAGTCAAGTCCACATCATCAGTTATATTTTTTACAAATAGACTAGCATCCCATTTTTCATCTGCTGATCTCCAACCAACAAAAATATTAGCTAGATATAGTGCCTTAATTTCTAGATCAGAATTGACTCTTGATGATCTTGCATCTCTCCAACTGACATTGTATCTCGTATAGCGTTCGCCACCCCAATAAGCAGCAGTATTATGCTCAAGATAAAATGACAAGGAGCTTTCAGCAGCATCATTTAAAGGCTCGCCACTTACATCTCTAGTTGCAGCTAACATACCTGTATAAGAAGGATCATTTGCATAACCAACTGATCCAGCATCAAATTCACTCTCTACGGAAGTATAACTGCCTCCCAAAATAAGATTTTCTCTAACAATGTATGCCCAATCTAAATCAATACCTGAGAGAGTGGCGTCATTGTTGTTAAAAATTCCGCCCTGAATTTGCAGTAATGGTCCTGGGCCAGTAGCAGTGAGCTCTCTAGCTGTGACGTTATCCCACTTAGCCTGATATCCGTCAAATGTATAGTCATAATATGATGCATTTAATCTCAGTCTTCCATTTAAAAACTGCCCCTTCATACCAATCTCAATCATATCACTCTCCTCATCCCCAAATGGAGCTAATGATGGCGAGACAGACTGAGTCAGAATTGAAATTGAGCCTCTTCTGAATCCCTGCTCTGAAGCAACGTATAAAAGCACGTCATCGTTTAGATAATGACCGATCTTAAAGCTGCCAGTTGTTGAATCAGTAGATGAGCTTTGACGGTCTGGAGAAATAAATGGAATAGTCATACCACCGCCCACAGTAACTGGAACAACTTGTGTGATCGGCAAAAACCCATCAAGGGCTTGAAAATTATTAATTTCTTGGTCTCTTACACCGAATTGAACGAATGTTTTTTCAGATAAATTATATTTAAAGTTTGCAAATACCGCCTCAACCTTGGCATCAACAGGAACTAAAGTACAATATAAAAAAGCATTATAGTCAGCATAAATTGCTGGGTTAGCCTTGCCGGCATTACATGCATTGAAAGGAGTCTTAGCATCAAACCCCACAATTGGCCTCATAATAGCTGGAAATATTTCAGTCACAACATATGAACGATCTAAGTCATAAGTTGTAAAAGTCTGAGAATCTCTAGAGAATAATCCAAAGGTATATTCCAGCTTATCACTATCTTGATTAGATATCCTAGCCTCAATAGTATCAATATTAGTAAGAGTCCTCACTTCCTGAGGGTAGCCATAGGTATAGGCTCCGGGATAGTCTCTATCTAAAATGCCCATGGCATGAGACTCAGATTCAGAATACCTAAGAGCTAATAGATGGCTTCCCATATCATAATCAAGCATTAAATTATGAAAGAAGGCTGAATTATTTTGTCTAGGATCATGATACTGCACCGCAGTTCTGTCCTCGACTGTAAATCCCTCTGCTGGCATATCATTGAATTCAGGGGCGCGCAGTGTAGCTAGGGCAGCAGGAAGATATGGTCTAACACCATTTACTCTTTGAGCAAATGTTGGAGTCCCTTCTGTGCCAGCAACTGCTTGAGGATAAATTGAATCAGTTTCACTCCTTTGATATTTATATCTTAGAGTCAGCTCATCAGATGGCTCCCATGACATACTCAATCTAATGGATTCGAAGGAATGGCTTTCATCAACCCCAGTTCTTATATTCTTGACCTCTGTACCATTATTGTTATTTGAAACACCAGCAATTCTTAGCGCCATTGTCTCTGATAGGTGCAAATCACTAGCAAATTCATAGATTGAAGTCATGTTGTCTGCAAAAGTAGTTTTTACATAGCCATTGCGCTCACCACTTCCAACTTGAGCAGATCTTGTATAAATATGCAAAGCTCCACCTGAACCAACCACTCCCTGAAGAGTTCCTTGAGAGCCTTTAAGTATCTCAACTCTTTCAGTGTCATACATTTGCATAAACATTTCACCTGTTCTTAGCGGCATTTCATCTACATAACCCTGAATCGGTTGGTCATTACCACCATCTGGATCAAGCTTTTGCCCTCTCATAATAATGGTCTGTCTTCTTGGATCAATCTGAGTAAATTCAACCCCTGATACAAGCTGAGCTAACTCACCTAGATCTCTGATTTGATAGTCATCAAGAGCCGAGCCAGAAACAGCATTAACTGTTTGAGCTATATCTTGAACATTTTCCTCTTTCTTGGTGGCTGTAACAACGACTTCCTCAAGGACAAGATTGGAATCTTGTGCAAATGAAGTAGCTGGCATTGCTGTAAAGACAATGACTGTGGTTAATGCAAATAATCTCTTCATGGTATCCCCCTACAAATTGAAGATGTTTAGATAAAATATACCTTTTTTTTCACGAAACCCCAAACTTTTTACTTAGAAGTAAGAAATAAATTTTTACTGGGGTACTGAAACTTTTATTGCGCTGAGCTGTAATTGAATATCTTGCAGTATTTCGTTGTTTTGCCTTCTATAAGAATCAAAAGCTTGAATATTTTCTTCAAGCAACAAAACGCTTTTATTGAGCTCATCTATTTTATTTTTAATTGAAGTGCTTTCTTGATTAGCTTGAGTCAATTCTGCAATTCTATTTTGTAATTTTTGTGACAGATTTTTAATGGTTTTAATATTAGCTTGATCATTTGTTTGAGTCACGGCAATCTCTTTAAGAGCAGTGGAATGTTTGCTTATATCTTTAGTGAGTTTTGCAATATTAACTTTGTTGCGTTTATTGCTCAGATCCCACAATTTCCTTATTTCTTTATCAAGAAATTGAAGTTGGGAGTTGATATCAGATAAAAATTCAGTAGAAGTTGAATCAGCCAACTGAAGTTGTTCCTCTAATATTAAAATTCTAGACTCAACTTCCGAGTTAACACTACTAGAAGCTTTAGAAAGATTATTAACCCAGATGAACAGAGCAAGAATACTAATCAGCAATGATACAAATACAATTCCAAGAAATAAGCCGCTTGAACTTTTATTGATATAAGATTCTCCATCTTTAGTGGCTGAGATTTTCATGTTCATAAGTAATGAGCGCTTATTTGTTAAACTGTATTAAATTATATCTTCTAATATTGCTTTGAATTATAATCTTTAACTTAAAACTATATTACAACAATATGAATTTAGATTTCTCAGACGACCAAAAATTTTTACAAGATGAAGCCAAGAAATTCTTTGATAAAGAGGGTGGTCTTAAAAATGCTAGAACGGTTATGGATAATTCGCTAGAGGGAGATAAAGAGCTTTGGCAAAAAATTATTGAGCTTGGTTGGACAGGCATTAGGGTTCCTGAGGCCTATGAAGGTTTAGGTTTGGGTCATTTAGAACTTTGTGTAATTGCTGAAGAGCTAGGAAGATCTCTGGCACCAGTCCCCTTCTCATCATCTGTTTATTTTTTTACTGAAGCCATAATTAAGTTTGGTAGCGAAGAAATAAAATCCGATTTGTTACCAAAACTAGTTTCAGGAGAGATTGTTGGCACATATGGCATAGCTGAGGATATGCATCAACCTACAGAGTCTAATCTGACTGTGTCAGTAGAATCTGAAAACATCAATGGCGTAAAAATTGCTGTCCCAGATGCCGGAATGGCTTCTCAGATGATTGTAGTGGTTAAATCAAGTACTGGCACAGATTTAAGGTTGGTTGACCTTAATGAGGATTCAGTAACAGTTACTCCACAAAAAAATCTTGATACCTCTCGAGCCTTTTTTAAAGTTGAGTTTAAGAATACTCCATCTAAATTAATTGGAGAATCAGGCAGGGGCTGGCAATACATCCAACATCTACTTGATCAAGCAGCAGTATTATTTGCATTTGAACAAGTTGGAGGATCGCAAGCTGCATTGGATATGGCAAAAGCATATTCAATGGAGAGATTTGCTTTTGGGCGACAAATTGGGTCCTATCAAGCCATCAAACATAAGCTTGCTGATATGTACATTGCCGTAACACTTGCAAAATCAAATTGTTATTATGGTGCATGGGCATTATCCTCAGAATCAGCTGAGCTGCCTCTTGCTGCTGCAACTGCAAGAGTGAGTGCTACTAAAGCCTTCCAATTATGTTCAAAAGAGAACATACAAACCCACGGCGGAAATGGATTTACATGGGAGTACGATTGCCATTTATTTTACAAACGATCAAAGGTTCTTTCGGTGTTACTTGGATCCGAGGCAACATGGAAAGAAAAACTTGTGACAAACTTAGAAAAAACAAATACTTTAGCAAAGGGATAAATTATGGATTTTAATGACACACCAGAACAAGCTAAATTTAGAGCTAAATGCAGAGAATGGCTAGAGGCTAATGCTGAGCTCAAAGAAAGTAAAAGCAATGGGCACAGCGCTTCTTCTTTGGAAGACCACCTCAAAATTGCTAAAACCTGGCAACAAAAAAAATATGAGGCTGGTTGGGCAATGTTACATTGGCCTAAAGAATATGGAGGAATTGAAGCTTCTCCGATAGAGAGAATTATATGGGGACAAGAAGAAGCAAAATTTAATGTGCCGGGTGGTATATTTGAGATTGGTCTTGGAATGTGTGGCCCAGTGATGATGCAATATGCATCTGAAGAGCAAAAAGACAGATATCTTGCACCTATGGCTGAAGGAAAAGAGATCTGGTGTCAGCTCTTCTCTGAGCCTGCAGCAGGTTCTGATGTTGCGGGTCTGAGAAGTAAAGCCGAAAGAGATGGAGATGATTGGATAATTAATGGTCAGAAAGTGTGGACTTCAGGTGCTCACTACTCTGATTTCGGCATCTTAGTTGTTCGTCATGATCCTGATGTTGCAAAGCATAAGGGACTGACGTTCTTTTTCGTCGATATGAAATCACCAGGCATCACAGTGAAGCCTATCAAGCAAATAACAGGCCAGGCAGGTAGTGGCTCAGGATTTAATGAGGTTTACTTCGATGATGTCAGGATTCCTGATTCACAAAGACTTGGTGAAATTGGAGATGGCTGGAAAGTTGCTATTACTACTCTAATGAATGAGAGATTAGCAGTTGGGGATGCCAAAGGCTCAGATATTGAAGAAGCGTTAATTTTATCTAAATCAAAGGATGACGCTGGAGAAGCATTAATTAAAAATGACTCAGTAAGAGAAAGGCTTGCTGACTGGTTCTGTGAAGCCAATGGTCTCAAATATACTAAATTTAGAACTATTTCAGCTCTTT
>Ga0222719_10001896_pt1 | contig 19655 bp, 32 predicted proteins | sample C33_34DmetaG_FD_165039 | JGI IMG/M metagenome (GOLD analysis project Ga0222719, IMG submission 165039) | Estuarine water microbial communities from San Francisco Bay, California, United States - C33_34D | ecosystem: Environmental > Aquatic > Marine > Unclassified | place: USA: California... | reverse complement strand
AGGTCGGTATCACTGTAACACACAACGACAGAGATATTGAGTTTATTCAATTTAAACGTTGGTTAGAAAAACTGTATCAGGAGAAGACACTTGAGTTAGATTACAAAAGTTGTGAAATGATGGCAGATGATTTGTATGAACAGATCATTGCCAAACACCCAGGCCGTGAAGTCCATATTGACGTAAGTGAAGATGGAGAAAACGGTGCCCACATTGAGTACGCAAAATATTAAAGGAGATGACAGTGTCATATTTTGCAGACCATCCGGAGATCGTAAAGATCTTTAATGACCTTGAATCATACAAGGACTGGTGCGTGAACAGTTGGCTTCACGGTGACTCTAAGAGTTATGTGTTTGATGAGAAGGACTTGTATAACAATGCAAGTTATCCTTGGCAAATGTATAACAGACATAAGAACCGACTTAAGAAAAAGTTGGCTCGTAAACGTAATAGGCAAAGGAATTAGAAATGAAGATTTGGTTAGTAGACTTAGAAAGTGTTGAAACACGTTACACAAGTGAGTGGAAGGTACACGTACCTAAAATACTTTCTAGGACTAGTGTATTTGGAAATAACGAAGTAACTGTTGAAGTTATTGGCGGTGCTGATGATATTCCAGATGCTACTACACCAGGTGCTTTCTTAAACTTTGGTGGTACTAACATTTACAAATCTACTCAGATCGAAAAGATTTCCAGAGCCTTTACAAAAGGAAAAGTTAAATCTGGGGATCATATACTATTCACAGACGCTTGGCATCCGGGTATTATTAACATCAAATACATGGCTGAACTGTTAGGTATTGATGTGATAACACACGGATTATGGCATGCGGGTAGTTATGATCCTGCAGATTTTTTAGGTAGACTAGTAGGTAATAAACCTTGGGTAAGACATGCAGAGAAAAGTTTCTTTGAATGCTTTAACCATAATTACTTTGCTAGTAACTTTCATATAGATATGTTTGCTGAAGAATTACTAGGCATTAGCAAGGAAGATACAGATAAACTATGTGAAAGTAAAAAAATTGTGCGTACAGGTTGGCCTATGGAATATACTGCTGATTCGCTTGTTCCATTTAAAGGTATGCAAAAGAGAAACTTAATTTTGTTTCCTCACAGAGTTGCTCCAGAAAAACAACCTGAAATTTTTAGAGATTTAAAAGAAGCATTACAAAGCGACTATGAATTTGTCGTTTGTCAAGATCAAAGATTAAGCAAAGTTGAGTATCACAACTTGCTAGGTGAAAGTAAGATGATCTTTAGTGCTAACCTGCAAGAAACATTAGGTATTAGTGCATATGAAGGTGCGATTGTAAATTCGTTTCCGCTTATGCCTGATAGATTGAGTTATACAGAAATGTACGATGACTATTTCAAGTATCCAAGCGAATGGACTACTGACTGGGATAGTTACATTGCAAATAAAGATAAGTTAATTGAAAAAATTCATTGGATTATGAATGACCATAAGAAGCATTATGTAAATCTAGATCGGTTAGTTAAATTCTTAAGTGATGAATATTTTAGTTGCAGAAAACTAAAGAATGTGTTACACTCATACAATGAAGAGACATCCACGTCTTAAACTCGGAGAAATAAATGGAAAAAACAAAAGAAATAACAAAACGTTTACAAGAAGCAAACAAACGTTATTGGGCAGGTGATAATATTAGTGACTTTATTAACGAAGGTGAAAAAGAACAACTAATTGAAGAAGCAACTGAAGCATTTGAAAAAGTTTTAGATACATTAATTATTGATAGATTTACAGATCCTAATTCACAAGGTACAGCAAGACGTCTTGCAAAAATGTATTACAATGAACTAATGGCAGGACGTTATGATTCTATTCCTAATGCTACTGCTTTTCCTAATAATGGAGAAGATGCATACACAGGTATGTTAGTAGTACGTAGTGAACTTAAAAGTGTTTGTTCACATCATCACCAACCAGTAACTGGTGTAGCATATATTGGTGTTATTCCTAACGGTAAGGTAATTGGACTTAGCAAATACACACGGATTGCACAATGGTGTGCTAGGCGTGGTACGCTACAGGAAGAACTGTGCAATGACATTGCACGTGAAATCGAAAAAGCAACAGATGCAAAACACTTAGGTGTATACATTCAAGCAACACATGGTTGTTGTGAGAATCGTGGTATTATGGCACACAGTTCATTAACACAAACAACTGTACTAAAAGGTTCGTTCAAAGAAGATTCGGGAACAAAGAAAGAGTTTATGGATAATATTAAGTTGCAACAAGAGTTTGCACCGAGGTAATTATGGGTGATGATATTAAAGAAATTAAAAGACCAACTATTGGTATAGGATCAATAGCAGATGATACAAGTACATTTACAATATCTATTGATGGGTTAGATCATACCTATGCTTCACCGGGGTTGGAGACTTCTTATACAACTACTGATTTTGGTTGGACTGGTACACCTGGTTGCTATGTTGATACAGACCTTGTAGAAAGTAATCCCACTTGTAAAGCATTATGGGATCAGTTTTTGTATGTTTATGAAATGATTAAATCAGATAAGGAAAACAACGAGGAAAAAGATGACATTTCGTTTTAGATTTTTTAAATGGATCGGTGGATTCGATTTTTTAGATTGGCTAGACCTAATTGGTCGTAAACGTGTTATTATGGATCGCTATGAAAACGAACCTTATCTAACACGTTACTATTTGTTTTTAAAAGATCGTAAACGTTTTCCGTTTAATGTATTCTTACATAAATTTCACAAAGGCGACTTAGATGATTTACATGATCATCCGTGGCCTTATTTCACACTTATTCTAAAAGGCGGTTATTGGGAAACTACTCCTAAAGGACGTTTTTGGAGAAAACCTGGACACTTTAGATTTAACGGTTCTAAAAGTCTACATAGAATTGAACTAGAGCCAGGAGTTACACCTTGGACACTTTTTATACCAGGTCCTAAAATGAGAGAATGGGGATTCATTAGAGATGGTGAATGGGTAGACAACGAAACTTACTTGAGAGAAAAATATGAACTCGAACATTGATATTCAAAAGTTTAACGAACAGCAAACACGTGACTGGCTCAAAAATTTATTACACGAAGGCAACGTAGTTGTTACATTTAATAAATTAAACGGCGACGAACGTGTTATGACTTGTACACTTAAAGAAGATATTGTACCTGAAACAAAGACTAAAGATTCAGATACAGAAAAGAAAGAACGTAAACCTAATGAAGATGTTTGTGTTGTTTGGGACGTAACTGCAAACGGCTGGCGCAGTTTTCGTTGGGATAAAATAACAGGGGTAGAATGTAATGTCGCAAATTAAAAAGAAGTTTTACACTTGGCAAGACGTAGAAAAAATGTGCGTTAGTATTGTAAATCAAATGTACAAGGACAATTGGCGTCCTGATTATATTGTAGGTATTACCCGTGGCGGTAATGTTCCTGCTACTATTATTAGTAACATGACTGGCATACGTTGCGAAGCAATTAAAGTAAGTCTACGTGATGATACTAGGGAAAGTGAAAGCAACTTGTGGATGGCTGAAGATGCATTTGGATATCATCAACAGGGGCATGGACAAGAAGGCAAAAAGATTCTCATTGTTGATGATATCAACGATACTGGTGCTACCTTCAATTGGATTATGCAAGACTGGCCTGCAGGTTGTTTACCAAATAGTCCTGAATGGGAAAAGGTTTGGGGTAACAATGTTCGTTTTGCTACACTAACAGAAAACCTAGCAAGTGAGTTTGACAATGTGTCATACTCATGCGATGAAGTAAACAAAGCAGAAGAGGATGTATGGTTAGTATATCCATGGGAAAACGTAGGAACATATGGCTAAAAAAGAACAACAACAGCAAATACAAAACATAGACAGCAATGGCGTCTATCTTTTAATGGATCAAATAACATCTGCTTCGTGTAAAGAAGCAATTAAGTGGGTAATGAATCATAACCTTGCAGACAATCCTTTACCACAATTAACAATTATTATTAATTCGCCAGGCGGCGATGTACATGCGGCATTTGCATTAATTGATGTGATGAAGTCAAGTAGTATACCTATTAAAACAGTAGGGCTAGGACTAATTGCAAGTTGTGGATTTTTAATTTTTATTGCAGGCGAAAAAGGCAAACGTATATTAACACCTAATACTTCTATTCTATCACATCAATACAGTTGGGGTAGCAGAGGTAAAGAACACGAACTATATGCTCGTGTAAGAGAGTTTGAACTAAGCACAGAACGTATGATTAATCATTATAAAAAGTGTTTGGGTATGACAGAAGCAAAAATCAAAGAAATTCTTCTGCCACCGCAGGACGTTTGGTTAAGTGCCGAAGAAGCAAAGAAGTTAAAAATCTGTGATAAGATTGAGGAACTGTACTAATGCGTGACGACTTGATGGTACAACAGCAGGTAAAAAATGTATGGCAACATATGGTTGGTGTTATTTGTCTTAATCAAGTAAACAGACGTCAAACTAAACCTGTGCTTACAGAGTTCTTTAGACGTTGGCCTACACATGATGCATTGTTATATGCTACACGTAATGAAATTGAAGAAGTTCTTAAGCCTCTTGGTATGCAACGTGTTCGAGCAGAAAGACTGTATCGAATGAGCGAACAGTTTGAAGATTGGGACGGCAAAGATGCTACACAGTTATATGGCATCGGAAAGTATGGATCAGATAGTTATAGAATCTTTTACAAGAATGAAATCCCACATGATGTACAAGATAAAGAACTTAAAAGATATATTACAGAGGATCTGACCCATGGCCACGCTTGAAGAAAAACAAGAAACACTAGATAATATTAAAGGTCCACGTTACTATCAAATACAACTATGGGGCTACGGTGGGGAACATGCATACGGTAAACTTACTAAAGAAGCATATGATTTCTGGAAGCCGATTGTAGACGAACACGGCGACGGTGATCTTATAAATTATTTTTTAGGCGCCGAAGGTGGTGAGTTTGATTTTGAAAACATTGACAGTGTTCCTCCAGAAGCAAACTTTTTAAGTGATGATGTAGAAGGTGTTGGTGCTTGTAGTCCTTGGTATGAAATGCCCACAGAGTTTGAACATTTAAATTCTGTTTCAATTGACAGTGCAAACATAGAAGTTAACGAAGTACAAAACTCAGAATACAATGCTCCACACATTGCAACTATTCTTGAAAATGAAAACTTAAATGATGTGTCAGGTCGAATAAGTGAAGAAACTGATTTGGAAGTTGATATCCTAGAAGGCGTTGACGACTTGTATCCTGAAAAAGGCACACACATTGTACAGTTTCTATCAATGGAAAAAGGCACCTTCTTTGATGGTGTTATAGAAACTGTTGGAGATTTTGATATTAAAAAATTACGTGTTACATACAGTGAAGCACCTAATGGAGAAGATGTTATTCATACTGTTTTGTATGATGGCAAAGAAATTGATAATAGCGGAGGAGACACTAACGGTAAGGGTTACGCCGCCGCTATTTGGACACAGGAGTACTAAATGATTGATACTTTAGCAAAAGCACAAGAAGAAGGCAGAGCACCGTGGTCTAACGTTACATACGATACACGAGATTATGTTGTTTACGAAGATCTTTATCCAGTAACACTAGGGCATACACTTGTTGTACCAAAAGAAAACACACAAGAATGTATTTTAAAATGTTTTAAATTTGCTATGGAAATGGGTACAATGAATGTTGAAGCCGAAACTAATCCAATTACAGGATTTAATGTAGGAATCAATATGGGCGAAAGTGCAGGCCAAACTTGCATGTATCCACATGTCCATTTAATTTTCCGTAGAAACGGAGATATGAAAGAACCCGCTGGTGGTGTTAGGGGTGTTATACCAGAAAAACAAAAGTATATCAAAAAGGACGTTACACAAATGGAAATGTTTGAAGAAAGTACTGGATGTTAATGGTTGACAAAAACCTAAATAAGCACTATAATATATAATAGGAGTTGTAAATGAAATTAAGATATAGTGAAGCATTTTATAGTGTTCAAGGTGAAGGACGTTTTGTTGGCGTACCTTCTGTTTTCTTGCGTACATTTGGTTGTAACTTTCGTTGTATGAACTTTGGTTTAGACAAGCACCCTAATAGAGCAGAAAAAGCAGAACAAGGTATTAAGTATAATCCAGAAGTAAAAGCACTTCTTGATGACGGGATTTTAGACAAGGTAAATAAATTCGAGGATTTGCCTATTATTCACACAGGCTGTGATACGTATGCAAGTATATATCCTGAATTTAAAAAGTATATGAAAGACCATACAGTCGACGAAGTAGTTGATTATGTATTGAGTCTTACTCCACAAGGTAAGTGGACAATGGATAATGGACAGGATGTTCATTTTATTCTAACAGGCGGTGAACCTCTGCTAGGGTGGCAAAGGTTATACATGGATCTATTTAAACACCCTAAAATGGGAGATCTTAAAAATGTTACATTTGAAACAAATACAACGCAACCTCTTAGAGATGATTTCAGAGAGTGGCTCAACAACGAAAGATCATTTCATATCACTTGGTCGTGCAGTCCGAAACTTTCCGTTAGCGGAGAGCCTTGGGATACTGCTATCAAGCCTGATATTGCTAGGCAGTATTTTGATGTACCTAATAGTAGTATGTATTTCAAGTTTGTTGTGGCTACCGAAGAAGATGTGGATGAAGTTTCCAAAGCGGTTGAAGCGTACCGTAGCGAAGGAATCGATGTTCCGGTCTATGTTATGCCGCTTGGGGGTAGGTCGGAAGAATACAAACTCAACACTAGAGGAGTCGCAACATTGGCAATGGAGCGAGGTTGGCGCTATACACCCAGACTACACGTCGACATCTTCGGAAATGCATGGGGAACATAAACAAGAAACACTAGATGAAAAAGCAAGAAAGGCAGGACTATAATGTTAGATAAACTTAAAAAAATGTTCAACAAAAATCATGTTCCTGCTTCTGTATCAAAACACGAAGGAACTGATGCAAAAGCAGAGGCAACAAAAAAGAAAGAGCCTTACGTAGCAGTTCTTAACGTAGAAATGAAAGACAATAATCCACGTAACGGTTTCTTTGAACTTGACTGGAATGAATACTTTGTTCGTGAACTTAGACTAAACGGCTATCAAGGTGATAGCGAAGAAGAAATTGTTGACGCATGGTTTAAAGAATTGTGTGGTAATGTTGCACAAGAACAAGGTGTAGCAAGTCCAGAAACTAAGATGGGTGCTGGTTTTGTAAACACAAAAGATATAGGAAACGGTAAGACAGAGGTTAGTTAATGCTACAAGTTTGGAAAAGTATACACCCACTAAATGAATATGCTCCTACATGGAATATTCCTTTTTGGAATGCTGTATATCCTAAGCCTGAAGAGATTGATTTTATTAGAAACTGGTTAATCGATAACGAAGAAAAACTTATAAAGACATTAAAGAAAGACAGTGGCGGCGATGACGGTGGTACAGGACTAGGTGAAAACAGTCTTACTGCTCAGTACAGTGCATACAATCTTTTTCAAATTACACAAAATATTCCACAGTTTATGAATTTGTTAAATTGGATTAAAGAACAGTATATAGAATACATGAACAGTAATAGCACAACTGTAAGAAACTTATATATGTTTAGTTGGGCAAACGTTGTACACAAAGGCCAACCTATTACACAACACGGTCATGGTGCACAAAACTTTTCTTACCTAAGTGGTAATATTCATCTTGACAAGTATGATACTCAGACTATATACTACTGTCCAGTAGATGAACAAGTTAAGGTAGGTTTTGAAAACGTGAAAGGTGGACTTACATTTTTTCCTAGTTATGTATTACATAGTGTACCTGAACACAAGCAAGATAATAAACGAGTAAGCATTGCATTTGATTTATACGATCATGGCTTTGCTCCAATGGATGATTTAGATAAAGCAGTTCAACTCAAAACAGTAGGATACTAATGGTAAAAACTATAAAAAAGCAAAGCAGATATAAAAAAGAAGATTACCAAGTACTTGCCGATTGTATCAGATCAGATCAATTAAGTGCAAAGCAGGTACACGAAACTATGGTATACAATCCCGACTTTGCTAAATGGTATAAAATGAAATATTTGATGAGGAAATAATGACTTATATTCTTGTAGACACAGCAAATACATTTTTTCGTGCTAGACATGCAGTAAGAGGTGATGCTGATATTAAGATCAGTATGGCACTACATACTACATTTCAAAGCATTAGAAAAGCATGGAAAGACTTCGATGGCAGTCACGTAGTATTCTGCTTGGAAGGACGTAGTTGGCGCAAAGACTATTACGAACCATATAAACGTAATAGACAAGAAACTCGTGATGCACTTACTCCTTCGCAACAAGAAGAAGAACAAGTATTCTGGGAAACGTTTGATGAGTTTACAGGATTTATTCGTAACAAAACAAATTGTACTGTATTACAACACAAACAACTTGAAGCAGATGATTTGATTGCAGGCTGGGTTCAAGCACACCCTAATGACAATCATGTTATTATTTCAACTGACGGTGACTTTGCACAACTTATTGCACCTAATGTTAAACAGTATAATGGTGTTATGAAGACAACCATTACACACGAAGGGTACTTTGACGAAAAAGGTCAACATGTAATCGACAAGAAAACAAAACAAGCAAAGCCTGCACCTGATCCACAGTGGTTACTATTTGAAAAGTGTATGCGTGGTGATACAAGTGATAATGTGTTTAGTGCATATCCAGGTGTTCGTAAGAAAGGCACTAAGAACAAAGTTGGTTTGCTAGAAGCATATGACGATAAAGATGCTAAAGGTTACAACTGGAATAATCTTATGCTACAACGTTGGACAGATCATTTAGGAGAAGAACATCGTGTACTAGACGACTATACTCGTAATGTTACACTTTGTGACTTAACAGCACAACCTGATGATATTAAAACTTTAATTGCTACAACTATTGCTGAAGCAATTGATGGTGCAAAAGATATTAAACAAGTTGGTGTGCGACTAGTACAGTTTGCTGGTTCATACGAACTAAACAAAATAACAGAACAGGCTCAGTCATTTGCTGAACCTTTAAACGCAAGATACGGAGGAAAACATGCAACAACTATTAGCCAAGCAGTTAGTGCCTAATAAGTTTTGGATTGTACAGGACAGAGGTAGAAAAGTTGGTACACTACAAAAAGATACTAACTGTTACTATCTAGTCACAAAACTAGAAAAAATTAAGTTTGACACCATCGACGAAATACATCAAACCTTCGGCGATAACTTCTTTGAACAAGTTAAACAAAAGATTGAAAAGCAGGAGCAAACGCACGAGGTATACAATTACCCAACAAGCACAAAGCCTTTTAATCCTTTGTACGATGTTAAAAAAGGCTTACCACTGTTTAGTAAAAGCAAAAAATCAAAAAGCCTTTACTGTGCAGGATATTACTGTATTAGATTTGACAAAGGTTGGGTTAAATCATTCTGCCCTAAACTTATAACACTACAACGTTATGGGTTTGAAGGACCATTTACAACAGACTTAGAAATGAAGGAAACATTGGCACGTGTCTCGAAATCCTCTTAATACTATCGCTATCGAAAACTTCTTGCAATCTGTTAAGGTAGCACAACGTACATCTGCTAAAGAACTTAAACTTGATGCAAAGCAGTACAGAGACCTTGCAGATAGCATTAGTATGGTTATGACACGCCTAGTTGAACTACAAGATTCACAACAATCTGTTGATCCTGAAGTAACTATACAGATGGACGGTGGTAAACTTTAGTAAAAAAGGATAAATATATACGTAGTTAATAAGGAAATTACGTATATGAGTAGACCTAAACCAAATGTACTTTTAAAGTACATCGATAAAAATACATTTAGAAGTGAAGAAGTTCTAGCCGCAGAGGCTATCTGGGCAGTATTTTATCAAGGCAAACCTTTTAATTTAAAAAGCAGTAGTGCAGTAAGTCCTACTCCAGGACCTAAATACAAGAAGGTAAGTTTTAGTAACCCAGGTCATGCTCACAATCTAGCAAAAAAATTAAACAAACTGTTTCAAACAGACGAATTCAAAGTAGTAGAATTAACTAACGGAAAAATCCTGTAATGGACAAAAAGACCGCCTACACTAAAACATTCTTAATCGCGGCTGAAAAAGACACTAGCGAAGAAAGTCTTAAGAAGTATCATATGCTGTTATGGCAGAACATTCGAGAAAAAGGCGATAGCGGACTGCGTTTAACCAAAGAAGGTTTTGAGTTTGTTGTTGATCAAGCAGATTTAAAAGTTCACGAAATACAATTTCCAAACGATATACAATTTACACCACAAGTATTCTTATACCTAGATCAATTTATTGATACACCATACTATGTTACTAAAAAACGTATCTATGTGCTAAGTGAAAAAATGGCACTACAACTTATGATGTTTGCTGGTGATATCAAACAGTACGGTCTTGCTCGTGCTATGGCAAAAGAACTAGAAGACTAGTTCATTTTGGACAGTTTTTTTCCAAAATAATTCGAAAAAATAGTTGACAAAATCCTGTAAGAGTGTATTATATAGATATAGTTAGTTAAACAAGTGAGGTAAAAAATATGTCAACACAAGCAACAGAGTCACGTACAGTTACTCCAAATGAAGCAAAAATGGCACTACGCCATGCAATGCTAAAAGGTCGTCCAGTATTCCTTTGGGGACCTCCAGGTATTGGTAAATCAGATATCGTTGGTCAAATTACAGATAGTTTTGAAGATTCGTTTTTGATCGACATCCGTTTGTCACTATGGGATCCTACAGACATTAAGGGTATGCCATACTATGCGGCAAACGATAACACAATGAAATGGGCACCGCCTGTTGAATTGCCAGACGAAGAGTTGGCAAAGAAATACAAACATATCGTTCTGTTTATGGACGAAATGAACTCAGCATCGCCGGCTGTACAAGCGGCGGCATATCAACTCGTACTTAATCGTAGGGTTGGTGCATACAAACTACCAGACAACGTAATGATTGTTGCCGCTGGTAACCGTGAAACAGATAAAGGCGTTACATACAGAATGCCTGCTCCATTGTCCAACCGTTTCCTACATTTGGAAATGCGTGTTGACTTTGAAGATTGGTTGCAGTGGGCAACTGAAAACAAGATTCACTCAGATGTAGTGGGTTACTGTTCTTTTGCAAAACAGGATCTATATGATTTTGATCCTAAGAGCAGTTCACGTGCATTTGCTACTCCACGTTCGTGGAGTTTTGTGAGCGAACTTCTCGATGACGATCTGCCTGAAAACACGTTGACAGACCTCGTGGCAGGTGCAGTCGGAGAAGGCTTGGCAGTAAAATTTGCGGCACACCGTAAGGTTGCTAGTAAACTGCCAAATCCTACAGACATACTTTCTGGCAAAGTAAAGAGCATGGAGGCAACAGACATTAGTGCTATGTACTCATTGACTGTGTCTATGTGCTACGAACTACAGGAAGCGTTCAAACGTAAAGAAAAAGGGTGGAATGCTATGGCAGACAACTTCTTTGGATTTATGATGGATAATTTTGAAACTGAACTTGTAGTGATGGGTGTAAGGGTTGCAATTTCCACTTACAAACTTCCGTTCAGTCCACAGGACTTGAAGAACTTTGATCGCTTCCATGACAAGTATGGAAAGTATGTTCAGGCCGCAATGGCGTCCTAACTAACTATAGAGGGGGTCTTAGGATCCCCTCGCTCTATTAGGAGGCTTATATGAGCAAACATTTTTTTGAAAGACACAAACAAGGGTACACAGGTATTAAAAAATCTGTTACTACAACGTGTACACTTCCTTACTGTAACAAACAATCTTCTAAATACAAAGGCGCAGGCTCAAGGCTTTGCGAACATCATCAAAGTTTACTAAGAGAATATGGCGGTCCTGCTAGAATGGATCGACCGTGGACATTTAATAAGAAAAAGATGTGCGAAATTTGTGGACACAATCCGTGGGAACATACTAAAGTAAAACTGATAGATGATGAACTAGTTCGTGATCGTGTTGCATGGGGTATGCTCTTTGTAGATCATATTGAAACCCAAAGAGACGGCGGTAGTCATTGCAACCAAAATACTCAAACACTGTGTTTGGATTGTAACATGATTAAAAGTACACTTGCAGGAGATCTTGTTCCTAAAAAATTGTACAAAAACAAAAACGACTACTATAAAGTAATGGAGCAATTAAAACCCCATTATAACAAAGTGTTTAACCAAATCACTTGACCTCTAGATAACTTTCTGCTATAATAATTACAGTTAAAGCAAAAGGAGAAGTAAATTGCAAACTGTAGAACTAGCAAATTGGCTAGCCAATAATGTAGATTGGAACAAGTATGTTACACTTGTAGAAGCAATCGGTGATGAATTAAATGAACGTAAATTACGTTTTGATAAAAGCGATTTACTAGAACGTTCACTAGAACTTTTTAGCAATCAAGATTTGCAATATGTAAATCAAGAAGGTGTTGACCATATTGGTCCTTTTGGAATTACTATCGAAATGAAGTACACAGAAGGGTGTCTTTTTACTAATAAAAAGAAACAACCTAAAAAACATGTTGCTGATTTACAACTAATGAACAGCCGAGGATCAAGCCAAGGACGTACACTTCCAGAGAACTATGCACAATTTTTATTGATCTGTGACAAAGATGCAGTAGCAGTTATTTCCAAAGAAGACCTGATTCCTTATGTAACAGATGCTGGAGATGGATTGAAAACTAGTAAATTACCTAGTTCTGCAATACAATATGTATTTCAACCTGGCGAATATAAACCACTAAATCTAGTAGAGTCAGTTTCATATAAAGATGCCAAAATGAAGATGCAACAGGCATTTTTAGCACAATTTTAGTTGACAAAAACCGTAATGATGCTATACTATGAGTATAGTTAGATAGGAGTTAATAGATGTCACAAGAAACAACAGCAGTAGAACAAACAATGTTAGATGGTAAGATCTACGAAAAAGATCCTTCTGTCGACAGTAAAAAAGTACTTGAACGTTTAACAACGGCACGTATTGCTCTGCTTATTCGTCAGCCATTCTTTGGTAACTTGGCTACCCGTCTTAAAATTATTGATGCTACTGACTGGTGTGCAACTGCCGCAACAGACGGACGTAACTTCTATTACAATGAAAACTTTGTAAATTCACTATCACAAAAACAAACTGAATTTTTATTTGGTCATGAAATCCTACACTGCGTATATGATCACTTTACACGTAGGGATGACCGTGAACCACAAATTTATAACATCGCCGCTGACTATTGTGTTAACGGTGATTTGATTCGTCATAACATTGGTGAAGTAATCACACAGGTTAAACCCTTCCATGATCCAAAGTATTATGGCTGGGCATCAGAGGCTGTGTACGATGATATCTATAAAAAGTATGATCAAGAACAACTTGAGCAACTAGGTAAACTTCTTGACGAACATATCGATTGGGAAAAAGGTAAAGGTCAAGGTCCTAACGGTAAAACTAAAAAGAAAAAAGGTAAAGGCGGACAGCCTACATACACAAAAGAAGAATTGCGTAAAATACGTGATGAAATGAAAGAAGCGATGATTTCATCTGCACAGGCCGCAGGTGTTGGTAATGTTCCTAAAGGTGTACAACGTATCATCAAAGAACTTACTGAGCCTAAGATGAACTGGCGTGAAATCCTTAATCAGCAGATTCAATCTACTATTAAGAGCAACTATTCATTCATGCGTCCTTCACGTAAAGGTTGGCACACATCAGCAGTACTTCCAGGCATGGACTTTGATGACACTATCGATATTGCTATTGCACTAGATATGTCAGGTTCAATTGGTGGTAAAGAAGCACGTGACTTCCTAAGTGAAGTAAAAGGTATTTGTGATCAATATGATGATTACAAGATTAAAGTATGGTGCTTTGACACTGAAGTTTATAACGAACAAGATTTTACTCCCGACAGCGGAGAAACTATTGAAGAATATGAACTTGCTGGTGGTGGCGGTACCGACTTTAATGCTAACTGGGAATACATGAAAGAACAAGGTATTACTCCTAAGAAACTTTTAGTGTTCACAGATGGTTATTCATGGAATTGGGGTGACGAGAATTACTGTGAAACAGTTTGGGTAATTCACTCAGACACTTCAATTGAGGCACCACACGGTATCACTTGTTACTATGATGCTAAAGAGGCGGCATAATGAAACTGCTAATGAACGGACCTAATCCGTTAAATGTGTTAGACATTAGAGAAGTTGAAACTATGCCTATCCATTTCCAAAAAATAAATGTTAAAATTAGTAGTTGGCATGGAGAACGAACAGTTAACGGGATTCGAAATTGGATCTACAATAACCTTGATGGTAGGTTTGCTGTAACCGAAATGCTACATCTAGTAGATAACAAATTGGAAAATGTTTACCAAATTGGCTTTGAAAAGGGCTCAGAACTGTCATATTTCAGTTTAGCGTGTTCAGTTCTAGCCGATGACCAAATTGTAATTGTATAATTAATTGTACGAAGGAGATTCTATATATGACTGAAGAAGTTAAAAACACAGAAGCACCGAAAGCAGAACCAGGTGCTGATCAAGTTAAACCTGATCCAAATAATCCTGCTAACCCAGCAAATCCTGCTAGTCCAGATTTAACAATTTCTGACTTACAGGCTATTAAAACTATTATCGATGTTGCTAGTTCACGTGGTACATTTAAGGCGGCTGAAATGGCTGTTGTAGGAAATACTTACAATAGACTAACACAGTTCCTTGATGCAGTGAAGCCGGCAGAAAAAGAGGGACAACCAGAGGCATCGGCAGAAGCGCCGAAGGCCTAATAGGAGACATATATGGCACAAGCAATCAAACACGTAGGTAATGTTAACGGTAAAAAAGTTGTCATTGCTTATCGTACAATTCCAAATGATCCTTACAGTGCATTGGTTATTCCAGTGGAAAAATTAAATCCTAGTTGGCATGACGAATTGTTTAAAGTTGTTGAATCAAACAACGGACAAGATGCTAACGAAGTGGCTACGTTACTTGCTGTAAGAAAATTTTCAGACGGTACTAACATTTTAAGCACTTTAAGTAGATCAGGTTATCTAGTTAAAGTTGAAACCAAAGACGTTACAATGACTGCATCACCACAACGTGAGTCTTGGATTTCTTTAGATAAACTTAACGAAGAAATCGCAAAACAAAGAGGTGTTGAAATTTCTGAACTTGCTATTAAACCAGATTCTACACCAGACGAAGAAGGTGACAAGAAAACTATTGCTAAAAACTATAGAGCAAGAGCAGATCAGTTATACAAAGAAGTTGTATCACTAAGACGCAGAGCAGATGAAATGGATCCGCCTGCTGAACCTAAAAAGGCAACTTCTACTAGGAAAAAAGTTGATGCGTAATGGACAAGGGTCCTAGCGGAAAACTATATGTAGATGAATCAAACTTCGATCCTAATTGGGAAGACGTTTTAAGTACTATTAACATTGAAAGTCTTCCCATTAGGTATTTGAAGCATCTAATACTAAATCTCAAAACAAACGAAAAATATATCATAGACGTACAAGATATTGTAAAAAAGTCTAAGTCGCTTGATATGGCAACCGCCAAAGTAAATCAATTAATTACACTACACAAAAAAAATATTGACACAATAGACTTTAGTGTTATGCTTAATGAATTACAAGAAAGTGTTAACAGATCAAGAGATGCATTTACTAAAAAAGTAAATTTTAAAATTAAAAGACAAGGAAAAAATAAAAAAGATGACTAGTGTAAAATTAATTTCTTATTCAAAAGCACCTGAAGATTTAGATCTAAACGATTGTCAAGAACTTATTGCCTACTGTGCAAGAGTTTCAAATCCAAGCAATCAAATGAATAAAGAAACAAGCGAAAAATTAATCAACTATTTGATTAAACATGCACACTGGTCACCGCTTGAAATGGTCAGTGCTTGTTTGGAAATTAATACCACTAGAGATATTGCACATCAAATTGTGCGTCATCGTTCATTTAGTTTCCAAGAGTTTAGTCAACGTTACGCAAACCCAGATGAGGAATTTGGAGATATGTTCGTTGAGCGTGAAGCACGATTACAGGATCATAAGAATCGTCAAAACTCAATTGAAACAGATGATAAAGAAATTAACCTAGAATGGTACCGTATCCAGGGTCGTGTAAAATGGATGGTAGAGCAAGAATACAAAAAAGCAATCCAATTAGGTATTGCTAAAGAGCAGGCTCGTGCATTATTGCCCGAAGGTCTTACTAAAACACGCCTGTATATGAACGGTACACTTCGTAGTTGGATTCACTATATTGAACTGCGTGGTGCTAATGGTACCCAAAAAGAACATATGGAAATTGCCCATGCATGTGCGTCTGTAATTGCTGAAATATTTCCTATGGCATCAAGTATACTAGAAAGCAATTAACACCGCTGTATGACGCTTAAAATGCGTTTAAACCGCCTTATACAACTACTTCTACTAGTTTAATACCTGTATCAGAACTGGATTCAATCGCCTTACCAATTATGCAAACTGCGTTTGGTAAAGCACTATCTTTAGTTAATGCTGTTGCTACACCTGGTGTAGGACTTGTTACAATTAAATCGCCTTTATTAACAGCACCTTCTACTTTGGTAGGAACTCTGCCTCTTAGTGCTACTGCATTTACAAAGTCTCCAAAAAGACCAGCATTCATTAAGTGTGCAGGATCAGTTGAAACTACACCTGCAACTCTATGATCACAGAATGTAGATGTTGTGGTTACTTCGTTTGCTCCGCCAAAGATTAATACAGTACCTGGATCATATTTGTTATCACCTAGATAGTTCTCTGCCAAGTCAGCGTATTGAGCCGCTGTTGCTGTACCTTCAAATTTACGTGCTACTAGGTCACCTTCTGAATCTCTTTTTGCAATAGTATTTGCTACTGCGGCAATATCTGCAACTGCTCCGCCTAGTGCGTTTGCTGTTGTTGCTGTACCATTAAACAATGTTGCACTAACTTCACCGTTAGCGTTTCTAGCCATAATTGAACGTTTATCAGCACCAGCAGGTGTTGCTGTTGTTGCCTCAAATCCGTTACCGGAATCAATAATTAATTTTGTTGCTGTTGTTGAAGTACCTGTTAAGTTTGCTGTAAGTGTACCACTAACTGTAACATTATTAAACGTACTAACACCTACAGTTGAATTTACGTTACCGTTGTGTGTTCCTGTTGTGTTACCTGTAACATTACCTGTTAAATCACCTACAACGTTACCATTTAGTGCACCGTTATTGTCTAAGTTAATATCATAAAAATAACCAATTGCCCATTTGTTAGCGTTACTACCAATGCTACCTGTATTATCCTGTCCTGGTAAAAACTCGTCACCAACAAATCTACCAACGTTAATTGCACCAGCACCAATATCGTTTACGTTAAAGTTTATAATACGACCAACTTGGTTTGTTACATTAACTTGGTCGCCTTGTGTAATGTGTAATTTTAAATCACTACCAGCACCTAATACAATACCATTGTCATTTAAGAAACTTACAACGTCACTAAAACTTTGCAAACCACTGTTAAGCACGTATTGACTTGCAGGAATACCGCCTAAATTATCAGCGTCTTCTGCTGTACCCCAATAACGCATACCTGGGAATGTAGTTTTACTTGCAAGGTTTAAACCTTTCTTGATAGCACTAAATCCTGTAATTGGGTTTACACTATTATCAATAGTAAATTCATCTTTTGAAACAATATTAATAACTTGATCTTGTACAGTTACTTTTAAAATTGTTCTATCGTTTGCTAGTGTGTCTTTAATTGTTGCAACACTGACCTGTGAAACACCTTCACCGCCTGTTGCTACAGGACCAACTAGAATAAAATCTTCTCCATTGTAAACATATAACTGTTCACCGTCTTCTTCCCACCAAAAATCACCTTTTGCTAATCCTGCTGGTTGGGTAACTCCAACTTCTGCACCGCCTGCAATACGCATTTGGTTACCATCATAAAATTTTAAAACTTTATTTGCAGAGTCATACCATAATTGACCAGCAATGGGTCTAGGTGGAGGTGTTGTACCAGCAAAGTTCTCCATGAGATTAACCATGTTCTCATTTAGAATTTCACCGAAGCCAGCGTAGTTTCTACCAATTAACTTAATATCAGTAGTTTGATCAATAGCACCATCGTTTACTATTGTAATTTGCTGTCCGTTATATGTGTTTACTATGTATGGCATAACTGTATTTACCTTAATTTTCGTCTAAGCGTCTTAACACATCTGAAGCAATTTCATCTTTTGAAACATAGTTGTAAGGCGTGTTAGGATCTTTGTAAACTTCTTTTCTTGCATTATTTTGTTCACGCTGATCTTCAATAAACTGCATCATTTGTAAAAATTCTTTTGTTTTAACAACATCTGAATTGTTATGTAACACGTCAATTATAATGTTTAATTGCTTATAGATAGGATATCTTGATAAAATGTTTTCTTCAACATTATTATCTAGTAATTCTTCGTCAATAGTTTGATTATCATCTTCAGGAATTTCCTGAATACTACCTGTTGCATAGTCACCTACATACGCATGTGTATCTGGATCGTAAACTATTGTTTTATATCTTACATTTTGTAAGAAAGCAGTAGGTGCTTCCTCTGTTTCAAACCCTCCGATTAATATACCGTTGGACTTGTTAAACATTAATGTCATACTTTTTTCAGCCATATCTATTCCCATATCAAACAAAGACTATATTTTGGGTCTTCGTTTGCCTTTATTTCTGTTACTTCATGCCATGTATCAATCGGCATATCAAACATTGCTCCTTTTTTCTCTTGGACAAGATGTTCATTGCCATCTCTATTCCAATATTTAAAATGCGGTTCACCTTGTGTTAGATAAACTAACTTAAACTTCCAATATCCTCCTGCACTGTCTTGGTGTTTGATTAGCCAATCACCAGGTTGATATTTGTTTACTACTACTTGTGAACACCATTTACGTTCTTGTGGAATGGTTTTCCAAATAGTTTCAACTAGTTCTTCGTTCATATTTTTTTGAAACAATGAACTAAAGTTGCTTTTACCGTATTTTGTTTCGTGCCTTTCGTTTGCGCCTTTGCCTCTTCTAGTAAACTTGCCTTCTGCTTCATGCTCTTTTACTAGCATCATAATCTCGTCTACGTTTGTAATAAAGTCTTCCTTAACTTCATACATTAAAAGTTTCCTACAAATTCCCAAGTACCGCTTAAAACAGTTTTTGTTATATCATAACTGTAAGTGCTAAACTGTGTATTAGGATCGCTACTGAATACTCCTCCTAATTGGAACCATTCAACTTGATAATCGTTACCTGTATAAGTGCCGCGGCCTAATCTTGTACCACTTGTCATTCCATCAAGAGCAACTGCTGATGCATCATATCCATAACCAACTGCTACACCGTCTTGGAACACAAGAATTCTAGCATTAGCGGCTTGAGGTAACCCAATATAATCTGCTTGATTTTGTGTTAATCCCCTATCTGTTACAATCCAGTAACTGTCAGCATAGTCATCTACAAATGGATCTGCT
>Ga0222719_10001894_pt1 | contig 19669 bp, 27 predicted proteins | sample C33_34DmetaG_FD_165039 | JGI IMG/M metagenome (GOLD analysis project Ga0222719, IMG submission 165039) | Estuarine water microbial communities from San Francisco Bay, California, United States - C33_34D | ecosystem: Environmental > Aquatic > Marine > Unclassified | place: USA: California... | reverse complement strand
AGATGTTACTTTAAGGTATGCTCCGAAGGAACCTCTTGGAAATCATACGAGCGTTCAGGAGGCGCGACGGCCATCGCCCGAGTGCAGGTCTCGTCATAGATGACGACAACGAGGACGTTCACCTCGAAAAGGCGCGGCAACACATGGTGGACGCCCTGATAGACACCGCGGCGGCGTTCATCAAGTGGGGGAGGGAAAACGAGGCGCAGGGATTTTCAACAGTAGAGAAGGATTACATGTTCGGCCGTCTTCCGGACGATTTCGACGAGATGTCCGACGCCGAACAAACGCGGTGGCTCAAGGACCACAGGGAGGCGAACGACCACGGGCTCATCATACACGTGATCAATAATTACGAAACCATAAATTACAAAAGATACCGCCTACAAATATTCTACATCCTAAACACGCTCGCGATTTCCGACCGGTGGTTCTGAGAATCTTTCAGGTTCGGCGATCCGTTTCAATATCATAGTGTGCGAACTCCAATCGTATTCTGGAAACTCCTCCTTAATACGATTCGATATCGCGATGCCCGGCCCGAGGTATGACTTTCGTTCCACGCGCGAGCGTTCGAGGAGGGCGTGCAACTCCTCTTGCAATCGCTTGAGGCGCACCGCGCGTTTGTGAGAGAGGGTGGACTTGTGCCCCTCGCGTTTCTCCACCGTGAGTAGATACACAACCAACAGTAATATTACAAACTTGAGCATTTATTACAATAGTTCGAGAAGATTATTAATCTTCCACACCATGTTATAAAACTCCTCTACGTACTGGATCTTGGACGGGTCGACGATTTCTAACTCGATCTGGTACGACGTCGGTTCCTCGCTGTCCATGTCTTTGATTCCAGTGACTTGGGTCATGTCGATCCGCAAGTTCTTACGAACGAAACTGTGTCTAAGTTTCACCAACTTTCGATCCATTTCGTACTGCCCCGTCACCGGGGTTTCCGTGCACACCGAGAAACGCACGTCCACCGGACTATTCGATTGAATGAAATCCTCTTGCGTGACGCGCACCTTTTGCACCATGACCTGCGCCCCCGTGGAGGCGTCGACGGTGATTCTGATGGAGTTGGCGTCGTTGTAGTACGAGTCACTCTGGGTGACGAACGCGCTCTCCCACTGGTCGTACTTCCGCAAACCGGCGAGGATGCTTTCCCAACGCTCGCGACCGACGTCGGTGTCGAAGAAGTTTCCGTTATACTTCCCGAGGCGCATCTCCATCTCCACGTGAGGGGTTTGCGCGTATTGTTCGACGAGGGGGAAACATTTATCTACGATGGGTTGGGTGTCCATTCTTCTTTTCAATTAAAATAGCGCGGCTCTTCTTTAAATCATGATTAAGCACCTGTCGCAGAGCGAAGGCGACCACGAACACGACGCGGTGACGTCGCAGCGCACGCACCGACCCATGGAGAGGAAACACCCCACCTCCTTCGTCACCCCGAGACTCATGATGATGTTTCGCATCACACCAGCCGCGGTCGCCACTCGATGCACGTTGACGCCGATGGGTAGCAAAGATCCTTGACCGTATCCACGGATCCACCCGTCGTCATCCGGCTTCGTGAACACCGCGTACGAGCAGTCGTCGATGATGTTCAAGAGGTCGCGCGTCTTGTCTACGCAGAATGAAAAGTGCTTCATCGCACGTAGATGAGGAAGTAGTGCCCGCCCGGGGAAGGTGGACCACCTTGAAGTGGATCCGCGCGATCGTCGTTCACGAGATACCACCGTTTGTGCCAGCAACACGCGACGTAGTGGCCGTCGACTTGCACGCCCGAATGTAAAGCACTGGCGACGAGCCTGTATTTAAGTTCCCCGATTTGCAATCTATCAATCAAAGAGACGACCGATTTTTTATCAAAACTAATCATCAACATGGGGGGCATCTCCGAAAACACCGTGCGCGTGGTGGCGACGTGGTGAGGCTTGCCGTCGTCGTCGACGAATCCCTCGAGCGTGCGCCAGGACGTGCTGTCTTCGAGCATTTGCGCCATGGACGCCCCGGGTGTGGACGTCAACAGGTGGACGCTGAAGACCTCTTCCGATGCGTTCTTCCCCCCTGGCCAAATGGTTTCCTGCGTCTTTTTCCCATAAAACAGTTTTTTGAGCGTCGGTTCAGCCCTCTCCAAAATGTCGATGATGCACAAGATGGCCTCTTGGACGTCGTGCTGTTCCTCGTCCACGAATCTCGGGAAGTGTTTTTGGAACTCTCGGAGGAGGGGGGTGGCGTCGAGGGCAGAGGTCTCACCGGTGCGCCAGTACGTTCGCAATAATTTGCAATACGCGTGACTGAAAGCGCACGATCCACGGTGCGGTGCGTCGTTCAAATAATTGGAAAGCGCGGGCACGTGGAAAAGGCATTGGAGGGCGGAATTGAAGTAACAGTTATTTTTCGCATTCGTGAAACCGCGCGTCATACATTACAATCGTAACAAGTCTCTAAATTCTTCCATCTGGATGTTCTCCTTGATGTTCCTGAGCGTGGCGTAAAAAGTCCGTCGGTTGTTCGGGTACGTCTTGTCTCGGCGACGCTTGAGCGCGCGCCACCCCTCGACCTCTGGCACGTACTCGCACTCGACGATGGCGCCCTCTTCGAAGAAGTCCTCCTCCTGCAAGGTTTCCGTCTCGTAGACCAACTGCCCTTTGTCCTGGACGTACAAGCGCCACACGCCTTGGCGCGCGCAGTCCCGCTGCAAGGCGAAGTCCACGGTATTCTTACGCTGGGGTTTCCACTTGAACATCGTCTCGTGAGTGCCTATGCGCATCGGCTCGTTCACCGGGGTGAACACGAGTCCGTCGACGTCTTCTTTCACGGATGGGAGGTAGTCGTCGATGAAGACGTCCATGTCATCGACCACGTGAAACGTCTTGAGACGCAATTTGAACGTGTCGAATTTCATGACGATCATTGTCTTAAGGAAATTTTCAATCTTCTCGAGGCGCTCCAAGAAAAATAATTGACCCACGGGTGCCCCCTCGACGAAGAGCGCGTCGTAGACCAACATCGTCCCGCCGTAAACCTCACCGTCGAGAATGGTTCCTTTGTACGCACCAGGTGGGAGCGTCAGAGGCACCACGCGCATCTCCAACGCGCGATTCACCAACACCGAACGGCGATCTTTGTCAATCTCCACGCACACGAGCATGTGCCTCTCCCCATCGGTCTTCTCGCACACCACGTACGGATCTCGCTTGAGGAGGGGGAAATGCCGACGCTCGATGGACACGGGCTGTGGTCCAGGGAAGCGACCCTTGTTCGTGCCCCACGCACGCTGTATGAAGGCGGCGACGACGCCGTACAGGCGCCCACCCGGATCGACGCGAAGGGACATCAACTTGTGCGGACCCCGGCTGCGTTTAAAATGTTTGAAATGCACTCGTGGGCGTAGGTACACGTGAGTTTAGCCTTCGTATACGCGACTATTTTTACGCCATCACTTTTAAGTTTATCAAACATCTTTGGGTGAATCTTGTCGATGCGCTTCTTGACATTCTTAATATTCATCATGAAACACCTCGACGTCGTGGATTGCACCGCGTACAAGTCCTCCCCCACCTTCTTCCCGACGTTCACCTCGGTGTCGAAATGAAGCCCCATCTGCTCGACGGGCTCGTCGGTGATGCCCTTCTTGACTTTCGCCTTGAACATGTCCCAATCGATCCCATCCTTCACCGCGGGGAACACCAACACGCCCGTGCCCTCGTGTTTTTCGAACAATTGCGCGATAGTACCTTCATCCACGTGAATTCCAAAATCGATGAAGAAAATCCGCTCCGCCTGCCCTTTCTTGAGGATGTGTTGGACGGTGTCAGCCTTGTCGTACGGGCAATCGTTGCAAAAAATAATCTCATTGTGAAACCCGCGAATCATGCACTGGACGTTCATCTTGAGTATCGTGTGCATGGTCTTGACGTGACATGCTTTGGTTCGAGTGACGACGACGGTGGCGAACTTCATTAATTTAATTACAACTCAAAACCTTAAGTCGATCCGCCAAGCAACCGGTGAATGGGAGGTTGCCCACGTGACCCAGAGACGTTCGAACGTCGGCGTGGATCTTCCCCCCGATCTGTTGCCATCGACGACAGAAGGCGTAATCTTCGGACAGATACCGCTTATTACCCGGGTCGATCATGCAATCGAAGCACGCGTGATAGTCATCGAAATCCCGATTCTGGTGGTCGTTCTTACACCACAAATCCGGGAAGGCGTCCTCCAATTTTTTGAACACCTCCCTCTTAATCATCATGAACCCCGTCGGGCCATCCAAAATCTCGATGAACCCGTCGACGACTTGCCTGGATTGCGCCCCGAAATTGATCACGAGGGAGGAGGAGAGCATGGCCATCGGTCGGTCGTCGCCCTCCTCCACGGCTTTCTTCGCCTGGTCCCACATGACGACCTTCTTCGGGTAACACGCACAACTGATGTCGTGCCCGGATTCCACCAAACGCACGACAGCCTCTGGGTCGAAATCGACGTCGGCGTCGATGAACAGGAACAGGTCCGCGTCGGTTTTTTGCATGAATCGACCGACGGCGACGTTTCGCGCGCGATGGACCAGGGATTCGTTCTCCGTGGTGTCGACGTAGAGTTGAATGTTTTTACGCATCAACAACAGTTGCAACTTGATCACGGATATCATGTACTTTTCCAAACAAAGTCCGCCGTAGCATGGTGTCGAGAGGAAAACTTTCACCATGTATGTTAACTATTTATTACACGTTAATTTCTAAGTATTGATTCTACTTTGTTGAGCGTGGGCACCGATATCTCACACACCTTCGCCACCTGACTCTTCGTGAAGCCGCGCTTTTTCAACACGCTGTAAATCCCCGCCGCGGCGACCGCGATCGGGGTCTTCGACATGAGTTGCACGCAATCCTGAATCTCGCGCACGTACTTTTGCACCTCCTGCCTGTCCTCGGCCGAACACTCTACGGCGTTCATGAGGCGGTGCACGAGATCGACCGGTCGCGTGATGTAACTCTTCTGCTGCGCTTTCCCACACAGCGTGTCTTTGAACAATTGCGTCGTGCGGCTGATGTCTTTCGCGTTAATCTTAAACATGTCCGCGATCTCTTTGGACGACCGTGGGTACTTGTTCAAGCGACACGCGAATAACACGCAGTTAGCCTTGATGCCGGTGCGCACCGAACCACGAGTGAGTTTGAGTTCGTTGAATTTTTTGTACATCGTCTTCGAATCGTGACGAATGTTTTCGGGGAGGGAGGGACACGCCTCGTCGATCTCTCGATACGCGTGAAACAGCGACCGGTCGCGGTGATTGCTCATGGAGAGGTGGAAATTAATCTTCGCCATGCGCCGAGTCTTGTACGTCGACCCCCGCCCTGCGGCGATGATGCAACTTTTCCCCCACGAGTGCGAAAACAATTCAGACGGAGCGGTCGGGTTCCCACACCTCGAACCATCGGTCACTTGTCCATCCGAGGAGATTCCACTCTTCCACTCCGCGCCATCGTCTATGAATATGGTGTCCACGCGACCGCAGTCGGTGCACGTGGGGATGCCATCCACTAAAAGTTTTTGCCCACCACACAAACAAAAGTTAATTGTATCCACTGGCTTTTTCATTTGAATCTGTTGTTGTTCTTGTTCGGCTCGGAGAATTTCCAAGTCTGACCATATTGCTGCCAGCATTTTTGGTGCAATCACTTGATTTTTTAGTTTTCACCCCCTGACGCACTTAACTCAAAAAGAGTGTCTTATCCTCGCTTCGATCGCGTCGACGGTGTCCTTGAAAGAACGCGCACCGACGCTTCCAGGGTTCCATTCGTCCCACGCGCGGTCGATCTCACGCGCGCCTTCTGGGGTGTCTTCCTGTCCGGAAACGTCTCCATCGCTCACGATGAAACCGGACAAGTCGGTGTCGGTGTCACTCCACACCTCGCTGTCCGTCTCCTCCACGTCGATGTCCTCGAGGGCCACCCACAGGTCTTCGCCCACGGACTTGAAATCCAGTCCACCGAGCGCGCAGTCGGGGTGGTGCTCGGTGAGCGCCTCCCACGGCACCGCGGTCACCTCGTCCTCGAGAACCCACACGGGGGCGTTCTTGTAAAACTTTTCGGTCGGGGTGAGGAAACGCACACCCACCAGCCCTCGACCCGTGTTCAGCGTGACGACGCCGAGCATCTCCTCCTCTACGTCGTCCTGTTTCACCATCGCCCGGACGCACTCCTTTTCTTTGATTTCACCTGGGATAATCGCATTCATAACTTAAGATTTCCAGACAAAAAATATTTAGGTAAAATACCCAGCGCCGATGACATTTATCATTTACTCCAAGCAAGATTGCAAATATTGTGATTTAGCAAAGAAACTGTGTGAGGATGAAAACCTACCGCACGAGAAGAGAGAAATCCCGAGGGACGAACTTAAAGAGAAATGCGGGGGGTCGCTCGACGCGTACCCACAAATCTTTTTGGGCGAACACACCAGGATTGGTAATTTTTTCGAGTTTCAGGAGTACCTCGAGGAGGAGTACGAACCCCTCCTCCACCCAACGCTGTCGCGATTCACCGTGTTCCCTATCGAACACAAGAACTTGTGGCAACTGTACAAAAAAGCACAAATGTCGAACTGGACCGCGGAGGAGGTGGACCTCTCCAAAGACGTGGAAGACTGGACCAAGTTGAACGATAACGAAAGACGATTCATCAAATACATCCTGGCCTTTTTCGCGGGTTCGGATGGTATCGTGTTCGAGAACATCAACAGCAATTTCGCCGACGAAGTGGCGTCCGCGGAGGCGAGGAGTTTTTACGCGTACCAATGCCACAACGAAATGGTACACGGGGAGACGTATTCTTTACTGATCGATAAGTACATCAAAGACCCAGAGGAAAAGAAGGAGGCGTTCGACGCCATCCAAACCATCCCATGCATCGCCCAAAAAGCGAAGTGGGCCTTGAAGTGGTTCGACCGAAAGCGAACCTTCGCCGAAAGACTCTTCGCCTTCGCGTGCGTCGAGGGCATCTTCTTCAGTGGGTCTTTCTGCGCCATCTTCTGGCTCAAGAAACGCGGGTTAATGCCAGGGCTCACGTTCTCCAACGAGTTGATCTCTCGAGACGAAGCCTTGCACCAAGAGTTCGCGGTCGAACTCTTCAAGATGCTCAAACACCGACCGAGGGCGGAGACCCTCCGTGAGATCGTTCAAGAGGCGGTGGACATCGAAAAGAATTTCATATGCGAAGCCCTGCCGTGCCGTCTCATAGGGATGAACTCCGAGGAGATGTCGACGTACATCGAATTCGTGAGCGATCGACTCCTCAAGAGCGTCGGGGTCGCACCCATTTTCGGTGCGAAAAATCCATTCGATTTCATGTTGAACATCTCGCTAGAGGGGAAGACTAATTTTTTCGAAAAGAGGGTGGGGGAATATGGGAAAATGGACGACACCACGGAAGACATAGGGTTCGACGAAGAATTCTAATTAACTCGACCACGTCAAGCGCTCGCGTAACCTGCGCAAGAGATACGGCGCCAACTCCGCGAGAGTGCCGTAGGGGACGTAGCGGTAATCCACCCTATCACCCTCGTCGAATCCCATGAGTTTCGCCGTGACAAACCGATCCATGTCGAACTTACGAACGATGCGCAGGGACACGGCGTTGTGCGTGGCGACGATAGCGTGCACGTGCGGCGCGGTGCACGTGTAATGCAAGGCTTTATTATAGTTGTGATCGACGTCGTCTTTGTTATGAAATAAATTTCTTTGCGTGTTGAGATATGCACCCCTCACCAATTTCGCCCCTAACTTGAACCCATCTTTGTGCGACTGTTCGATGTCACGCAAAAGTTCCTCGAAGGCGTCTCTCCGATACATTTGATATGTCTTGTACACCCTCGCGTGTTGTTTCGTGTTGAACCGATGCATGACTTCGTAACACGAGTGGGGATACAAAACGTCTTCGGCGTCTAGCGCGATGTCCACGTCGTTCGCCGCGGCGACTTCCACGATGGATGTCACGTGGTCTCTCGCCACGTCCTCGTTCTCCCTCGACCCAAAACTCGTAAACTTGAGCGCACACATCGAACCGGGTGGGATCGCTCGAATCATGGTCTTCGTGACCTCTTTCACGTGGGGTGCCTGTGTTAAATCACAGTTCTCTCGCGCGTAATCGAGGATGACTCTCTCCCCCCTGCGCGCGTACTTCTGTATGACTCCTATTAATTCCCTGTTCGTCGCGGCATAGCGAAGCATGACTTACTTGTCAACAATTTTATTTTTGCACATTCAAAAGGTTGGGGCTGGACATTTTGAATGTGTGTCGTGTGTGTTTCATTTCGAGAACGCGTGATTACTTACGAGCGACTTGCACCGTGGTACCGTCCGGGCACCCGCACGTCATGTGCGAAGCCGTCATCGGCGCCGGGCCCGCACCCACGGAAGAACCCTCGAGGTCGAAGGACGCGAAACCGTCTTCGAGGTCCATGAACATGAGACCCTCCGCTTCCTTCTTTTCCGGAGCCGGTCCTGGGCTCGGGCCTTCTTCGTCTTCGTCTTCGTCTTCGTCTTCGTCTTCCTTCTTGGCGACCGTCACGACGACCGGGGACGGGCCCTTCGCTTCCGCCTTGGCCGGGGCCGGGGCTTCGTACTTTTCTTGGCGAATGTTCATCATCGCCCACACGATGAGCAAGAAAACGATACTGTGAATGAATAATCCGAGAAGCGTCGGGTTGCCGTTCACCGAAGACAGACCAGCACCCAATAATCGCCGCGTGAGAATATACGTCTGTGGGTTAGCCACTAAGAAGAAAGTCAACGCACTGATGACGCTGATGGTAAATTTTTGTTCCTGCTTCTTACCATCGCAGCCGCAGCCACAGTCTTTGAAGAGACCCATATTGTATATATTTATTCAAGATTTTTTTCATCGTCGCTCTGAGACGACGCGGGGGGCGTCCCGTCCTGTTTATATTTGTATTTCTCGAACGTCGCTTTCCTCCACTTGTCCACGAGGACGTCGTATTCGAGGACGTTTTCTGCGGTCGAAATAGTTTTTGATTTTTTCACTTGATTCCCGGATGCATTCAGGAATATTAATTGCGAACCGACGATCGTTTCCGCCGGTCCTGGTTTATTAATCACGGCCACCTTATCAATCTCCAAGTCTTTGTCCAGGGAAAGCACGTGCTCCGTGGCTTCTTCTGTGTTCGGGGACACCCCTTCAGACAGGTTGCGCGCCATCTTGTTCAGGATTTGAATCTCCTGGACCAAAACACCTTGGGGGTTGACGAGTTTCACCGTCTGCGCTTTCACCCCTGGAACAGGCCCGAGGGCGGCGATGATTTCCTCGGACGTGGGTTTGATTTCAGCCGCCGGTCCCGTGTACAGATACGCGTAAGACCCCGCCCCGAAAGAGGACACGATGCAGCACACACAAAATAGTAATAGGATCAGAACACCAACTCCCATCTAAAAGTGAAGAATATTTTTTTTAAGCACCAGGTCTCCACACTCCGCGACGCGACGACCATGGATCTGGCTCTAGACGCGATCCGTAAGAAGAACGTCGCCGCGCTCGCGCTCATCGACGAACAAGATCCGTGGAAGCAGCGCATCTTGTGCGAAGCCGCCGCGGCGGAGGAGTTCGAGGAGGCGCTCTTATACTTCAATCGTAAGGGGTATGACTGGGATCACCGCACGTACGAGGCGGCCACGAACGAACAAGTCAAACGATGGCTCGAGTTTCGCGGGTGCCCGACGCGTCGAGTGACCGCGGACGTCCTCGACGCTTTGCTCGCGGTCGTCGCGGAGAGGTTTGCGGACGATGACGAGGGCACGTACACCTTCCTTTGTGGAGAGATCCAAGGTCTTCACAGAACGCTGCAGTTTTACAAAAAATCGTGGATAAAACACGCCGAGGCTATGCACAAAGAAAAGTTTGTGCGAAACGTGTTGTTGATGATAGTGCTCGTACTTTTATTCGTTTTTGTAACCAATAATTAAACCCATTCACCCGAGCCGTTGACGAAGGTGTACGTGTATTGGTCTTTTACCTCCGAAATCAAAGGAGTGCGGGAGACGATGTCCTTCTCTTCGTCCAACACCGACACTTGAATCCCTTTCGCTCGATCTTTACAACAATCCGCGCGATTCGTGATTTCGATGGAATAAATCTTACGCATGGAACCCAAATCAATTTCCATCCAATCTTTTTCGGTGTTAGGCCCACTCGTGTGCGCGAAATTATTTTTCTTCTTGTCCGTCAAATTCGCCATCGGACCCGCGGGGTGCTCGGAGTTCGCCTTGGTGGTTTTCCCATTGGCGTAATCAAGACCCTCGTCGTCTAACACCCTGACCAGAGCGAGGTTTATGACTACTTTTTCGTCCGTGTGCATGAGTTTCACGTATCGCCCCTTTACGCTAATGTTCTTCTCCGCATCCCTCAACGCCGTGGATTGGAGGGCGTCGCCGGAGGTCGTCCAAACGATGGCCTGGCCGTCGACTTCACACACCTTTGATTTTTTCACCTCCTTTTTGTCCTTGTCGAACAAGACGATCTCGCACCCCTTCAACCCTTCGGGGGTGTCCGGGGCGTTCACGATGTAGATGAGACTCACCTTGGTCTCCTGCCCGAGATCTATTTGGATGTACTCCGCATCCGTGGCGTCCGTGGTTCCAGCCAGTCCATCCGACGGTTGTCCCCCGGAGGTGAGATTTTGCAGAGAGAATCCCTCCAACTTGGACGACGCCTTCACCACTTTGTCTTGACTGATGGGCTTGTTCCCGTCGAAGACGACGACCTCGGCAACCTTGATGGCTTTTTTAGTCGTCTGCTGGATCTGAACGTATCGCACGTGGACGTTCGTCACGTCTGGTATTTCAGTGCACGTGTTCAAATCGAAATCGTAGGGATCGAACGAGCCGGCGGTGCACTTCCAAAACCCACCGAGGCTGATTGATGCACTGCAACAGCAGCAGCACACCGCGAAGAGCAGGGCGATGATGAGTGTCACTGGGTTCATCCTATTCTTGACTGACAAAAAAAATCGCGACTTAAAGTTTTCGACCCAGAATTAAGTATACACACAACCACAAAACATGTCGCTCGCTATTACTCAATCCAAAGATTTCGATGTCTCCAAGATTACCTTTACCAAGATGAAGAAGGGTAAGATGGGAAACAAAACGGTTTACCTCCAAAGCGACAACAAGAAACTCTACCTCCAACTCCCGTTCCTTCGCTCGCCGTACGGAATGTCGTCCTACACGGACGAGGCCTCTGGGAAGACGAGTTACAGCCTGGACCTCTCCTTCGACGGCGACAACGACGCGGCGATGGCACTCAAGGGACAACTCGAACAGTTGGACGAACTCATCGTGAACACCGTCGCCGAAAACTCCAAGGAGTGGCTCGGGAAGGAATTCAACGTCGAGGTCCTCAAGCAAGCCTTGTACAAGCCGATCGTGCGACCGGGCAAGGAAGACTACCCGGCGACGATGAAACTTAAAATCTTGACCAAACCGGACGGCACTTTCGTGCCCGAGGCGTACAACATGAAGCGCGAGCGCGTGTCTCTGGACACCGTCGAAAAGGGACAAAAGTGCTGCGCGATTTGCGACGTACAATCGGTCTGGTTCATCGACAACAAGTTCGGCGTCACCGTCAGACTCTCTCAAGTTTTGATGGAACAATCGCAAAGATTGCCGTCGTTCGCGTTCCAAGGCATCGACCTCCCGACGGACTCCGACGCGGTAGCGTCCTCGGAACGAGACGGGGAAGAGGAAGAAGAATTCGAAGAAGACATGATTGACGAATAATAAAATCTCAGTAAAATGTAATACACACACATGATCGCCTTTATCATCCTCCTCCTCGTGGATTTGTACATCCTCATGAACACCGGTCGCGGCGCTGCACCGGTCGCGGCCGTCTCTGAAAAAGAAGGGAAGTGGACCGTCTACGGAACCATGGGATGTGGGTGGACGCGCAAGCAATTGGACTACATGAAGAAGAAGGGCATTGACCACGTCTTCAAGGATTGCGAGAAGGGCGAGTGCGGAGACGTGAAGGCGTTCCCGACCCTCGTGAGCCCGGAGGGGGAAAAACTCGTCGGATACAACGAGTTGTAATGCGATTGAATATTCAAAAATCTGAAAACAAGTTTTTCAATATTCAAATAAATTAGCAGCACTTGAGCACGGAGAGGGACATGCTGAGCAAAAACGCGTCACCCAGGGTGCGGATCGGCTTCAGTGCTGTGATGTGGGGCACGAGGGAACGGTTCCACATGAGGCGGATGAGGAACGACGAGAGAATGAGGGTGAGGAGGAACGTCACCAATTCACTGAGCAGTTCCCGGCGGCTCTTGCTTCGAACGACTTCTTTGAGGGCCATTTTAATTTGTTTATATATATTAATAAAACAAAATAAAATGAAACTCCCACTGAGTGGCTCTGAGAAGAAATTCACCCACCGTCTGTGGAGCAGTCGTCGTGGTGTCGGGAACAACAATTGCTACGCCTACGCGTTCTCTGATTACGAGGCCGCGTCTCGTCCGCACAAGAGCATCCCGGGTGATCGCTCCGGTCTCTCCTCCCTCCCTCACTCGTACACGCACTGCGGGGACTTGGCCAGGCGCGTGCTCAGCGACAACCCGAAAAAGGTGTACGCGTGCAAAGACCCTCAGAAGCGATGCAAGCGGGGGTACTACAAGACGATGCTTTTCGTCGCCCCCGCGCGCCCGTCGAATTTCATCAAGCAAGGAGACTTCCACTGGTACAAACAGCACGGGGTCGTGGAATACAAGGTGAAGAAGGGCGACACCATCACGAGCATCGCGCGTTTTTTCAAGGTGCCCCTCCAACGCGTGTCCCGCGCGGTGGAGAATGCCAAGGCGAAGAATAAGGTGTTACGCACGCTCAAACCTGGAAAACTCCTGACGTTCAAGGCGAACGTGTGGTCTCACAAGAGAGGGTGGGCCACGGGCGCTCTCCTGACGGACGCGAAGGGGAAGATCATCAAGGACCCGCGCACGGCGTCGAGGGCGTACCCTGGACTGAACTATAAATTATTCTGCAACGCTTTCTGTGTCGCTGGAAAGGGTGTTCGAGTCGGACCCACTGCCCCCGCCCAAAAGAGAAATCTCGTCGTCAAAAGAAAAAACGTTGGGGTCAACGTCGTCAAACGTAAGACCAATGTCCGAAAATAATCGGTCGAGGTCCAACGTGTGCTCGAGGTCGACGTTGAGTTCGAAGATGTCAAACACGTTGAACACGCCCTCTGTGTTCAGATTTGTGCTCGCCGTGTTGGACGTGTAATTGTTCGTCACGGTCAAGCACACCGTAAACTTAGACACGTCGAAGACTTGACGGCACATTGGACACGTGTGCTTCCCCTTGGCTTTCCACTTTTCCAGGCAGTGGCTGTGGAATATATGTCCGCAACGTATCGGCGGATTCGAGTTGTGTCGAGACGACCGCACCTCGTTCAGACATATACTGCATGTGGTCATTCCTGGTTAAGAAACCGAATAATTTTTCGGCATTTTTCACTCAGTACGTGTTCTTCAAGTTCAGGAGGGGGGTGTGGCACTGGTTGCACTTTTCGTTGCCTTGGGCGGCTTGGATCTTGTCCAACACCGTCGGGCCCGCGCGTTGCAGGTATTGTCTGTAAGAATAGTTGTCCTCCATGTTGATGCCTTCTTGTTGCATCACGTAGTTGTTAATCAATCTCGACGAGGAGTGAATTTGGTAGCATCGTCCATCGGCCATGCCCATGCGCTGAGACATGTTAGTTGTTGTTATTACATGCTGAGAAATTTATCTGTTTGTTTTCAATCGTTCGCACCCACGATTGATGTCCTTTGTTGCGAAGCGCGCGAACCATGTTCGCGGTGTCGTATCCCATGTACCTGTCGAACACGTCCACCTTTGCCGTGGGTCTCACCGTTAACGAGGGATTGTGTTGAATCGTGGACGCCACGACGTTGTACGCGTAAGCGATCTCCTTCAACGTGCACGCCCCTGTGATGATGACTTTCCCAGTGGCGAAAATGGAGGCGGTGATTTGTTTCATCTCCTCCGCGGGTTTAAATTTCACCTTGACCGCGCTGTACCGCTCGGGTTCGAACGACACCGAAAATACGTGCCCCTGTTCGTCGAAGTGTCTGTGCACGGCTATGAGATTTAACTCGTGATTCAGGGAGAAATTGCTGTTTATCATCACCACCCTGAACTGTTCAGCCTCGAGCCGAGTGCCGAGGATGACAAACAACATCTGGCCTAATTGGTCTATCACTCTTTGACAATCGAAAAGGGAAGTGCACCCGGCGACTTGGATGCTTCCGTTGGGGAAAATCTTCACACTCTTCACCGAGTTGAACTCGTCCACGCACCGAAGGGTGACTTGATTGTAAAACACCGCGTTCCCGAGGGACCACTTAATCTGTTTGTTCGACTTCGAACCTTTGTGCTTCCACCTGAGTTCTCCTATTTTTTCAAACGTCCCACGCACGCGGTGTATGTCCAACGGTCGTTCGAACTTTGAAATCATAGTGATGGTTGTTATTTTCACGTACGATGGTCGCACCCCCTGGGTGAATTGATTTCTGAATTCATCCAAAGTCAGGATGTAGGAAAAATGATTGTTGGTGATGGAAGAGTAACGCATTTTAAAGACATCCCAAAGTTTCGATGGACTTAAGGCAGAAAAACAACCTTATATGTAAAATGATGTTCTTGCACTCCGCCAAGCACGTTCACGACGTCGAGTCAGGGCTCGATTACGTTTGCATCGAGTACGACAAATACAACCCGTACGCGAGGGGATACGAAACCCACGTCGACAATCTCGCGACGCGTCCACTTGGGAGTTGGGTGGAAATCCAATCCCTCAAGAAGAGTGTTCGGTACGACAAGTTTTTAAGTTCCATGGTGGAACAAACCCCGGAGGTGTTGCAAAAGATGTGCGAGGTCGCTCTCACGAACATTTGCAAAGACCTCGAACCGGGTATCAAGGCGCAGATATGGCTCATGCACACCATGCGCATCTTAGACGCCTCCTTCACCCCACCGTGGGTGAACGCGCAATCGCGGTGGCAGCGCGAATACGTGAGCGAGACGATCGAACACACCTTTTTCGACCTCATCGAGCGCACGACGGACACGCGTCGCTTGGAAAAATTGTTTAACGTCTTGAGATTAATAGAAATAGAACTAACAATGTAAGAATCAAAATAACGAATGGTCTCACCACCAACTTCGTCCTCGGTGAGGGCCTCACGACCGCGACCGTCGGCTTCGGTGCCTCCCCCCCTCGCGGGTTCTTGCACGTCCACCCTAAATCGATGTATCGCTTCGGGTGCATCGAGCGCTTGTCCACGCAATTCGGCGCCGCGGGCTTGCAGAAATCCACCGTGCGATCACCCATCGTCGACGCCACCTCGCACAGAGGAGAGGGCTCGGCGTCTGGGACCCCCCACGTCTTTTCCGTGACGACCTCGTCGAAATCATCGAAATCTCCGTTACGTCGGACCGCACCCGGGAGGAGTAGATCGCGCTCGTTCACAAACGGGTTCCACCCATTCATCTGGTTTTCGTCGTCCAGCATGGACTCGCTCATTTGTATTAGGTGCATATTTTTTTGTGTGCATCTTCGTCAATTGCTCGTTCCAAGCGCCGTCGAGGTCGATGTCGAGTTGTGCTGAAAGTTGAAATATGTAGGAGAGGACGTCCGCCATCTCACTCGCCACGTCCTGACCCTTTTCTTTTTTGAGGTTTATTTTTTTGAAGACCCTGTTGTATTGTCGAATCGCGCTCGCCAATTCGCCGAACTCCTCGGAAAGAAGAAGCCACGTCTGTTCCACCGTGCCGTCCCATCCTCGCAATTTGCACAGGCGCTTGGTCTGTTCTTTGTATTGATTCAAACACATCTTAATCATACATGGGCTTGAAATTTTTATACGCCAATCTTGTCGTTAAATGGAATTTTCTTCCCGTGAGTCGACGTGTTGATCGGCTGAGCCAAAGGTTCGGCCATGCTCTCCGTGTCGCGGAGGTAATCGATCTGTTGCATCACCCCGGTCTTGATTTGCTTCACCGCGGCGTTCATGACGATGGTGTTCATCTCACGCACCTGCTCGTTTACGCGTTGGAAGTGATCGCCGGCGTTGTTGATGAAAATCACCCGCATGAGGGCGAAAAGGTCGTCTTCGGACTGGCGGTCGATCTCGATGCCACCTGAAATCTGACGGAAGCGGGTGCGGATCGCGTGCTGGAGGAGGTTTCGGTTGAACTCCGAGAAGAACAGCGTGTTCAGGGGGGTCTCCGATTGTCTCAGGGTGCTGAGGCTACTCATTACTATGAGCAGTGAAAATAATCCCAGTCTATAATAAAAGTCATGCAATCGGTCGTCCTCGCAGATTTCGACGAGACGTTCGCCCAGAAGCCGTCGTCCCCGGACACCGTGCCGTGCAAGGCACCGGCGTGCTTCGTCAACTCCTACGCCCCAGTGAGCAAGCCTGGTGTTCCGGGCCTTTTCAACAACAACACGTATTTTTTGCACCCGACGCGAAAGTTCGAAGCCGTGGGCGCGGTCGTCGTACGCTCGGGCGATTTTAAGTGCACTTAAAAATATTGGGCATTATTTAGATATCAGCCATGCGAGTGCAAAAGCGTTCCGGAAAAATTGAGGATGTCAAGTTTGACAAAGTCACCCTCAGAATATCGAATCTGTGCGAGGGGCTGTCCCCCTCAGTCGACCCCACCGTGGTCGCCCAAAAGGTGTTCTCGTCCATGTACGACGGCATCAAGACCACTGAAATCGATACTCTGAGTGCTGAGATATGCATCGGGATGATCACCGAAGACCCCGATTACGAAACCCTGGCGACGCGCATCGTCGCCTCCAACATCAGGAAGCAGGCGCCGAACAATTTCCACCTCGCCATGAAAAAACTCTACGCCGAGGGCATCGTCACCGAAGACGTCGTCCGTGTCGCCAAGGATGTGAAAGACTCGATCGTGTTCGAGAGGGATTTCGATTTCGGCTATTTCGGTCTGAAGACACTGGAGAAAGGGTATCTCCAAAAAATTAATGGACACGTCGTGGAGACGCCCCAATACATGTGGATGCGCGTGGCCATCGGTATTCACGGGGAAGACGTTGAAAAAGTTTTGGAGACGTACGAACTCATGTCCCAGGGGAATTTCACGCACGCCACCCCGACGCTGTTTAACAGCGGCACACCGAGGCCACAACTCTCGTCGTGCTTCTTAGTGGCAAACAAGGAAGACAGCATCGACGGCATTTACGGCACCATCACCGAGTGTGCACAAATATCGAAGTGGAGCGGGGGACTCGGGGTGCACATCCACAACGTGCGGGCGAACAAGTCTCGCATTCGAGGAACGAACGGCCAGGCGGATGGGATCGTCCCCATGTTGCGAGTTTTCAACGCCACCGCGCGATACGTGAACCAGGGTGGGAAGCGAAAGGGGTCGTGCGCTATTTATCTCGAGCCGTGGCACGCGGATGTCATGGAGTTTTTAGAGTTAAGACTCAACCAAGGCGACGAGGAGGCGCGCACGAGAGACCTCTTCACCGCCCTGTGGATTCCAGACGAGTTCATGCGTCGCGTGGAGAGCGGTGGGGACTGGTCCCTCATGTGCCCCGACGAGTGCCCGGGCCTGTCCGACGCGTACGGCGAGGCGTTTGATGAATTGTACAGAAAATACGAGAGCGAGGGCAAGGTGCGGCGAACGCTCCCGGCGCAGACGGTGTGGAAGGCCATTCTCAAATCACAGAGCGAGACGGGCACGCCCTACATGCTCTACAAGGACGCGTGCAATTCCAAGTCGAACCAAAAGAATTTGGGGACCATTAAATCTTCAAACCTATGCGTCGCACCGGAGACGAAAATTCTCACGTCCGATGGATATCAAACTATATGCGACCTCAAGGACCAAGAAGTCGACGTGTGGAATGGGGAAGAGTGGTCGCCCGTGGTCGTTCGACAAACTGGAGTGCAACAAAAATTATTGACAGTACAAACGTCTCTGGGACTTTCTCTGCGATGCACTCCTCATCATAAGTTTTACATATTACGAGATTCAGAGTCGGGCAAGCCTTACAACTGTAAGCAAATCGACACTGTTGAAGCAAAAGACCTCAAAGTTGGGATGTGTCTGATAAAACACGATTTACCAATCATCGAGAATTCCTCCAAGGAAATGAAATACGCATACACACATGGATTTTTCTGTGCCGATGGTACAACATCTCAGATTGGAGTCCCTCACAGATGTGAGTATTCAGCAAAAGAAAATGGCTTTTGTATGCGTCATCAATCTCGAGTCGCTGAATACGACGAAGATGGCAAGTGTCGCGCAAATGCATGTGTACAACATAAGTTTGCTGACTTGTATCACGATAAGCGAAAACTCATTCAACATATCGTTCATGAACGCGCATCCGTCAACGAAGAGTGTCAGCGAATCCGGTGCACGCTCCCATGGGACATCGAAGATAAATATTTCGTACCAATCAACTTCTCTGTAAACACAAAATTGGAATGGTTCGCTGGTCTCTTAGACGGCGATGGCTGTGTGTGCAAGCACGTCGGTGGCAATGGATGTTCTCTTCAAGTAGCATCTGTGCACAAAGAGTTTCTCGTCAACGTTGCATTAATGCTTCAAACTCTTGGTTGCCGAAGCACTGTCAGTGTCATGAATACCCTTCGTGAAGTTGACATGCCAGGTGGCACATACGAGTGCAATCCGAGTTGGCGTTTGCTCATAGCGAGTAAAGCCGTCGAACATCTGACCACCATCGGATTAAAAACAAAACGTCTTCAGTTGAGTGACAACAAACCGAATCGATGTGCGACTCACTATCAACGTATCACCTCTGTCGAAAATCTTAACGAGTTCGCGGACACGTATTGCTTTACCGAACACAAAAAACATGCGGGCGTTTTCAACGGCATCTTAACATCTCAATGTACTGAAATCCTGGAGAAAACCGACGCCGAGGAAACCGCGGTGTGTAACCTGGGTTCGATCGCCCTCCCGAAATTCGTCAAAGACGGTGGATTCGACCACGAACGCCTCCACGAGGTCACCAAGGTGTTGGCGAAAAACCTGAACAAAGTCATCGATATTAATTTTTATCCCACCGAGGCGGCGAAGAGGTCGAACATGCGACACCGCCCCATCGGTATCGGGGTTCAAGGCCTGGCCGACGTGTTTTGCCTTCTGCGCATGCCTTTCGACAGCGAGGAGTCGAGAAACCTGAACGCCGCCATCTTCGAGACGATGTATCACGCCGCGCTCGAAGCGTCGTGTGAACTGGCCGACGCGGAGGGCGCGTACGAGAGTTTCCAAGGGTCGCCGGCGTCGCAGGGTGTGCTCCAGATGGACATGTGGTCCGAGGGTGACACCAAACACAGCGGTCTGTGGGACTGGGACGCCATGCGCGAACGCGTGAAAAAGGGTCTTCGAAATTCCCTCCTCCTCGCACCCATGCCGACGGCGTCGACGGCGCAGATTCTGAGTAACAACGAGTGTTTCGAACCGTTCACGACGAACATCTACCTTCGGAGAGTGTTGGCGGGTGAATTCGTGGTCGTGAATAAATATTTAGTGGAAGACTTGAAAAAAATTGGCATGTGGTCCAAGGAAATGCGCGAC
>Ga0222719_10001893_pt1 | contig 19670 bp, 17 predicted proteins | sample C33_34DmetaG_FD_165039 | JGI IMG/M metagenome (GOLD analysis project Ga0222719, IMG submission 165039) | Estuarine water microbial communities from San Francisco Bay, California, United States - C33_34D | ecosystem: Environmental > Aquatic > Marine > Unclassified | place: USA: California... | reverse complement strand
ATTGGCTGTTCTTTTTATGACCAGTGTACTTTTTACGTTTGGACATCCAGTTAATGCTTCGTCAACATTAGCTTTTAATGGAACAGTTTTTCCACCCCTCACTCCTTCATCTGCAGTTATTACAATTCTGCAATCAGCATCAAGAATTCTATCTTTCAAAGATTCAGGCGAAAATCCACCAAATACAACTGAGTGAATAGCACCTATTCTTGTACAAGCCAACATTGCATAAGCAACCTCAACTATCATCGGCATGTGTATACAGACTCGTGACCCTTTTTTTACTCCGAGTTTTTTTAATACATTAGCAAATTTACAAACTTCATCATGAAGCTCTTGATAAGATAGTTCTATAGAGTCACTTGGATTATCACCTTCCCAAATTATGGCTGTTTTTTCTGCATTTTTCTCTAGATGTCTATCAATACAATTAACACTAATGTTAGTCTTTCCACCTTCAAACCACTTTGTTTCTGCAAATTCGTCATTATGTACTGAATCAAAATCTTCTATCCATTGAATGTTTTCTCTTGCAAGATTTCCAAAAAAATCTTTTGGATTATCAATAGATTGCTTATACAGCTTTTTATACTCATCAAGGTTTTTAACGAAGGGGTTGGTTCCATCTTTGGGATAAAAAATATTCTCTGACATAGGTGTTTAAATAATTGACGGCTGAGGATTTATAAAGTTTTTACCTTTAGGATTAGACATAATTGTTGTTACCAGAGATTCATAATCAGCATCATTTGACTCTAAATTTATATCAGCAGCATTAATAATAAGCAAAGGAGCATCATTGTAATCAAGGAAAAATCTTGAATAAGCATCGTTAAGTTTTTCTAAGTATTCCAAAGTTAAGTATTGCTCATTAATATTTCCTCTTTTTGTAATTCTTTCTTTTAATACGTCTATTGGCGCTTGTAAGTAGATCACAAGATCAGGAGATGGGGCGTCAAGCGTAATATGGTCATAGACCTTGTCGTAAAGATCCATTTCCTCATTGGAAAGTGTAACTTCTGCAAAAAGCCTGTCTTTTTCTATTAAAAAATCAGCAACCCTTACCGTCTCAAATAAGCTTCTTTGTTTTAAATCTTGGATCTGTTGCATTCTTTGAAATAAAAAGAATAGTTGAGTGGCTAGAGCTGATTGACTTGGATTTCTGTAGAAATTTTTAAGAAATGGGTTTTCAGCTGGCTGCTCTAAAAAAGCATCATAATTAAAAGTGGTAGCTATTTTATTTGCTAAAGTTGTTTTACCAACTCCGATTGGTCCTTCAATTGCAATATATTTAGGAAGTGGAACTTCTTTAATAGCTGGCTTCATTATTTACATATTATTTTTACTCTAGATTATCTCAACTCGTTATAGAAGCCAAATATTTTGGAAGAATCTTCTTCACTTTTTTCATTCATTCTTGCAATCAGCGATCCTCTTAGAGAATCATCATTTTTTTGAAAATCAGTCCACCACTTTCCTAATCCATTTTTATCAGAGGTAGCATTTTCTCTTACAAGAAGGAAATCATATGCAGCCCTAAACCTTGGATGTCTTATAGTTTTATATGGCTGACTTTTAATTCTGCTATGAAGCTTGAGCTGAAGAACCCATATATCTTTAATATAGCTATTGAATTTTCTTGGAACGGCTGTAAGTTTTTGTTGCTCTCTTAGTACTCCGTCCATAGACCTGAAGAACTTTCTGATATTAATTTCATTATTTTTCAAACATCTTGAAATTAACGTTGGCCATAATAATGCAGCGAGCAAGAAACCAGGAGTAACAGATTGATTGTTTTTTATTCTATTATCCGTATTCCTTAAAGCTTGAATCATGATATTGTGTGAAAAATCGCTGACATCAGGATTAGACAATACTAGGTATTTATTAAGGCCAAATGAGCAAAGTTTATTGAAATTTTTCTCACCCATACCTCCTAAAAATATTTTACAAAATTCATCAAATAATCTTGCATTTGAGATGCTTGATAGCAAATGGCCTTTATCATAAATAGCATTTTTAATTTGACCATCTATTTTAAAGCCTAGCTTGTTACTGAATCGAATAGCTCTTAGACTTCTTACTGGATCCTCCTCAAATCTTAATTGAGGGTCTCCTATCGATACGATTATTCTTTTATGAATATGACTTAACCCGTTATTTTTATCTTCTATTTTTTTTGAAATAGGACAGTAATAAAGGGCATTTATTGTAAAGTCTCTACGATAACAATCTTGATCTAGGGTACCCCAAACATTATCTCTAAGAATTTTGCCACTTTCATCTTTAATTAACTTGGACTCATCTTTAGTTTCATTATTCCCTGATCTGAATGTAGCCACTTCAAGAAGCTCTGTTCTATTAAAAACATGCACAAGTTTGAATCGCCTGCCAATAATTCTCGAAGCTTTAAATATTTTTCTAATTTGTTCAGGCGTGGCATCTGTAGCAATATCAAAATCTTTTGGCTCTATACCAGCAAGAGCATCTCTAACACATCCTCCAACTAGATATGCTTGAAATTTATTTTTTTGTAATTCTGAAATAACAGATATAGCAAATTTGCTTATTTTTGTATTATCAATCAAATGAATTCATGGGGGTTAATGAGTATTAACCATGTAATTGTTTTTCTTTAATCTCATCGAGAGTTTTACAATCAATACAATGTGTGGCTGTAGGTCTAGCCTCAAGTCTTTTAATGCCTATTTCACATCCACAAGCATCGCACCAACCGTAGTCGTCTTGTTTAATTTTTTCTAGAGATACGGCAATTTTACTAATAAGCTTTCTCTCCCTGTCTCTAGTTCTTAGTTCGAAGGCAAACTCTTCTTCCTGAGATGCTCTATCAACAGGATCCGCATATGTTTCGCCCTTTGCTTTGAGATGATCAAATGTTTTTTGCATCTCCTCTAATAGATGCTCTTTCCATAAAAGCAGCACTGCCACAAAATGCCTTTTCATGGCTGCACTCATATATTTTTCATTTTTTTTAGATTTATACGGCGCAATTTTAGATTTATTATTAGCAATTTTTTGCGGCGCTTTTTTTGCTACTGTTTTTTTAGTAGCAACCTTTTTTACAACTTTTTTTACTGTAGCTTTTTTAGTAGCAGTTTTTTTTGTAGTTGTCTTTTTTGCTGTCGCTGTCTTAGTTTTTGCCATGAATTACGATGTAATAAAAATTTTGAGGTGGTGAAAATATCAGAAACTCGCTAAATAAGCTAGCTTTTTCTTAATTTATTTACAACTTCTGCGTATCCATCTGCACTTAACCTGGGTCCAAAAGTTTCAACAATTTTAGAGGATGCGAAATTGCTAAATTCTGCACAAGTTTTTAGATCATTATCTTGAAGATATGCATGCATAAATGAACCAGCAAACATGTCACCAGCACCATTTGTATCTATTGGTGTAATTTTTTGAGCATCTGCATGAATTTCTTTACCGTCTTTTATCACAACACTTCCTTCAGCACCTTTTGTAATTACAGTCATATAGGGTTTGTCTTTATAAAAATCTATAGCTTCTTCAAGGTCATCTGCTCCTGAGAAGGCTATAGCTTCATCGTCATTAGAAAAAATCATATCAACGCCATAAGAAACTATCTGATCAAATTTTTCTTTAAATCCATGAACGATTCCAGCATCGGATAAAGACAGAGCTTTAATTGTATTCTTGCCTTTTAAGTGCTCTAAAACTGATATAACAGCACTAAAATTATCATCGCTAGTTACCATATAACCTTCTATGTAAAATATTTTAGAATTTTCCACAACTTCATAATCAATATCAGCTGAACCTAAAAATGCACTCACGCCTAGCATGCTACTCATTGTTCTTTTTGCATCAGGAGTAACTAAAATTAAGCATTTACCAGTTGGCACTTCAGTGTTTTTAGAACTAATGCCTATATGATGGACTCCTGCTGATCTTAAGCTTTCTATATATTTTCTTCCGTCTTCATCATCTGAGACACGGCAAACATGATGACATTTTGAGCCATAGTTTGCAGCTGCAACTAATGAGTTTGTAGCAGAGCCTCCGCAATCTGAGACAGATTCAGCACCCATTTCAACTAGCTTTTCTATAATAGGAGCTTGTTCTTCTGCAGAGGCTAGAGTCATCGAATCAGCCTCAAGACCCACACTGGCTAAAAATTCATGACTAACTTTATATTGCGTATCTACAAGAGCATTCCCAAGAGCACTGATGTCATATTTCATTATTTAATATCTCCATTTTTTATTATGTTGCCAACAATATCTAATGTTTGATCTATTTCTTTATTATTGTGCATTGAAGAAATAAACCCAGCTTCGAATTTTGAAGGCGCAAAATATATTCCGTTTTTTATGCAAGCGTTAATAAATGCAGAAAATGTTTGATCATTTGTCCTAGACACATCATTGATATTTAATGGAAGCTCTTCAGAAAAAAAGAATCCAAACATTCCCCCAATCTGATTGGTAGAAAATGGAATTCCAGCAGAACTCATAATCTGATGCATTCCATCAAGCATCAATTCAGCTTTTTCTTCTAATTTTTTATAAGGATTATTATCAATTAAAAGGTTAAGCAAAGTTGACCCAGCAGCCATAGCTAGAGGATTTCCAGAAAGTGTCCCGGCTTGATATACAGGGCCTTCTGGCGCAAGAAAATCCATAATTTCTTTTTTTCCACCAAATGCTCCAACCGGAAGTCCTCCACCAATTACTTTACCCAGAGCGGTAATATCAGGTGTTATGTCAAAGATTTCTTGCGCTCCACCTAGTGAAACTCTGAAACCACTCATTACCTCATCGAATATTAGGAGAGAGTTATTGGATTCTGTGTATGATCTTAGTGTTTGTAAAAATTCTTCTGTTCCTGGAACAAAGCCCATGTTACCCGCAATAGGCTCAACAATTACTGCAGCAAGGTCATCTTTAACACTATTAAAAACTTCTATAAAAGCTGTGCTGTCATTATACGGACATGTGATGGTATGTTTTGCAAGATCTTCCGGGATGCCAGGAGAGTCTGGCAAGCCAAAGGTTGAAACTCCAGACCCTGCTTTTATGAGAAGCGAATCTACATGCCCATGATAGCAACCGTCGAATTTAATTATTTTGTCTCTGTTAGTAAACCCTCTCGCCAACCTGATAGAACTCATTGTTGCTTCAGTACCTGAATTAACCATTCTTATTTTTTCTATACTGGGAACATTTTTTATAATTAACTCAGCAACGTTAGACTCAAGACTTGTTGGTGCTCCATAACTTGTACCCAGCTCAGCTTGATTTTTTATGGCATTGACTATTTCGGGATGTGAATGTCCCATAATCATAGGCCCCCATGACCCAATATAATCTATATATTTATTTCCATCAGCATCATAAAGGTATGCGCCTTGAGCTTTTTCAAAAAAAACAGGGTTTCCATTAATGTTTTTGAAAGCACGAACTGGTGAATTGACCCCGCCTGGCATAAGCGACTTAGCTTGATTAAAAAGGGCTATAGAGTTATCTATTTTATTCAAAATAATTTATAGTTTTAATGGGTTTATAATTGATATCAACAATTATAACTCTTTTATGCAATTAACTCTTTAGCAAAAGAATCAACTTTGTTCCAATCAGTAAATTCATAGGTATTTTTTATATTTGTTGGACCTTTTGTTATCCACATAATAAACCTAATCATTTGCTTATCAAGAAAATTATATTTTGGGTAATCAATTTTTCCTGCAAAGACAGCAAGCTTTTGTGGAACCCAAGAGGTTTTTAATAAAAACTTCTTCATATACGGATTAGTTTCTGGTGTATTTTTTTCTGGCTTTCTTGCCACAACATTTACAGAGAAAAAAGCATTATCTTTCTTTGTGAGTTCAGCAAGATTTGTTTCTAAAAATTCAAAAAGTTCTTTTTTATGTTTCCCATATCTTATGCTTGCACCGATGATTATTTGATCATATTTTTCTATATCACTACTTGAAGCCTCGCTCAAAGAAATAATTTTTGGCGGAACATCATTACTCAAAGTTTCACCAATTCTTAAGCAAATGTTTTTTGTTTGGCCATCGGTTGATGAGTAAATAATAAGAGTTGATTTCATTAAAATAAACTTAGTTGTATTTTATTATTATACTTTATCTTATCAATTTAAATCTTTGACAGATAACTTAGATATAATAGACATATGAATCAAAATAATAGCTCAATAACTCTTACAAGCTCGGCCTCTGAGAGAATTATGAGCGTGTTAAGCAAAGATGATGCATCACAGTTTAGAGTATATGTTACTGGAGGAGGCTGCTCAGGCTTTCAGTACGGTTTTAAATTTGATGATGATCAAGCTTTTGACGACGATGTGATAGATTTTGGCAATTTTAAGGTGTTAATAGATTCATTGTCTTATCCATATTTATATGGATCAACCTTGGATTTTGTTGAAGACCTGTCAGGCGCAAAGTTTGTTATAAATAATCCCAACGCCAAAACAACTTGTGGTTGCGGTGAATCTTTTACGGTTTAGCTTGAGTTATTGAGCCTAACAAACCCTTATTAAATTTATTTTTTCCAAGTTGAACTTTCATAACTTTATTATTTATCCTTTTATAGCCCATCCATGCAAAAGCCATAGATTCAATTGCTTGAATGTCATATCCATAAGCATTAGATAAAACAACTTCATTACCAAGTACCTCAGTTAATCTCTTAATTAAAAACTTATTTTTTCCACCACCACCACACACTACAAATTCATCAAATGTATGACTATTAGCTTTTATAGATTTTTTTATGGATATAGCAGTGAATTCAACAAGTGTTGCCAATATATTTTCAGGTGACTCTTTGAGAAATTGTTTTGAAAGCATATTTAAGTTAAATAACTCTTTTCCAGTACTTTTAGGAAATTTTTGTTTAAAAAATTTATTCGATACAAGTCTTCTAAGTTCTCTTGAGTTAACTTTGCCTTTTGATGCAATTTTTCCATCTTTATCAAATGGCTTATTCAAATATTTTTGACAATAAGAATCCATCAGAGCATTCCCAGGGCCAACATCCGAACCCCAAAAATAATTTTTATTTTTTATATGTGAATAATTTGCAATGCCGCCTATGTTTAGAATTATTTTAGATTTTCTTGATGAATGAAATAGTTCGTTATGAAACTCAGGAACTAGAGGAGCACCTTCACCGCCAAGAGAAATATGCATATTTCTAAAATCACTTATGGTTGTTAGTCCAGTCTCATTAGAGACTACATTTGGATCACCAATCTGCATAGAAAATGGATTAGTATTTATAACATCGTGCCTAATAGTTTGACCTGATATGGCAACACACCTAACTTTGTTCTTTTTTAATTTTGCTTTTTCAATCGATTCATTGATAGCTTGACCAAATAAATATCCAAGTTTTTTATTCAGTTGTCCGAGCTCCACAAGAGAAGTTGAATCTGATTCGATAATATTTTTAATTCTGGTTCTTAGTGAATTTGGAATACGTTTTGAATAAAAGAAATTCAAAGTGATATTTTTTTCAATTTTTAAGATCGATACATCAACTGCATCATGGCTAGTTCCGGACATAGCACCAATATATATATTCTTATAATTATTCATTGGGGTACAAGGATTCTAATTTTTTTAACATCATCCTGTTGTTTTCTACAAGTGTATCAAAATCAGATCTAAGATTAATGCTAATCGGCTCAGCTGAGGGCAATTTAAGCTTTACTGGATCAATATGCTTGTTTCCTATTTTAAATTCGTAGTGAAGGTGTGGCCCAGTAGCAAGACCAGTACTACCAACATAACCTATAGTTTCACCCTGAATAACTCTTTTACCTTTTTTTATTCCCGAATGAAATTTATCAAGGTGACAGTATCTCGTTGAATAATCATTAGTATGCTGTATAACAATTTCATTACCACAGCCATTTCTTCTTCCAGAGTATTTTATGGTTCCGTCTCCAGTTGTTCTGACCGGAGATCCTCTTTTGGCTGCATAATCGGTTCCATTATGAGCTCTTATTGTATGAAGAACTGGATGCATTCTATTGGGATTAAAATGAGAGCTTATATACGCAAAATCTAGAGGAGCTCTAAGGAAGGCTTTTTGAAGATTGTTCCCACCGTCATCAAAAAATTCTTTTTTATTTACACTAGTAAAAAATCTATTAGCTTTATAAACATTTCCATTATTTATAAATTTCGCAACAACTATGTCTCCATTTTCAATTTTTTCTCCATTTGAAAATGCTGTCTCATACACAAGAAAAAATGAGTCACCCTCTCTTATATCAAATACAAAATCAACATCCCACCCAAAAATATAAGCAAAATCCATAATAACACTATCAGGAATTTCAGCCTCTAAAGCAGACTCATAAAAGGAGGTTTTAATGGTACCGCTTTTGAATGATCGAACTAACTCAACCTCTTTTGTTATTTCTTTAATGGATATCCCATCTGTCATGTCAACTATTAAAGAGTTAATACTATCTTTACCTATCTCAATATTGGTTATTTTACTTCCCAAATAGGTAAATCTCATTGTGTCGCCAGGTTTAATTTTTGACAGTAATTTTTTGCTATCTAATCTAAAAATTCTATATGCCGTATTGAGGGGTACATTAAAATCCTCAAAAATAATGGATAAGTTTTCTCCATTTTCCACCGTATGAATTTTATAACTTAAAACGTCTGTAGGTTTTTTTTCTAAATTTTCTGTTGTTTCAATTATTTCTTCAGGAAGAGATTCATCTGTTGAAAAGTCTACATACAATAATAAAACCAAAACAATCGATAATAGGAAAATTGATAAAACTGCCTTTGTAGGAACTTTTTTAAAACCAACCATTAGTCTTCTTGAATATTGAGTAGTTCTGCATTGCCCCCGAATGCAACTGAATTTTTAGACACAACTTTTTCATTTAAGAATTGTATTAAATAGTTTGGTCCCCCGGCTTTAAATCCACTACCAGATAGTCCACGGCCACCAAAAGGCTGAGATCCAACAACTGCACCAACAATATCTCTATTTATATAGACATTGCCAATATTACATCTTTGACTAAATACATCTGCTCTAGATTCAATTCTTGTATGAATACCCATGGTTAAACCGTATCCAGTATTATTTATATCTTGTATCAAGTTATCAATTTCTGAGGATTTAAATTTAAGGACATGAAGTATCGGCCCAAATTGCTCTTCTTTCAAATCATTCAATGAGCCTATTTCAATTATCGTGGGTGATATATGCTGCTCCATAGACTCTAAGCTTGATTGGTAGATACTAAAACCTGCTTTGCTTTTTGTTGTTATATAAGCCTCAAGTTTATCTTTTGCAGTTTGATTAATGATTGGACCAATATCAGTATCTAATTTCTCAGGATTACCAATTTTTAATTCTCGCATATTACCCTTAATCATTTCTAATAAATTATCATAGATGTCGTCTTGAATGCATAAAACCCTTAATGCTGAACACCTTTGGCCGGCACTATCAAAAGCTGATCGAACAATATCATCAGTTGCCTGTTCAAGAAGGGCGCTTGAATCAACAATCATTGCATTAATTCCACCTGTTTCAGCAATGAGAGGCAATATTTCTTTTTGACTATCATTGAGATTGGTTTGAATTTTTTTTGCTGTTTGAAGAGATCCAGTAAAAGCAATTCCGTTAATATTACTTAATTTTGATAATAAATCACCATAAAGACCGTCACCTAAAATTAATTCTAGCGCATCAACAGGCACACCATTTTTATGAAATATATTGACTACTAAGAAACCTAATATTGAAGTATGTTCAGAAGGTTTTAGTGTAACTTTATTTCCAGTTATTAAAGCAGCGCTAATTTGTCCAATAAGAATTGCAACAGGAAAGTTCCATGGACTAATACAGACAATGTGACCTTTTGGTCCATAAGTAAGAATATTTTCTTCACCAGTGGGTCCATCAAGCTTTCCATCTCTTTCTTCTAGTTCAATCATTTGATTCGAGTAATATCTAAGAAAATCTACAGCTTCTCTAATCTCATCTATAGAATTTTGAATAGTCTTGCCAGCCTCATGCATCAAATAATAGATTAATTGATAAGGGTTGGATTCTAGTTCATTTGATATAGCTTGTAATATTTGAGCTCTTTGCTTTACACCAACCTTAGGCCAATTTAAATCAGTTTTGGTTTCAAGCGATTTTTTGATGAGAGATGGATCGTCAAAAAAAACACTTCCAATGCAAGCACCATCAGCAAGTGAAAAGATATCATGTTTTTTTGGCCTATCATCTGCTCTATTTTGATAAATAGATATAGCTTTCACGGACTGATTCTTAAATTTACTAATTTCAGTTTTAATAGTGTCAAGATTATCCATTTCAGATATATCTAATCCTTTTGAGTTTTTTCTATTGGTGAATATATTACATGGAAGGGGGATATCTTTCCTTTCATTTTCAATTTTTTTATCAGGCCCTGCTGCCAACCATTTTGCATCAGTTTCTGGATCAAGAAGCCTATTAATAAAAGAACTATTTGCTCCATTTTCTAGTAGCCTTCTAACAAGATAAGGAAGCAGATCTTTATATTGGCCTATTGGTGCGTATATAGAAGTGTGATGTTTATCGTTTAGAACATTTTCAGCACATTTGTATAAAAGCTCTCCCATGCCAAAGAGTCGTTGGAATTCGTAGTTTTTATTTTCTCCTAAGTAATTTATCGCAGATAATGTATGAGCGTTATGAGTAGCGAACTTTGGATATATTGAATCAACTTCAAATAACTTTTTTGCACATGCCAAATAAGAAAGATCTGTAATAGATTTTTTTGTAAAAACCGAATAATCCTCATATCCAAGAACTTGAGCATGTTTTATTTCGTAATCCCAATAAGCACCTTTAACCAACCTAAGATGCATTGGTGCCCTGTTATTAACAATTACTTTTATCCAATCAATTGCGTTAAGAGCTCTTTTGCCATAAGCCTGTAATGCAAGACCAAAGCTAGGCCAGTCTTTAATTTTTTTTGATTCAGCAATGATTCTTATAATTTCAAGGCTTACTCCAAGTCGATCCTGTTCTTCTGCATCAATAGTTATTTCAACATCCTTTGACATACCAAGCTCAGTTAGAGCAATAAGTCTAGGCACTAGAATTGATTTAATATCATCATATTTTTTTGTCTCATAGCTTGGACATAGGGCAGAAATCTTAATAGAAACCCCATTATTATTACCATTTACAAGATTAAGCTTACCAACTTCCAAGATAGCATTCTCGTATGAGTTATAATAAATTTTAGCTTGCTCCTGATTTCGTGCAGCTTCTCCTAACATATCAAATGAATAAATTGATTCATTGATATTTGGTATTTTATTTACATCTTTAAAATCACGCCCCATTACAAATTCTTGACTAAGAATATGCATGGCTGCAATCACAGCATTTCTTATTGGAAATTCACCAGATTTAGAAACTATTGAGCGAAGAAATTTATTTGGATTTTGTGACCATTCAAGCGGTGTTTTTACAACTTTTCCAGCTAATAAAAGTCCCCAAGTTGATGCGTTAACAAATAAACTATCTGCTTTATTCAAGTGTTCAATCCATCTTCCCTCAGATAATCTTTCAGAAATTATGAGATCTCTGGTTTTGCTATCCGGAATTCTAAGTATTGACTCTGCAAGACACATAAGAGCTACACCTTCTTGGTTGTCCAATCCATATTCGCTTAAAAATGCATCTAATTTTGTTCGTTCTTTTTTATTTTCTCTGCAGGCAACAATTATTTTTTCTGCATTTTTAGAAATTAAGGAATCATTTAAAAATTTAGTATCTTCTAAAAGCTTAGGAAGTATTTTTGATTCAGGAATAAATTTACTATCCGACAAAGACATAATTAATATTTTAATCTTAAAGCATTAAGTAGCAACTTACTCATTCTATTAAGTGACGAAAAATACTATCATAGTCATATGCAAGAAGACTTAGCCATTATTAAGAGAGGAACAGATGAAATACTGACTGAATCTGATTTAAAAAAGAAATTAGAATCAGGCAAGCAGCTCGTCGTAAAAGCAGGCTTTGACCCAACTGCTCCAGACCTTCATTTTGGACACACAGTTTTGCTTAACAAACTGAGGCACTTTCAAGATCTAGGGCACAAAGTTATTTTTTTAATCGGAGATTTTACCGGCCAAATAGGTGATCCCTCAGGTAAAAATAAAACCAGGCCAACGCTTGATGAGAAAGAACTCAAAGAGAATGCTAAAACTTATGAGAAACAAGTTTTTAAAATTTTAAAAAAAGAGTTAACAGAAGTTCGTTTTAATTCAGAATGGTGTAATAAGCTTGGAGCTGCAGGGCTGATTGGTCTAGCATCAAAATATAATGTAGCAAGGATGCTAGAAAGAGACGATTTTAATAAGCGCTATAACGCTAATCAAAGCATAGCCGTTCACGAGTTCTTATATCCTTTGGTTCAGGGTTATGATTCTGTAGCCCTCAATGCTGACGTTGAATGTGGCGGAACTGATCAAAAATTCAACCTTCTTGTCGGTAGAGAATTGCAACGGTCATATGATCAAGAGCCACAGGTAGTTTTAACTGTTCCAATACTCGAGGGTCTTGATGGCACCAATAAAATGTCTAAATCTTTAAATAATTTTATTGGTATAAATGAGAAGGCCGATGAGATGTTTGGAAAAATAATGTCTATATCAGATGAATTAATGTGGCGATGGTTTGAGTTGCTTAGTTTTATTCCTGAAAAAGAAATAGCCGATTTAAAAAAAGAAGTTCAGAGTGGCAAAAACCCAAGAGACGTTAAATTTATCCTTGCTGAAGAGTTAGTAGATAGATTTCACAAACCAGACGAAGGCTCTAAATGTAAAGAAGCATTCTTACAAAGATTTCAAAAAGGCACCTTACCAGATGAAATAGAGGAAGTAAGTCTTCAAATAGATAATAATAAAATTCCATTAACAAATTTATTAAAGAATACAGGAATGACTGCCAGCACTTCTGAAGCCATGAGGCTAATCAAGCAGGGTGGTGTAAAAATAAATTCTGAAAAAATTTCTGATGTTAAACTTGAAATTGATAAAGGCTCAGATGCAATATATCAAGTTGGTAAAAGAAAATTCCTTAAAATCATAATTAAATAATGAAAAGATTCTTAACATTAATGTCTTTATTGGTTCTTGTTGGTTGTGTACAAGATAGTCCAAATGTTAAACAAATAGCCAACTTGAAATTCTTCATTGAGAATCAAGAGCAAGAGGGAATTAATGTTGTTGAAAAAGGGCTTCACTATGCTGTTTTAAATTATGGAGATATGAATTCGAAATCTCCTGAGCTTTCTGACACCATTACTGCCCACTTTCATGGAACTCTAACAGATGGTACTGTTTTTTGGAGCTCAGTTGATTCAAATGAACCTCTCACTATTGAATTATCTAAACTGATTGAAGGTTGTCAAAAAATTATTTCTCTTATGAAGATAAATGATAAGTGGCGAGTATATATTGATCCTAGCATGGCATATGGGGATGAGGGCAGGCCAGGAATCCCTTCAAACTCCATATTAATCTTTGATATTGAGTTACTTGATATTCAATGATTATTGATTAATCACTGAAAGCGCATATCCATAAATTTCAGCAATCTGATTTATCTGTTTGTCTTTTGGAGTGCCTGCACCGTGACCAGCTCTTCCTTCAGTTCGAAGAAGAATGGGGTTCTTGCATCCTTGATACTCTTGTAACTTTGCTGCAAATTTAAATGAATGTGATGGGACAACTCGATCATCTCTTTCTGCAGTTGTAATTAAGGTTGTTGGATAACACTCATCTTTTTTAATATTATGTAATGGAGAGTACGCAAGTAAATTCTCAAACCCATCTTTATGATCTGGTGAGCCATAGTCACTCTCCCAAGCCCAACCAATTGTAAATTTATGGAATCTAAGCATATCCAATACACCCACTTGTGGAATAGCTACTTTAAAAAGATCTGGATTTTGCAACATAGTAGCTGCAACCAACAAGCCACCGTTTGAACCGCCCTGAATAGCTGTTGAGCCTGGCGAGCCAATATTTTGCTGATGAAGGAATTTTGCGGCGTAAGCAAAATCATCAAATACATTCTGTTTATTAAACAGCATGCCAGCTTCATGCCAGTTATCTCCATATTCTCCACCACCCCTTAAATTAGCTACAGCAACAACACCACCTTGATTCATCCATGCTAAATATCTTTTACTAAAGCCAGGTAGTATTGAGATATTAAATCCACCGTAACCGTATAAAAGAACTGGAGTGTTTTCATTTATATCGAGTGATTTCTTATAACTAATGTGAACAGGAACCATAGTCCCATCTTTTGACTTAAAGAATTTAAAATCGCTTATGTAATTATTTGAGTCGTAATTATCTAGGCTCTCTTTCCAAAAAATTTCTTTGGACATGTCAGTTAAGTCTATTTCATAAATTTTTCTTGGCGTTACAAAATTTGAAAATGAGAAATAAGTTTTACTGTCTTCTAAACTACCTCCAAATCCTCCTATGGTGCCCTTAGCATCATGAGGTAATTTTCTAATAAATGATCCATCAAGAGCGAAGAAATTAATTTCTGAAAAGGTATCTACTAAATAAGTAACAACAATAGAATTGTTAATAAAGTTAACTCCTCTAATAGAATGATCACTTTCAGAGATAACGTCGTTCCAAACAAAAGAGTCGTTTTTAATTTCCAAAGAAACAACTTTTCCATTTTTTGCATTCTCAGTTGAATAAAACCAATGAATATTATCCTTACTATCTAAATACTGATAAGCGCCAATTAATTCATCTATGAGTGGAATAAATGAACCATCTTTTTCTAGCTGAACGTAAAGCCTATTTCTTTCATCAGTCCCGTTTGAGATTGATAAAAACTTTATCTCAGAATCATTAACTACGCTAATACCCCAACCCCATCTGGGCTTATTAGGATTCTCATAAATAACTACATCTTCAGATTGAGAAGTACCAAGCTTATGAAACATAAGTTTAGGAGCAGTATTAATATCTTTAAGAGCTTCATCAGAGGGCTCGTCATATTTTTGATAGAAAAAACCTGAATCATCTGTTTCCCATGATGCTCCAGAAAACTTTGCCCATTTGATTGTATCTTCTAGATTTTCACCTGAGCTAATATCTAATACTTTCCATATGCGCCAATCTGAACCGCCGTCTGAAATAGAATATGCAAGCATTGAAGCATCGTTACTAACACTTGTTCCTCCAAGCGAAACAGTTCCATCTTCAGATAATGTATTTGGATCAAGCAAAACTCTAGCATCGCACTCGTCACAGTCTTTAATCATTAACTTGCTTTGTTGCCATGTGCCATCATTAAAATAATAGAAAGTTTTTTCTTTAACTTTATAGGGAATACTTATTGATTCTGTTTCCCATGTTTTATTTAAATTTTTTGCAATAGATTTCTTATATTTATTTTTTCCTATAAAGCCTTGGGTATACTTGTTTTGATTTTCAACCCACACCTTTGACTCTTCGCTTGTAAAGTCTTCAAGCCACCTATAGTCGTCTCTAATTTCATATCCGTGAATAGTTTCTACAAAATCAATTTTTTTTGACTCTGGATAATCGGTGTCTTTTGGTTCAGTTGAACAACCAAAAATTATTAAACTTAAAGGTATTAAATAGGATATATTTTTATTCATAACCAGCATAATACTTTACAATGAGCTTATGAATCAATTTAAAAGCGCTTGGAATTTTTATCTAAATAATTGGCAATTTTTTGCAGTACTTGCCGCACCTGTATTTTTGTTGAGGTTGCAACAGCGCATTTATTTGCCCCTCTTGAAGATACTACTGTGGCGGAGGATATAGTTGAGTTCTTTTCATCAAATGGAGGCCTAATTGGTATTATGGGTTTTCTAGGTATGATATTAAGCGTTTCTTTTTTGGGTGCACTTTATTTATCTTTTGATGCAAAGAGCTCCAATGTTTCAATAGAGCCTTTAAATGCATTATTTGCTGGCTTAAAGAAATTCTTCCCATTATTTGGCACATATATATTAAGTGCAATTGTTGTATTTTTTGGACTTTTGCTTTTGATTCTTCCAGGAGTGTATGTAGGTGCTAGGCTTGCACTTTTTCCTGCTTACATAATGTTAGAAAATAAAGGCGTTATGGAATCTCTAAAACTTTCATGGGAAAACACTGATGAGCATGGAGGCACTTTATTTGGTTTAACAATAATTTTTGCATTGTTGAGTATAATATTGGCAAGTATTTTTTCATCCGTTCTTGACAGTGGTTTGATTCAGCTCGGAGTATTGGGCATTGTTGAATATGTGATAATAGTGCCTTGGGTCTATATTTATTACAGCTTATATAAATCTCAATCAACTCAATAAAAATAAGCTGTTGTTTTCTCTTTAATCTTTAATAGATAAACGTTAAAATGCGTTTCCGTTTAATACGGGTCTGTAGCTCAGCTTGGTTAGAGCGCACCCCTGATAAGGGTGAGGTCGGTGGTTCGAGTCCACCCAGACCCACCAGCAATAGTAATTCCATTAGTGAATGTAGTATAATTATTCTATGAATTTAGTTGATAGAGTTTCTCCAATATTAGGATATAAAACAGATCTGCTTGAGCTAAATCATTTAGCTCCACACCCATGGAAAATAGTTAAATGTCTTGAGACCGATTTAGTCTTTCTGCAAAACCCTCCAGAATATGAATATCTTGAAGAAGATTTAGCTTGGGAGAAGACTAGAGTATTAGAAAAAAAGAAAAGAATTGAAGATGAACCAATTCGATCAGCTATAAGCGATAGATTTAAGAAGATTAAAGGTTTGACAAAGCGAAATAAGATGAGAGATATGATCAAATCTTATTTAAAAAATAACAATAATGATGGGGAAATTATGATGGTTGATGTTGGTTGTGCTGAAGGCCAAATACTAATTGATACTATCAATGAATTGCCTGACAAATTGAAAGAAAGATGTATACCTAATGGTATTGAAATTTCAAAAAATTTAGCTGAGTATGCTAAAGTGAATGCCCCAAAAGGTAAGTGGGTGTGCAACAATGCTGTTGATGGAATGCTGGAGTTTGATGATGCAAGCATTGATATTATTGTACTTAGATCATTTTTAGAGCATGAAATAAATCCTGTTGGGCTTCTTAAAAATGCATTTAATAAACTTAAAAAAAATGGGGTAATTTTGATTAAAGTCCCAAATTTTAATTCGTTTAATAGAATCTATAGAAAAGAAAAGTGGTGCGGATTCAGACACCCAGATCATGTAAATTATTTTACTCCCAAAACCTTATTTAAAACATGCAAAAAAGCTGGGTATAACAACATTAAAATGAGTATGTTTGATAAGCAATATTTGAGCGATAGCATGTATGCTACGCTTATAAAATAATATTATTTATACTCTATGATTAATCAATACAGTGGTTCTTGTCATTGTGGCGAAGTTGAGTTTACTTTTAAATCTAAAAATCTTGTAGAAATATGGAAATGCAATTGCTCAATATGCGTTGCATATAATTACGAACATCTTTTTATTAAGCACAATGATTTTAACTTAATAAAAGGCCATCAAAAACTCTCCTCTTATGAGTTTGGTTCAAGGAACGCAAACCATCTTTTTTGTAGAGTTTGCGGTATAAAAAGTTATTACCAACCAAGGTCACATCCTGATATGTATAGCATTAATTTGAGGTGTGTTAAAAACCCACCTAAAGTTGATAGAGTTGTTGAATTTGATGGAATTAACTTTGAAGAAAGTATTAAGGAAGTTTAATCTTTATTATTTGCTAGCTTAATTACCGAAAAATATAAAACGGCCGGTAAAACTACCCATGGAAGTTGAGTTTGAAATATCACTGATCTTCCATTGAATTCAAAAAGCATTGGATTAAAAAAATTACCAGTGGGAATAAGCGGTGCCCACGATAAATTTTTACCTTCACCAAGTTGATCATGATAAAGAAATAGTTCTATTATAAGATTTTGTCCAATACACTAGATTACTAAAATAAAAAATGAACTCCAGTGCCACTATAAAAAACATTTTTATTTTTACCATTAGTTATCCAAAGCAACCATAATCCACCTAAGCATATTGTCCGAACATCTGCCAGTGAATTGAGGATCCAATTAAGATGAAGTGGAATCCATTGATTAAGGACGTCAGCTCTTCTTTCAATTACAGACTCACCATTAATAAGTCCATAGGTAAACCAGATTTCCCAATCTAAAGCACATTCTATAAATGAACCAACATAAATTATAGGTACCCAGTTTGGTAATTGAGATCGATATTTCATATAAAGAATTATGGCAAGTATAGAGCTCGTATAAATTATAAAAATGAATCGAGTTTCTTCAAAAGACATGTTTTAAATTAACATACTTCTTTTACTTTAATAAATATTTGGCATACTAGCTTGAGCATGAATCAGACAGATAAATCAAAATCAAATATGCAAAAAGTTGCGCTTACTTCCTTAGCGGGGACTAGTATCGAGTGGTATGACTTTTTTCTATATGGCGCCTCTGCTGCATTAATCTTTCCAACAGTATTTTTTGGTGAGATTACAGAATCGACAGCTTTAATTTTATCTTTACTAACCTTTGCAGCTGGATTTATTGCAAGGCCTATTGGGGGAATAATATTTGGTCATTATGGAGATAAAGTTGGAAGAAAAAAAACACTAGTTATAGCATTGGTTTTAATGGGAGTATCTTCAACTCTTATCGGCTTACTTCCAACTTACGCAATGATTGGCGTTGCAGCTCCAATACTATTAACAGCTTTGCGTTTTGCTCAAGGCTTAGCAATTGGAGGTCAGTGGGGTGGGGCTATGCTTCTTGTTACAGAAAGCGCTCCTGCAAATCAAAGAGGATATTATGGAGCTTTTGCTCAAGCAGGAGTTCCGGTGGGAGTTATTTTAGCTAACTTAGCTTTCATTGTTACGAGTTCAATGGTTTCTGAAGAATCATTTTTTGCCTGGGGTTGGAGAATTCCATTCTTAGCAAGCGCTATCCTAATCGGTATTAGCATGTATATTCAATTAAACCTAGAGGATACAAAAGCTTTCAAAGAACTAGAGGAATCAAGAAAAGTTGGCACAAGGGTTGAAATCAAAAGCTCACCTATCATTGAAGCGATAAAAAAATATCCATCTAAAATAGTTCTTGCAGCAGGGGCATTTTTGTCTATTCAGGTTACTTTTTATATCCTAATAGCTTTTCTTCTTGCTTATGGTGTCGCTAGTACTGAAGTTACAAGAGATCATATGTTAATTGCTGTTTTAATTGGCTCAGGAATAATGATTCCTTTTCAATTCTTCTTTTCAGCCTACTCAGATAGACATGGAAGAAAAGGAGTATTTATGCTTGGAGCAATTCTTACTGCTGTATGGAGTTTTGCAATATTCCCCTTAGTTGATACAGGTAACTTTTGGTTAATAGTTTTGGCTATAAGTCTTGGGTTAGTTTTTGTTTCAATGATGTATGGCCCACAAGCTGCATTTTTTACTGAACTTTTTAGTACTGAAGTCAGATACTCTGGAGCAACGTTGGGCTATCAATTTGGAGCCATACTGGGTGGGGCATTTGCTCCTACAATAGCAGCTTTA